>JAEEGL013214782.1_pt1 | contig 24459 bp, 14 predicted proteins | sample 9134231 | NCBI WGS metagenome assembly JAEEGL01 (sample SAMN16246548, study PRJNA631951) | gut metagenome | biome: gut microbiome; feature: rumen; material: fiber-attached | host: Bos | place: Iran: Karaj | collected 2018-10
AGAGAACGGACACGCAGCAATTGGCTGAAGGCGATATTATCACCTTTTATTCCAGGGATCCTTCCTTAATGGGGGAGCCCAACACACACCGCATCATCCGCTTTGAGCAGGATGGGGAAAAACGCCTCATCCATACCAAGGGAGATGCAAACAACATTGAGGATCATTATGCAGCTCATGAGGAGGACGTTATCGGAAAGGTCGTTTATTCCTCAGAAAAAATCGGTAATTTTGTAAGGTTAGTTTCCAATCCTATTGTTTTTATTCCGCTGATCGTTATTCCACTGGCTATTATGTTGCTGAGAAGCCTCTATGATGGCTTTATCGCTGCGAAAAATCTGGCAAAGGAAGAAGAGGAAGCGGCAGTCCGGGAAGCATTGGCAGAGCTTCGTGAGAAGCGGAAGGCAGCTGGACTGGCAGCCGGCACTGCCGAGAAGAGCGCTGGAGTAAAGAATTCCGAAGAGGAGCTAACGACTGGCGGATCATTGGGGGATGACATTAAAACGACCAAACAGGTCAATGAAACGGACTCGGCGACGAGTATTGAGCAGACCGTAGTAAACGAAACGCGAATTGTTGCTAGTGAAATTCAAATTGTTACAAACGAGAAGCAAAGTATCAAAAGTGGTTACAGAAAAGCGGCTGAGGCGAATGAGGGGGAGAAAGTCTTGGTGACAGTTGACCAAAGGCAATGGAGAGAGCGCTACGGAGTACGGCAAAGAAGCCTGAAACGAAAGCAGTTGCACGGAGGTAAGTGGACCAGATAACGGCAGACAGCCAAAGAAAAGGAGAAGGTAAATGGCAGCATTAAAGATTAAGACAGGTACGAAGCTACGAATGGCATATGATGCTGAACTTGGTAAAGAGCCGAATTTCAACATGGTGTGTACCTTTAATAAGTCGCTCAACGAATCAGCATTCCTCATTTCCATTCCCGTCGTGAATGGAAAGGCTTTGGAGGTTGATGAAAGCCAGAAGCTCTTAATTCAGTATGGCAGCGGAAACGATGCCATGATCTTTGCGGGCTATGTTGATGACACCGTCAAGGAAGGTGTCAGACGTTATTGGAAGATCAGACGAGTTTCCGAACAGAGACAGTTCTTCCAGCGTGCTGACGAACGTGTTAAGGTTACGCTTCGCGTGGAATACAGTCAGGATACCTGGGCGCTCGACGAAAATGGAGAGATCCCGAAGGAAGACGGCATGAGCCTCGATGTATCCGCCGGTGGTGCCGCTATCTTCATGAACCGTCGCTTCGACGTCGGTGAAATCGTAGAATTAAACCTTCCTCGCATCGGAACCAGCGAAAGAGGACAGGCGTTGACCGAAATAGGCAATGTCTGCTGGGTGCGTGAAGCTCCTAAGGGCAGCATGTACAGACTGCTTTGCGGTCTCCAGTTCAGATTTGGCGATCCGGCCGAGAAGGAACAGCTCCAGGATTATCTCGCTAACGTTAAGGAGAAGTATAAGCTATAAATTAACATAAATCATACATAGAAGGAATCAAACCGTGAAACTAGACAAGTTACCTGAAGAACAAGAGAATAACGGAAAAAAGCCGCGCAAGTCTAAGGGTCAAGTTGTTCGTATCGAAAAGCTTGAGAAAATTCTTGCGGAGAACGGTGACGACATCTCTGATGATGCCATTGTCAGCATGTATCTGCCGGGCAGACGCGTTAAGCGTCTCGGTGCGGCTTTGCTTCGTTTGGACAAAATGAAGATCGCACTGATTTTCCTGGTCCTTTTTATCGCATTTCTTTTTGTTCTCGCATTCATGCAGGAAAAAATGGGTAACTTTACGATCAACCTGAATAGATTGGAACTATATCGAAGGGGCATTGCCATTGATGACAAGGGAACCTTCGATGACCCGACTGCGAGACTTACCGTAAAAATGGTAGAGGATGCAACGAACATCACGATTACGGATCTGCCGGATGACCTTGATGAATATGATGGTAACCATAACGGATATAATTACATGGCCTATACCTATTATGTAAGAAATGCTGGGAAGGAAGACGTAAAGTATGTTGCACGCGTTCGCCTGGATGCATGCGCGAAAGGCGCGGAGCAAGCCGTTCGTATCGCCGTATGGAGAAACGGAAAACGAACCGTTTATGCGGCTCCGGCGGCAGATAATGGCCCAGAGGATGGATGCGTAAGTTTCGAGAGTAAAAAGATCGTCTGCTCTTATGAGGAGCCAGATTTCCTTGTTGGTAATGTTGATAAGTATACCATCGTTATCTGGATGGAGGGAGAGGATCCCGAGTGCGTTGACTCCATCGTCGGCGGAAGCGTACAGTTTAGCATGACGATTGACGCCATGGATCATGACAATACGAGCCTATGGACGAAGTTCGTGCAAGACATCAAGGATACCCTGTCCGGCGACAAGCCGATCAGCGCAGCAGGAACGGAAGCTCCGAACTACTATAACCAAGGTGAAGTTACCTGGGAGAATCGAAGAAACAAGGATAACATGGCAGTGCAGGAAGACTAGAATTTACGGCATTTTCAAGGAAACTGGTACTGCTGAAAAACATGCGCGGAAACGATATGCACAAAAAACCGTTTCTTTGAACTATGCAAATTTTATAAAAAATCGATTTACGTTGCCTAATATTTGTGCAATTTTAGAAAAATACTTGCAAAAAACTGTAAACTATTGTAAAATAAAGTCGATATATAAAATAGTTAAACAAAACAAAAGCTTGCGGGTGCAGACGTTTGTTTTGTTTCTGGTATTCTAAATAGGGAATACCAAAGCACCTGGTACCTTCGATGGGCAACCATCGTTCGTATAACAATTGCATATTGGCCCTGTGTTCCAGGTTCTACGAGAGAAGGCCCCTCCTATTAAGAGATAATAACCTCACCGGCGGGTGAAGGAAAATACTCTTTTAACCGGGCCCGGTGGGAGTATGATCTGTTAACAGGACGGATCCGAACGAGTGTATCGGAACGTCAGGGCGACGAAGAAGCGAATGATCAGCGCTCCTTCGAAAGGAGAGGACCTCAAAGAGCTCCAATCCCGAGTGATCAACTGTCGACCGCGACAGAGAAAACTGAAGCGGAATACTCAAAAAGGAGGAACATATTATGACAGTTAAAACATTAAGAAGGCAACTCGCGGCAGCAATCGCCATGACGTTGGTTTCAACAGTAGCATTAGGAAGCAGCACTTATGCATGGTTTACCATGAATAAGGAAGTAACAGCTACAAACATGCAGGTAAAAGCAAAAGCGGAAGCAGGTCTTCTTATTAATGAAAAGCAAGCTGCAGGTGATACATATTGGGATGATTCCGCTACGGCATTGGCTATGCCTGGTATTGCTCTGGCGCCTACTTCGACCACAGATGGAACGAAGTGGTTTCATGCCAATAGTAAAATCGCAAGCAGTGAAGCAGGTGGTGCCCAAAACGGTGTAAAATCAAGTGATCTCTCAGGAGTATATGAACAGCTTGGTTTAGCAGAGGCAAATACTGCACTGACAGAAGGTGCTGAAGGCACGAGAAAGGCTGAGTACTCGATCTATTATAAGGATAATGATCAAACAACAGGTTTTCAGGATACGAATTCTACAGATACGGCTTATTATGTAATGTATAAGTATTATTTGAGAGTATCAAATGATAGTGGCATTTCTGGTATGGGAAAATCAAATGGTAACCAGAATGTTGCCATCAAGGAAGTGAAGGTTACTGCAACAGATAGTGATGATAATAGCGCAACTGCTCGCTCGGAAGCTTTGAACAAGGCTCTTCGAGTTGGCATTAAGCTTGGCGGCAAAATGTATATTTACGCACCTGTTTATGGAGCAAATACTTCAAGTGCAACATATTATGCGGTTACAAGTATAACAAATAATGATGCAAATAATGATAATATTATTACAGCTGCTGAACAGACCATTACAAATGCTGCTGTTACTGGATTTGCAACAGACAGAGTAACATATACTGCTTTAACAACCCTTCCTGGCATGACTGGAGACGGTGCAGAAGTTGATGTATTCATTTGGTTTGAGGGAGAAGATGTAAACTGTAAGTCGGAAAACCTTACGGCAAGTCTTGATAATCTCACGGTTGATATCACTTTCGGTCTTGAGACTCTTACTGCTGATGCACCCGCAAATACTAACAATGAGTTTTAATTGAAGTTTTGATTGAAACATAATTATTCTAAATTCTAATGCCCCTCTCTTGTAGAAATACAGGAGAGGGTTTTTCTCTTTTTTATTCTGTCCCCACCTGGAAGATAATGGCAGGAATTAGGGAACATAAAAAGAAAGACGGCAGACTTAAGGATTACTAAATCTGATATTTGATGTCTTTTTCTTTATTAGCACTTATACATTTTGAGCGGTATGCCTACAGTTTTATCGAACATATTTTTGATAACGTCCACAGCCCATGTATCTTCTGACACAACATCTTAATTACGGAAGAGACTGTTTCGATAGCCAATTTTTTTGGCTCTTGAATTTGCGATTATTCTTTTGACAGATTTCAGATTTGAAAAATTGGGGTTGTATCCTGTTATCGTTCGATTTTTAAGCGTGTGTATAATTGAAATTATTTAAGGTGAGAGGGATGAAAATGACTACGCGAGATGAAACTAGAGGTGGTTAGAATATAGCCGAAGAGATGAAGTGTTTATGGTATTAGAGAAAGACTTGATAAAACTTTTTTTAACATAACGAGGGTAACATGGAATTTCGTGGCAGAAGTGGTGTTAAAATGCGGTATAAAGAAGCTAATGATTGAGTGAATGGCAAAAGTCGAATCACTCTCCTTAAATTGATGATTTATTGAATGTAATGAAGCAACTAGAAAATACTATTGAAAATAGTATAGATTGCGGCAGGTGGAATAATTAAGCGATCTTAAATATTCTATGAAGTTATTGTAAGTATGGAAAGAGCGTGCTATAATTCCATTAAGTTTATAACGGCGGCGAGAGATTTGCCGCCAAGGGAAGGAAGGGAAGTTCAATGAAATTAGATACCTTACAGAGTGCCATGATCGAAGCGATGAAGGCGCGTGACAAGGCGAGAAAGGATTCAATTGCAACGCTTGTTTCTGCAGCGAAGAAGGCCGGGATTGATGCTGGATGCCGTGAGGCGATTCCAGAGGAGATGGTAGATCAGGCGATCTTAAAGGAACTCAAGGCTGTTAAGGAGCAGGTGGAGACTTGCCCGAAGGAGAGGGTGGAACTGCTTGCGGAGTACCAAGCGAGACTAGCGGTATTTGAGGAATTTGCACCGAAGATGATGGATGCCGAGGAAATCAAGGCATTTGTTCTGAAAAAATTTGCAGACATCGTTGCAACAAAGAACAAAGGTGCCATCATGAAGGCCGTGATGCCTGAGCTTAAGGGAAAGGCTGACGGGAAAGAGATTGGAACCGTTGTTGCAGAACTATGTAAGTAAATGCATGTGATGGTTTAAACGTTTTTGATTTCAATTTAGTAGTAGGAGATATCTTGAATCTAAAATTTTATTAAATATGTTCGGGGGAAGCCATTTGTAACGATTTACCAATGGCCTTCCACGGGCTTTTTTATTGACTGTAAAGGCAAAAAGATGTAAAATTATAGTTGTAGAAGTCTATGTTTTTGTAAAATATGCCGATATATAATATGATAACCACCTTTAGGCGGATGACCCATAAGGCGGCAACTGCATTTTAAAAGGTTTGAAAAGGCAAACAGGGAAACGATTAGAAACACAGGTAAGAATTTTTTACGATAGACGCGGAATATGGCGGGAACTGACTTGACACAAAATGCATTGACATATAGATGGCTGTTACTCGGATAGTAACAAGGACGGAACCCCATAGTTAAGGCACGCAGAAACGACACTACAAGATAAACGTACTAATACATGGTACATATATAAAATGTGCATAAAAGTCTCAATAAAATGGTAGTATACCTAGCGAACATGACGAGCAGGTACTATCATATAATTAAGTGGCAAATATATTTTTGATTCATATGATGACGAGTAATGGAGTAGCGCATGGGTAAGTCAAAGGAAGAGGAGAAAAAAGATCGTACCGCTTTGTTGTTGCAAGAGCGGAAAAAGATTATATATAACCTTTTGCTGGTGGGAACGGCTTCTGTCGTTGTGCTTATTGGTATTTTGACTATGGCTTGGTTTACAATCAACAAAAATGTAAATGGGAGTAGCGCAAGAATAACTATTGATGATTTGCCCTTTGAACTAAAGGTACAGGGGTATTATGGCTATTCGGATGACTGGCTGTCTTCGGAATATTATAGAATTGCAAATACATATAGTGCAGCGCCACAGCCTACTGCTGATCCTGCTCAAACTTTATCGACAAGTGGCCATGGGAGTATACAGTGGTTAATGACACAGAACTATAACGCTAAGAATTATGTGACGAGTTCCACGAAAGACGAGGATATTGGTATTCGTCCGGGTAGCAGCGGCGAATTAAAATTTTGGGTTGCATCTAAAGGATCTGCATCCGTTGACATCAGCTTTAAGCTTCATTTGACTCCTTATGTCGTCGAGTATGAAAAGGAGAATGGAGAATATAAACTAGATGCTAATGGGAAACTTATTGAAGATAGAATTATATCCGTTGAAGAAGATGATGATTATGATGCTATAGTAGATTATCTTAAAAGCCATGTTATGTTTTTTAAAAAGTGCGAAAATGGAAAGTATTCGGGACTTATTACATTAGATCAGGAATTCTCCTTGGTGTATAATTCAACAGAGCAACGCTATGTTGATGAATTGACTTTTGAAACAGAAAATGGAATTTATCAAGATGCTCCGTTTAGCATATATTGGGTATGGCCTGAAACGCTTGCGGAAGCAGTTTTGCCACAAAGCATGCAAAAGAATGGAGCACAAGCAATCAGCCCAGACAATAATACAGAGGTCTTAGACAAGTTGGTTAGTAGTCCAGGGAAATTCTTAAAGGGATTTACTGCCAATGATGTGGAGTCACAGAGCATAACGCAGAACATTATCTATAGGTATTACAAAAAACTTGGTGTTGAATATAACGAGGCAGACCAAGAGATAGGTGACAACATTGGATATCTTTTACTTGAACTATCTGCTAGTGGGTTATGATTCGCTTTAAGAATTTCCGAGTGAAAAAAGAGGTGATTAGATGCATAAACTCTTCTCAAGGGTGAAGCACCTTTCAAAAAGAGAAAAAATTCAATATGCTTTTGCCGTGATTCTAACAGCCATTCTTGTGGCATCGGTTCCAGTTGTGGCATGGTTCGTAAAAGCTAGAAAAGTCGCGAGCATGATAAAAATCAATGCACCGACATCATTGGTTATAGGTGCCGGAGCCAACGAAGCCGCAGAGATGATTAATTTAGCCAATATTGATGTGGAAGAGGCAATTGGCGAAACTAGGGTGACATACGGCAGATATGTGTTTAGCGTAAGCGGAAGGTATTTGAACCACTATGACTTGCAGATTGCTAGAACAACAAATATCCCCTTTCAATATTCTGTTTATCGGGTATCGCCGGTAGAATTAAATGATGAAGATGATTTGGAAAGTGGATGGGGAACTACAGACAATGCAACCAAAGCAGCTTTAGAAACGAGTGGTTATTTGATTGCTACATACGAGGACTCGAATGCCGTCAAGCATTACTATCCATTCAGCAACCAAGAGTATGCTGATGGAAATAGCCTGTATATGAAAGAAGGTAAGATTTCAGGAGCATATCTAAATGATAAATATGAGGTTGGGAGTACGGTTCCAATTGGTAAGGGAGATAAGACGCTAGACAGTACTACTTTTCACGAGCATAATTATGGCACATATAATTATACAAATAAATATGCCGAGCCACTGTATTGGCAGGCAACAAATCTGCCAGTCAACTCCGAAGGAAGAATAGATGGCGGATATTTTGTCGATTATTATGTGCTTGTTATTACTTGGAATGAAAGTTTTGTGAACAATAAAGAAACCGATATGATTTATATCACCGCAAAAAGGCATTAGAGAAATATAAAAATCTGACGAAAGGAGGAATTCCATGAAAAAGCTAGGGAAATTGAGAAAGCACTTGCTGACGATTTGGTTAGTGATGGTAATCGTAGCGCTTACCACGGTCATTTCTTATGGCGCATATACTGGCGTGACATCTGCAAAGCGAGTTATATCCCTGTATGGTCATGATGGAATTCTTTTTACGTCTAGATATATGGCTAGAACAACGGGTGGTGTACAGCCTATATTGTTTAATTACGACTCAAGCAAATCTGATTTGGAGAATACGCCTATTCTTATGGTGGATGTATGTAACTATGATTCTACCGACAGCGTATATGGAAAGAATTTTAAATTTAAGATCAAGGCTCGAATAGTCCATGGTAATGGAACCGACATAACGGCTGAACAATGGGCGGCGTTGGGAAGCAATTTACCTCAGTATTCCATTGCTTATAAGTCATATACTGATGAAACACATGATCTTGATGAAACATATTTATCAAATACACTAAATTTGACATATGCGGATCAGTACATAGGTGGCGGTACTGGTACGGAGTATAAGTTTTTGGCGGGTGACAAGACGCGTTATTTGTTTGAAACGAAATTTGATGTGCAGGATGTTAAAACAGCAAGAACAACATATGCCATAAGGATTGAGGCTGAGGTAGTGGAAGACTATGGCGATTTAGCGAACATAAGCGGAGTTCTTATGGCTCAGAAGAGTGGTAATACTTTGGAGAATAAATGGGAAGGTGAATATGGTGACATTACGGAAAATCGAGTTCCGGCGGATTACGATGGAATCAATTATGTCATAAGCGGAAATACGGTGGGAGAGGTAAGACTTACCTACAGAAGTGATGTGATTGTAATGGACACTAATGATTACATGAATTTTAGCTATTCGCAACAGGATCGAACCGTAACCGAAGCAGGTAAGGAATACACTACACTTTATATTAGTGTTAACGCGGAAAGCGTTAGCAGATATGACATACATTTTTACTGGGTTTCTGGAAAAAACTCAGAAGTCTCATTTGATGACGAATTTATCAAGGCTGAGTATTAGGGAGGCCATACAATATGGATAGACAAAAGCGAAAGAAATGGAAATCATTAAGAAGGGTTATAAGTTTCATCGTTACAATCGCCTTATTATTAGGCTTATTTCCCATGCCCACAATTAACGATAATGACGGTGAGAGTAAAAAGAAAACTAGTTTCAAGATTGGACCGGTCCTGCAGGTAAAGGCAGAGGGTGAGTTTGATTCGTCACTACTAAATTGGGATTCGTATCAAAAAGTAAAGGCCTACGCGCTTGCTTACGCAGCAGATCCTGCAACTCGTCAATCAGATACTGTATATATAAATTTTGACAATGACGATACTATTTTGGATGAAGAAGGATTTGACGGAATAGGAACGGCGGAATATCCATTTAAGGGAACGATTAAAATAGCTGAATTTAGTGATGGTAGCGGTGGTAATGCGCGACATGTTTTGTATGAGGCTCCTCTGTTTAACTATATTGCGGATACCGTGAAAATAGTTCGTGACAATGACTCGGATTGCTACTTGTTATTAACGCCAGCTGTTCTAGACGCCGGGAAAACATACACAAATCCTCTATTTGCTAGACATGTAGTAGGAAATGGAAACATTGACACTAAATCAATCAATTGGAACATTAAAGTCGGCAATATAGTAGAAGAAGTCAATGGAGAAATGGTAGAGCTTCCCCCTTCGCCAAGAAGTTCTCTAATCGGCGATATGATTTGTGGCACCGTCAATGATGTGATATATGCTCCTTATGTGGATTTAACATTCTATAATGAGACGGCGATCATTAGTGGCACAACAGATCTGGGACTTATTTGCAATGCTATTAGCGCGGGAGAACTTCAGGTTACCTTGTCAAACAGTGAGGCGGAGGCTGATGTTACATCGATAACTACGACATCAGGAAATGTAGGCGGGCTAGTTGGAACGATCGCTAGAGAAGCAAAATTGACTGTGAAATCTAGCATTAGCTACTCGACTTCAAGGATAATTTCAACTTCGTCCGGATATGCTGGGGGAATTGTTGGAGAATGTAAAGGAGAAGTGATATTTGGTAATAACACATATACGGATGCATTGGAATCAACCATTATTAGTGGAACGGTTGGAGCGGGCGGACTATATGGCTATTTTGAGACAGACAGTGATGTTAGTTTTGACCTTGATAAATATACTGTTACCACGGCACAGGATACCGCTGGGCCTGGAGAAGGTATTAAGACGAATGCCGAACAGTCAAATGTGGGTGGTTTGATTGGTGAGCTTGTAAATAAAGGAACATCTGCCAACCCAGTTGCCATCACTATATCAGGCACCTCGTTTTCTGATGCAAATCCTGCTATGAATGTTACGCTTTCGGCTAAATCCAATTATAGTAATGGAGGAGGCTTGATAGGTTTTTATTCTGCTGATGATTTAAAGGATAGTTTGATAATTGAAAATATTTATATTAAATCGGGTGGTGTATCGATTAAACAGTATTATGGTGGTGTTATTGGTGTAGTCAGCAGCCTGAACGACTGTGGTGCCTATGTAAAAATTAAAGATGTTAAGACTGATTGTAAGTGCCTTTTTGGTGTTGCGATCTATGAGTTAAACGGCAGATCTGCGGGAATGATCTGTCATTCTTCAAATAGCTTTATCGATGTGTGCGGCAGTATAGAACCGAATGGAATAGTTCACTCTGCATTATTATATGCCGTTACCAGCGGTGTAGTGAGACTTTCGGGTACGACAGATTTATCAAAGGTATCGGATTCTAAATTAGAGGGTCTTTTGGTTGAACATCGCGGAAATACTTTAATATACGCCCAAGGTGATGGAAATACATCTTCAACATGGCTATATAAAAGACCTGCAGCAAAAAATATTGATGATGCTGGAACTTGGGGCCAGGTTGTTCGTCTTGTCGATGGCTATGCAATTGATGATGCAAATTCAGGTATTGCCACTTGGGATGCTACCGCACATACGCTTACACTTTCTTCTGCTGTTACTGCAATCACAAGTGCAACAGATTTTGTTAAAACAGCTTTGAACATTCAACTAAATATTTCCAATTCTGGCTTTGGAACTCTTCAGTTTGCGAATAATTCTACCAGCCTTTCCAGCGCATTACTCTCAACCGATATTACTCTTACGGCAAATGTCAGCCTGAGTGGTACCGGAATAACAGGTTTTACGAGAGATAACGCCAATAAAAACGCTGTTTCAGATGTGAATCCGGAGATACCTGCCATAGCAGGCAGTGGAAATTTTACTGGAACATTTAAGCCGTCAGGAGGAGATAGAACTCTTACGCTTGCAACAGGCGAGGCTTATGGTTACAAGGGAAATAATTTGGCTTCAACCGGAACAAACATTACTGGAAGTACATTGGTTTCAGGAAACAACATGACAGGTGCTATTGCCTATCACCCGTATACAGGATTGTTTGCACATCTTGGAGCATGCACGATTGGTGATGAAACATATTTATTGACTATAGATGGTTCTGTTACCAGATGTGAAGGAGAATCTCATCATATTGGTGGAGTCGGAGCTGAACTTGTAGGATCACCGATAACCATTAATAATGTCATTACGTCTGAGACTATTAACTCATATTCCGGAAACGGAAAACAGACTATTGGATTCTTAATCGGACATGTTCCAAATGGTAATGCTGCGTCTCTGACAATTAATAATTGCACCTCGAATGGAATCGCGAATGTGATTAGTAATAATGCCAGCATAGGGTTCATTGGAACAATAGAGGATGCGAATCTGTCAACGACTGTAAACACAATGACGATAGGCAGTACCATTAATTATTCAGCCAGCGGCAGGCCATATTCTGGTGGACTGATTGGGTTGACTTCTGATTTGACCACATATGGGCGAGACATCACATTAAAGAATGTAACAATAAGTAGCGAAACAGTTAATACAAATATAACAGGAAACGCAGATACGAAATATTCGAATCCTGCCGGGGGGCTTTTGGGAGGCCGTTGGCTTTCTTCTAATGTCTATTTTGGAACATCATCTATTCCCGGGGTTACAGTTACAAGTGGAACGTTAGCACTTTCAGGAAATGCAACGTGTGCTGGTGGCCTTGTGGCGGATGCAACTGGATACTGGCAGGTAAATAATATTGGTATTACTGACATGTCTGTAAGTGGTGCAACAGATGCATTAGGCTTGCTTGTCTACAGGGGATGCATTGAAGTTTCAAATACAAAATATGGTCTGTATCTTGAATTGCCATACACCACCTCTTACTCTATTACACCTGCTTCTGTAACTAACGACTCCCCAACTATTTATGATGAAATAATAGCCTGCAGTAATTATGTGTCATCAACAGGTGAGCTGAGTGAAATAAACGGGCAGGGTATTGTATCAATTAAAACAACTGAGATATCCAGCGTTCCGAAGCTTTCGATGACTTCCGGAAGCGACAACAGTTATCAGCCGCGAACTACATTGGGAAGTAATCACAATCCTTACACAAGATATTATTATAATCTGGATTATCTCCTAAAAAATGCTTCATCTGCTGGAGAAAAAATGCTCTTATGGAGTGTTTACAAGTATGCAACCAGTAATATATCAAATAATACTAAAATAGCAACGGCTAATACAAAAGGCTTTTCGAATTATAATAAGTTATCAGGAACGGGTGGGATTTTTACCGGTGCTGCAACGACTTGCGATTTATCATATTTATCATATTATCCAGTAGACCTTTCCGAGGCGGTTGAATTTAGTAATGTTACTATAATTTTACACAATCAGGAAATGCAGAGTGCTCACGGAAGCAAATATTCACTCAACGGCACTAGGACAGGCCAGAGTGTAAATTCACAGCATTATTTAATGCATGCTGCATTGTTTAAAAATGTTTCCGCTGACCTTACTATTTCAGGCATGACGCTCCAGGGAAGTGTGTCGTCACATACTGGATCTGTTTCAGTTGGGGCTGGATCAGGGGCAATAGTTTGCGGAACAATCAGTGGTGCATCGGCTAATAGCAAGCAAACTACAAGAATCAGCAATCTTACTTTGGATGGAATTAAAGTAAATGGCATGGGTAATGACACCGATGCCTTGTTGGTGACCAGAATCGGCAGCAATGTTGATTTTAGTATTTCCAGTGTCAAAACCACTGCATTATATAAAAACACAAATACTATAACTGCTGCTGACTATCTTTTGGGAGAAGCTGAAGGCTCTGCCATGGTTCTTAACTTTTCTGATATGGTTTTGGATGGAAGAACCACGTCCAGTGCTCTGTATGATACATCTGCCGCTTCGGGTAATGCTTACGATTTAAATACTGCATATAATACGTATCAGTCCGTATTTGCAAAAGCCACATTTCTTAAAAGCCTTAAATATGTTTCGGGTTCGGGTTCTTCTGCAAGCTATGATTACGCATATGCGGCGGATTGGGGAACTCCAAAGCACCAGGTGACATATGGAAAAGAAATTGTTGCTTCCACAGAGAATATTGATCTTCAGACTAAGTATGTTGACAGATATGAAGATTACTATACTTCGCCGGCTTATAATGCTGAGGAATCATCACCTTATGCAGATTTCACGAGTTATCGTCCTCATGTTTATGTTGCCTATAACAGTGAAACAAACAATCACGAAGTTGCTGTTAATATCGTGGAACAGAATTTAACCAAGGGTTGCGGTACTTATAATGATCCATATGTTGTTGATGGTGATCAGTTGGCAGTAATTGCAAAGGTATTGAATTCTACAGTATCCACCGGATTCTATCTGTATATTGATAAGCAATATACGGGAAATACAAACGCTACCAACACCGGTGGTGTAAATTATGAAAAATGGTGTTCTGGAAAAAGTGAGAATGGTCATTATAAATGGATATATAATGGTACAACATTTGAGCGCTCTGATAACAGCTCGAAAACAATGGATCTTCCTGCGGTTCAAAGACATCTTGCAGGGGCGTACTACGAAATTGAAGAAGATGTTTCGCTGGGTAGTTCCTTCCAGGGGCTTGGAGGAAATTCTCAGGCGAATGCTTTCCGAGGGATAATTGTCGGCAAGGCTAAAGATAATGGCGAATATCCCGTGATCACCAATGCGTCATCCAATCCGCTTATAAAAATCAGTAATGGGTGTGTTGTTAAAGATGTTAGTATACATATTACAGCTGATTCTATATCTTTAAGCACGAATAATGTCAGTACGGAAGGTAAATATGGATACGGTGCTGATAATACTCCTTATTATGGCGCTGTAATGGGAGAAATACTTGGCGGAGATAATATTATTGACAGGGTTGAAGTTTCGTTCAAAAATAAGGACGATGAAAACAAAGATATTATTACGGATATAACGGTTGGCGGAACAGGTGAAAAAAATATTGCTGTCGGTGCATATGTAGGAGTAATAGTAAACGGCTCTCTTTTCTTTAGGAATATGTTGAAGACAGTTGAAGGCACCACCACTGTATTTACCAACCAAAGTGTTACTGGTTTTCATGTTTATAGATCATCTGATACTGGAAGAACAACGGCACTTGAAGGTGACATAACTTATGTGTCGGATAAATCGGAAACCCTTACAAATTTATATGTTAATCCGATAATTGGAAGAGTTATTAATGGTATTGCAATTAATGAAACTGATGCATATCGTTATAGCGAAGATGGGAATTATGTGGACCAGACTGCTTTGGGGAGAACTTCTTCCAGGGCTTCTGATTCAGCAAAGGTTACACTTAAAAATGGAAGAAAGAACTATTCTATTCCTGACTTTAATATGTCATTAGATTCAGCGGCAAATGCTACAGCTATTTCTGGTGGAGATAATGCAAAAATACTGTATTTTAGTGGCGATAACTATACAACTATTTCTATACCAGATGCGCAAGCATTGTATGTTCTTTCGGCTATATGTCAGATTAATGCAGGATCAGCAAGTAATAATGATAAAGGGCGCGACGAGTATGGTACTAAATATGCATCCGGATATAAACAGAATTATGCGACTGTCCATCTTGCAGATTATTCTGCTGTTGGAACAGATGCAACTGCTGAGAATCAGCCGGATGATTTTATTCTAGCCAAAATGGATGAATCCAACAGAACCGATCAGGTACCATATATTATTTATAAATATACAAATAAATATACGGAGGTAATCAGCGGTAAAAATGTAGATAAATATCCCGCCAGAAGAATCACAAATAGTAATTTTACTTATGATATTAATTTAACTGCGACGAATTCTACTTATTATCTGCCGGATTGCTTTAGAGGAATTGGTTTTATAGGTGGCCAAGTTTCAGACGGAATATATTCATTAAATAATAATAAGAATGTATATATGACGGTAAGAGACTTTAATGGAAATGGAAATACCATTGATTTAAACGCTTATTTCCGAAATTATGAGTCGTCATACGACAATTATTATTGCGCAGTTAATGATAGTGGTGTTGGGTTATTTAATTGGGTAAAAACAAGTGACGTCACAATAGCTAATGGTGTACCAACTACCTCATATGGATTTAGAAATTTCTCTTTACAAGGCTATGTATCCGCAAAAAGAGTTAGTTCATCCAATCAGATAGTTTTCGGAACTTCAAATGATAATAAGTTTTGGAGGGTGGCTGGAATTGTTCCTTTTGAAGGCAGTACTTCGAATTATGACTTTGAAAATATATCAGCCAATAGCCTTAATGTTGATGGTACCTATAATGCAGGTGCATTGATGGGAAAGACATATATTGACAGAACTACCATCAATGTTTGCATTAATAATTTCAACAGTGATAAATTGAAAGTAAGCGGAACAAGAGCAATTGCTGGAATGATTGGCAATCCAACATCGGCGAGTGTATACATTAATACAAAGACAAATGCAAGCAGCGAATTGAAGTTAACGGTTCATCAATTGCCGGTAAGTTACGAGCCCACAAAGGAAATCTATTCCGGTGGGCTGTTAGGCGTAAAGACTGGAAACGACCTGATTGTAAAAAATGTTACGGTAATTGGATGGAATGGATCATTTGCTTCAGAAAGCACCAATAAACCTTATATAGGAAGAAATATTTATACAAACTCTTCTGAAACAATAAATCATGGAACTTCTGATAATTCTTCTGATATTATGGCTTCTGGCGGCATTATTGGTGGTGTTACTGCTCCAAATGATAAGACTGCTGTTAATAATGTGTTTGAGAATCTCAGTGTTTATGGAATTAACCTTAATGGTTCTGTAGTAGGCGGAATAATTGGAACAGCCAATAAAGATCTCTGTAATTGCAATATCCGAAATTGTGGTGTTCATGGATGTAGTGATGATGATGTCACTATTCCCAATGATACTTACACTATACAAGCATATTTTATGGCAGGAGGAATCATAGGATATTTTCATAATGCGTGCCGATCAACTAGTGATGATGCAGATTTGAACAGTTTTAGTTTATGCGGGTCTTCTTATGTTCCTGGATATATTAAAGATGTGTGTGTAAATAATTATTCCATAAAGAGCGTTGGAGCTGTTGATTATGCTTCTTGTGGAGGTGTAATTGGTACTTCCAGAAATAGAAAGATTATAGCAGATGCAAAAGTATCTGGTTGTGTTTTTGAAGCAAATAGCGCTAAGAAAACAAGAGAGGGAGGACTTGTTGGCCTATCTACTAGATATAATATTTATTCCTATAATATATCGATTACGAACAATACATTTAATTTAGGTACTGGTGGAAGCACACAATATGGATTGCTTCATGGCGGTATCAAAGAAAATAAGCCAAACCAGCTAATGGTGGCCGGATACACCGCATCTGGTAACAAGGTGAATGGCAAATATGGATCAGTTTTTGATGGCAATAATAGAAGTGTCGAATATGTTTATGGACGTCCATCAGACACAACAAGTGCTAACGGATTATATTTAAATACTTTTTCAACAAAATATGTTACAGACAATATGGAAAATAGTAAACAGGGAAATAATAATCCAGGATCGTTTGTCATTTATGCAGATTATAGTACATATAGTGATGAGACAAATAAGGGAATTGTTGTATCCACTGTTAATGATTCAGGGAATGTACCTATGACAAATGGTTGCAAGCCGTATGTGATTACGAGTCCGTATGTCGAGATAGGAAACAAACGATTGACAGGTGATGGTATTTGGTTGAATGTAACGGGTGCAACCGATGAAAAGATCATTACTGTAATGGCTGATGAAATAATAAAAGATCGAAAGACAGCCATGCCGACTGGTGGAACAGAAGTATATAATGCAGAGGTTTACAAGAATTTCTCGGATTTAGACATGGCTATCTATGAGCAATTAAAGACTGATGGAAAAATCTCTACGTACAATACTCAAGCGGGTAGCGTTGTTTTAACTAATGATATTCCGGTACTTGTAATGGATGATCCTTCATACAATATCACAATTAATAATACGGAATATAATTATTCAGATGCCATAAAAGCTTATATTCGCATATTAACCAATACTACATTTAATTATGATTCAAAGGGTACGGAATCACAAGTGTATGCTATGGATTTGCTAAAATGTACATATTCTGGTGGGATTTTTACAGAAACAACAAATGGGGCAACCGTTATGAGAGATAATAACGGTGTATTCTCAATGAATGCAAACAATGGATATGACTCGTCTACTGTAGGGCAGTTCACAATACTAGATGTCAAGTTTTACAATCCGGGCTCATATTCTACTAGCATAAGCGGTCGTACAGAGATTGCATATCACTTATACATTCCTATATATACAAAAAAAATATTGCCTTTTAAGTTTGCTATCACTGCCGCATCAGGTACTTCATATTATAAAGACTCGTATGTATCAAACAATCATTTTAGTACATACATTGACAGTTCGGATTACATAAATTCTCGTATTGCAAGAGTTAACGATGATTCAAATATAGTCGTGGAAAACTATGGAACACCGATTACTATGTATTTCCGATACGAGTATAGCGTAACTGACATCGTAAATGACATACTTGCTGGAGGGTATGGGCTAGATTGGAACTACACGAAGAAATTGGATATAACTTATAATTCTGAGGCTACATCTATGCCTAGTGGAGCAAAATATCTGCTGATTGATGTGAACAAGAACGATAAGGCATATTATGGAACAGGATTTAATCCTATCAGTAACGCGGATTTTGCGATTGATTCAACTTCTTTTCCTAATTACTCATGTGTGACATTTGCGGAGTTGCTGAGAAAGAATGGCATAACGCTAACGGCTACAGCAATTTCCAAAACGCAGGCAGAATCGTCAGAAGTGCCTGTTTTCCATGCAGTGGTATCAAATGCTGAAGTTTCAGGGAAATTCTCAGCAACTGGAGTGCCGGCAGGGAAAATGCTTGTTCCCATGAGTGAAGGCGACGAGAATGATTTATTTACAATCAGCACATCCGGAGGGACTAAAGTATACGAGGAATATTATTTGACGATTAACGCTCCAGGGAATAATGGGGAATTGTATCACAATCTAAGAGTGACTAGCATGGATTCGCTAGAGGACAATGATAAAATTAAGGCAAGATGTGCCATTAATGATGGGCAGACGCTACTATTTGCAAATCTGTTTACCCAAAATACTACAATTATGACCATTGCTGATAACGCAACTAATGATCAGTTAATGGGCGGAACTGAAGGGGCAGGCAGTATCGTAGTACAAGCGGTAAATGAGATTAAGTTTAATACAACTGGAATGGGAGAACAGTTACCTAGAGTTATTACTCAGTTGAACGCTCGTAACATTCCGTTGTATCAGAGTACCCAGTTATCTCTTAAGAAAACGCAGAGTGCTTCAACTACTACCGTAGCGGTAGACGGCGTTTCATTTGAAATGGTTAATGCTGAAGCTACATCTGGTTTTTCTGATTATTATAATTATAACAGCGGAGTCTATGTTAAGGTAAATGCTGACGGAACAGGTGTAAAATATTCATATGACAATCAGGGAAATGTCAATGGTTACTATCAGCAGGTGATTGCATGTAATACTGATGATATAACTGGCGAGAGGGTAACGAATTTTTACGAAGTTCAGAATACGGCCAATGGATCGCTAATTGACCTCAGACCATATCTTACTGGAGCGGCATTTGGATCGAACTCTCAGTACGAAGTAAGTGTTGTTTCAAATGTTAAAATGACTTATACCGCAGCTGGTATCGAGGATCAGTTCCCCTTAAGGGCAGCGGCAGGAGATGTTGATGGAACGATAGTTTATGGAAGAGCAGCGCTTGCGTATTCTGCGGGTGGAACAACTTATAGTAATAATAAATCTGTTTTAAGAATGGACACGGTTGGCAGGAAATATTACCGACTTGGTTCTTCCAGAACCTCGTTAACATACAATGCACTTGCCCCTGACGCATTATCGCTTGCAAATGACTCATTAGGTATTAACCCGTTCGACGATGGAACGAACACGCGAGGTAGTGTTAAAACACGAGGAGAGTATAATGCAACCCAGCTAAACAGTGCGGGAACGGCTAGCGAAGTAAGGTGGACGATAACAGTGTACAGGAGACAGCCTGTTAATGGTGGCTCTGAATACGGGACGGCGCTGGATATTTCGAAAATTCTTGATAGCATTGTCGTAAAAGATGTTAATGGAGATTCAGTAACTATGGATTCTGCTAGTACATCCGCTTCATATGTTTATCAGGGATCACGATCACTATTTGAGGATGTGAGTTATCGTACAAATCCGAATAATACAAATGAGCTTACGAATCGGTTCGTGGTAGATGTTAATTTCGATGTAATAACAGGAAGCGATCTTGAAAGTGCCGATGCTCAGCAATTCTATTCAAATTACAAGGTCGTTCTTAAGGCAGAATTGGTTGGATGTAATGGCTCTGAGGCAACTGACTGGATTATCTATACGAACGCAAAGATTGATCCTTCATTTATTGATTAGGCATAAGGAATTCTGAGAGAATCCGAAATTGCTAATGAATGCGGTTGTGGTATAGGGTGAACGGACAAGTGTTGCCGCAAATTCTTGAAAATTTTATGAACTTATTGAATCAGCTTTGGGGATGTGCTACACTATTCTCAAAGCTGATTTTCTTTCTGGCGCAGACCAGTCTATAGTCTTTATCAAATCTATTTTCAGAAAATCCAAGCTTTTCATTTCATTCTTTTTTAACGGATTTCCTGAGAGTAGAAGTGCCAATGTCGTGTCGTGAGTTGTGTCGTTCATGCATGTTGAAACTGCTTTGTTTTCTTGAAATTCCGTTGAGAAGAAAGACAAACAAGGAGGAAACTACATGAACAAAAGAACGAAGGAGGCAACAAACGAAATGACAAAGGAGAAGGGAAGACGGGAACAGGGAAGTGGTGAGTGACATGTTTTCCATGCTCATGCAATATCCGGAATATGCCCTGGATATTTACAATGCCCTGAACGGTTCACATTACGAGGATCCGCGACTGGTGGAGATTGTAACGCTGAAAAATGGAATTTCCCTGACGGTGAGAAATGATGGATCTTTTTTCATTGGGGGAGTTGTCAATTTCTATGAGCACCAATCGACCCACAATCCAAACATGCCGCTGCGGTTTACAATTTACTATCTAGAGTATCTGAAACAGTGGATAAAAGATTATAAGATAAATTTATACGGCAAAAAAAGAATTCGTATCCCGACACCGCACTTTGTAGTTTTTTACAATGGCATTGTGAAGAGGCCTGATTATGAAGTGGTGAAGCTTTCGGCATCATTCTGTTCTTCTGAACAGGCTGGTGAAGAAGCAATAGAGGTCAGGTGCAAGGTTTACAATATCAATTATGGACGAAATCCCTGGCTGGCAGAAAGCAGCAGGGTGATCGACGGATATGGTATTTTTATAAACAAAATAAGAAACGATATAGATAAGGGCATGGAATTGAAAGAGGCGATAGATAACGCAATTAATGATTGCATAAAGGCGAATATTTTGAGGGAGTTTTTCATTGAACGAAGGGATGAAGTGAGAAGAGTGACGGAATTGGATTTCACGTGGGAAAAACAAGAGGAATTAAATAGGATAGAGCATAAAGCGGATGCTGTTTGTGAGCTGCTTGAGGATTTGGGCGAGATTCCGCAGGAATTGCAGGATGAGATCTATGCTGAGAGGGATTTGGAAGTATTGAGTAAGATGCTTAAGTTGGCTGCAAAGGCAAAGAGCATCGAGGATTTCCAAGCAAAGCTGGAAGAGATGAAGTGCCGTATGTAGTGGGCTGAAGAATGATTTTTAGATATTGTAGATTCGCAATCGAGTCTGCTTTCTAAAATTTTAATGAACTTATTGAATCAGCTTTGAGGATGTGCTACACTATTCTCAAAGCTGATTTTCTTTCTGGCGCATGCCAGTCTATAGTCTTTATCAAATCTATTTTCAGAAAATCCAAGCTTTTCATTTCATTCTATTTTCTAACGGATTTCCTGAGAGTAGAGGTGCCAATGTCATGTCGGGCGTTGTGTCGTTCATGCAGGTTGAAACTACTTTGTTTCTCGAAATTCCGTTGGGAAGAAAGACAAACGAGGAGGACACTACATGAACAAAGGAACGAAGGAGGCAACGAACACAATGACAAAGGAGAAGGCAAGTATGACGGCAGGAGGAGCGGAAAAGACGGACGAAACGCCAAAGACAGAGCAAGCGATCAAGACGGGACAAGCGCAAACTGACAAGCAAGACGGGAACAGGGAAGTGGTAAGTGATACTTTTTCCCTGCTTATGGAGTATCCCGAATATGCGTTAGATGTTTACAATGCCTTAAACGGATCACATTACGATGATCCGGCGGTGGTACAGATTGTAACGTTAAAGCAGGGAATCTCCCTGACGGTGCGAAATGATGCATCGTTTATCATTGGCAGACGCATTAGCTTTTATGAGCATCAGTCAACCTACAACCCTAACATGCCACTGCGACACGCAATTTATTATTTCGATTATTTAAAACGATGGGTGAAGGATAATGACATAGATCTCTATGGGAAGAAGCGAGTCATGATTCCAACGCCGCATTTTGTCGTGTTTTATAATGGAGTGGAGTCGCGGCCTGACATAGAGGAAATGATGCTTTCAACTTCTTTTTATCCTGTGAAGGAGGAAAGTGAGAAAGCTCTAGAGGTAAAATGTAAGGTATACAACATTAATCTTGGACGGAATTCGTGGTTGGCTGAGAGCAGCAAGATTATTAAGGGATATGGGATTTTTGTTGACAAGATCAGAAGCTATCGTAAAACGGAGATGGAGTTAGGGGATGCAATTGATCATGCGATTGATGATTGTATCAAAGAAAACATATTAAGGGGATTTTTTGTTAATCGAAGGGATGAGGTGAGGAATGCTATGCAGTTGGATTTTACTTGGGAAAGAAGAGAACAACTGATTCGGAAAGAGGAGTTCACGGACGGAAAAATAGAAGGGAAAATAGAAGATATTCTGGAAATACTCGGTGAGCATGGCGAGGTACCGCAGGAGTTGAAGAATGAGATTGGTTTGGAGAAGGATCCGGAGGTATTGACTAAGATGTTAAAGATGGCGGCGCAGGCAAAGAGCATTGAGGATTTCCGGGCGAAACTGGAAGAGATGAAGTGCTGTTTGTAGGAGGCTGAAGAATGACAACAAAACAGTTTTGGGAGAAAATTGATGCGCTGGCTTTCCCTCGTAGTCTACTTTAAAGTCTACTTTTTTGATATGTTTTTTAAGTCGCAGAAAATTCCTAAAACTTTAATGAACTTATTGAAAGATGACGGCGCTGCAGCAAGAGTGCGATCAGGTGTTAACGAGGCTGGCAGAAGCGCTGGCGGACAAACCAACGGAGTTTCAGGACATATTGCACATGATGCAGGAAATAACAAATCATATCATGAGGAAGCAGGATAAACTGCGGGAAAGGGTGAGTGACGTTATGGGTGGAAAGGTATTGCCGTTACCGTCGGATAAGTTAAGGGAAGCCGAGGCGCAGGGAGAGGTTAAGCAAAGCATTAGGCATATTCTGGAAGTGCTTGAGGATCTTGGTGAAGTGCCGCCAGAGCTTCGTGAAAAGATCTGCGCGAAAGAAGACTTGCAACTGCTGGATATGATGTTTACGCTCGCAAGAAAGGCGAAGAGCATCGAGGATTTCCAGGCGAAGTTGGAAGAGATGAAGTGCCGTATGTAGTGGGCTGAAGAATGTCAAAAAAATGCCCCTGCCGCCATTCTATAGACCTGCAGGGAGTATATGAAATTTTGCCGCTTGACGTATGTTGCGGTATGCGTTATTCTTTTCTTATCAGGTATCTTTCCTGGATACCTTTCTGTTGATAGTGTTGGCGGTTCAGCCAGTTTTTCCCGCGTGAATTTATGGGTGCTGATAGGGAAACTCTATATTTTTGCCTGTTCTGCCAACTGTGTGTGCAGAATGCGTTTGGAGGCAAAAGATTTATTGGGTAAAGTGTTTTATTTGGGGTAATGTTTGATTTGGCGTAAAACTGATTTGGGGTTAGGGAATGGATTCAAAGAAGGTGACCATGAAAGGGGTCACGAATGAAAGGGAAGGGAAAAACAACTAGGATACAGTGGCATCCTGGCTTTATTGCCGCGATGAATTTGGAGTTCTTGGAGCAGCGAAGCGAAATGATTATGGAGCGCGAGCACAACCTAAATCTAAAGCCATTGGAAATTGATCTTCTTGTGATAAAGAAAAGTGCAGACCTCAAAGTCCGTAATGAGATTGGGCATTTTTTCAGGGGTCACAACATAGTGGAGTATAAATCTCCGGAGGACGTCGTGAATGTTGACGTGATTTATAAATGTATTGCTTATGCCGCTTTGTATAAGGCATATGGGGAAACGACGGATTGCATTAAGGCAGATGACGTCACCGTGACGGTTGTATGCTGGGCAAGACCCAGGAAGCTGTTTCGGTATTTTTCAGAGCATAAGATTCGGTTTTCAAAAAGGCATCCGGGGATTTACCATGTCGAAAGGGATCAGCTGTTTCCAGTGCAAATCGTTGTCGTAAGGGAATTGGACAAACGGGAACACATATGGCTCCGCGCGTTGTCAAAGGAAATGGAGAGGGAAGATTTTGAGAGGCTTTCCGAAGCGGCAGGAAAGCTGGATGAAACGGCGAACGGAGAATTTATTGATTCGGTATTACAGGTCAGCATACGGGCTAACGAAAAAAAGTTAAAGGAGGACAAGGACATGTGTTGCGAAGCATTAAGGGAATTATTTGAACCGGAATTAAAGGAAAGCTGGAAGAAAGGCCAAAGACAAGGACGAAAACAAGAACGCAGACAAAATGTTAAGGCAATGGTGAACACCATGACTCAAAAAGGCTAT
>JAEEGL010257251.1_pt1 | contig 24457 bp, 25 predicted proteins | sample 9134231 | NCBI WGS metagenome assembly JAEEGL01 (sample SAMN16246548, study PRJNA631951) | gut metagenome | biome: gut microbiome; feature: rumen; material: fiber-attached | host: Bos | place: Iran: Karaj | collected 2018-10
CACAAACTCTCCTACGGAGTATACGTAATAACTTCCTGGGGCGACGGCGGCAAACCCACAGGCTGCACGGCGAATTCCGCCATGCAGGTAACCTCAAACCCCGCCACCATCGCGGTCTCAATCAACCACGACAACTACACCAACGAATGCATTAAGAAATCCCAAAGATTCGCCATCAATATACTCGGCGAACAAAGCAATCCATTTATCATCGGCAATTTCGGCTTCAAAAGCGGCAAAGACGAGGACAAATTCACCTCCACCCCACAGGTAAGGGACTTCGTCCCCATTGTTGACGGTGCCATCGCCTACATAACCTGCAAAGTAATCGACACCATGGAAACCTCCACCCACACCGTATTCCTGGGCGAAGTCACCGGTGCCGAAATCACCAACCCAAACGACTCCCCCATGACCTACTCCTACTACCACAACGTCATCAAAGGCAAATCCCCCAAAAACGCTCCGACGTTCATCGAAGAGTAAAAAACGACTCAAACAGCAGACAAATAAGCCCCGCTCATAACGCGAGCGGGGCTTTTCTTTTTCAACATATCTCTAAACAAAAAAGTGGTGCAGCCCCGGCCGCCATGTGCCGGTCTACACCTTGTAAGCCTATGATACTATTCCTATTTGGGAATGTCAATAATTTCATGTGACTTTGTCACTATTTTTATTTTACGTATTTTTTTAGAGTCACCAAAGGCTTTAACAATCTCATTTATAGCTTTTTCATCATCCATTTTACAGCGCCGTAGATCAATTATGATATTACCCGATTGGCGAGATGCCTTATGCATAATATTTCGCATTGTATTCTTTCCATTACCGGTTGGTGCCTTCATCTCCCAAGATCTGCCATCAATAACCACATCCGGTGTATGCGCATTTTTAGTCTGTAAGGGTGGTATCAGTTCTACATCATATCCTTTTTGCAAAAAGACTTTTACCGTCTCATATTCATGCTCTTTTAAGTGAACACCATTTTGTATCAAAATACCAATTTCCTGTGCCATGCCAAACTGTATCCTTCAATGCTTTTTACCCCATTATACAGATTACTCTGCCAATGTAAACAACTTAGGTATGAATGGTCAGGTTTTCTGCATGAACGGTCGTTATATGCAATGTATCCCTCCACCCCACACACCCTCACCCATCTCCAAAGCAAAACAAAAAAACAGTCCACTCTAACATTAAGGCACCAACACAAAGCAGCCACCCCAACATTTAAGCGGACCGATCAATTCCATTATTATTTTTTATCATTCAAATAGCATGCTTTCTTTTGTGTACAAATAATATTCTCAAATAATTCCGGCTTGCTATTCTTTAATCTTCTCAATCGCTTTGTTTCATTGTAAAGAAGCCTTGCAATCTCATAGCCATCTTCAGCGTCTTTTTTCATACTTCTATTACGAGCTCTATACTTAATTACATCCTTATATAACCCATGAACATAATTATTGCGTACTTCCGTCCATTTATCCAAACCGGTCGATTTATAAAAGAAATCATCCTTAAGCTTACATTTTTCAAACAATTCCTTGTTTCTGTTTCTTACTTTTTTGAGACACACAATCCTTTGGGAAATCTTAATGCTTTCTCGCTGTTTCGGATCAAGTTCCTTATTGCAAGGCAGTCCTAAAATCCCACAAATACTTTCCAATCTAGATTCTATTGCTGCATATTCCAGAATAATAGCTTCCAAATAGAAACCATTTTCAATAGCGAACTTACACCTATCAAAAAAATCTTTATGCATACCTACTTGGCTTTGCCTTAATTCTTTATTATCCATATCTATTACCCTGCCTCCATTTTTAAATAATCACTGTCCGATTCATTATGATAGCACTTATTATCCCATCCCCCAACCCTTTTGACAACACAAACTCCTTGCGCTTCACAACTCTATTTTCTATCCTATGCGATGTAGCCCTCCGCTATATTCTACACAAATACAAATAATACCATTCAAACAAAACCTCGTTTCAACAGTGAAACGAGGTTTCTAAAAATCAATACAGCATAACTATTAAACACCAGATAATTCTGATTAAAGATGCAATACTTATTATAAAACTATTAATTTTGCCAGCAATTATTTTAACGATATAGTTTTCGTTAAGCCCGGTATTCTAATTAAAATAGCAGATATCAACATTGAAACAATGAATATAAAAATTGATAATACAGGCACTGAAATAACCGGATTAAAGCTTAATGAAGTAATACTAAAATGTTGTAACAATTCTATAACAAATGGGTGCAGTAAATAAATACCTAGAGATAGCGAACTCCATTTTACAAAACTATAATGTGAAATACGGAAATTCTTCACAAATGCAAAAATACCAATAGCTTGTAATAGAATTGCGAAATTATCATATTGTAAAAACAAAGATGCAGTTTCTTTTGATTTTGCAAGTCGCAATTCAAAGTACAAAACTATACTACCAATTACGAACAACACTACGCCCACTATTAAACCTTTATTATCAAATCTTTTTGTATGTCGCATCCAATACCCAAACATATAGTATGAAACAAAGCCTAGAGTGAAACTAAACTTCGAATCACTAAAAACATTTTTTAGCCCATTAAAAACAGCAATAACAATTGGCTCATCTAAAAAAGAATTATTAGTTCCTACAAGAATATTACTAAACGAAGGAATAATAAATGTAACAACAATCGAAATAGCTAAGAAAAGTTTTAAAAGTTTCTCATCAGCCACTATTTTTCGCAACATAGGAGTTATCAGATAAAGGCCAAAAAGCATTATTAAAAACCACATATGATAATGCCCCTGGATAAGAACCTGAATCCAAAGGAAGTTTTCACTATAAATACTTACACCATTATTCCAGAAATCAAAAAACAAATATAAGATTGACCAACAATAAAAAATCAAAAACAAGCGCTTCAATTTGCCTTTAATTTTTTTAAATGAATAGTCCTTTGAAAGCAATAAAGAACCTGAAATCATAACAAAAACTGGAACAGACCAATTAACAAAGCTTTCATAAAGCATAAAAAGATTCCAGTCTTCAGATTTAAAATCAACGTAATAAGTGTTCACAGCAGAAACATGTAATAAGACCACTGTAAAAGTTGCAAAAACGCGTAAAAAATCCAAATAGTTTTCTCTGTTATTAATTTGAACTTCCATATAATAACCTTACAAAAATCGCTTACTAAGTACCTTTCTAATTGGCTTGTCATAGTACTTCCAAACAACAAATGAAAGTATTACACATAGCAAAAACGATACTATCAGTTTAATTAGGTTTCCCTCTATTCCAAGCAGTCCGATAACTTTTGCAGATAATGTCCATAAGAACAGCTGTGCTAAAAAGAACTGATATGACATTCCACTAAATATACTCAAAAGTTTGTTTTTTTCCAGCCATTCTGATCTAATGACTGCAGAAAGAAATAAATAAATCAGAATAATTATAGTGGAAAAATAGACAAATAGAATTACCGGCAATGATACATCATTTACTAATGCCAACAAATAAGAAACCACTAACAGTGTAAAAAACAAACCAGACAGTTTAATAACCCAATTCTTATTAGAATCGTCTGTTTTGTCATTCTCCGAAATATCAAATAACAATTCAGAAAAACAAACCCCAATTGTAAATTCAAAAGCTCTACCTATAGGGCTAGAGTACCAACCATCTAATCCAAAAGTAGGTACAAGATAGTTGTTGTATAGTAGAATTGCGTTTAAAACAATAATAATCGCATATGGCAAGAATCTTGTTTTACTTGCATGCAAAATTGCTTTCAATACTGGATAAATAAAATATCCAGCCAGCAAACATGAAATGAACCACGTGCCACCATTATGTAAAATCCCAAATAAAGAATTATATGATGTTTGAATTCCTAATAAATCTACAGGCAATAATTGTATCCACGTTACAATCTGCCCTGGGAAAACAATTGGCCACAAAAAACAAACCAAGAGATATGATGGCATTATACCAATCAATCTCTTTATCAAATAGTTCTTAGTCCACTCTTCTGATATAGTTTCTTTTCTGTGCTGATAATGAATAGAAAATCCAGATATGATAAAAAAACAAGTCATAACTGGACTAGTAGTATATTTTATAAAAGCATCAATTGTACTGTTACCCCATGTGCAACCAAAGATAGTTATAGAATGCCGAGCATATATCAAAAATGCACATATTACTCTTAAAAAATCAATTAGAAACAATCTATGTTTTTCTGTACCAAAGATGACCATAAAGCAACCTCATATAATAGATATGCAAAAACTAAACCCTTTTAATAATTTCACCTTGTTCGTTAACATAACCTATAACCTTTGCCGGCACGCCTGCTACCAAAGCAAAATCCGGTACATCCTTTGTAACAACTGCCCCTGCAGCTACCATTGAATACTTACCAAGATTGTGGCCACAAACTATTGTTGCATTCGCTCCAATACTTGCCCCCTTACCTACAATTGTTTTTCCATAGTTTTCATGTCCCTTAGGGAAAGTTGCTCTAGGCGTTAAATCATTTGTGAACACACAAGAAGGCCCACAAAAAACATCATCCTCCAACGTAACGCCCTCATAAATTGACACGTTGTTCTGAATCCTACAGTTGTCACCAATAGTAACATTGTTCGCAACATTTACATTTTGTCCCATTGAACAATTCTTACCAATTTTGGCGCCACTTTGGATATGGCAAAAATACCAAATTTTTGTTTCATCACCAATTACTACATCGTCATCGACGAAACTGCTTTCATGTACAAAATATGCCATTTTAATCCTCCAAAACAAAATCAAAAACTCTATAATTTAAAATCATTAATAACTTTGTCCGCTCGTTGCAACCAAAGATTATTATTTCTTGCATTAATCATTACTTTACGCTTTTCAGCAATAACTTCCGGATTGCTAACTATATATGTAATAGCTTTCGCAATCGCTTCGACATTATCTTCTGCAACCCAACCAATGCCATTATCTTCTACAATTCGCGCCGTTTCTGTACAATTGGTTACAAGAACCGGTTTTAAATATGACAAATATTCAAAAATCTTTATTGGAACCGCAAAATCTCTGTAGAACGTCCGAGGAGCTGTCAGAACAGCAACATCGGACTCTGAATAATAACCTTTGAGGTTTTCCTCTCCCGATGTGTGCACTACTTCAAGCCAATCTTTATATATTTCTTTATCTATACCAAGTTGCACCCATTGATCTTCAGGACAAACATAAAACAATTTCGCCTTAATATAATCTTTATTAATTTCTTTAAAGGCATCAATTGTCAAAAATGTACCGTGATTCTTAGCCGCACCTCCAACAAAAATAAACTGAACAGGATCAGAAAGTGATTCTTTTTCTTTAATATTAGGAACAAAAGATCCAGGTGGCAAACAATCTTTGTTTTGGCAATCGAACTCTTTAGCCATAGTAATCGAAGGGAAATAAATTAAATCAACGTTTTTTTTAAAAAAGTGCCATTGAAAAATCTGAATACACTTGATTACTGACAGTTTTATTCGTTTTATAACATTTTGGTTTTTATCAACATAATACTCCGGATACTTCCAATAAGCATCTCTGTAAAAGATAGAAATAGGAATCCCTTTATTATGTAACAACCATATAACAAAAAGGTCACCATAATAAAACATCGGACCTGAAGGAGGCTCGATATAGCATCCATCAAACCTAGTATTTTTCAATAATCCTTTAGTTTTTTTAACAGCGGCCCTTCTTTTAGAAAAATCATTATTGATACCATCAATTGTGACCAATTCAACTCCTATTTCTTCGAATGCTTGCTTCATTTTAATAGGCCTTACAGATGACCCGCTTGACGGCGAATCATTTAAATTGATAAAGGTTATATAAAGAAGTTTCATTATTACCCACCTTTTTTAAAAAGACTCTTAGAATAATCAATAACTTTGGAAACGATATCTTTAAACACATACATAGTTGCTATCGCACAAAGCAACCAAATAATCGCCTTATATAACAACGGTAATTCCTCCGAAACCATGCAAATCAAATAAAGCATAATTGTCACTATGCCTACTCTCAATTCACCATAATAGCATGGATATAGCCGTTTAGAAAAGAACAACGTTAAAGCATAGTGTAAAGAATATCCAATTAAGGTTGTAAAAGCAGCGGCAATTATACCGTATTTAGGGATAAGAATGAAATTAAGCGTTAAATTAAGAATCGCACCGGCTGAAACAGACAAAAGAGAGTATCCACTTTTTTTCTGAAAATATATTCCATATCCTACGATTGTTGTCATTGCATAAATCGATTGTGCAAACATTAAATCTCTAAGAGGCTTATAAGCAGTCCAATAAGCTTCAGAAGTCATCACATGTATGATTTGATTTCCAAATAAAGCAACCGTAAACGAAAAGGCCAACAAAAGAAATGATTCAACGTTAAAAACATAGTAATATTTCTCTTTTGCATTTTCATCATCTTTACTGCTAAAAGCAAATGTTGTATATGCCATTGCAACTGCTGAAACTACAACATTTAACAAATTTGTAAACCGCAGCCCTATTCCATACAGACCTACTGCTTCACTTCCATGAAAATATAAAAGCACATATCGATCCGATAAAGTTAAAATCCAAACCATAATGGTCATCGGAATCAATGGTAAGGCAAACTTCAACATTTCTTTGAGTAACTGCCTATCAAAGTTCTCTTTATGCGGAATCTTTTTTACCATCAGTAAAAGCAATACTGTTGTTTCCATATGAACCAACGCCGTGCTCAATACAAGAGAAGCAGCGCCAAAATGAAGAACACTTACGAAAAGAATATTTAAAGCCACCAAAGACAATGATGCTATTACGTTTGACAAACCGAATAGCATCATTTTATTTTTTAAACGCAATTCAAGTGAAAAGGGAAGGTACCAAAGATTGAACGATACGGACACTAAAGAAAAAGCAACAATGTACGCATACATTCTCGTCTTAAACAGCAAATTTGATATAAACGGTGATAATGGCATTAACATCACCGGAATCAAACCAACTATTATAAAAACTCTCGTCAAAGTACTAAAAACTTTTTCTGAACGGTTCAGATCATCTTTATCAAAATAAAAGGCGCTAAAAGCAGAATCAAGACCCATTACCAAAATCGGAAATAATATTCCTGTAAAAGTAGTAATTGAATCAGATATACCAATCATTTCAGGCGTAAGATTTTTTGTATAAAGAGGAAGCAAAAAGAAATTTATTGCTTTAAGACAAACATTACTTAAAACAAGAAATGAGCTTCCTTTAATGAAACTTCCTATTGTACCCGTTGCATGATTTGACATAAAACCTATGCCCTCATTTTTTCCTTTTTTTCTTTAACCTGTAAAAATGCTTCTCTTCCAGAAAGTGGTTTTGCAAGGCCATAGTATATATCCTTAAGGACATAAGCTATCGCCCGATAATCATGGTAATCTTCCGCATATTTTCTGCCTTGCTTGCCTATCATAATACGCATTTCTGAATCATTAATAAGTAATTCCAAAGCATCACAAATAGTTTTCGTGTTACCGCTAACGATAGGTAATTCCTCCGGAAGACACTCTTTCATCTCTTCGCTAATATAAGTGATAACCGGTTTCCCGAGAGCCATACACTCTATTGCAAAAACCCCATATGTTCCCGCATATAGTTGATCAACGATTATATCAGCAGTTTTATATATTTCTATCGCTTCTTCTTGTGTTTTTCCTTCAACTAATACTAGTTCTATATTCTCATGCTTTTTTGATAATACATCAAATGCCTCCAAAACATACTTTGTACCCTTAAAAGCACGTGCACTCGGAGCATGAACAATTCTAATATGCTCATTACTGTTTTTCGGATAACAAGGTACGAACTTATCAAGATCAACTCTAAGAGGCACTACATAATAATCATTTTTAATATCAGGCAAATAAGGAATTAATTCATCATCATGAATTATTATTCCATCGGCCTTTTTACATATGTTCTTGTTACGCTTATGTAATTTGGGATTTGTAGCATCTTTTTCTTCAAAAGGCATTCCCATTATTTCACAAGCTTTTTTTTGATCCCTAAGATCGCTTCCATGAAACTCAAAAAAGAACTTTTTGTTAAATAAATGATATGTCCATAATTCAAATCCATTCAATATACTATGGCCAAAATGAAAATGAAAAACATCATATCTGAAAAGAGCTCTAAAATAAAAGAACAGGAGTTTTAAAGCATAATACAGGAACAGTTTTCTATTTGCTTTGTTGATCCCAAGACAAATATCATACTTATATGCAAACGGATGCTTATAATAAACAACTGTCTCCGCGCTTTCTCCAATTTCCTTTAAACCTTGAACAGAATAGGAATTCTGACCTGCCACTTCTGACAAGCCATGCATTATTCGAAGATTATCTTTCATTTAAGAACCCTTTCAAAAAATAATCACACAACAGACTTAAGAGCATCACAAATTGCAACAACCTCTTCTTCTGTCAAATAAGGATGCATAGGAATACTGAAAACTCTTTTTGAAATAGACTCACAGTGCGGCAATGATATATCACCATACCCAAGATTAACATATGCTGTTTGCTTATGAAGAGGAATAGGATAATAAATCATTATTGGAATATTTTTTTCTTTCATTCCATTAACAATTCTAGTACGTTCCTCTTCATCTTTTGCCAGTAAAGAATACTGTGCCCATGCAGAATAGTAATCATCATCCACTTCAGGAACAACAAACACATTACTTAATTCTCGCGAATACCATGAAGCCACCCTTTGACGTGCCTCCAACTCATCTTCAAAAATGTCTAGTTTTGCAAGTAGAACCGCTGCCTGAATTGTATCCAATCTGCCATTCATACCTATACGCACATTGTCATATTTATCACTTCCGCACCCATGAACACGGATAGATTTCATTGTGTTATACAGTTCTTCGTCATCGGTAAATATTGCACCTCCATCGCCATAACAACCAAGGGGCTTTGCAGGGAAAAATGATGTTGCGGATACATCTCCAAATGATCCATTTCGTTTCCCACGAAGATTACCTCCAAAACCCTGAGCTGCATCCTCCAAAACAAACATGCCATACTCTTCAGCAACAGGAATAATCTGATCATAATTTGCGCTACGTCCGAAAAGGTCAACCGGAATTATTCCCCTAGGGGTCAGTTTTCCCTCTGATAAAACTCTCTCTATTTCTTTTTTAAGAGAATCTATACTCATATTAAATTTTGTGTCAACATCAACAAAAACTGGTGTACCTCCTGCAAGATTTACACTCTCAGCAGAAGCAAAGAATGTAAAAGCAGGAACAAAAACAGCATCTGTCTTTTTTAATTTAAAAGCCATAAGAGGAATTTGAAGAGCCTCTGTACCACTACCACAAGTTAAGCAGTATTTCCTGCCTGTAAACTCAGCCAGCCTGCTTTCAAGCTCTGTTATTTCCGGTCCCATAATAAAATGTCTTGTTTCAACGACATTTTTTATACCCGTTTCAACTTTATCCTTAATGAGTTCATATTGCCTGCCCAAATCAATAAAATCCATTGTTTTTTCCTCCAAAAATATAATTATTCTGAAACCGTCATATTTTTATCTGCTTCTTCAAGAACCGTCAAAACACGAATAGCCGCATCTGGTCCTGACATTGAATCATGATTGTCAACAATACACTGTCTAAAATGTTCAAGACTGTTAAACAATGCATCTCCAACATCAAGTCTTGGAATAACGGCATCACCGCTTCTGGTCTTAACAACAAATTCTGAATATTCCATCGGGTCACTGGCTTCAATCACATCAAAACCCTTGTCATAAACGATGAGTTTATTCAGAACATCAACATCATCATAAACCAACATTTTTTTTGTACCTGCAATAATCAACTTGCGCTCCTTTATAGGAGAAATCCAATTCGCTTTTATATTAGCAATAAAAGAGCCATAATCAGCGGTAATAAATGTTACTGAAGGCTTGGTGCTGTAAATTATCCTACCTATGCTTTTAACTGTTTTTACCTCTGCGCCATTTGATAAGTAATCAATAATAGCAAGGTCATGAACACTTAAATCCCACATAGCACTGACATCATTTTTTACTTTACCCAGATTCATTCTGGATAAATCCATATAAATAATGTCACCAAGCTCTCCGGCATCAATTATTTCCTTAATCTTCATAATTGCCGGATGATATATCATTATATGATCAACGTGAATCTTAACACCTTTTTTTTCTGCAAGCTCTTTAAGTTCAACTGCCTGAACGACATTATCTGTAAAAGGCTTTTCAACATACAGATTCTTTCCAGATTCAATAACGCGTTTTCCAAGTTCAAAATGAGCGCTTGTTTCAACAGCAAGACAAACCGCATCAATAGTTTCATCCGCAATTACATCATCGAAATGTTGAGTATACTCAACATCATTAGCATACAAATCCTTTGCAAGATCTAAACGGTCTTGTTTCAAATCACAAATGTATTTGAAATTAATATTCTTATTCTTATACAGGTTCCTAGCAACATTAGGTCCCCAATAGCCATAGCCAATCAAAGCAAAATTAAGCATGTATTTCCTCCTTAATAAAACACTTATCAAAATCAATGATAATGCTGCATATAGCAACAATTAACCACTGGTATGAACACCCCAAAAAAGCACTCGGTGCAAACGAAGCAATAACATAAGTTATCAAACTGAGTATAACCAAAACATTATACTTTTCCATTTCCGACGAACTGCTTCTCTTATAGAACCAAGATGCTCTTTTCAAAAGCAGTAAAAGGCATCCAATAAACATCATAAAAATTACGATGCCGTATTCAAACAGAATCTCAAGAAATAATGAATGCGGATTAATAAGCCCGGAAAGTGATGGATGTTGAACAAAATAATTAGAAAAGCTACTCGGACCACATCCTAAAATATAACCATTAAGCCATGCGGCAATTGTATCTCTATAAATAACAACTCTTGAAAACAAAGAGCCCGAACCGCTCTGTGCGTTCGACATTTGAATCGCTAACGTCTTAAGTATACCTTTTTGCGTAGCCAAAAAAGATCGGAAGAATAACAAAAGCAACACGGCAACAATCACTGCAAATACTATTAATGCTATTCTTACGAAACGCCTTTCGACATTAATTGAATTACTAAAGAAAATATAATAAACAACTATGCAAACAATTATGGCTAAATTACAAATAGTTGCATCGTTTATCACATTAACAAATACAACGCCCAACAAAGTAAGCCATTTAAGACTACTTTTACTTAAGATAAAAACAACCGGGACCATACATGTCAACAAAGCACTAAAATCGTTTACATTGTATGAAAATCCTGTCGCCAAGTGTGAGTTTGCATATTGATGCAAAGATGACTCTACATCATTAAAAGCAGACATTGGCAAATGATGACCTGTAACAATTTCAAGCAAGGCCAAAATCAAAAGAGCATTTATAGTTACAGTAACAATTAAGCCTATATCTTTTAATAATTCTGTTTCTGTGATTATTATTCCTAAGATTAATACAGTCAGCAAACCACATGTCAGCGAAATCATTTCAACTAATCCAGCATGATAATCTGAATGATTTGATATAAACAACAAAAACATACCATACAGAATCCAAGCGGCGAAAAACAGTTCAAACTTTGGTAAAAACGATTTCTCGCTTAAAACTATTTTCCCGCCGTACATTACGACAAGAAAAACAATAGTGATTAGGATAACAAATCTGTATAGAGTCAAATGAAATCCCGCTATAGAAATACTAAAACCTACATCAGGTATGATAGAAGAGACAACCACAAATGCAAGTATTATTTTTTTTGATATATTTGTCTGTAGTTTTATCATTCTACAAACTCCTTCAAACAATTAAAGTCTCCAGAACCTCATACCGGATGCCTTAAGTTCGTCCATACGATAAAGGCTCTTAACGTCAACAAGTACTTTCTCGTCATCTTCAATGTTACCCTTGAAGAGCTGTTTAAGCTGCATCATTGACATTGAGCGGTACTCATCATGACCGACAGCGACGATAACGCAGTCCGCCTTCGGAAGGTCTGCAAAGTCAACAAGGTCAACGCCGTATTCTTTCTTTGCAACTTCCGTGTCGGCCCAGCTATCTGTAACTATCGGCTCAATGTCAAACTCTTTGAGTCTGTTTATGATGTCAACAACTTTGCTGTTTCTGGTATCAGGGCAGTTCTCTTTGAATGTGATACCGAGAACAACAACTTTTGCTGTCTTCGGAGCCATACCTGCCTCGATCATTTCCTTGATAGCACAATCAGCAACGAAAGCACCCATGCTGTCGTTAACCTTACGACCGTTGAGAATTATCTGGCTGTGATAGCCAAGTTTCTCAGCAGCGTTTGTAAGATAATACGGGTCAACGCCTATGCAGTGGCCGCCGACAAGACCCGGTTTGAAACCGAGTGCATTCCACTTTGTGTTCATACCTGCGAGGACTTCGTTTGTGTCTATGCCCATTTTGTCACAAATCATTGCTATCTCGTTCATGAAAGCGATGTTTATGTCGCGCTGAGAGTTCTCGACAACTTTAACTGCCTCAGCAGTCTTAATTGTTGAAACCGGGAATGTGCCTGCCTTGATAACGATGTCATAGACCTTCTTTATCTCACGGGCAGACTCTTCGTCCATACCTGAAACAACTTTCTTGATATTTGTCAATGTATGAACTCTGTCACCGGGATTGATACGCTCAGGAGAATAACCTATCTTCCAGTCCGTGCCACATTTGAGGCCGGATTCTTTTTCTATTATCGGAATACAGATATCTTCTGTGACACCGGGATAAACCGTTGACTCAAAGACAACGATTGTGCCGGGTTTCATATTCTGGCCGACAATCTTTGATGCACCTTCTACAGGTCCGAGATCCGGGCTGTTGTCATCCTTAACAGGTGTCGGAACGGCAACGATAATAAAGCGGGCCTCTGAAAGGCGCTTGGGATCTGCGGTAAAATCAACCGTTGTCTTCTTTATTGCCTCACCGACTTCATTTGTTGAGTCGATACCGTTTTTGTATTCCTCTATTCTCTTTTCATTGATATCGAAACCGATAACCTGAATATGCTTTGCAAATTCAACTGCTATGGGCATGCCTACATAGCCCAGACCTACGAGCGCAAGTTTTTCTTCGCCACCAATTAAACCGTCATAAATATTATCAAAATCCATAATTATTTCCTTTCGGCGTAAATTAGAATTCACCCATCATATCCGTACTCTTAAAATTCGCAAGAGGGAACTTAACCGGTTCACCGGTTTTCTGGCTCTTGTAAATGCCGAGAATCATTTCAACCGCATTACGGCCTGCCTGTGCGTCTACATACGGCTCGCGGTTATTTTCTATTGCGTCAATAACATCCGCAAAGAGGCTTGTGTGACCATTGCCGTAAACATTGCTTGTCGCTTCCTGAAGGCCCTTGTTCTTTGCATCCTCTTCAGTCTCATCAGCAAAGTCCCAGACATCTATGTTGTTGGTGGAAGTTCCGCCAATCTTGACTGTCCCCTTCTCACCGAATACATAAAGTGATTCTTCAAGGTTTTTCGGATAAACATTGGTTGTACCTTCTATAGTCGCAATTGCACCGTTCTTGAACTTAACAACTGCCATGCCGACATCTTCAGCCTCAAGATAGTCGTGGAACTGCTGACGGGTCTGACCGTAAACTTCCTCGACTTCATTGCCGAACATCCAGCGGAGAAGGTCTATGCCATGAATACACTGATTCATAAGGCAGCCACCGTCTTCGGCCCAAGTACCTCTCCACGGCGCCTGATCGTAATACTGCTTGCCTCTGTTCCAACGGACGTGGATAGAGCCGTGGGAGAGTCTGCCGAAGCGGCCGCTCTCTATAGCGGAACGAAGCTGCTGTATGGCAACATTGAATCTGTTCTGATGGCATGCGCAGACTTTGACACCCTTTTCTTTTGTGAGAGCGATGATCTTATCGCAGTCCTCAAGAGACATTGCCATCGGCTTTTCAATGATGACATTTTTACCGGCATTAATACAATAAAGAGCTATCTCCGCATGTGAACCGCTCTCTGTAGCGATACTGATAAGCTCAAGATCCGGATTCTCCTCAATCATGAGTTTGTAATCTGTATAGCGTTTTATACTCTTGTCGTCTGCTATGCCGTTCTTATCAAGCACTTCTTCAATGTGCTCGGGAACAATATCACAAACAGCTACAATCTCAAGTTCATTGTTGAGTGCAGCTTTAATGTGGTTTGTGGAAATTCGGCCTGCTCCTATTAATGCATACTTCATAAAAACTATTCTCCTTTATAATTCTCTAATGCTTCAACAATTTTCAGTGCGGAATGTCCGTCACCGAACGGTTGATATTCATCAGTTATTTCCTGTGGTGTGTTGAGCCTTTCAATTATTTCATCGGCAACAGGCTTTGACAGCTGGTTTCTGTTGTCTACCATTGTCTCAGGCCATACAACGAAATCCAGAACCGTAATACATTTCTTGCCTGCAAAGAATGCTTCACGCTGAAGTCCGCCTGAATCAGTAACAACAGCCTGCGCATTCCGGACCAGAGCAGTACTCTCAAGGTATCCTACCGGTTCTGCAAGAATCATATTATCGAATCCGTTTTCCGCTTTGATTCTTTTTGCCCTCTCCTTATTGCGAGGATGAACGGGATACACAGTCGGGGCATCAAGTGAATTCATTGCTTTGAAGATTTCACACAGCGCTTCCTCACGAGTGGTGTTCTCCTCACGGTGACATGTAAGATAGTAATAACGCTCAGGAACAGATCCCTTTGTTCCGTCAAGAAGAGTAAGTTCTATTTCATCCGGTCTCATCTTCTGAGAATATTCGGAGAAAGCATCAAACATAGGATCGCCTACAAGAATCGATTTGTCCTCAAGACCCTCGTGTACCAGCTCGTCCATACTGCTCTGTGTACATGCGAAAGCAAAGTAGAGACATGATCCGTACATATTCTGTTGATTTCCTCCGGATTTGTCATAACATGGAAACGCGTACCCGCCTCAACATGGCAGATCTTGATATGAAGTTTTGCAGCGGCAATTGCGGCAGCAATTGTCGAATTGGTATCACCGTAAAGCAGCAACCAGTCCGGTTGCTCCTTCTGCAAAACTCCTTCGATAGCAATCATCATATTTCCAGTCATCTGCGCATGAGTGCCTCCGGAAATACCTAGATTATAATCAGGCTTCGGAATATCCAGTTCTTCAAAGAACTGCTCCGACATATTGTAATCAAAGTGCTGGCCAGTATGGACAAGTATTTCTTGATGTTTGTTTCTGAGTACATGTGACACAACTGCAGCTTTAATAAACTGTGGTCGTGCTCCAACTACAGTAACAATCCTCATTTAAAAACCCTCTCTATTTGCTCATAATATCGAGAAAAAACGATATAAGTTCTTTTGTCAAATTCTTAAAATCAAAATCTTCTGCTGCAGCCCTAGCATTTTTACACATTTCATCATACTCATCTTTTGGTAATTGATAGACAGAAAAAAGAGCATCAGCATACGATTTATCATCTTCCATGTTGTCAGATAAACCACAATTATAGTTCATTACAATGTCATATCCAATTCTGGCATTTGAAATAATCGGCTTTCCACTAGCCAAATACTCGAATAATTTGTTCTGGCTACTTCCATATTTGTATAAAGCAGAAGTTGTTGCATCAACATTATAATTCAAAATATTCAAATTTCCTTTTGACAAAATATAAGGAATGTACTTCTTTTCTACACTACCTTTAAACGTCACGTTGGTCAGTTTTTCATCACTTACGCGATTTAAAAATTCGTTTTCAAGATTACCTTTTCCATAAACCAAAAACTTTATGTTCTCATAACGCAATAACTCCTTAGCGCAACCAAGCAACTGCTCTATACCATTTGCCTGTCTAAGTGACCCCGTGTATATTACCTTGAATGTGCTTTCGTCCTTCAAATCATCATCATCGAATGAGTAAAGCTCAACATTTTTATCAAACGATGCCAGATCGATTCCGTTATTAATGTACTTATACTTGGAAAATGGCACAATTCCCGTATATTTCATGTCCTTAATATAATCGTAACCACCCGGAAGAGTCATCACCAGGCCGTCACATTTTTTATAAATCCATTTTTCCAGCTTGTAAAGCGCTATGATTATTGGATTATTCCTCTTTGCAAGTCCCATAGCGACTATACTTTCAGGCCAAAGATCTCGTACTTCACAAACACATTTGACGTCAAATTTCTTTGCAAGTTGTATTCCCGCCACAAGTGCAAGGGGATGTACAGACGAAGCATATATAATATCCGGTTTGCCATGTTTTTTTGCGTACCCAGGCGCAATTCTTTTTAGATTAAAATAATAATCAAGCATATTAAGAGCACGAGACTTCCCGTTGCCTTTATAATCACGACCCTTAAGGAACACATATGGAACCTGTGTTTCTTCTTCAATCGCTTCATTAACCAATCTATCATTATCAAAGCAGAATTTTTCTGTATTGTGAAGTTTGTTGGAACAAAAAATCACTGGCTCATATCCAGATTCCTTAAGATACTTCGCAAGCCAAAAATGACGCCCGCCCTTATCAAAAAAAGTATCATTTGCATAATGATTAAATATCCAAATATTCCGCAATTCAGACATGCAAGCGCCCTCCTCTCATCACTTTGACAACTATCCAATTCATATTAACCATTGAGATGTAGTATCTGTCATAATATTTTTACTTCATTGTATTTCATCATATAGATACCTTCCTCATATCTACCTATGCTCTTTTTATTACTTTTGCCATTTAAGTTGTTCAATATCAAACTCATATGGTCAACTCCGCATTCATATGCATGGGGATATCCACCACCAAAGCGAGGATTAACTTCACTAATGTAATACTGACCATCAATATCAAAGATATCGATATCAATCTGGCCGCGATAACCGGCTTCAAGTACAAATCTCTCAATCAACTCAAATAGTCGATCATCCTTAAAACTCACAGCTTTATCTGTCTCTCCGGCGCGCATCTTTATTTTCTTTTTTGTAAATATAGATACAACCTCTCCTGAAATCATATCAATATAAACATCTGCACCAATTTCTTGGCCGTTTAAGAACTCCTGAACCATCAGATTATTTTCATGAGAAGTCAGCAGTTCCACCGTTTCTTTGTCTTCAGCTTTTGAGATGCTAATACTTGCTGATCCACGATATGGCTTCACAAAAACCGGGTAAGTAACTTCTCCGTTATTTATAGCCCTGTAGAACTCATTTTTGTCCATCCATGAACGAGCACAGTTATAGCCATGATTCTTCAGCCACTCATACATCTGCATTTTATCCAATGCCATTTCACAAAGATCATAAGAACTGCCTATAACTGTAACGCCAATATTTCTAAATAGTTCTTCATTAGCCGCCAAGAGGGATAACTCCGGATCAATAAGGCTCAATACGCCGTTAATTTGTTCTTTCTTGCATATATCAAGAATTAATTCTATATAACCGGGTTCCGTGATGGAAGGCACAATATAATACTTATCAGCATCGTAAATTGCCGGGCCGAGTTTGCTGGCATCTGTGGCAACAACAGTTCCGATGCCATTAAATGTCTTCTTGAAATATTGAACTACTTTGTTTCTTGTGCCAGCAGAAAGGATTAGTATATTCATTCTATATTCCCATTCTTATATTCTTTTTCAGTCCACCTATTTCGGACTCTAAAGATTATTTCTTCATCTTTCACGTAAACTTCTGGATACCACTTAATAAACAAAGGAGAAAGACACATGGTATATGCTCCAACTTTGTGATATACGATCTGATCACCAGGCATTAATTCTTCTGCATCTTTCAATTCAAACAGCCTATCATGTTCCATACAAGTAAAACCGCTTATTATTTGACTGTTTAATTTCTTTCTTCCTTCATCCTGCCGTTTAATTTCACTGAAATAAGCTGACTTTGTCATTAAAGGATCAATTTGCGTGCGACTACCATCTGTAACAACAAATGTGTTTCTTGTGCTTTTTTTTACATCAACAACCGATGTCACATAATCTACCGGAGCACCTATCAAGGCCATCCCAGGTTCAACAATTAATGTAGTCTTCGCTACATTAAACTGTTGGCCAATAATATCAGCAATCATATTGAAATACTCCGGAAACTGTGGCTTTGTTTCAAGCCCTCCAAAAAAGCCTCCACCTATATCAATGTATGATAGGTTCAATTCGTACTCTCTGTCAATCTCCACTGCCACATTGGCAATTGCCCTATATATGTCAGGCATTCGTGTTTTGGAGCTCTTATGAAGATGCAAGCCTGATAGCCGAATACCTTTTGATTTAATCTTATCTATAGCTCTTTTCAATTCGCCATTTTCATAGCAAAAACCAAATCGTTCTCCTTCTTCTCCACACTGAGTCTGACCTGGGCAGTACTTTTCCAAATCAAAATTAACTCTAATACCAACTTCATAATTATTTGGCTCTTTAAGCTCATCTATCCAATCAATCTCATAATCAGAATCAATATTTACGACATTATGATTTCTAATTGCTTCAAGAAATGTTTCTTTACTTTTAGCAACTCCATTATAGATAATCTTTTCTGTACCTATTGACCTAGCCAATTCGTACTCATCATCAGAAACTACTTCAGCATAGCAGCCATGCTTTTGAAAATAATCGATAACCCAAGGTAATGCATTCGTCTTATATGAATAACCTATCAAATAATTTGGCCACGCGGTCTTTAATGAATCATTTAACTTTTCCAGCCCTTCATCAAGAGCATTTTTATCAATAATGAAATATGGCGTTTTCATTGTTTATGTATACCCTTTCTGATTTGGTCAAGATACCCCTCATCGACAGATTCCGGATCAGGCGCAACATCTGAGCGCCTAATCACTTTTTCAATTGTCTGTAAAATAATCTTAGCATCACCAAAGAAGGTAATATTATTTACATACTCAACATCATAAGCTAAGCGCCTATCCCATTTCACGGCGTTACGTCCATTCACCTGAGCAAGACCGGAAAGACCCGGTCTTACATCATGACGATGTTTCTCTTCTTCCGTGTAATATGGAAGATACTGAACAAGCAAAGGTCGTGGGCCTATGATACTCATATCACCTTTGGCAATATTTAGAAGTTCCGGCAGTTCATCGAGACTGGTTGATCTCAAAGTTGCACCAAACTTCGTTAACCTTTCCGCATCGGGTAGCAATTCGCCATCTGTTCCTCTTTTATCTGTCATCGTACGAAACTTATAGAGTTTAAAAATCTTCTCATCTTTTCCCGGTCTTTCCTGTGTGAAAAGAACAGGAGAGCCAAGTTCCACTCTAACCAATAATGCCGTGGTAAGCATTATCGGGCTCAAGAATAAAAGTGCAATCGTGGAAAGACAAAAATCTAAAGGTCTCTTAAAATACTTTTCATATGGGCCGCACGGAGTATGTGACATGATATATGTCCTCCTGTTCTATTTAAAACATCTGTGAATAACATCTATAACAACATCCTGCTGCTCAGGTGTCATCTTATTGTCACTAGGCAGACAAAGACCTCTATTAAAAATATCCATGCCAACATCTTCTGCTAAGCCTTTAATATAAGCATTAGTCCTTGCTCTGCCGTTTCCATCTTTCGTAATAAACGGATTCATTCTGTATATAGGCTGCATATGCATAGGTTTCCAGATTGGCCTGCCCTCAGCATTAATTGCCTGAATTGCTTCAAGTATTTCGGTCGGACATGATTTTCCGGGCTCGCTGACATAGCAGACATCTTTTTCACCGCGAACCTGTTTACACATTGCATCTTCATCAATCAGAAGACAGCTGAGCCAGAAGTTTGGTTCACTGTTTTTCTCATCAAAAGGATTCATAGATACCGGTAGGTCCTTAAGACCTTCTTTGTATCTCTCGTAAATTGCTTTCTTCTGAGCAATATGTTCTTCAAGGTGAGGATACTGTCCTCTTACGACACCGGCTATGACATTTGACATGCGGTAATTGTAGCCAAGTTCTTCATGTTGGTACCAGGGAGCATCTTCTCTTGCCTGTGTTGACCATTTGCGAACCTTATTTGCAGCTTCCAGGCTATCAGTAAGGAGCATTCCACCTGCACTGCCGGTTATTATCTTGTTACCATTAAAGCTGATGCAATTGTACTTACCGAATGAACCAGTCTGCTTACCTTTGTACGTCGCGCCAAGCGATTCTGCAGCATCTTCAATGATTATTGCGCCATGCTTGTCACAAATTGCTTTGAGTTCATCAATTTTACCCGGTGTGCCATAGAGATGGGCCATAACTACCAGCTTAACTTCTGGGTAAATCTCAAACGCCTTTTCAAGAGCAACAGGGTTCATATTCCAGGTGTCATATTCCGTGTCTATAAATACCGGCACACCGCCTTCGTAGACTATCGGATTTACTGTAGCGTCAAAAGTCATATCACTGGCAAATACCTTATGACCTTCAAGTGCACCTTTGCCTACCTCAGGCTGACCATAAAGATCAAGTCCGGCAAGTTTCATTGCCAGATGAAGAGAAGCCGTACCTGCAGAAAGACCGACAGCATATTTACAGCCAATCTTTTCACAAGTAATTCTTTCAACTTCATTGATGTTCTCGCCTACTGTTGACATCCAGTTTGTCTCGTAGGCTTCTATAACATATTTGATTTCTTCGCCATGCATCGTAGGCGACGCAAGCCAAAGTTTGTTTTCAAAAGGAGTTATACCTTCAAATCTCGGATTGTCCAAAAAATGATTCATGATTTTTCCTTTCGCAATTATAATTTGGTTTACAATATAATAAGTCATAGTATTATAACACACGCGCGTTACAATATTCAAGCAAAGCATAAACATAAGGCAATTTGTGTAAAGCACAAATTGCCTATTATTATGGAAGAATTTTATTAACAAACGGAATCTTTCTTATTATCCAAGCAACTGCTATTATTATCGGTACAATTAAAAATGGTGCACCAAGCCGATAAACAAGTGAAGTAGTATCAACAAACGAAAAACCAGGTAACGCAACCAAAAAAATAAACTGCATTAAATAAATAGGAAATGCATATGTAGAAAGCCAATTAAAAAAACTTTCCGTTTTACCTTTCATTACTCTTGTTCCTACATCTTTTAGTAGCACAAATAATCCGGAGGCATGCATAACACAAGGAACATTTTGGTACCCTTTAAAAGTTTCAACAATTCTGCCGGCATCCATAGAAAGTTTATATGTACCTATAATATGTGACAACAATCCGGCAACAGCAAAAACATATAAAAATGCCTTTGTTGTTTTACTAAATTCACAATTGTGTAACAGCCAACCTAATGGGACCCAGATAAGAGCACCGGTCACTACTGTGACCTGATAAGGAGTACTGAAGCTGAGATTAAAAACACTTTTAACAAAGGGAACTAAAAGATTTAACACAAACCCTATAATAACCAAATAGGAAAAGACTTCTTTTCGCTTTGTTTTTTCTACAGCCGCAAAAAGAGGCATTGATAGATAAATGCAAAAAAGAGGTGCAAAAAACCAAAAAATACTTACAATTTGTGAGCCTATTATACCCTCATAAAGATATTTTATCGTAATTTCATTTAATGTAACTCTCCCCAACAACAACTTCATAGCAAGAACTATTAAAGACCATGCAACAAATGGAACAAAAGTCTTATTTATGCGCTTTACGAAGTATTCTTTAAGGGTTGATCTATCGTAAAAATCCATCAAAGTTATACCACTAATCATGAAGAAAAGTGGCACAGCCGGATAAAAAAAGCACTCAATAATATTAGCGGATTTCCAATATGGTTCAGTTGCACTAAAAACCCAGAAACATCCATTTGTATGAAGAAATAGAACGGCTATTGCCGCAACTGAGCTTATAAAAGGAATGTATTTTATGCGCCCTTGTTTTTGCATATTGCTCCTCACTTATGTTGAAACGACTTTAAAGCAGCAGCTATAACTTGGTCCATATCGTAGTATTTATATTCAGCAAGACGACCTCCGAAAACAGTTTGCTCGTTCTTTGCAAGTTCTGCGTACTGTGCATACAGTGCGCTGTTTTTCTCGTCATTGACCGGATAGTAAGGTTCTTCGCCAAGTTTCCACTCAGATGAGAACTCTTTTGAAATGACTGTTTTGGGAATGTCATTTCCATCTTCATCTTTACCGAATTCGAACCACTTGTGCTCTATTATTCTGGTCCAGGGTTCTGCTATTGAAGTGTAGTTTACTACTGCATTGCCTTGGAAATCAGGCTGGTTAAGGGTTTCTGTTTCAAAACGGACAGAGCGATATTGAAGAGGTCCGAATTTGTAGTCAAAATAGGCATCTATAGGGCCGGTATAGACTACTTGTTTAGCGTATTTATTGAGGTTTTCACGGTCTTTCAAGTAATCGATGTTTAAACATACTTCTGTACCCTCAAGCATTTTCTCTACGAGCCTCGTGTAGCCGCCTTTGGGTATGCCCTGGTACTTTGCGTTGAAATAGTTGTTATTGTACTCAAAGCGAACGGGAAGGCGTTTTATGATAAATGCGGGAAGTTCTTTGCATGGTCTTCCCCATTGCTTTTCAGTGTAGCCTTTTATGAGAGTCTCATATATGTCTGTTCCCACAAGGGAAATCGCCTGCTCTTCTAGATTCTTGGGGTCAGTTATGTTTGCCTCTTTTCTCTGCTTTTCTATGATAGCCCTTGCTTCTTCAGGGTCGGTTACACCCCACATCTGTTCAAAGGTGTTCATGTTGAAAGGCAAGTTATAGAATTTGCCCCTGTAATTTGCAATGGGCATATTCACATAATTGTTAAACTCAGCAAACCTGTTGACAAACTCCCAGACTTTCTCATCATTTGTGTGGAAGATATGAGCACCGTAACGGTGCACGTTTATACCTTCAATGTTTTCGGTATAAACATTGCCTGCAATATGATCTCTCTTGTCAATTACAAGTACGCTTTTGCCGGCATCCATCGCGCAGCGCGCAAACGTTGCACCGTAAAGTCCGGCGCCGACAATAAGATAATCAAACATTCTCTACTCCTTATTTGAAGACAAAAGCCTTAAACATCTGAACAGCATTTTCGCGTGTATCTTTGAATACTGCAGGTCCGACATAACAAACTACAAGCTGTGTTACCAGAGTTGCTATGGCCGCACCATTAATGCCGAGTGTCGGTATAAGTATAAAGTTCAATACGATGTTGGTTATCGCACCGAAAAGCACGAACCATTTAGCATATTGATTCTTGTTTTCGCATACAAGCCAGTTGCCTCGGGCAACTCCGAGTACTGAGAAAGTGGTATACCAGATTGCAATTGCAAGAGCGCCTGAAGCAGGGACATATGTTTCACCATAGACCACTTTCATAATAAAGGGTGCTAAAAGTGAAATAAGCAATGAAACGCCCAGGCCAAGCCAGGTAAGAATAATATACAGACGTGAGAACTCATGCTTGTACTCTTCTTCTTTACCGTCTTTTTTATATTCCATGATTACAGGCCGCATTGAGTTAATGATTGCAATGGGTATAAGCGACCAGTATTGGCATATCATAAGCGCAGCAGAATAAAGACCTGTATCTGCTTCACTTATCATATGCTTTATCATTACCTTGTCCATTTGGGCATAGATTGTAATGATAAGAGTGGAAATAATATAGTGATAACCCTGTGAAATCAGGATATTAGATATCTTCTTTGAAAGTTTGAAAGCTGCTCCACCATGTCTGAAATACGCAATTGTGAGCAAAACAGCGATTATAAAGAAATCAAGCGAGACGGAAAAAGCGAACCACTCAACCGATTTGTGGGTTACAAGTATGAACACTTTGTACGCTGCGACAAGCACATAGGAAATCGACTTCAGAATGGAAGCATATTTTGACTGAAGCTTTGACTGGAACCAGAAATCAATTATTTCAAAGGCCTTAAAGACAAGTACGGAAGATTGCAATAAAGCTACCTTCAGAATAATGGGGTCGCCTTTATCAACAAAGAAAAGGATGATAAAAATTGAAACCATCGAGAAAAGGCCCGCAAGCAGTCTCATAAAGATAGAACTGCCGATTATCTCTCCCTGCTCTTCAGGTCTGGCTATAAGTTCCTTAACGACTATCGCCTCTATACCAAGACCGGCAATTGCGGTAAAGAAAGCCGTATAAGCATTACAGTAGTTAATAACACCATAATTGGACGGACCAAGATAACGCACGGTGAGCATGCCAATGACAAACGAAATAATCATCTGAACAGCCTGCTCCGCTATCATCCAGCTTGCGTTTTTAACCACACGGTTCTGCATGAAGCTATTCACTTTTTCAGCCG
>JAEEGL012923595.1_pt1 | contig 24457 bp, 21 predicted proteins | sample 9134231 | NCBI WGS metagenome assembly JAEEGL01 (sample SAMN16246548, study PRJNA631951) | gut metagenome | biome: gut microbiome; feature: rumen; material: fiber-attached | host: Bos | place: Iran: Karaj | collected 2018-10
AAGTTCGGGATGCACACCAACCGGAAGTACTGCCCCCAGGTGGAGGTCTCCGCCGGGTCCCTGGGCCACGGGCTCCCCATCTCCGTGGGCATGGCCCTGGCCGGGCGGAAGCAGAAGGCGCCCTGGCGGGTCTTCGTTCTCACCGGGGACGGAGAGCTGGATGAGGGCACCAACTGGGAGGCCCTCATGTCCGGCGCCCACTACGGTCTGGGCAATCTGACCCTGATCGTGGATAAGAACCGGCTGCAGATGACCGGACCCACCTCCCAGGTCATGAACCACGATCCTCTGAACAAGAAGCTGGAGGCCTTCGGCTGGGACGTGCGGGTCATCGAGGACGGCAACGATATGCTCCAGGTCTGCCGGGCCCTGGACGCCGTTCCCCAGGCGGACCCCGTCACCCGGAAAAAGCCCATCGCCATTATCGCCAATACGGAGAAGGGCCACGGGGTGGACTTCATGGCCGGAAACGTGAAATGGCACGGCGGCGGCCTGGGCAAGGAAGATTACGAGCACGCCGTCAGCTACGTGGAAGCCCAGTGGGAGAGGAGGAAAGCCTCATGGCAGTAAAATCTACCTTCGATTTTGATCAGATGCTCTCCAGCGCCAGGGAAGCCTACGCGGAGGAACTGCTGAAAATGGCCGACGAGGGCCTGGATTTCTCCTTTACCTACTCCGACAACGTGGCCCCCTCCTCCTCCGCCGGAAAGCTGGTGGCCAAGTATCCGGACCGCTGCTTCAACTTCGGCATCGCGGAGCCGGACCAAGTGGGCGCTTCCTGCGGCATGGCCCTGGCGGGCGAGGTGGTCTACGCCCAGGTCATGGGTCCCTTCCTGAGTCTGCGGAGCGCGGACCAGATCCACACGGACATCGCCTACAACGACGTGAACGTGCGCCTCATCGGCACCCACGCCGGAGTCACCGCCGAGGGCGGCCCCACCCACAACTGCATCGCGGACCTGGCCCTCTTCCGGGCCATCCCCAACCTCACCGTAGTTGTCCCGGCGGACGCAAACCAGTGCCGCAAGGCCATCCGCCAGTCCCTCACCTATCAGGGCCCCATGGTCATCCGCATCGACCGGGCGGGGATGCCCGCCGTTTACGCCGATGACAGCTACGACTTTACCTTCGGCAGGGCCATCCAGGTCCTGGACGGGTCAGACGTGACCATCATCTCCGCCGGGAGCCCCGTCTACTGGTCCATGATGGCGGCCAAGCGGCTGCAGGAGACACACGGCATCAGCGTGCAGCTCATCGACATGCACACCATCAAGCCCCTGGACACCGAGACCATCCTTCGGGCGGCAAAGGAGACCGGCAACGTGGTCACGGTGGAGGAGCACTCCCTGAACGGCGGCCTGGGCTCCGCCGTGGCGGAATGCCTGCTGGAAGCCGGCTTCTCCGGCCGCTTCAAGCGCATCGGCCTCCCGGACGAATTCGCCGTCCTGGGAAAGACGGACGAAGTGTATCACTACTACGGGCTGGACCCGGAGGGCATCGCCAATACGGTGTTTGACCTCATGACGAAATAAGAACAGCAGCAACAGCAGGGCCCGCACGGACGGCAAGCATCCGTGCGGGCCCATTTTTGTATCCTTACAGAGCGAATTTCGCTTCCAGGGGCTTTACGCCGGTGAGGGCTTCGCTCCGCTTGTCCGGCTGGCTGCCGCCCACCCAGAGGGTGTAGGAGCCAGCTTCCACGCTCCTGCTTCCGTCGGCGTGGTAGGTATAAAGGGCGTCCTTGGGGATGGTAAGGGAAACCGTCGTCTCCTCCCCCGGCTTCAGGGTCGCTTCGCCCAGAGCGCATAGATGCCAGCGGGGCTGGCCGGCGTCACCCTCGTCCCAACGGACGTAGGCCTGCACCACTTCCCTGCCCTCCATCGCGCCGGTGTTGCGCAGGCTCACCTGCGCCTCCACCGTCTCCCCCGCCTGCACCCGGAGATCGGAATAGGCGAAGGAGGTGTAGCTGAGGCCGAAGCCGAAGGGGTAGAGCGCCTCGCCCTCATAGTACCGGTAGGTCCGGTTCTTCATGGAATAGTCCGTGAAGGGGGGAAGGTCCTCCACCGAGCGGTAGAAGGTCACCGGCAGCCGCCCGGAGGGGCTGTAGGCACCGAAGAGCAGCTCGCCCAAGGCTTGACCGCCCAGAGAACCGGGATACCAGGCCTGAACAAGGGCGCCGATGCGCTCGTCATCCACGTTCAGGGCGCTGCCGGAAAGGAGCACCACCGCCGTGGGCTTCCCCAGCTTGAGCACATCCTCCATCAGCTTCCGCTGGTTGGAGGGCAGAAGCAGGGTCTTCTTGTCGCCCCCGGCAAACTCGTCGCTGGAATAGCCGAACATCTCCTCGCCCTCCACGGACTCGTCCAGACCCAGCACCAGGACCACGGCCTCGGACTCCTCCGCCAGGGCCAGGGCCTCCGCCTCCCGGTCCCCGTGGCCCATGAGCTCCTGAAGATTAAAGGTGGGCGCTACGTTGTCAAAGAAGGAGAAGGAGGCGTCGTCCCCCGTCTGGGCCTCCTGCCGCGGCTGGGGCTTGTAGGGGGTGAGCTCGCAGCCCACGCCGTAGCGGATGCGGACGTCCTCCCCCGCCGCGCGGCGGATCCCGTCCAGCACCGTGATGTACTCGGAGGCCTCCCCGTGGTAGTTGCCCTTCAGGGGGTCGATGCTCATGGCGTTGGGGCCCAGCACCGCGATGGAGCGGTATTTCCCCGTCAGAGGCAGTAGCCCGTCGTTTTTCAGCAGGACCAGGGACTCCCGGGCCGCCTTCAGGTTCAGCTTCCGGTGCTCGGGGCAGTCCAGCAGATCGTGGTCCACCTGAAGGCTCACCGGCGTCTCGTAGAGGCCCAGGCGCAGCCGGATCTCCATGACCCGACGGCAGGCGACGTCGATGTCTTCCTCCGAAATGAGGCCGCGCTCCAGCGCTTCCGGCAGGGAGAGGTAAACAAAGCCCAGGTTCATGTCGCAGCCGTTTTTCAGCGCCAGGGCGGCGGACTCCGCCGCGTCCTTCGTCACCTTATGCCCGGTGTAGAAATCCTTCAGGGCGGTGAAATCGGAGACCACCATTCCCTCATAGCCCCACTCCCCCCGGAGGACCTGCTCCAAGAGAAGCCGGGAAGCGCAGCAGGGCTCGTCCAGGGTCCGGTTGTAAGCGCCCATCACCTGGGCCACCTTCCCCTCCTTCGCCGCCGCCTCAAAGGCGGGCAGGTAGGTCTCCCGCAGGTCCTTGGGGCTGACAACGGCGTTGAATTCATGGCGCAGGGGCTCCGGGCCGGAGTGGACGGCGTAGTGCTTTGCGCAGGCCGCCGTCAGGAGGTATTCCGGATCGTCCCCCTGCAGGCCCCTTATGTAGCGGACTCCCATGCGGCTGGTGAGCCAGGGGTCCTCCCCGTAGGTCTCCTGTCCACGGCCCCAGCGGGGGTCTCGGAAAACATTGACGTTGGGGCTGTAGAGACTCAGGCCCTTGAAGAGGTCCCGGACGCCGTGGGAGGAATACTGCTCGTATTTGATCCGGGCCTCCAGGCCCACGGCGCGGCCGATCTCGCCCACCAAGGCCGGATCAAAGGTGGCGCCCAGACCGATGCTCTGGGGAAACATGGTGGCGGTCCCTTCCCTGGCCACGCCGTGGAGCGCCTCGCTCCACCAGTCCATCTCCGGGATCCCCAGCCGGTCCAGCGCCGGGGCGGAGGAGCGGATCTGCTCGATCTTTTCTTCTGTGGTCATCCGGGACACCAGGTCGGCGGCCCGGTCGGCAAAAGAGCGTTCCTTATCCAGATATGCTTCCATACTTCAACCTGTCCTTTCATTAAAAAACGGGCCTGCCTCCAAGGGGGCAGGCCCAAAAAGCACAAATGATCAATAGCTGTCGTAGCGGTGGCCGCCTTTTTTCTGGGTCTCCAAGTCCTTGGGGATGTTGTTGCGCACCTGGAAGGCGGAGATGACCTTCTCCATGTCCTGATAATAGGAATCCTGGATCTTGACGGTCTTGGAACCGTCCTTGAAGATGAATTCGGCGGAGGTGTTGTTGATGCGGGCGGCCCGGGAGTTCATGGGGTTGGCGCCGGGGAACACCCACAGGATGGCCCGCAGGTCCTCCGCGTGGATCTCCCGCTTGCTGGTCATGCTGTATTCCACCAGGGTGCTCTCATAAACTTCCATCCGAAGGGTGAAGATCTGACGGAGCAGGATCGCGAGAAAGATCACAAACACGATCCCGCAGGGAATGGCCGCGCCGAGGAGATTCGCGCCCCGCAGGGTGCTGATCAGAAGAGCCGCGAATGCGACGGCAAAAAGAATCGTCCCCATTACAAAGGGAAGGTGCATCATACCGGACAGCTTCAGAGTACCGTATTTTTTCCCATACTTTTCTTCCATGAGAAGACCTCCAGTGCGTTTTTGATTATGAACAGAATATAGCACGCGAATCGCCCGAAGTCAATCGCGTATCTGCCATTCTTTCAGCTCCTTCAGTTCCTCCATGAGCCGAAGGTAACTCTCATACCGGCTCAGAGAGATCTCTCCCTCTTCCACCGCTCTCCGGACCGCGCAGCCCTCGTCCTTTCCGTGGGCACAGTCCCGAAAGCGGCAGTCCCCCGCGTAGGGTCTGAATTCCCGGAAGAGCTCCGGCAGGCGCGTTTTCAGCTCCAGGGAGACGTCCTCCGCGTCAAAGGCGGAGAAGCCGGGGGTATCGGCGGCAAGGCCGCCGGCCAGATGAAAGAGCTCCACATGGCGGGTGGTATGGCGCCCTCGGCCCAGCTTGACGCTCACTTCTCCCGTCTCCAGCTTCAGCTCCGGCTCCAGGGCGTTCAAAAGGCTGCTCTTCCCCACTCCGGAGTTCCCGGTAAAGGCGGAAAACCTGTCCCGGAGCAGGACCCGAAGCTCCTCCAGCCCTTCCCCGGTGACGGCGCTGGTCTCCAGGCAGTTGAAACCGGCACGGCGGTATGCCTCCGCCAGCTCCGGCGCTCTCTTCAGGTCGCATTTATGAAAGCAGATAAGAGGCTCGCAGCCCTTGAGCTCCGCGATGGCGATCATCCGGTCGATCAGATAGGGCTCCGTGACGGGAATGGCGGCGGAGGCCAGAATGATCAGCGCGTCCAGGTTCGCCACTGCGGGGCGGACAAATGTGTTTTTCCGGGGATAGACGGCGTCCAGACTTCCCCTGCCTTTGCCGAGAGGGGAAACGGAAACCCGGTCTCCCACCAAAGGGGTCATATGCTCGGTGCGAAGCTTTCCACGGGCGGAGCAGCAGAGGATCTCTCCCTCCGCTTCCACATACCACAGGCCGCGGACTGCCTTGATGACAGTCCCGTCAGCCAACGCTGCCGTCCTCATTCACCGGCGGTGCAGATTCTCCCTCGCCGCCTTCCGAAGGAGGCGGCTCCGGCGGGCCGCTGGAGACGATGAGGTTGATCCGGCTCTTCTCCTGGACAGATTCTCCGTAGCTTCGGCTCTGCCAGGTCACCGTCCCGGCCAGCGAATCATTCGGTTCCTCGGTGATGCTGCCCACCACCAGATTCAGGCCCTCCAGCTTGGCTCTGGCTGTGCTCAGGGTATCGCCCACGAGCAAAGGCATATCCACGAACTTGATCTCCGGCCCGGTGCTGATCTCCAGGAACACGGTATCCCCGGCCTTCATCTCGGCGCCGGCGGCGGGGATCATGGAGATCACATAGCCCTCCGTAGTCTCCTCCGATTTCACAAAGCTCTCTTCATGATTCAGGCCCAGGTTGTTCAGCTTGATGATTGCGTCCCGGTAGTCCGAGTTCACCAGTTCCGGCAGCGTCAGCACCGTGGTCCCGCTGCTGACGGTGAGCTTGATGTCCGCCTTGGCCTCCGACTTGATCACCGTTCGGCTGGCGGCGGGACTCTGGCTGATGACGTACCCCTCCGCCACCGTATCGCTGGACTCATAGGAGGGATTGATGTTGAAGTAATCCGTATAGCTTGGATTGGCCAGGATATCCTCCAGCTTGATCCCCACAAAGCTGGGGACGGCCATGGTCTCCGCTTCGGAGAACATATCGTCGAACCAGGAATGCCACAGATAGAGGAAAACGCCCAGAATAAAGAGGATCACCAAAAACATGCCGCTGAGGATGGACACGGTCCTGGCCCGGCGGGAATTGTCCCGGTATTCCTCCCGGCTCAGGTCTCCGCTCCGGCTCACAGGCCGCACGCTCTCGATCCGGCCCGCGGGGGCCGTCGGCTTCTCCGTTTTGCGCGTCTCGGGGGAGCGCTTGTCCGGCTCCTGGAATTCCAGGTCCTTTTCCGAAAAATCCACGTCCGGGTTTTTCCGGAAGGTCTCCAGATCCTCGTAAAGCTGCTCCGCGAACTGATACCGCTTTTCCAGATCCGGATTCATCGCCTTCATGGTGATGGTCTCCATGCCCACCGGAATATCGGGGTTGATCTCCCGCGGCATCAGCGGGATGGAGCTGATGTGCTGGATGGCGATGGAAACGGCGTTTTCACCCTCAAAGGGGAGCCGACCCGTAAGCATCTCATACATGACCACGCCCAGGGAATAGATATCGGTCCTGGCGTCGATGTTGCTGCCCTTGGCCTGCTCCGGCGAGATATAGTGCACGCTGCCCAGGGTCTGCTGGGTCAGGGTATTCGGCGTGGCGGTCAGCCGGGCGATGCCGAAGTCGGCCACCTTTACGCTGCCGTCCTTCAGGATCATGATGTTATGAGGCTTGATGTCCCGGTGGATGATGCCCCGGCTGTGGGCGTGGATGAGGGCCTTGCTGATCTGCATGGAGAAATGCAGGGCCTCCTTCCAACTGAGCTGGCCGCGCTTCTGCATGTATTGCTTCAGCGTGATCCCCTCAATGAGCTCCATCAGGATATAATTCACATCCTGGGTCCGGCTCACATCGTAGACCGTAACGATGTTCGGATGGCTGAGCATGGCGACGGCTCTGGCCTCCGTGTGGAAGCGGCGGCGGAAATCCTCGTCCACCGCATAGTCGTCCTTCAGGATCTTCACCGCCACATAGCGGTTGAGCCGGTGATCCAGCGCCTTATACACCACCGCCATTCCGCCCACGCCGATGCGGTCCAGGACCTCATAGCGGTTGTCCAGCATTTTTCCTACGTATTTATCGCTGTTTTCCATGTTCAGACCTCACTGTGCTCCTGGAGTGGTGGATCGCCCGCGATGAGAAGCGCCGTCACGTTGTCCGGCGCGCCCCGTTCCAGGGCGATGGAGACCATGCGCTGTGCCGCGGTCTCGATCTCTCCCCCGTAGACGACCTCAAACAGCAGTTCCTGAGCATTGACGATCCCGCTGAGGCCGTCAGAACAGAGGAGATATACGTCCCCAGGCTGTACGTCCCGGAAGAAGAGATCGCATTCCACCTGCTCTTCCGCGCCCAGGGCTCTCGTGATGTAATTGCGGCGGGGATGCTTCCAGGCGTCTGCCCGCTCGATCTCTCCCCGATCCACCATATCCTCTACCACGGAATGATCCTTGGTGATCTGCTGGATGCTCCCGTCCCGGACGAGGTAGGCGCGGCTGTCTCCCACATTGGCAACGATGAGCTTCCTGCCATCGGTCAGGGCGGCAACCAGCGTCGTCCCCATGCCCTCATAATCCGGGTCGCTCACAGCCTTCTCATGGATCCGGCGGTTCGCCTCCTTCACGGCGCATAGGATCTGAACGTCCGCCGCGTAAAAGGCGTAAAAGCCCTTCTGCAGTTCCTCCATGAAGGTATCCACCGCCATCTCGCTGGCAATATTGCCCGCCTTTGCGCCGCCCATGCCGTCGCATACCACGGCAGCCAGCACATCCGACTCGTCTCCCAGAGAGAAGAAGAGAAAACGGCAGGCATCCTGATTCTGTTTTCTGACCTGACCGCGATCCGTCAGACTCCAGGCTCTCATTCAGGTGGCCTCCTTTCGCCGAAGCTGTCCGCAGGCCGCGTCGATATCCGCGCCCAAGCGGCGGCGTATCGTCACATTGACGCCCTGCTCCCGGAGAAGTCCGGCAAATTTACGGGTGTCCCCCGGAACCAGGGGGCTTCCTTCCACCCGGTTCAAAGGGATGAGATTCACATGTCCGTGCGTCCTGCGCATGAGCCCTGCCAGCAGCTCAGCCTGCCGGGGCGCGTCGTTTACGCCGCGGATGAGGGCATACTCAAAGCTGATGCGCCGTTCGGTCTTCCGGAAGTAGTCTGTACAGCAGTCCATCAGCGTGCCGATATCATACTTTGCCGCTACGGGCATGAGCTTTCTTCGCGTCACATCCTCCGGCGCGTGGAGGGATACCGAAAGGGTCAGTTGAAGGTTCTCCTCTGCCAGACGCCGGATGCCGGGGACCAGACCGCAGGTGGAAAGAGAAATATGCCGCATCCCGATATTGAGTCCCCTGGGATGATTCACTAAGCGGAGGAACCGTAGGACCTCGTCATAGTTTTCCAGCGGCTCCCCGATGCCCATGAGGACAACGCCGGTGATCTTCACGCCGCTGTCCTTCTCCGAGAAGAGCACCTCTTCCAGCATCTCCCCGGCGCTGAGGTTGCGGATGAAGCCCAGCCCGGTGGAAGCGCAGAAGGCGCAGCCCTGCCGGCAGCCCACCTGGGAGGATATGCACACCGTGCTGCCGTAGGAATACCGCATGACCACGCATTCCACGGCATTGCCGTCCCGCAGCCGCCAGAGATACTTCACGGTCCCATCCCGGGCGGAGACCTGCTTTTTGAGAAGCTCCGGCGCGGAGAGCAGATAAGCCCTGCCGAGCTTTTCCCGGAGAGCGGCGGGAAGATCTGTCATTTCATCGAAGGAAGCGACGCCTTTTCCCAGCCAGGAAAAAACCTGCCCGGCCCGATAGGCGGGCTCTCCCAGGGCCTTTAGTTCTGCTTCCAGTTCCTCCGGCAGGAGGGACCTTATCTCTCTTTTCTCATCCTGCATAGGTAAAACCCGTCCGTCTCGTACTCAAAGGGCCAAATGGTCCGCTCCCCCGTTTCCGCTTCCCCGAAGGGGGACGGAAGCGGCATCGCCTCCCGGCGGAATTCAGAGTGCAGGGAGAGGAAACGCTCCGTGACCGCCTCGTTCTCTTCCCGGAGCAGCGTACAGGTGGAATAGACCAGAACCCCGCCGGGGCGAAGGCATCGGGCGCCGCCCTCCAGGATCCGAAGCTGGGCAGACGGAAGTGACGCCAGCTGTTCTTTGGTCTTATAGCGGATCTCCGGTTTTTTTCGGATCACGCCGAGGCCGGAGCAAGGAACGTCCGTGAGCACCAGGTCGAAGCTCTCCCACAGCTCCGGCGGAGGATCGCCCGCGTCCATCGCGCGGGTCTCAATGCTCTTGATCCCCAGGCGGCGCGCCCCCTCCCGGATCCGCGTCAGCTTCTTCTCGTGAAGGTCGCAGGCCAGGATACTGCCCCGGTCTTCCGTGCATTGGGCCAGGAGGAAGCTCTTCCCCCCCGGCGCGGCGCAGGCGTCCAGCACCCGCATACCCGGCATTGCCTGCGCTCCAAGGACGGGAAGGGCGGCGGCGGGGTCCTGCACGGTCACATACCCCTCCCGGAACGCCCGGAGCCGGGGAACGTCCCCTGCCGCCGTCACCGTCAAAAAGCCCTCCATCCCATGTGGCAGAGGTTCCAGGCCATCCTCCCGGAGGGCGGAGACCACTTCCTCCTGAGAGGCCTTCAAACGGTTGACGCGCAGCGTCACCGGCGCGGGGGCGTTGTTCATCTCCAAAAGCAGCCTTGTCCTCTCCGCGCCCAGACGGGACAGGAATTCCTCCGTCCACTCTCTGGGGTGGCTGTAGCGGAGCGCCAGGCTTTCCGGATCGTCCCCTGTCGGAAGGGACGGGAGCGGGGCGGCGGTCAGGCGCCTGAGGACGGCGTTCACCAGCTTTGCCGCTCCGGGATTCGACATTCTTTTCGCCAGCTCCACCGCTTCATTCACGGCGGCGGAGGGCGGCACCCGGTCCATAAACGCCAGCTGATAGACGGCACAGCGCAGGATCGCCCGAAGCGCGGGCTGAAGCTTCCCTCTGAGATAAGGCTGAAGATACCAGTCACAGGCCTCCCGGTTCTGCAGCACCCCGGCGCAGATGCGATAAGCAAGGGCCTTCTCCCGCCGTTCCGGCGCTTCCCGGTCGAAAATGCTGTTCAGCACCGCGTCCGACCAGGCGCCCCGCTGCTCGCAGGCCAGCAGGGCCCGCGCCGCCGCTTCTCTGGCTTTCATGAAAGGGTGTGGCCCCGGAGATAGTCCGAAGCTCGCATCCTCTTTCCGCCGGACGCCTGGATCTCCAGGAAGCGGAGGACGAGCCCGTCGCCGCAGACGACCTCCAGGCTGCCTTTTTTGTCAGGCAGGATGGTCCCCGGCGGCAGCTCTGAACGATCTCCGCTCATTTCCGGGGAAAACAGCTTGAATTCCCCTTCTCCCAGTCTGGCCCTGGCGCCGGGCCTGGGGTCCAGCCCGCAAACACGGTGGAATACCGTCTCCGCAGGCCAGGTCCAGTCGATGGCGCTGTGCTCCTTTGTGATGGGCGGAGCGTAGGTCGCCTCCTCATCCTTCTGAGGCGCGCCCTGCGCCGTCCCGTTTTCCAGCTTCGGAAGCGTCTTGACCAGCAGTTCTCCGCCCAGCTTCTTCATTCGCTCATAGACGCTGCCGAAGCTCTCTCCGGCTCCGATCTCCAGGGAGCTCGCGTCGATCACATCTCCGGTATCCATGCCTTCGTTCATATACATGATGGAAACGCCTGTCTCCTGTTCCCCGTTCAGCACCGCCCACTGGATGGGAGCGGCGCCCCGGTATTTGGGAAGAAGGGAGGCGTGGACGTTCACGCAGCCCAGGGGCGGCAGATCCAGCACTGCCCTGGGAAGCAGCTTCCCATAGGCCACCACCACGAACAGATCGGCCCGGAGGTCTCGAAGCGTATTCCGGATCTCTTCGTTTTTCAGGGACTCCGGCTGAAGGACCGGGATGCCCGCCTGAAGGGCGTATTCCTTCACCGGGCTGAAGGAAAGCTTCATCCCCCGGTTTTTCGGCCGGTCCGCTTTCGTACAGACGGCGCAGACCTCATAGCCCGCAGCCAGCATCGCCTCCAGGCAGCTCACGGCGTAGTCCGTGGTGCCCATAAACAGGGTCCTCATGCCTCGGTCCCGGCCTCCTCGGCCTCTTCCGCACTCAGCTCCGCCATCTCCTCCTCGCTGAGGAAGCGGTCCACAAGCGTATCAAAAAGAACGCCGTTGAGGTGGTCGATCTCGTGGCAGCAGGCCCTGGCCAGCAGTCCTTCCGCCTCCAGCTCAAAGGGTTCCCCGTCCCGGTCAAAGGCATGGACCTTGACCCGCTCCGGCCGGGTAACGATCCCCCAGATGTTCGGCAGGCTGAGGCAGCCCTCCGGGCCGATCTGCTCCCCGTCCTGCTCCACGATTTCCGGATTCACCAGTTCATAGTAAATGGGCTCTTCCCCGCTGACGTCCGCCACCAGGACGGCCCGGCGCAGGACCCCCACCTGAGGGGCCGCCAGGCCGACGCCGTTGGCCTCCTCCAAAGTATCGCGCATATCGTCCAGCAGTTTTTTCAGCCGGGCGTTGTATTCCGTCACAGGGCGGCTTTTTTTCTTCAGGCTGATATCGCCCTTTTTGATGATATTCCGAATTCCCATTTCGTCCTCTCCTGTTCCTATGTTCGATCATTCCAGCGGATCCACTTCGCCGTAGAGCACCAGTCCCTTATACCGCTTGTCCCCGGCAAAGCGCCGGATGGCCGCTGCGGTCAGGGCCCGGACCTCTCTGGAGGGTCGGGCGCTGAGGGTCACCCGATAACGATAACGCTCGTTCACCCGCACCACTCCGGCAGGGGCAGGCCCCAGGACCCGAAGGCCGGGGATCGAGGCCGCCGACTTGAGCAGGGCGCTTTTCAGCTCCGAAGCGCAGCGCAGCACCCTCTCCTCCTCCTCTCCGGTAACGGTGATGGAATACAGCGTCGTCAAAGGGGGTGCCTGAAGAAGCTTTCGCGTCTGGATCTCAGAAGCGAAGAACGCGTCATAATCCTGTCTCGCGGCGCACAGGATCACTTCGCTCTCCGGCGTGAAGGTCTGGATCACGGCACGGCCGCTGCGGCTTCCCCGTCCTGCCCGGCCCACCACCTGGGTGATCAGGCTGAAGGTGCGCTCCTGGGCCCGGTAGTCCCCGGCATAGAGGGATTGATCCGCCGAGATCACTCCCACCAGCGTGACGTTGTCGAAATTGAGCCCCTTGGTCACCATTTGGGTCCCGATCAGGATGGGGATCTTTTCCTCTTCAAACTTTTTCAGATACTCCTCATGGGGATGTGCCGCGCTGACAGTATCCGTGTCCATCCGAAGGACCTCCTGCTCCGGATACAGCGTCCTCAGCTCCTCCTCGATCTTCTGCGTTCCGGTCCCCCCAAAGCTCAAGAGGCCGCCGCAGTTGGGACAGCGCCGCTGTGCCGGCTGGGAGTGACCGCAGAAGTGGCACATCAGGCGGCTGTTGGCCGCGTGATAGGTCATTTTCACACTGCAGCGGGGACAGGAAAAGGTGAAGCCGCAGGCAGGACAGCAGATGAGACTGCTGCTTCCCCTCCGGTTGAGGAAAAGGATGCTCTGCTCCCCCCTGCGGAAATTCTCCTCCAGCTCCCGCCGAAGCAGGCCGCTGAAGCTGCCGCCGTTCTCATTTCGCAGCTCTTCCTTCATATCCGCGATCAGGACCTGCGGAAGCGGCCTGGCATTGAATCTTCCCCTGAGCCGGAACAGATGGTAAACGCCCCGCTGCGCCTCGTACATGCTCTCCACCGAGGGGGTGGCGCTTCCCAGCAGCAGCAGAGCATCCTGCTCCACACAGCGGAATTTGGCCACCTCTCTGGCGTGATAACGCGGCGCGTTCTCCGACTGGTAGGTGTTCTCCTGCTCTTCATCCAGCACGATCAGGCCGATGTCCCGGAGAGGTGCGAAAACGGCGCTGCGGGTCCCCACGACTACGTCCACCAGGCCTGTCCGGATGCGCTTCCACTCGTCGTAGCGCTGCACTACGGTAAGAGAGCTGTGAAGCACCGCCACCCGGTCTCCGAAATGGCGATAAAACACAGAGACCAACTGGGGCGTGAGGGCGATCTCCGGCACCAGGACCAGCGCCTGACGCCCCTTGTCCAGGACCTCGCGGATCAGGCGGATGTAGACCGCCGTTTTTCCGCTGCCGGTGACGCCGTAAAGAAGGGATGCGCAGGCCCTGCCGCCGTCCAGCAATTCCTTCAGCCCGTGAAACGCATCGCTCTGCTCTTCATTCAGCTCCATGATCTCGGGCTGATCGCCGGCCCGGTACTCCGGGCGGCGGAATACCTCCTGCTCCCGCAGGGAGATGAGTCCCGCCTTTTCCAGAGCCTGGAAGCTCGCCTGGGACGCGCCGGTAAAGTAACGCAGCTCCTTTACGCCGGTCTCTCCCAGCTCACAGAGGAGCCGAAGCAGCTCCGCCTGTTGAGGCGCCCTTCGTTTCTTCCGCTCCGCCAGCTCCAGGGCCTCCTCCGCCGAAACGGTGAGGGAGGCCAGCGTGGCCGTCTTATCGGAAACGTTTTTCCGCAGGGCTGCGTTAATCTGCAGGATGCCCGCTTGTGCGAGACGCTCCGCCGCGGCTGCCCCTTCGGGACCGAGCACGCTCTCCACGGTCTCCATCCCGGCGCCGCCGTCCCTGGCATAGAGGATATCCAGAAGCGCTCCGGCGGTACCGTCCTCTGCAGCGGCGGCGTAGTTTCCCTCCCGATCCGCCGGATCAATCAGGCTGCACCGCGCCTCGCTGCCATGCCAGATCCCCGCAGGGAGCATCGCCTTAACGGCGTCGTAATAGGTGCAGAAAAAGCGACTCTTCATCCAGGCCGCCAGCTTCAGGCTGCTCTGATCCAGGATCGGCTCCTCATCCAGCCAGAGATCGATGGGCTTCAGCTTCTCATAGGCACTGGATCCCGCAATGGCGAACACCATGCCCTCCTGCCGCCGGTTTCCCCGGGCAAAGGGCACGCTGACCCGTTTTCCCGGACAGGCTGCCGCCTGAAGCTCCTGAGGCACCAGATAGTCGTAGAGCTTATCCATGGAAAAGACCGCTCCGGAAAGAGCGACCCGGACGATCATGGCTTATTCTTCCTCCTGATGGCCGGGTACCGCAGTATACTCGCCCCTGGCAAGCTCGTCGATGGCCAGGGAGACCGGTTTTTTGTCCAGATGCTCGTCGTTGCGCTCCGCTTCTTCCGAGATGTCCCTGGATCGCCGGGCAATCACATTCACCAGGAGATAGCGGCTGTCAATACGGTCCAGCAGCGACGACATGGAAGGATACAGCATCATAAGGTCTTGTCCTCCTTCAGAATATGCAGCCTTTCGGCTGTCCTGCACTTCTCTGCAGTCATGATCGCGGCAGCTTCCATCGCCGCCGTGTCCAGATCATCGTTCAAAACAATGTAATCGTAGTCTTCGGCACAGGCGCACTCCCGCCTGCCCTGCTCCAACCTTTTGCGGATGCTCTCCTCTGTCTCCGTATTCCGCTTCCGAAGCCTGCGCTCCAGCTCGGCAAAGGAGGGGGGATATACGAACATGGACACCGCGTCCGGCCGCAGCTTCTTGACGGAGTACATCCCTCTGACGTCCACATCCAGCAGAACATCGAAGCCTTCATCCAGCTTTTCTTCCACCGGACCGGCGGGCGTTCCGTAATAGTTTCCGTTGTACTCCGCCCATTCCAGCATTCTTCCCTTGTCTATCCTGTCCAGAAATTCTTCCCTCGATACAAAAAAGTACTCCCTGCCCTCGGTCTCATAGCTTCGCCGCGGACGTGTGGTGGCGGAAATGGAGAAATACAGCCGTTCCCACCGCTCCAGGAGCTTTTCCACGATGCTTCCTTTTCCGGCTCCCGAGGGGCCGGAGATCACAAAGAGTTTTCCACTCATTCCTCTTCCTCGTCCTCCATCTCCTCCGGCAGGATCGGAGAGTCTCCGGCGCCGATGATCCGGTTGGACACGGTCTCCGGCTGGATCGCGGAAAGGATGATATGCCCGCTGTCTGCCACGATGACCGCTCTTGTCCTTCGTCCATAGGTCGCGTCGATCAGGCTGCCGCTGTCCCTGGCGTCCTGGATCATACGCTTTATGGGGGCAGACTCCGGGCTGACGATAGCCACCACTCGCCCGGCGGAGACCATATTGCCATAGCCGATATTGATGAGCTTCATCCGGCATCCCCCATCATTCGATATTCTGCGCCTGCTCCCGGATCTTTTCGATGCAGGACTTCATATCCAGCACCGTCCGGGTGATCTCCAGGTCCGCGCATTTGGAGCCAATGGTATTGACCTCCCGGTTCAGCTCCTGAATGAGGAAATCCAGCTTCCTTCCCAGGGCGCCCCCGGCGTCCAAAAGCTCCAGGAACTGGCGAATATGGCTGTCCAGGCGGACCAGCTCCTCATCCACGGCCACCTTGTCCGCATAGACGGCGGCCTCGGTAAGGATACGACTCTCATCTACCGACGTGTTCTCCAGGACCTCCCGGAGCTTTTGGAGCAGCCGCTCATGGTATTCCTTCACGGTCTCCGGAGAGCGGACCGCCACGGCGCTCCTGGCAGCTTCCAATTCAAGGAGCTTGGAGCGAATGTCCCCCGCCAGACGCTCGCCTTCCCTGGCGCGCATGGCACAGAACAGATCCAGGGCCTCCCCTGCTGTACAAAGCAGATCCGCGGTAAAGGTCTCCGTGTCCACCGGCTGTTTTTCCACCGTGAAAACGTCCGGCAGGCGGCTGTAAGCGGTGGTCCCCGCGTCGTCGGGGATGCCGAACCGCTCCCGCATCTCCCGGAAGGCCTGCATATACGCCTTCAGGACCGGTTCGTTCAGCTTCACCAGAACGCTGTCGTCGCCGCTGGCGTCTATATTGACGAAGATATCCACCTTGCCTCTGCCCAGACGCTGCTGCACCAGTGCCTTCAAGGGCTCCTCCGCAAAGGAGTAGAGCCTGGGCAGCCGGACGGAGATATCCAGGAACCGGTTGTTGACGCTCTTCATTTCTACGGTGATCCCCAGCTTCCCGCTGCTGCCGGAGGCCGTACCGTATCCCGTCATACTGCTGATCATAGCTTATGCTTCCTCGTTTTCCGCGATGTGTCCGCTCACATCGATGATAGTGAATTCCTGAGGCCGGTCCCGCCGGACAAAGCGGTTGATGAGCACGGCGCCCAGGCAGCCCAAAACCAGGCCGCCCAGGCCGGAAAAGGCCTGAATCCGCTCCGGGGCGCCCAGAATGTAGCTCAGGACGCAGCCCAGAAGCAGCGTGCCCAAGGGCAGGAGATACACCAGCGCCGCCGCCTTCAGCAGCTTTCCGGTCGCCGTCTCCACGGTCACCAGATCGCCCGGAGCCGCTCCCAGCGGATTATTTGCCTGGACGGTGATGCTCCGCTTGGAACCGCAGATCCCGGAACAGTCCGAGCAGTCATGTCCGCAGGCGGACTGCTGATAAACCCGGATCATGGCGTCACCGTTTTCTGCCAGGGTCTCCACAATGGCGGACTGGGTCATGGCTCCTCCGTCCTTTCCTCCGGCTCGGGCTCCGGCTCGTAGACCTCCAGGGAAACCACCACATTGTAGTTGTCCCCGATGACGCCCGCTTCCCGATACCCCGGAATGGTCACCGTCGTGGGAACGCTGTAGCGGCCCACGGCGTTGCCGATATCGGTCAGATCTCCCACAATGAAAATATTGTCGCCGGTGATAAGATCGATGATCTCAACAGGGCCCCGGATCACGACCTCTTTATACTGGGTGATGGGCTTGGCAACATAACCCTCAGAGACATTGGCAAAGCTGATGTTGGTCGTAATGACCCGCTTTGTGCTGAGGCCCTTGATGGAGACCGTGACCACGGCCTCCTTCTCTCCGGAAAGGTTGTTGACGCTGTTGGGCAGGATGATGGAGAAGGTCTCCGTAACGGTTTGGGTGAAGGAGGCCAGGTCAATGGTCCCCAGGACCAGCTGATTCACGCTGTTCAGCAGCTCCGCGTCGCCGGAGAGGGTGATAGTCGACGGCTCGATCTTCACAACGGCGTCATTCTCCGTGGCGCCCCCGCCGTCCAGGAGCTTCACGTTGAGTCCCACATCCTTGACCATGACGATGGGGATCGTATAGTCCACCTCGTCCACCGAGGTGGTGATCTCCTGGCTCTCCACCGGCTGTCCGTCCTTGTCCACCAGCGTAAAATCTACCGTTCCGCTCACCGTGCGGCTCAGATTCTCCCTGTCAATGACGACACGGGCATAGCTGATCTTGGATACCAGGCTCTCCGGACCGCTGACGGAGACGGTCTCCGGAGAATAGACGATGGGTTCCAGCATATACCCTTCCGCCACCGTCCCGTCGAATACGCCCCGGACCTCCACAGAGGGAACGGTCACCATATTGTCGATGTTGACCCTCATGAACTCCGGGGTTTTCCGGAGGACGATCACATTGTCTTCATCCACCCCGTCATAGGTCACCGTATATGCCTTGTCATAGAGGCCGCTGGAGCGGATATCCCGCAGGTCCACGCTGACGTGGACCGTGTCATTCGTGAGCTGAGGCACCAGACTGCGCTTGACCAGCAGGGAGAGCGTGACATCCTGCATGTCCCGATCGGTCACCAGCAGGTTCCGGTCCTGGAGGATATCCTCCCCGCCCACATAGGTCACCTCCAGGCCGCTGAGCGTCACCGTCTGGGTGGTGTTTTCATAGCTCACCACATACATCCAGAGCAAGATGGAGGCGATAATGGAGACCACGATATAAAAGGTTTTGCTTTTAACGATCTTATCGATTTTCGCCATTCTTTCTGCCCTTCATGAATACGTTTTGCGCCAGGGAGCGCAGTTTCGGCTGGTTCTCCTCCTGGTCCTGCAGCAGTTCATTTTTGAGGATCCTCTCAAAGGTCTCCGTTGTCAGATGCCGCTTCAGGATGCCTTCCACCGCCACGCTGATGGAACCGCTCTCCTCGCTGACCACCACCACCACGGCGTCGGAGGCTTCGCTCATGCCGATGCCCGCCCGGTGACGCATTCCCAGCTCCCGGCTGAGATGCGTCTGAGATGTGAGGGGCAGCATACAGCTGGCGGCCTCGATGCGCCCGCCACGGATGATGACGGCGCCGTCGTGGAGGGGAGTATTGGGAAAAAAGATGTTTTTCAGCAGTTCCGCCTTAACGTCGGCATGGATCAGCGTCCCCGTCTTGACGGGCTCCTCCAGCGTATTATCCCGCTCGAAAACGATCAGCGCGCCGGTCTTGGATTCCGCCAGATCCCGGCAGGCCAGGACCACCTGGGCGATGGCTTCCTCCACATCCTTGGGGCTGCTTCGACCGGGAATAAACTTGGTGATCCCGCCCACCTTTTCCAGCAAAGAGCGTATCTCCGGCTGGAAGATCACCAGCAGGGCCAGAACGCCCAGCTCAAAGGTCTTGCCGAAAACATAATTGACCACATAAAGGTCCATGGCTTTCGCCAGAAGAAGGACCAGCACCAGAAGAAGGATGCCGCGCATGACCCGGCCGGAGCCTGTCCGCGCCAAAAAATACAGGACTTTGTATAGGATGAACGCCATGATCGCAATGTCGATGATGTCGTTCAGCCGGATCGTCCTGACAATATCGAGAAAGCTGTTCAGAAGGGTCATTCTGCTTCCTCCGTCCGAAAAAAGCCGGTAAGTTGCCGCCAGCGTCTGCTAAGCTACCCTATATTATATCTTATCGCGCAAGACTTGACAAGCAGAATCTTCATTTCACCGCAAGATTTCTTCCCGCAGGACACGGACTGCTTCGCAAACCTCCGCCTCCGTATTGAAGGCGGAAAAGCTGAGCCGCACCGTCCCATCGCTCCCCACCGTGTCGTGGGCCAGGGGCGCGCAGTGGAGACCGGCGCGCACGGCGATTCCCCGCGCAGCCAGCCTTCTCGCGGTAAGCTCAGGGTCCTCTCCCCGGAGGGTAAAGGAGAGAACGCCGACCTGCTGTTCCGGCCGCTCCGCCAGGAAAAGCATCAGCTTCGGCTCCCGCGTCAATTCTTCTGCGGCAAGGCGAAGGAGCCTCTGCTCATGCCGAAGGATCGCCTCCGGCGTCCGTTCTTTCACAAAGCGGAGACCGGCACGCAGACCGGCGATGCCCGGCATATTGTGGGTCCCGGCCTCCAGGCGGTCCGGCAGAGCCTCCGGCATCCCCGGATTCCGGGAATCGCTGCCGCTGCCTCCCAGGATCAGCGGTTCTGCGTCCCCTGCGCAGAGGAGCAGTCCGGTCCCCTGGGGACCGTAGAGGCCTTTGTGACCGGGCATGGCGATAAATGCCGCGCCCAGAGCCTCCATGTCCAGCGGCAGGACCCCGGCGGACTGGGAGGCGTCCACCACCAGCGGGACCCTTTTCTGCCTGCACAGCGCGCTAAGCTCCTCCAGGGGCTGGACCGAGCCGAACACGTTGGAGACATGGTTGACCACCGCCAGGCCTGCTCCCTTCTCCAGCTCCCGCCGAAAAGCATCCAGCTGCCGCTCCGGCTGAAAGGGCGGGGCGGCAGCTACCGCGATCTCCGCTCCGATGCCCACCAGGGGACGGAGGACAGCGTTGTGCTCCATGCCGGTGATCACTGCCCGCTCCCCTTTTCGAGCGAGGCTTCGGAGGGCGATATTCAGTGCGTGAGTCGCGTTCATACAGAAAACGACCCTGCCGGGATCGGAAACGCCGAAGAGCTCAGAGGCCAGCTGCCTGCAGGCGTAGGCCTCCCGGGAGGCTGCCAGGGCTGCCGGATGTCCGCCCCGGCCGGGACTTCCCAGGCGCTTCAAGGCCAGGGCCATTGCCTCCGAAACGCCTTCCGGCTTCCGGAGGGTCGTCGCCGCGTTATCAAGGTAGATCATGGCGATGCTTCCGCGGTCCGGATTCTTCCTCCGCGATCAGAGTCCTTCCGACGCGGATCCCGGAGGCAAGCAGCAGCTTCTCTGCCCGCCCCGCCTCCTCCGGAGGCAGGCGGAGCGCGTGAGCGCAGCCTCCGCTGCTGCGAAGCGGCATTCTCGCCAGCAGAGCCGGAATCTTTCCCCCACGCAGGATCCGGAGGCCACGCTCGGCGTCGGTCAGCGTTTGGATGCCGAGATAGGCATATTTCACGGGTCATACCCCCAATAGAATCGAATAAAGAGAGACCGGCGGCCGAACGCTGCCGGATGTGCCGACAGCATGCGTCAACGCACGGTCTCCCCGTCTCATTCTATTCAGGGAATCAGTGGGGCGTGTTGCTGCTCCCTTCAGTTCGCGTGAGAGTGTTCGTTCACATGGCGCTGCTGCTCGGAGGAAAGGGGCAGCATGCTTCCTTCCGCCGCGGCGGGCTTCTCCGGCTGCCAGGGCTTCACCCCCGTAAAGTCCAGCGCCGTATGGAGCACGTCGTTGATGTGCTCCGCGGTAATGAATTTCAGGCGGCTGCGCACCTCCTGGTCGATCTCCGCCAGGTCCGGCTCATTCTCCTTGGGAATGATCACGGTATCCGCTCCGGCGCGCAGGGCGGCCATGGTCTTCTCCTTCAGGCCGCCGATGGCGAGGACCCGCCCCCTCAGGGTGATCTCCCCCGTCATGGCGATGTTGCCCCGGACCCGGGCCCCGGTGAGAGCGGAGATGATGGCCAGAGTCATGGTGATCCCGGCGCTGGGGCCGTCCTTGGGGACGCCCCCCTCAGGGAAATGAACCAGTATGTCCTTTTTCTTGTAAAACTCAGGGTCGATCCCCAGGATGGCCGCGCGGCTGCGGATATAACCCATCCCCGCGGCGGCGGATTCTTTCATGACCTCGCCCAGATTCCCGGTGAGGCGCATCGCCCCGGTCCCGTCCACCACGGCGACCTCCACGTCCAGGGTAACGCCGCCCACGCTGGTCCACGCAAGGCCCCGGGCCAGGCCCACGGTATCCTCCCGGCGCCGGTCCTCCGGCTTATACTTCCGCACGCCCAGGAAGCTCTCCAGGTCCTTCATCCGGACCGTGACGCTCTTTGCCGTGCCTTCCACCAGGCGCATATCCGCTTTCCGGCAGAGGGCGCCGAGCTCCCGTTCCAGGGTCCGAACGCCGGACTCTTTCGTCCATCCGGAGATGACGGAGCGCAGGACCTCATCCGGGACCCGGAGCTGCCTTGCCTTCAGTCCGTGACGCTGCCGCTGCTTGGGCAGAAGGTGGTCTCTGGCGATGTGCAGCTTTTCCTCATCGGTGTAGCTCGACAGCTCGATGACCTCCATCCGGTCCAAGAGAGGCTGCGGGATGGTGGAGGTGGTGTTGGCGGTGGTGATGAAGATCACGTTGGAGAGATCGAAGGGAACCTCCAGGTAATGATCCCGGAAGCTGTAATTCTGTTCGGAATCCAGTGCCTCCAGGAGTGCAGAGGAGGGATCGCCCCGGTAGTCCGTGCCCAGCTTATCCACCTCGTCCAGCAGGAGCACGGGGTTGGAGCTCCCGGCCTGGCTCATGGCGTTCATGATCCTTCCGGGCATGGCGCCCACATAGGTCTTGCGGTGGCCCCGGATCTCCGCCTCATCGTGGACGCCCCCCAGACTGATGCGGCTGAGCTTTCGGTTCATGGCTCGGGCAATGCTCATGCCGATGGAGGTCTTTCCCGTTCCCGGAGGTCCTACCAGGCAGAGGATGGCCCCCTTCAGCTCCGGCGCCATCTGCCGCACGGCCACGAACTCCAGGATCCGTTCCTTGACCTTCTGCAGTCCGTAGTGGTCCTCGTCCAGGATCTTTCGGGTATTCTCCACGCTGAATTCATCTTCGGTGAAGACGCCCCAGGGGAGCTCCAGCACCTTATCCAGGTAGGTGCGCAGCACCGCCCCCTCCGAGGAGCCGAAGCCCTGGTGCATCAGGCGTCCCAGTTCCTTATTCAGTTTTTCCTTGACTTCCTCCGGCGCTGCCAGAGCCTGGATCTTTTTCCGGTATTCCTCGTTCTCGGATTCAGATTCCTGCTCCTCGTCCATCCCCAGCTCCTGCTGGATGGTCCGCAGCTGCTCCCGCAGGATGCCCTCCCGATGGGCCGCCATCATGCGCCCCTGGGTCTTCCGCTGGAGCTGACCCTCCACCTCCAGCACGTCGATCTCATATTCCAGGATCTCATTCATCTTTTCCAGACGCCGCAGCGGCTGGATCGTTTCCAGAATGGCCTGCTTTTTTTCATGGGAGATATGTAGGTTCTGTGCCAGGAAATCCGCCAGGGCTCCGGGCTCCCGATAATCGTCCAGATTCCCGTTAAACAGGCCGGGTCCGGGACCGTTCCCCTGGATCATCATGGTCATATGGCCCACCAGGCCCCGAGTCCGGCGCATCAGCGCCTCCTTCAGGCGAATGTGCTCCTCGTCGGTCTCCTCCCCGATGGGCTCCACATCCGCCTCCAAAAAGGCCTTGCCAAGCAGGAGACGGTGGATCTGGGCACGGCTCTGCCCCTCCACCAGGACCCGGACCCCGCCGCCGGGCATCCGCAGGATCTGCCGGATCCCAGCGATGCAGCCGATGGTGTAAAGGTCCTCCTTCCCCGGCTCCTCCACATCCGGGTCCAGCTGGGCCAGCAGAAAGACCCGGCGATCCCCTTCCATGGCCGCATCCAGGGCGGCAATGGAAAGAGGGCGCTCAATATCAAAATTCAGGATCATGGAGGGAAAGACCGACAACCCCCTCAACGGGATCATGGGCAGCGTTTCAAATTGCTCGAACATAGAATTATACCTCCCTGGGAAAAAAGCAGGGGCGGTCCTGATACTGCTCACTCCCGGTGAGAAGTATGAAACCGTCCCTGACGATATCGCCTCAGCCGGCGATCTCCTCCGCTACACGGATGATCCTCGGCTTTGCTTCGCCGCGGACACAGGCCTCCGTGATCTCCACCGCTCGGATGCCCGGATCGGAGGGGATGCGGAACATGATGTCCGTCATCAGATTCTCCATGATGCTCCGAAGACCCCGAGCCCCCAGATCCATTTCAATGGTCTTGTCCGCGATGGCTTCCAGCGCCTCTTTCGTGAAGCTCAGCTGCACATGATCGTAGTCCAGCAGGGCCTCGTACTGCTTCGTCAAGCTGTTTTTCGGTTCCGTCAGGATCCGGACCATATCCTCCTTGGTCAGGCTGCGGAGGGGGGAGATCACCGGGAGTCGGCCCACCAGCTCCGGGATCAATCCATATTTCAGGATGTCCTGGGGGCGGATGTCCTCCAAAAGCTCGCTGATGTCCTGCTCCTTCTTGCTCTGCACCTCGCCGCCGAACCCGATGGTGGTCTTTCTCCGACGGTCCTCAATGATCTTTTCGATACCGGCAAAGGCGCCGCCGCAGATAAAGAGAATGTTGGAGGTGTCGATCTGAATGAATTCCTGGTGGGGGTGCTTTCGGCCGCCCTGGGGAGGCACATTGGCCACCGTGCCCTCCAGGATCTTCAGCAGGGCCTGCTGCACGCCCTCCCCGCTGACGTCCCGCGTGATGGATACGTTTTCGCTTTTGCGGGAGATCTTGTCCAGCTCGTCGATATAGATGATGCCCCGCTGGGCCAGCTCCACGTCGTAGTCCGCTGCCTGCAGCAGACGGAGGAGGATGTTCTCCACGTCGTCCCCCACATAGCCCGCCTCCGTAAGGGTGGTGGCGTCGGCAATGGCAAAGGGGACGTCCAGCAGCCGGGAGAGGCTCTGGGCAAACATGGTCTTGCCGCAACCCGTAGGGCCGATCAGAAGGATGTTGCTCTTCTGAAGCTCCACATCCTCCTTCTCTCCATAGAGGATCCGCTTATAGTGGTTGTAGACCGCAACGGAGATGGTGACCTTGGCCCGCTCCTGCCCGATGATATACTCGTCCAGAAACTCCTTGATCTCCTTGGGCTTGGGGAGGCCCTCCTTCTCCATCTGACGGACTTTTTTGCCGACACTGCGGTTCTGGGGCACGAAATCGTCCCCAATGATGCTCAGGCAGAGCTCCACGCACTCGTTGCAGATATAGGCATTCCTGCCGGCAATGATCCGCATGACCTCGTCCTGGCTCTTGCCGCAGAAGGAACAGCGCGTGATCCGTTTATCTTCCATGCTCAAAATGCCGCTCCGTTCCGGTAATTACCGTTTGTAGATCACTTTGTCGATGAGTCCGTATTCCTTGGCTTCCTCGGCGCTCATCCAGTTGTTGCGTTCGCAATCCGCGTAGACCTGCTCGTAGGTCCTGCCGCAGTTGGCGGCAATGATCTCCGTCAGCGTCTTTTTGATCTTGCCCATGTGCCGGGCCTCGATCTGAATGTCCGTCTCCTGGCCCCGAGTCTCCCCCAGGACCTGATGGATCATGACCTCCGCGTTGGGCAGGCAGATGCGCTTTCCCTTGGCGCCGGAGGAGAGCAGGAACGCGCCCATGCTGGCGGCCATGCCCACACAGATGGTGGAAACGTCCGCCTTGATATACTGCATGGTGTCGTAGATGGCCAGTCCGTCCGTGACGCTGCCGCCGGGGCTGTTGATA
>JAEEGL010605558.1_pt1 | contig 24456 bp, 13 predicted proteins | sample 9134231 | NCBI WGS metagenome assembly JAEEGL01 (sample SAMN16246548, study PRJNA631951) | gut metagenome | biome: gut microbiome; feature: rumen; material: fiber-attached | host: Bos | place: Iran: Karaj | collected 2018-10
AGGGGCCTGGACGGTCTGCTGGTCCCAGTCCGGACTCGTGGCGGGGTGATTGCCCACGCACACGATGCACACGTCGGCCCATTTCGCGAGTTCCTGGGCGGAGCCGTCGGAATCCCAGCGCTGGAAGCGTACTTCCGTCTGCGTGCTGTCCACGGCGGCCTTGATGCCGTCGAGCGGACTCACGCGGTAGGTGGGAAGGGCACCGTACCAGTCCTTGAGGACCTTCTCGGCGCGGTTGCCGAACACGGCGATCTTTTTGACCTTGTACTTGTCCAGCGGCAGCAGGTTGCCTTCGTTCTTGAGAAGGACGATGGATTTCTGCGTGACAAGCCGGGCTTTGTCCTTGAATTCCTGGCGCTCCCAGGGAATGTCTTCCTCGGAGCCGAACTCCTGTGCGTCGTACGGACATTCCGCGTCCATCAGTCCGAGCCGGAGCATCGTGCGGAGGTTGGCCTTCGTCCGCTCGTTGATGACCTCGTCCGAGAGATAACCGGCATCGTAGGCGGTCTTCACCTGGGTGAAGTTGGAGTCGATGAAGCGGCTGAGACCGGCTTCCAGGGCCTTTTTGACGGCGTCGTTCACGTCCGTGGCATAGCCGTGCATTTCGGGCATGAACATGAAACGCAGGGCACCGGCGTCATCTACGATGGTTCCCTTCATGCCCCACTCGTCGATGAGGATCTCCTTGATGAAGGGGGCGGCGATGCAGGGGATGCCGTTGTAGGCGTTGTAGGCGGTCATCAGGGACATGGCGCCAGCCTTGGCACCTTTCCAGAAACCGTAGGAATAATAGTCGCGGAAGAGTTCCTCGTCAAAGCGGGAATCTGTCCGGTAGCGGTTGTCCTCGTTGCTGTTCGCGAGAAAGTGCTTCATCAGGGCCGCGCCCCGCCAGTAGGTGGGGTCGTCGCCCTGGATGCCCTTTACCTCGGCAGCGACCAGTTCGCCCACCAGGTACGGGTCTTCGCCGAACCTCTCCTCGGTGCGGCCCCAGCGGGGATCGCGCGCAAGATCGGCGTTCGGAGCCCAGAGTACCAGCGCTTTCCAGGGATTGTCCTTGGAGTAGAAGCGGGCCTCGTAGGACATCACATCGCCGACGATGTGGGCCATCTCGCGGTCCCAGGTCTCTCCCACGCCGTAAGCCTGCGGGAAGGCCGTGCTGTTGCGGTATTTCGGGACGGGACGGCCGGGCCAGTTGCCGAACTGCCCGGCGTTGCCCAGGTTTCTCAGTTCTGAGTCCCCGCCGCGCACGATGCCGTGGATGGCCTCGGTTGCACCGGGTCCGGCAATCCCCAGCCGGGGAACGCCCTGGCCCACGATGGTCGCTATCTTCTCTTCGACCGTCATCAGGGATACGGCGTTGTCCAGCCGCTCCTCCTCGGAGAGTTTCGTATCTTGGAAGGGATACTCCTGGGCGCGAAGGAAAGCACCACCTGTCAGAACCAGGCAGAGAGCGAAAACTATGAAACGTTTCATAAGGAATGGCTCATTGTAAGTTACAAATATACAATCATTCCCAATAAAAAGGGACCGGCCTCAAAGACCGGCCCCAATCCATTAGTCCAGGTTATTGACTCTCTACTGGAGTTTACCCGTGAAAGAGTACCCTGTGGAGCCTACGAACTTCCAGGTCTTGTCACCCGCAGAAGTTACGGTAATGGTCTCTCCGGGTTCGATGATGACGATGGCGCCATCTTTCACATAATAGGAACCGATAACCCACGAACCGGGATCCATGCCGAACATGGCGCCCAAGTCAAAGCCGTTGGCGGCAATGAGGTCCTCATGGGCATATTCACCCACCGTGTATGTGCCGGAAAGATCCGTGGTGCCGACACTGCGGACTAACTTGATCTGCGCTACGAACTCTTCACCATTCGTCAGGACGAGAGTATGGGACTCTACATCTTCATACAAAGTGTTGTTCGCGTCCGTACAATCGACAGCAATGGTATCAGTCATGTCATAGACGTCACCATCATCTCCTCCACCCGGGACGAAATCCGGACCTGCAGCGTCGTAACTGAACACCTCGCAGGTAAAGTTGTAAGCCCCTTCAGCAATCTTGGTGACGACCATGGTGTATTGACCCGCGGCCAACAGTACCTTTTCACCGGCATCGTTGATCCAATAAGAGCCTCCGCCGAAATCACCCCAGACCCAGCCGTCAACCATCTGGCCAGGCTGGCTGGAATAGGACGTACTTGGATAGGAGCCGTCATAATCGGTCTCGCCGGCGGCCATCAGGAGTTCGATATGGGCTCTCAGAGAGCCTTCCTTGTCAGTAATGTCGAAGGCATGATTCTCGACGCCTTCTCCGGACGGAGTAACCGTTTCCGTATAGAGATAATCGGGATTCACGGGACCGGACGGCTTCTTCGGCTTGGTCAGTGCCGGAATGGCACCTTCGAATAGCAGTTCCATAGGATAATCCTTGCCCCAGTAGATGGTCCAGATGGTGACATCCTTGTCATCCACCTTCTCTTCACGGCTGCTGACGGCTACAAGGCCGTCCGTAATCTTTTTCGCAGTGGCGGCGCCGTCCTTGACGGTCCACCAGCAGGTGCCCCAGTCGGTGAATACCCAACCGATGTTATAGAGATCGCCGGGGTCCCATCCCCTTCCGAACTCGCCGGGCCCCACCACGCCGCCTTCCGCACTGGCAGTGTAAGAGCCTTCGTGCAGGTAACCGTCCTCGCTGTACAGGTCGAGGGCAAGGTAACCTCCTTCGCCGACCCAGACGGTCTGATAGTTTTCGTTCATGGTCTGGGAGATACCCTCCGTCGCAAGTTGCATGGTAACCAATTTGCCGTCCTTGTTGGCCTGGGCCTGCTGGACGACGGTAAGAACGGTCGGATCCGGATCAGCCTTGAAAGGCATGTCCCCGGTCCAGGCGAACACCTTGCCGTCAATCTGGGCATCGACGATATACTTCCCCTTGCTTTTGGTCACGGTGATGAAACCCTCCTTGGCAGGCTGGCCGTTCACCTTTGTATCAGCAAGGATGGCTTTACCGATTTCATCGGCACCCAGCACATACTGGCCGGGAGTGAGCAGGGCGGCAAAACTGACCAGTCGGGTATCCAGCGAGACGCCGTTACCGGTGAAGGAGAGGTCGAAATACCGACGGTCCAAAGACCAGGTAGACAACGATTTGGTCAGATTAGTCAGTTCTATGGCTTCTTCCGGGATGGAAGAGTGGTCATTGATTTCATTGATGGTATCGAGGCTTTCCGGGGTGCAGGACATCCACGAGAGAGTCAGGGCAAGAGCCAGAATACTTGTGATCTTTTTCATAATTGCAAGTGTCTAGATGGTTCACCACTCATTCTCGTTCCAAACGACCTCCTCCACTTTCGAGAAGTCAGCCGAGAGTTTGAAGATCGGAGAGAAATTGTAGTAATTGTTTCCATTGTAGCCGTTGCCTTTGGCCATGGCGGCAATCCGGAAGTAACGGTCCTGGACATACGGCTTTCCCGTGACCGTGTTCTTGCCGAACAGGTCGGCATTGGCAGGCAGGGCAGGATCGATCTCCAGGGTGATGGTCTCACCGGGGTTCACGTTCTTCGCATTCGAGCCGGGATCCTTGCTGGCCAGGTTCATATAGTTGCAGCCCACGAAAAGTTGCGTGTTGCCGCAAAGGGCCACATTGGTAATCTCGTTTGCCTTGGTAGGATCGCCCAGTTCCACGCTGAAGGTGGCGACAACCTTGCCGCCGACATACTCGATGCTCGGATTCAGGATCCGGCAGAAAGGCATCAGGGAGATATTCATCCGGTTCTTTCCGGGCTTAACCGTGAAATCGGCGTTCTCCGGCTGGTAGCAGGGAAGCTTCTTCGTGGAGAATACATAGTCGCCGGCGAAGATCAGGTTGTTGGTGTACATGCCGTCAAAGCGGACGAGCCAACTCTGATCGGCCTCGGCGTCCCAACCCTGTTCCACCACAATCAGGGCACCGGCATCGGAAGATGACGCTTCGACGCCAATCTTCTCGCCCGTGACAACATCCAGCAAGCAGCCGTTAATCATGGCGTTAGGACCGTCGAGAACGTCATACTTGAACATGGAGCAGGAAGTAAAACCCAGGGAGAGGGCCAGAACTCCTGCAAAAGCATATATGATCTTTTTCATGGTCATCGGTTATTATTTGTTATTCTCTTCAATCCTGTTCTTGACATGGTTCGGAATTCCGCCATAGTACTGCTCCGGCTTGAAGATCAGTCTTCCGCTATAATTATTGAAGTGGGAAGTGGAGCTGTAAGGCAGAGCACGCAGGAAGATGTACTTGGCCGTAGCACCACTCAGGTCCACAAGGGGAACCAGGGTGAGTTTATTGCCGACAGAGCCTTCCTCATAGGTCGGCGTATTGTCGGGATTGTAGAAAGCGCGGCGGCGATACAGGACATCGCTCCACTTGTTCTCAAGCACAAACTCCACCTTCCATTCATGAAGGACATTCTCCAGGGTCAGAGCGACATCATCAGAGAAACCGGCACGATGACGGACCATGTTCAGATACGTGGCAGCCAGGCCTCTGTCACCCTTTCCGCTTTCGACGGCCGCCTCGGCATAGGTCAGGAGGACTTCGGCATAGCGGAGATCATACCAAGGAGTCTGGGTATTGTCGTTGTTCACCTGCTGGTCCAGATACTTCTTGGGCGTGAAGCAGTAGAAACTGCGGTTGTATGCGTTCACATCCACGTCAAGTTGGTAGAAGAACGAGACCTCCTGGCCGTTCCCACCATAGGGATAGTAAGCAGTAAGACCTTTGAACTGGGCGTCATTGTGGTCCGGATAGACATGGACATGGCCTTCGCCGTCCACATAGCCACCCTGCATGTTGATGGTAAGGCCGCGGAACTTGGCACCGGGATAAATCACCCAGGCTTGGAAGCGGGCGTCCTTGAGGACGAAGGGATCCGTAATGTTGTCATACTTCTTGTATTTGGACAACTGATCGTCCGTCATATCAGCCTGAACGTCGTTGAAGAAAGCGTCCTCATCGCCGGAATTCAGGGTCTTGATCTTGCCTACGACGCGCTTGCGGGAAGTAGTGTTGTCATAGTAGTCAAATTCGTCAGCCAAGTTCAGCGTGAGTGCGTAGGTTCCTTTCTGGTAACCGGTCACACACTGATGGGGAGCCCAGTTGTTCACGCCATTGTTGGTTTCCGAATCGCCGGTTACATAAGAACGGCCGAAGAGGCCTTCCTCAGGCTTGTAATGCTGGAAAAGTTCCGTCATGTTCTCAGTTGCGGCGTCCACCGAAGCGGGATTCTCCCCATACAGTTTATAGGCGCCGGACTGGATGACCTCGTAGGCAGCGGCGATGGCCATATCATAATAGATGTCCGCATAAGAAGCCTCCATATAGGTCAGTTTCTTCTGTACGGCCACATAGGAGGAGTTGATGGGGGCGCGGCCCCAATACTTGCTCTCGGAAGCGGCCCAGAGGGCAGCGCGGGCCTTCATGCCCAGAGCGGTGTATTTGTTGGCACGCATCTCCTGAGCCTGCGAGGCAGGGAGAAGGTCAGCGGCCTTCTGGAACTGATCCAGAACCCAGTCCCAGGAATCCTTTTCCGTAGAACGGGCGACGTACAGGCCGGTGTTCTCACCACCGTCATATTCCTCATCCAGGGAGTGGTCCACGATGGGAATGCCACCGTAGACCCGTACCATGGCAAAATAGCAATAGGCACGCAGGAAGAGACCCTCTCCGCGATATGCGTTCTTGGTGGACTCATTGATGATTCCCTTTTCCTGGGCGTCATCCAAGGCCTCGAGGAACTTGTTGATGGAACGGATGGTTCCATAGTTCCAGAAACTGGAAGTCGTGCTGCCGTAACCGGGCGTGGAACGGGAACCGTTGGCAAACAACTGGCCCTGGTCTCCGGTGGAGAAGGCGTTCATGGGCAGGCCGCTGTACAGATTGGCAAGCAAACTTTGCAGGCCCGCCTGGGTGGCCACCATGGAATTGGCATCCACTTTCGAAAGGTCACCCTCCATGGAGTCAAAGTATTTTTCACAGGAGCAGAGGGCACCTGCGCAAAGGACACTGAAAGCAATATATTTTAAAATTCTCTTCATGACTTTGCAAGATTAGAAGGTGAGATTGACGCCGAAGTTGTAGGTACGGTTGATCTGGTAGTAACCACCGGCCGTACCGGAGTTATCGGATGTCTCAGGATCGATGTACTTGAGCAGCGGGTTGCAGATGGTGAACAGGTTGCCTCCGTTGAAGAACACACGGGCATTCTTGATACCCGCCTTCTTGAGGAAACTCGGGGCAAAGCGGTAACCTATCTCGAGAGTCTTCAGACGCAGGAACGCTGCATTGATGTAGTTGTACGGCTGATTGCTGGTATAGGTGGCATTATGGCTCTGGCCGGATTGGGAGACACGGACCAGGGCCGGCCAATAACCGGCCGTCCACTGCGTGTCCGGATCCCAAGGGTCGTCGCCGTAGTTGGTTACATGATAGGAATCCGTGTACTGGGATGGCAGGTAGTTCAACTTTCCGAAACTGGAATAGCCGGCCATCATATAACCCTTGTAACGCATGGCCGCACCATTGAACATGAGGCTGAAGTCGAGATTCTTCCAGCCACCGCTGAGCATGAGGCCATACTGGATGGGCGAAGAACTGTTCCCCCAAGTATAGAAGACGTCATTGCCGTCGATGTAGCCGTTGCCGTTTCGGTCCACCAGTTTGTACATGCCGGGCACGATAGCGCGATTACCGGCACCGCTTGCGCTGTAGTCGTACAGAACCTGGCTGGAGGTGGCATCGGCGATGGAAGTGAACTGGCCGCCGGCCCATTCGTAACGGGAGCCACCGAAATAGCCGTTCCAACGATTCAGGTTGTAATTCCTCCAATAGTTCATCGAAGAGGTGTACTTGACGGAGGACTCACTCTCAATGTAAGTCTGACGGGAGCGGGTGAAACTCACGTTCCCCTGCACACGATAATTGAAGGCGCCGATGCTGTTACGGTGGTAGAGGGTAAGTTCCAGACCCTGGTTCTCATAACTGTTCAGGTTCTCCTGCGGGAGGGAAACGGCATAAAAGTCCGGGATATCCACCGTACGCCTGGCGGCGGTTCCAATCACTTCACGCTTATACCAGTCAAAGGTACCGCCGAACTTGCCCTGCCAGAGTTCCCAGTCCACGCCAAAGTCCATCATGCGGACCTTTGCCCAGGTGAGGATGCTGCTCTCCACGGTACTGTTGCTGTAACCGGTCGTAGTCTTGCCATTGGAGAAAACCCAGGAACCATTCTCGGTGTAACCGCTGACATAATCATAAGGAGAGCCCTGGTTGGAACCGGTATAACCGTCAGACCAGCGGAACTTGAGGTTGTTCACCATAGGGAGGATGTCCTTGAAGAACTTTTCTTCAGAAACACGCCAGCCAAGGGAATAGGACGGGAAGAAAGCCCAACGCTTGCCTCTCTTGTACCAATAACTGCCGTCATAACGGCCCATCACCTCCACCAGATACTTGCCGGCATAGTTGTAGTTGATACGGCCGATATAACCGGCGGAGCGGTCGTCAGAACGCGTACCTTTATTGCCGGAACGGGATTTGAGGCCGGAATTGATAGTATCGTGCGTGTACAGCCAATTATCCTTATCAGTTCCGTAAAAGCGCTCGGCACCGATAGAGGAAATCACGAAGTCAGTGAGTTCCGCACCCAACATCGCCGTAACGTTGTGCTTGCCGAAATGATTGTCGTACAATGCCTGAACGCGGCCGTACAGACGACGTCTGTCGGACCAGTTCTCCGCATACTGCGTCTCCTCACGGAACCATCCCTCCACCTGATCTGATTCGTAATTGTACAGGGGGAACATCTTGATGAGCATCCTGGACTTGTTGCGGTCAAAGTCGAATGCGCCGCTGGCCGTAAAGCGGAGGCCCTTGAGGAAAGGAGCCTGATAGGTGAATTCGAGGTTATTGTTGAAGGACTTGTTGTCCATCTTATAGTAGCCGGAAGTCTCCCCGTCCAAAAGGGCGGCGGGGTTCATCATCTCCTCCACGGCCGTATAGTGGGACGGATTCTCCGTGGTGACTCCAACCATGGGATTGGAGGAATACACATAATAGAAGAGATTCCAGTCCACGTCGAAGGAACCGGGATTCAGGTTGGTAGACTGACGGAAAGACGACGTGTACCGGGCCGACAGGTCTTTGGTGAGCCTGACACCCAGATTGACATTGAAACTGTATCGGTTATAACCGTAGTTGCTGGACTTGAGGATGGAATTGTCATCGGTGAAGTTACCTCCGATGTAATAATCCACCGTCTCGGTGCCGCCGGTCAGGGAGACATTGTACTGCTGATTCACGGCCATCTTGTTGTAGACGGCGCCATACCAGTCGGTGTAGATGTAATTGGGGTCGCCTTTCTCATAGGCGGCAATGATGTCATCCGCGAAACGGTGCGGCATCTTGGCGACATCCGACATCGCGTTCTCCCACTTCATGAAGGAAGTCCAACTCTCCACGTCGCGGGGAACGACCGGTTGGGAGAGATTAAGCATCGCAGACACATTCACGGTAGGTTTCTTGATCTGGCCTTTTTTGGTGGTAATCAGAATCACGCCGTTCTGGGCGCCGAGACCGTAGATGGTCGCAGAAGCGTCCTTCAGCACCGAAATGCTTTCAATATCGTCGGGGTTGATTTCGTTCAGGACGGACATGTCATTGTCATAGGAAATGTCGCCTTCGCTGAATCCCCAGGCTTCCATGCCGCTGAAGAACATCTGGCGGGTCACCTTGGTGGAACTGCGGACGACGCCGTCCACAACGATCATCGGAGTGCCATAACCACGGATGCTGATGCTGTTGGCAAAGTCACCGGGCTTACCGGTGTTCTGGGTAATCATCAGACCCGGAACCTTGCCCTGGAGGGCGGTGACGGCATCCGGGCTCTTGGTCATGGCGATATCCTCCGAACGGATCTGGGAGATGGAACTCGTCAGGGATTCCCTCTTCTGGACGCCGTAACCGACGACGACCGTTTCGTTCAGCATCTCGATGTCCTCGGGAAGAGCCACCTTCATGGAAGGTTCCGCCTTGATCTTGAGCGAGGTGAAGCCGATGGAGGAGAACTCCAGCTCGGCTCCCTGCGGAACCGTCAGGGTAAAATTACCGTCCACGTCCGTCATGGTACCGTTGGTGGTCCCGACTTGAAGGACGGATGCACCCACTAGGGGCTCGTTTTGCACATCCGTGACCGTTCCGGTCACCGTGATGTTCTGCGCCAGCAACGCCGAAGCGCCGAGAACGAGTCCCAGCACCACGGACATCGCTCGCTTGAGCAATTGGGTTTTTCTCATACTGGTTAGTTGTTTGATTGGTAGTAGTTGCTACTTGAAGAGCCTCTGGGCGAAGGTGTTCAGGTACAGGCGCCAGTTGGCCCAGACGTGACCGCCCTCGGAAACGAAGAACTCGTGCTGGAGGCCCTGCTCGGTGAGGGTCTTGTCCAGGGTCTTGGAACCTTCGAACAGGAAGTCGGTGTTGCCGCAGGCCAGGAAGTAGAACTTCACGCCGGCCTTCTTGAGGGTCGCGACCTGCTCGGGAGTGGCCGATCCGGCGGCGGAAAGCGGGCAAATATAGTCGAACATCTCCGGATAGAGGTTGGAAGCGCTGATGGTGTGACCACCGCCCATGGAAAGGCCGGCAATGGCGCGGGAGGCAGGCTTTGCAACAGCGCGGAAGTTCTTCTCGATGAACGGGACGATCTCCTCGCAGAGGCTCATCACATAACCGTTCATGAGCTTGTTGCGCTCGGCCTCCGGCATGGCCTGGAGGGCTTCACGGTCCCAGCGGAACTGCATCTGCTTCTCTGGGATGCCGAGGGTGCGGGCGGCCTGCTGGTTGGCGTTGCCGTTCGGCATCACGACAATCATCGGCTCGGCGAGACCCTTTTCGATGAGGTTGTCCAGAATCTGGGCGGCACGACCCATGGAGGTCCAGGCCTCCTCATCACCGCCAGCTCCGTGGAGGAGATAGAGGACCGGATACTTCTTCTTGGGATTGGCCTCGTAGCCGTAAGGGGTGTACACGGTCAGGCGGCGGTCCATGCCCAGGATGCTGCTATGGTACCAGGGATGACTCACGGTGCCGTGCTTGGTGGCCTCACCGTAGTTCTCCGTGCGCTCGCCAGGAACGATGAGCATCGGAAGGAAGCGGGTGCCGTCACGCTGGACGTACACGTTCTGCGGATCGTTCACCGCCACGCCGTCCACGACGAAGTTGTAGGTGTAGATTTCCGGCTCCGGGAGCGGGATCTTCACTTCCCAGACGTTGCCCGGTCCGCGGAACATATCGATGGTTCCGCCCCAGGGGTTGGGCATCCAGGAACCGCTGAGTTTCACGACGGTAGCGTAATCAGCCTTCAGACGGAAGGTGACGCTGTCGTTCTGAATCTCCGGAGAGATCACGGGACGCTGGCGGCCTCCGAAGTTGAAGTTGGCCAGTTCTTGAGCCTGCAGGGCACCGGCGACGGCCAGGCCGAGGGCGAGAGAAGAAAGAAAACGTTTCATGGATTTGAATTGTTTATGATTGTGATTTACAGTGTCTATTTGAACGAATCGCCGACCTTTGCAAGCGCTTTGGGAAGGCATACCTGCCAGAACTCCCAGATATGGTCGCCCCACAGATTTCCGGTAGTCCACTCGTCCCATTCGCAGGGAATGCCTTTCGATTTCATATAATTGTAAAGATTCTTGGAATCGACATTATAGCCCACGGTTCCGTCATTGGAACCGACTTCGAACGTAAAAGGAGGGAAAACGGACATGTCAGTCTGCTTGCCGATGAAATCCTTCGGATCCAGGCTCCACATCTTGGCGGCCGGGCTCATCGGATAGGCATAGGTGAACTTTTCGGGGTACTTCAGGGCATGGAAGATGGTGCCGAAGCCTCCCATGGACAGACCGCCGATCGCACGCTTGCCGTTACAGTGGTAGTCGGCCTCGACCTTGGCCATCAGTTCTTCCTCGAAGTAGGCCTCGTAGCCATCCGCATAGTAAAACTTGTTCAGCCCATTGGGCATGATGATCACCATAGGAACGCCGCCGGCCCTCAGATAATCATCTGCAATCTTCGCCATGTTGCCTTTATCCAGCCAGCAAGTGTCGAAGGTGGCGTTCTGGTCGTCCGTTTCGTACCCGTGAAGGAGATAGAAAAACGGATAGGTCCTGGTTTCATCATACTCTGCCGGAAGCCAGACGGAATAGGTCATCTTCCTACCCATCCTGGAACTCTGCATGGACAAGGTCCGCAACACCTCCGACCGCTTGGGAGCCGTACTCGGATCGACCTTTCCCCACGGATCGTTGTCCTTGGTCGAACTTATGCTGCAGGAAATCAGTGTACACGCGGCAATGAAAAGAAGGAAATGGCGCCTCATCATTTCAATTCACTATTAATGTTGATAATCATCGTCTTGGGATAGGCTTCCCAATCAGGAAGGCCCTCGGCCGAGGGCTTGCCCGTCTTTGCGAACTCCGTCCAAGCGCGGCTGACGCGGTGACCCAGTTCCACAGCATCGTCTCCCCCGCCCGTGAAAGTGCGGTGAAGGAGGACGTTGTCGAATACAAACGGGATTTCAATGCAGTGCGTGCTGCCCATGACGCCGTCCAGGACCGGAGTCTTCCAATTGAACAGGTACATATACACGGGCGCGCAACCCGCGGCGGTCCGGTCATCGGCCTGCTGGATGGCCAGCGGGCGGAAGATGGGATCCTCCTGGGTGGGCGTGAACTCGTTGTACACCGTGCCGATGATGACGGGAACGTCCTTGGACAGAGACAGGGCCTCCGCCGAAGCGGGATGGAAAGGTATCACCTCGCCGTCCACGACGGGAAGCTGGCCGAAGATGATCATGTCCAGGAAATTGGTCGGGAAAGAACCGTCCTGGCGGGCCTCCTCGGAAACCTGCTGGACGGCCTTGCGGTAGGCCTCAAGCAGTTTCTCGTAAGGGACCGTCGCCATCTGGTCCACCTTGGAGGGGGTGATGCCCAGATTGGCCACCGTGGCGGCGCCGATCCGGCGGGAGTACTTGGGCGACATCAGGTTGAAGATGGAGCCGCTCTGGACGATGGCCTTGTGGAAAAGGCCCTTGGCCGACGGCATCGCCATCACGGTGCTCACCTTGCCGCCACCGCCGCTCTGACCGAAGATGGTCACGTTGGAGGGATCGCCGCCGAAGCCGGCGATGTTGTCGCGGACCCACTCCAGGCCCTTCACGATGTCCATCATGCCGACATTGCCGCTACTGGCGTACTTGGCACCGTAGGCGCTCAGGTCCAGATAGCCCAGGGCGTTCAGCCGGTGATTCAGGGAAACCACCACCACGCCGTGGTCACGGGCCAGGTTGGTTCCGTCGTAGCTGATGAGCTCCTGGGAGGATCCTTCGCTGAATCCGCCGCCGTGCAGCCACACCATTACGGGAAGCTTGCTGCCGGCCTTGACGCTGGATGTCCAGACGTTCACGCGGAGACAGTCTTCGCCGGGATAGCCATCGTCCCAGTGCATGGTGAAAGCCTGGTTGTCATCCCGCCAGCCGGCCCGCTCCCCGTGGGGAGAAACAGGGCCGTAAGCACGGCTGGCCCGGACTTCCTTCCAGGGATCCGGATCCACGGGAGGCATGAAACGGTCGGCCTTTCCATAAGGAATGCCCTTGAAGATGTACACGCCATTGTCAACATAGCCGGCCACGTCGCCGAAGCGGGTCGTGACGGTGGAACTGCCGGTCGAAGTCTCCAGGGAGGATAAGCACTCCGATGCACCGCGACGGGGAGCCTGCCCACAGGCGGAGAGAAGGAGGGAGATACCCAAAAGGGCGGAAACTGATTTCAGTGTCATTCGTTGATATGGTTTTACAGATGCAAAATTGGGAAGAAAACACGGCATGCCCTTTTTCCCTGTTTCAAATACTTGCTTTCCCGTTTTATAAAGAAATTTATTTGTTCAAAATTGTTTCCGATTGTTCAAAAACACGCGGAATCAGCAAAAAAAAGTATATTTGTACTATGACAACCAAACTGACCTGCCTGGCACTGGGGCTCTGTTTCCTGGCCGCCTGCCAAACCAATAAACCCTCCCTTCCTTCCCCCGCCGAGAACAGCGTGGTCATCTCCGACCGCCTCTCCAACCAGCGGGTCAACTGCTTCGCGGAGGACCGTCACGGACACATCTGGATGGGCACATTCCGGGGTCTGAACAAATACATGCCCGGCGAATACCAGCAGTTCTTCTGCACGGACGACCAGCTGGGCCTTCCGGACAACCAGATCAGCACCCTGCACAGCGCCCAGGACGGCTCTTTGTGGGTGGCGACGGTGAACGGCATCGCCGTTTCGCACGGAACAGGACGGCTTCCGGCGGATCGAAATCATGGGCAACAACCGCAGTATTTCCCAGATCATGGAAACGCGCGAAGGGAAGCTGCTGTTCTCCAACGGGTCCGAACTCTTTATCTACGACACTTCACAGGATGCCCTCCGCCCCGTCATCCGGGATTTCAACGCGTTCGGCACCCCTTCCACCCTCGTCACGGCCGACGACCGACTCTGGACGGTCACCGGCGGAGGCTTCCTCCTCAACTGCTATTCCACGCAGGATTTCTCCCTCCAGAAGTCCTTCCCCCTCCCTCACCAGGTCTACCACATCTGCGACGCCGGACAAGGCGAACTCTGGCTCTCGGGCATGGGGCAGCTCAGCATCCTGGATATCCGCAGCGGCGACTGGAAACCCCTTCCCCGGGCCGTCGCCGCAGAAAAGCGCCTGATGAGCGGGGACATCGACATCCTCTTCGCCCTCGACGAGAACACCCTGCTGATGAATGCCATCGGGAAGGGATTCTTCCTGTACAACCGCCCCCGGGAGACCGTCCTGTTCCAGGAAGACGGCGGCTTCCCGCTCTCGGTTCCGGACACCGAAGTCCGCACCATCTTCCGGGACAGCCACGGGAACATCTGGTTCGGGACCACGGACCAGGGCTACTTCATCTCCTATCAGGAACACAGCCAGTTCGGCACCAACAAGTACCTGACCGAAGCGCTCCGGAACAAGAATGTCATCTCGCTGTGCCCGGACAAGGCCGGCGCCCTGTGGATCACCACCCTGCAAAACGGGCTGTTCCGGTATGACCTTTTCTCCCATCAGCTGAAGGAAGTCCCTGTCGACCATCTCATTCCGGACAGCGAGGTGGGCTACATCCGCTGCTCCGGCGTCTTTTGCGACCGGGACGGCGACCTGTGGGTGATCTTCTCCAACAAGATGCGGGTCATCCGTTGCCAATGGGATGGTAACCGCCTGGTTTCCAAGGATGTCATCTTTTTCCAGAATCCCCTTTCCGTCCTGGAGGACGACCGGGGGATCCTGTGGATCGGCGGTTTCAGCGAAAGTCTCACCCGCTATGACAAGCGGGACCGGAGCCGGGAGGAAGTGAGGCTTGTGGGAGAAGGAGAGTGGACCTTCGTGGCCAGCATGATCCTGACCGAACCCGGCCAGTTGCTGGTGGGACGCTTCAACATGCTTCCCGTCTATGTGAACACCTATTCACTGGAAGTCAGTCCGCTTCCCATCACGGCGGAGGAACAGGCCGCCTGTGTGCGCCGTTCGGTCATCATCCCCAACTGCATGCACAAGGACAGCGGCGGCAACATCTGGATCGGAACCGTTGCCAACGGCCTCCTGATGGATGACAAGTCCGCCGGGAAAACCTATCCTCTGGAAGGCCTCCCCTGCATGGACATCTGTTCCATCGAGGAAGACCGGCAGGGCAACGTCTGGGTCAGCACCATGAACGGCCTGGCCAAATACGACCGTACCGTCGGGAATTTCATCCACTATTTCGAAGCGGACGGAATCGGAGGAGACCAGTTCAACGACCGCGCCTCCTGCATCCTTCCGGACGGCACGCTGGTATTCGGCGGCACGCACGGAATCACCTGGTTCAACCCGCTGGATGCTCCTGGGAAAAGGACTGTCCCCTTGGTTTTCGAGCATCTCACCATCCACAACCAGCTGGTCAAGCCCTCGCCGGACGGCCCCATCGACAGGGAGCTTTGCGAGAAGCCGCAAGTGACCATCCAGAACAACCAGAATGCCTTCAGCATCTCTTTCTCCGCCCTGGACTACGGTGAATTCGAGCAGATCCGCTATGCCTACAAGCTGGAAGGGTTCGACAAGGACTGGGTGAAGATCAACACCCGTCACGACGCCTATTTTGCCAACCTGCCCGCCGGTAAGTACAAGCTTCACGTCCGGATCGCCAACGGCAGCCACACCCTTACTGAAACCGAGGAGACCCTTGATATCCACGTGCTTCCACCCTGGTATGCTACCTGGTGGGCCATCCTGCTGTTCTGCCTCGCGGGATTGTTGTTGCTGGGCATACTGTATACGTTTTACCGGCATATCCGCCGCGTCCGGAAAGAGGCCGCCAGGCGTATCCGGGAGGTGCGCCGAGAAAGGGAGAAGGCGGAAGAAGCTGAAAAGGCGGAGAAGGCCCTCAACAAGATCCAGATGGATTACTTCTCCAACGTCGCCCACGAGTTCCGCACCCCGCTTACCATGATTGCCGGTCCGGCCCAGCAGCTTTCCGATTCGGAAAACATCCAGGGTCAGGACAAGAAACTGGTGGACATCATCCGCCGCAACGCCACCTGGATGCTGTCGCTGGTGAACCAGCTCCTGGACTTCAACCGCATCGGCAACGGCAAACTCCAGATGAAAGTGGCCAAGATGGACATCGTGGAACCCCTCCGGGACACCGCCAGCCTCTTCCGCTTCAACGCCCAGTCCAAGGGCATCGAACTCAACACCTATGGCTTGGAGGACTCCTTTACGATGTGGGTCGATGCCGACAAGGTCCAGAAGGTGGTGATGAACCTCCTCTCCAACTCCCTCAAGTTCACCCCTTCCGGAGGAAAGGTATCCCTGGCCTTCGACGTGATATCCCGTGCCGATGCCGCCGCCCGATTCCCCCTCACGGAGGCCGATGCAGACGGCCAGTACGCCTGCATCAGCGTTTCCGACACGGGTCCGGGCATTCCCGAGGACCAGCTGGAGAAGATTTTCGAGCGCTTCTACCAGGCTGCTCCCGGAAAGAAGGTCACCGGATCGGGAATCGGCCTTTACTACGCACGCGCGCTTTGCACGCTTCACCACGGGTATATCCGTGCCTTGAACCGGGAGGAAGGCGGCGCCGTTTTCAGCCTGATCCTTCCGGTCAGCGCCAGTTCCTACACGGAGGAAGAGCGCACGGCCGACACCCCGCAGCTCCCTACCCACGCCCTCGCCGAATCCATCACCGAGGATCATCCGGAGGAAGAAAGCAAGAAACGGCACATCGCCGTCGTGGATGACGACATCGACATCGCCAACTACCTGAAGGTCATGCTGAAGAAACAGTACCGGGTGTCCCTGTACTTCGACGCCACCAGTGCCCTGAAAGGCATGGAAGAGGATGCTCCCGACCTGGTCATCAGCGATGTGGTCATGCCGGGCATGGACGGCTACGAGCTGTGCAAGGCCATCAAGGGCAATCTCCAGCTGAGCCACATCCCGGTCGTGCTGGTCACCGCTAAAGTGGCCGTGGAAAACCAGGTCCAGGGTCTTCGGGAGGGTGCCGACGCCTATGTCACCAAGCCTTTCCAGCCTGCCTACCTGCTGGCGCTCGTCAAATCCCTGCTGGAGAACCGCGAGAAGCTGCACCAGCGCCTGGGATCCGTCACCACGACGGAAGACATCGAACCTGAAGTGCTGTCGCCGCGCGACGCCGCCTTCATGAAGGAGCTCTATGAGCTGATGGAGAAGGAACTGGCCAACGTGGACCTGGACATCACCCGCATCACCGAGATGATGAAGATCTCCCGGACCAAGTTCTACTACAAGGTCAAGGGCCTCACGGGCGAGAACCCCAGCGTCTTCTTCAAGCGCTACAAACTCAACCGCGCCGCCGACCTCCTCAAGGAAGGCAAGTACAACATGTCCGAGATCGCCTACATGACCGGGTTCAACACCCTCTCCCACTTCTCCACCTCCTTCAAGAAGCAATTCGGAGTCCCGCCTTCGGAATTCGTTGGCTAAATTGCTGACCAGCAGCATATTAACAGTTCAGGGGTACACCGTTCGGTGCACCCCTGAACATTCAACCAACTGTTAACCAACTATTTGACCGTTATTTCGGAAACGGGTTCTTTCGGGAGGAGAACGCGGTGGACGGGCCAGGACTGAGCCTTGGCGAGCTTGAAGGGAGCGGTGGCGCGGATGTCGGCGGCGGAGGCGCCGAAGTGCGCGGTGTAGGCGCCGGCTGCCGTCTCCCAGGCGCTCGTGGCCTCGTTGAAGGAAGCGAGGGTGTACGGATCGACGGTCATGGTGAGCGCCTGGCTCTCACCGGGCTTCAGTTCGCGGGTCTTGGCGAAGGCGCGGAGCTCGAAGACGGGCTTCACAAGGCCGCCATCCGGAGCGGTAACATACAGTTGCACAGACTCCTTCCCGATAGATGATCCGGTATTGGTCACGATGATGGAGGCGGTGACGGTACCGTCCTTCGCCACCTTTACGACCGGCTTGGAATAAGCGAAGTCCGTGTAGCCGAGGCCGAAACCGAACGGATAGGAGACCTTCTTGCCCACGGTGCTGAAATAGCGGTAGCCCACCCAGATGCCTTCCTTGTACTGCGTCTCGTCCACGTTGGGTTGCTTCTGGGCGGCATAGCCGAAGAGGGCCAGGGTTTCTTCATCGATGCCGCTGAAGCCGATGCCCGAACCGCCGGCGGAGTAGTTGTACGGGAAGTTGAAGGATGACGGAATGTCGAAGTAATTGACCGGGAAGGTCATCGGGAGCTTGCCGGAAGGATAGGAAGCGCCGGAGAGGACGTCGGCCACGGTGTAGCCGCCTTCCTGACCGGGCGTCCAGGCGAGGAGGATGGCATCGGGAATCTGCTTCCAGGAAGCAGTCTCGATGACGCCGCCCACATTCAGGACCACGACGACCTTCTTGCCGGCAACGTGGTACACATCGGAGAGGTTCTGGAGCATTTCACGCTCGGCGCCGGTCAGGGTCCAGTCCCCGTCGACGGCCTTGCGGTCGCCACCCTCGCCCGCGTTGCGGGAAATCGTGAGGATGGCGATGTCGGTGGCCTTTTCCATCCTTTCGATGTAGCTGCGGCTCACTTCCATCTCGGGAACCACCGCGGAGCCAAGCATCGCCATGAAGCCGCCGGTGGAATTGTTCGCCATCTCGGTCTTCTTGAGGGCAATATGCTGCTGATACCAGGTCTCGATGCCCTGGTTCACTTCGAAGCCGTTCACGCGGAGGCCGTCGGCCACGTTGCGGATATAGGCCTTGTTCACGTTGCCGGAGCCGGTGCCGCCGGCGATGAAATCATAGGAGCCGACACCGTACAGGGCGACCCTCTTCACGCCCTTGAGCGGCAGGACGCCGTCGTTCTCAAGAAGCACGAGGCCTTCGGCAGCAGCCTTGCGGACCAGTTCGCCATGGGCCTTGAGGTCCGGCTTGTTGGAATACCTGTAGCCCTGGAAACGCGGGGTGCGGACGATGTACTCCAGCATCCGACGGACATTGCGGTCCACGTCGGCCATCGGGATGGTGCCTTTCTGAACACCTTCCACGATGCGCTGGATCTCATTTTCCATGCCAGGCTCCATCAGGTCGTTTCCGGCGATGACCGCCTGCTCCGTGCCCTTCTTGTTGCCCCAGTCGGTCATCACGATGCCCTTGAAGCCCCACTCGTCGCGGAGGATGGTGGTCAGGAGGTCGTGGCTCTGCTGGGCGTAGAAACCGTTTACCTTATTATAAGAGCTCATGATGGTCCAGGGATCGGATTCCTTGACCATGATCTCGAAGCCTTTCAGGTACATTTCGCGGGCGGCGCGGGGATTCACCACCGCGTCGTTCTCCATGCGGTTTGTCTCCTGGTCGTTGAAAGCGAAGTGCTTGGAACTTACGCCCACGCCCTGGGACTGGACACCGTTCACATAGGCGGCGGCCATCTTGCCGGTGAGGAAGGGATCCTCGGAGAAATACTCGAAATTACGGCCGCAGAGCGGGTTCCGGTGCAGGTCCAGACCCGGGGCCAGGAGCACGTCGGCGCCGTATTCCTTCACTTCCTCGCCCATCGCGGTAGTGAGTTCCTGCACGAGCGGGGTGTTCCAGGTGGATGCCATCACGGTACCCACGGGGAAGCCGGTGGCGTAGTAGGTCTGCGGGTCGCCGCGGCGGATGGGTTCGATGCGGATGCCGGCAGGGCCGTCCGCAAGGACGGTCTGCGGGATGCCCAGGCGCGGGATGGCACGGGTGGTGCCGGCGGCGCCGGGAACAAGCGTGGCATCCGAAGCGGTCATCGACCCGGCGACCATGCTGCCCCAGCCGGAACCGACCAGCAGGGTGGCCTTCTCCTGGAGGGTCATGGCCTTGAGGACGTCATCGATGTTGTTTTTGTTCAGTTTGGGCTGGGCGGCCAGCGAAAGGGTGCAAAGGGCCGCTCCGAGCAGAAGGAAGATTTTTTTCATATGAAGGGTTTATGTGGTTTTTCCGATTGTAAACATACGAAGATTCCCCGATTCCTGCCAACCCTCCAGCTCAAGTTTGAACAATAGCCGGATATATTTGAACACCCGGCAAAATATTCGTATCTTTCGGATATGAAACGTATCCTTCCCCTCCTCCTGCTGCTGACGGCCTGCTCGGGGCCGCAGCGCGACCTGACCCTGCATTATGACCGGCCGGCCATCTACTTCGAAGAGGCCCTTCCCATCGGTAACGGCCGTTTGGGCGCCATGGTGTACGGCGATCCCGTCCACGAACGCATTTCCCTGAACGACATTACCCTGTGGACCGGCGAACCCGATAAGGGAACGGAACACCCGGACATCGCCAACCTGGGCCTGGGCGGTGACGGGGCCGAAGCACTGAAAGCCGTCCGTGAGGCCCTGGACCGCGAGGATTACGTGGCTGCCGAACAACTCCAGAGGGGTCTGCAGGGGCATTTTACGGAAAGTTACATGCCGCTGGGAAACCTGCGGATCGACTATGATTCCTGCGCTGTGACGGACTATGCGCGAACCCTTGACCTGCGGCGGGCGGTCGCCACGGCGTCCTACCTGCGGGACGGAGCCCTTTTCCGTTCGGAGGTCTTCGCATCGGCCCCGGATTCGGTCATCATCGTCCACATCGTTTCGGATGCACCCGTCAGCGCGCGGGTTTCCCTGGACACACGCCTGCCCCATGAAAGCTCCGCATCGGAGGAAGGCCTGGTAATGGATGGATACACGCCCTGGCACACCTATCCCAACTATTATCCCTTCCGGCAGGCCAGCCCGGACAAGTACTGGTTCGACCCTGAGCGGGGCATTCACTTCCGCACGCGTGTATTTGCCGATGTTTCAGGCGGTTCCGTCAAGGCATCCGACGGCGCACTGGTGCTGGACGGCGTCCGGGAAGCGACTTTGTATGTGGTCAACGCCACGAGTTTCAACGGCTTTGACAAGGATCCGGTGAAGGAAGGAAAGCCCTATCAGGCCCTTGCCGATGCAAACCTCTCCCGGGTTCGCGAGGCCGGCTACGCCCGCATCCGGGCACGCCAGCAAAAAGACCATCAGGAACTCTTCGACCGCGTTTCCATCGACCTGGGCGCGACGCCGGACTCCGTCCGCGTCCTCCCCACCGACGTCCAGTTGCGCCGCTATACGGATCTTACCGAAGCGAATCCGGAGCTGGAAGCGCTCTATTATCAGTACGGAAGGTATCTGCTCATCTGTTCTTCCCGAACGGACGGCGTCCCGGCCAACCTGCAAGGCCTGTGGAACGAAAGCATGGACCCGCCGTGGAGCTGCAACTACACCATCAACATCAACCTGGAGGAAAATTACTGGCCCGCCGAGGCCGCGGGTCTGGGCGAGTTGCATAACGTGCTGCGCACCTTCATCCACAACCTGAGCAAAAACGGCGAGCCTGTCTCCAGGCGGCTCTATGGGGCCACCCGTGGCTGGAACGCAGGTCATAACTCGGACATCTGGGCCATGGCGACGCCCGTGGGCCTGGGAACCGGCGACCCGTCCTGGGCGGACTGGACGATGGGTGGCGCCTGGCTGAGCACCCATCTTTGGGAGCATTACCTCTATTCCCGTGACGTTCAGGCGCTTCAGGAAGACTACCCGGTCCTGAAGGGTGCCGCCGAGTTCTGCATGGACTGGCTCGTGGAGAAGGACGGCGAACTCATTACCTCCCCCGGCACCTCGCCGGAGAACCGTTACGTCACCCCCGAGGGCTTCCACGGCGCCACGCTGTACGGCGCCACGGCGGACCTCGCGATCGTGCGCGAATGCCTTACGGATGCCGTCGCAGCAGCGAAGGAACTGGATGTAGACAAAGACTTCGTTGATGAAGCCTCCGCAGTTCTCGGGAAGCTCCGTCCCTACCAGATCGGCATCGCCGGCAACCTGCAGGAATGGTACTACGACTGGCCGGACGAGGACCCGCGCCACCGGCATCAATCCCACCTCATCGGAGCCTATCCCGGGCACCAATATGTGGAAGGACCGATCGCTGACGCCGCTCTCAAAACACTTGAAATCAAGGGCTTCGAGACTACCGGCTGGAGCTGTGGCTGGCGCGTGAACCTGTACGCCCGGCTGCGCGACGGCGAAAGCGCCTACAAGATGTACCGGCGCCTGCTCCGCTTCGTGACGCCCGACCGCTACCGCGGACCGGACTCCCGTCGCGGCGGCGGCACCTACCCGAACCTCTTTGACGCGCACGCCCCTTTCCAGATCGACGGCAATTTCGGCGGCTGCGCCGGTGTGATGGAAATGCTCCTGTACAGCGGTCCCGACGGCACCCTGAAGCCGCTCCCGGCCCTTCCTTCCGCCTGGCCTTCCGGCTTCATCAAGGGCATCCGTACCCGCAAGGGCACGACCATAGACCTCACCTGGAAGGACGGCCAGGTCGTCTCGCTCAAGGAGCGATAACCCCGGCGGGGCGATTTCGGCCCGTCGAATGGAAGTTCCTGAATATCATTGACTTAAAGATTATTGCCTAGGCTGTTTCGCCTAGGCAATTTTGCGTAACTCGCTGAGAATAAATACCTTCCATTCTACGCCGGTTTTTGTATCATACAGTTCTGGCTGCGTTTTTCAAGTAGGATTTGTAAAGTTTATTTGGAGAATTGTAAAGTATAGTTTACATTTGCAAAAAAGAAATGCAATGAACAAGACATCTTACCTTCTTCCTCATCCGTTCCAGCGCGTCGGTTGGGCGCTGCTGATCGCTTTTCCGTTTTTGTTCGGACTCATCCTGTGGGTTTTCAACGGACTCAAACTGATTCCGCAGAATTACAGCCAGTTCGGAACGCTGCTGCTGTATATCGTGCTGGCTATGTCCGCTTTGTTCATCGGCCTCTCCGAAGAGAAGCAGGAAGACGAATTCATCCAGACGCTCCGTCTCCGCTCCATTGCGAATACGGCGTGGATCTGCTTCATCCTGATCATCGTTTCGGCCCTGGACGTGGACATCTGCGAAGCGTTCAGAATACCCGGAAGGGAAAAATTCTGGTTCGCCTACAGGAGATTGGACACAATCTTCGCCTTCTTCCTGTACATCGTCATCTTCCGTTACCGTCTCTATAAATACCGCAAGGAGGCCAGCCATGAAGAATAACATCCGCGTCGAGCGGGCCCGCCTCAGGGTTTCGCAGCAGGAACTGGCTGATGCCATCGGCGTCACCCGCCAGACCATCTACGCCATCGAGAACGACAAATTCATCCCCTCCACGGAACTGGCCCTCAAAATGTCCGCTTACTTCGGAAAGACGGTCAATGAGCTGTTTTCGCTTTGAGAATGATGTCTTTCGGATTAATTGCAACGATGGACAACCTGACATAGTAATTCTTTGACCGTCGGCTCATTAACCGTTCAGAGGTGCACCTCCAAGTGCACCTCTGAACATTCAACCAACTGAATATAAAACTTTAATCTATCGCATCAGCGCGGTTCAGATTCCGGGTGAGGTACATGATGCCGACCAGCAACACGAAGAGCAGGAGGGTACCCGCCAGCAAGGCGTAGGTTTCCATCTGGAGAAGAATGTAGCTCAGCAAATATGCTAAGGCGACGAGGGCCGTTAGAAGCCAGGCCGTCTTGTCGCGGAGGATGCCGCGGAAATAGCCGAAAAGGGCCGCAACCGTCATGAGAGCTGCCAAGCCATAGGCCACCGGGAAGCGCATGAATTCGGAGAAAGAGAGCACCAGGGCATAGAAGAGGACCAGGGACAAGCCGATGACCAGGTACTGGACCAGGTCGATGCTCTTCTTCCCAACCAGTTCCACCGCCAGTCCGGCGATAAACACCAGCAGAATCACCAGGATGCCATATTTGGCGGAGCGGGTGGTCTGCTGGTACTGCGTCACGCCCTGCAGGAGGTTCACGCCGAAGGACGTGTCGTCCGGATTGCCCCGGTTGATTTCAGACACGGACCAGCGGGCGGAAAAGCCCTCCTCCGTCACTTCGCGCTCAGACGGCAGGAAATCGCCGGTGAAGGAGGGATCCGGACAGTCGGAACACATCTTGACCTCGGTGGTTTCACCGTACGGACGGACCATCAGGGAGGAAGATCCTTTAACGTGATAAGTCAACCGGAACGGAATAACCGTCTTCCCGTCCATCAAAGCCTTGTCCAGGTCGATGGGCTCGGAAAGCGTGGACAAACTGCTTCCGTTCCCGCTGGAACCGGAATGGAAGGAAAGCGACTGTTCTCCGAGCGTCATGTCCACAGTTCCTTCGATGCCTCGCAAATCACTGAGCCACATCGCTACGGACTGGCTCTTCAGGTCCTTCCCGGCATACTGGGCCGGAATGACGAAATCCCCCGTCAGGATGACGTCTGCGCCATAGACCAGAATGTCGTAGATGGACCGGTGGAGCGTCTGCGTGGCCAGATCGAGGTCATAGGAAAGGGAACGGGGATAGACTTTGGCCGTTTCCCGTTTGACCGTCTTCTTCTGCTGGTCATCTTGCACCTCCACGTCATAACCGAACCGCAGGACCGGTCCGGTAAGCGTTTGCGCACGGCCCCAGCTGGCCGCCACTTCGTCGCGGCTTTGAGAGGCCGTCCTCTCGCGTTCGTGGATCCGGCTCTGGACCATTCCCAGGGGTACAAGCATCAAGAGTGCCAGGACGCCCATCAGGGCGATCTTGAGCGGAAGGGATTCTTTCAGTTTCATATCGTTTTTTTCAGTATATTTGCAGAAAAGCGAACCGTATCTTTGCAATAATCGAACCGACATGGCTGACGAAAAGATCATTTTCTCGATGAACGGGGTGGGGAAAGTCCTGCCGCACAATAACAAAGTCATTCTCAAGGACATCTACCTGTCCTTCTTCTACGGGGCCAAGATCGGCATCATCGGCCTCAACGGCTC
>JAEEGL012511078.1_pt1 | contig 24456 bp, 22 predicted proteins | sample 9134231 | NCBI WGS metagenome assembly JAEEGL01 (sample SAMN16246548, study PRJNA631951) | gut metagenome | biome: gut microbiome; feature: rumen; material: fiber-attached | host: Bos | place: Iran: Karaj | collected 2018-10
ATTATATAATTATAATTGTAGAATAATAAAGGGAGTGTTTCTTATGGCAATACGAGAATTTGATTTTGAAAGAGAACCTACAGTAAGCATCGTAAAAAAGATCTTAACAGATGCAATAAAAATGAAAGCAACGGATATTCATTTTGATCCACATCCAGATAGATTAGTAATTAGATTTAGAAATAATGGTGAATTAACAGAATATACAAACACACCTGATAACGTTAAATTAAATATTATTACAAGAGTAAAGATTATTGCAGGTATGAATATAACAGATTCTATTCTTCCACAAACAGGAACAATAAATCTAGAAGTAGATGGTAAATCTCACAGCATGCAAGTATCTACTCTACCAATCTTAGATGGTGAAAAAGTAGTTGTTCATATTTCAAATTATGCCAGAAACTTAAAAAATATTGATCGTATCGGTATGGAACAAGAAGATATTGATAAGATTAAAAACTTAATAAAAGAAAAACAAGGTGTAATCTTAGTAACTGGAACAAATGGATCAGGTAAAACTACAACAACATATGCTTTACTAAAAGAATTAAATAAACCTGATATGAATATTATCAGTATTGAAGATCCAATTAAAATGCCATTAGAAGGTGTAAATCAAGTTCAAGTAGCTCCTGACAAAGGAGTAACATATAAAACTCTTTTAAGAAATATTGAATCACAAGACTTAAATGTTTTAGCTATTAACGAATTAGTAGATGATGAAACAACAAGATCTGCTCTTCGCCTATCAACTACTGGAAGATTAGTTATCTCAACACTAAATACTAAAACAGTTTTCCAAACAGTAGATACATTATTAAATATGAATGTAGAAAACTATTTACTAGGAGATAATCTGATTGGAATCATTTCCCAAAGATTAGTAAAAAAACTATGTCCTAACTGTCGAAGCAAAAAAGAAGCTACAGAATATGAAAAAACAGTTATTAAAAAAATCACAGGTCAAGACGTAAAAGAAATATATTATCCAGAAGGTTGTGAAGAATGTAAAGAAGGTTACTTAGGACAATCTCCTATCAGTGAAGTAATTCCTATCACACCTGAACTAAGAGATGCAATCTCAAATAATCGTGACCGTGAATATATTAGAAAAATATTATATCAAGATAATGACACTATCTTAAAAGATGGCTTCAAAAAAGTAATTTCTGGTGATACATCATTCTCTGAAGTAATTCGTATTACTGATATCAAAACAGATTTTGCACCAGAAGAAGAAAACATTAAACAGTACATTCTTGGAAATGGCGAAAAAGAATTTGTTGATGATACAAAAGCCCCAAGAGAAGACATCAAGCTAGAAAATGAACAATTAAAGAAAATGAATGAAGATCTAACTAAAGGTCCAGCTATTACTGAACCAAAATCAGAAACAAATAAAGCAAAAGAAGAAACAAAGACTTCTTCAACTAAAGAAGTTAAAGAAACTAAAAAAGAAGAAATAACTAAAGAAGAAGTAAAAAAAGAAGAAAAACCAACTACTGAACCAAAAGCAGAAGCAATAGTTGAACCAGTAACGGTATCAACAGAAGAAAAAGAAGACAAAGTAGAAAATCCTACTGTTCCTGAAGAAAGTGCTGTTGAAGAAGTTAAAGAAGAACCTAAAGAAGAAGTTGATCTATTTGATAAACTAAATCTTGATAGCGATGACGATGACGACTTCTCATATGGAGATTCATATTCAATAATATAAAAAAAGACTTAAAAGTCTTTTTTTTTATTTAAATATAATCATTAAGAATTTATCAATATATGACATAAACAAAAAAACCAAATCCAAACCTACTATTAAGAAAGGTCCAAAAGGAATCTCCTTATCCTTTTTCTTAATTGTAAAATAAATAGCATATGGAAATGCAAGAAATGCTCCTAATATTAAGGAAACAACACTTAGTCTTAATCCTAATATAAAACCAAATACCATTGAAAGCTTCACATCTCCCCCACCTAAAGCTTCCTGTTTAAAGAATTTTGTTCCAGCAAATCTTATAAATAACATAAATATAAAAACTAATGCTCCACTACAGAAAGATAATAAAAATACCTTTAATCCAAAAAATAAATATTTTAATAATAAAACAAAGATACCAATTACAAGTAATGGACCATCTAATATAACAAAATGGTTAAAGTCACTAACAAATATATTTATACTTAAAAATACTAATATTAACATTATTATTAATTCATAACTTAAACCATAAATAATATATGAAAAAGAAAACAAAAGTCCACTCAATAATTCTAATATTGGAAACCAATAACTTAACTTTTTATGACAATATGGACACTCCCCTTTGGATAAAAAGAAAGATAAAACTGGTATTAATTGATACCACTCATATTGTTCATTACAATTAATACAATAACTACCAATTCTTTTTAATCTTAGTGGTCTTTTTAAACCAATTAAAATTGCTAGTAATCCAAATACCAAACCAGTTACAAACAATAACAAAAGCATATAAATATCAAAAGCCATAGTATCTCCTTTCCACCCCTATCATCCTATTTAAGTATAACACATAAATTTAACTAGTTATAATAAAAAAGAACTATTTACAAATAGCTCTTTTTAATTCTTCTAAATCCTTAATAATATTATTTCTAGCATCTATTGAAGAAAAAGGAATCTTATCTAAAATACTTTCCTTACTTTCAACTAGATGTTTATTATAATCATTATTATTTAACAAACCATATTTTATTATAGTCTTATTATTTTTTTTCTTATCTTTAATAAAACAACTAGTAACATACCATTTACCTTTATCTAAAACATATAACTCATTTTCTAAATAATAACCAATATCATTCATAAAACTTCTTAACATTTCATGATCATTATTAGATTGAGTAATTATCTTTTTAATATTTTTAATTTTGTCAGTATCAGATAAGATATGCTTAATTGTACTAGTACCCATACCCGCTATCACAAGTGTATTAATACCATTTAAATCAATATTACTAATGCCATCACTCAAAACTGTTTCAATATCCAAACCAGCATTTTTAATATTATTTATAGCTGAAGATAAAGCATTAGAATTAATATCACTTGCCACTATCTTATTTACTAAATTATTTTCTACTAAATAAATAGAAAGTAGACCATGGTCACAACCAACGTCTACTAAACTATCATTTTTATCTATAAATTTTGTAATAGTTTTTAATCTTTTAGATAAATTACTCACTTAAGAAATCCTTCAATTTTTTAGCACGAGAAGGGTGTCTCAATTTTCTTAAAGCTTTAGCTTCAATTTGACGAATACGCTCACGAGTAACATTAAACTTTTTACCAACTTCTTCAAGTGTATGACTAGTTCCATCTACTAAACCAAAACGTAATTCTAACACTTCTCTTTCTCTTTCTTGTAGAGTCATTAATACATTTTGAATTTCTTCTTTCAAGATTTCATTTGTTGCATATTCTTCTGGACTCATACTTCTTTCATCTTTAATGAAATCTCCTAAATGAGAATCGTCTTCTTCACCTATTGGTGTATCAAGAGAAACAGGATCTTGACTAATCTTCATAACTTCTCTAACCTTTTCAACACTAATTCCCATTTTCTCTGCTAATTCTTCATCACTTGGTTCTCTATTAAGTTCTAGAGTCATTTGTCTTTGAACTCTAGCCATTTTATTAATTGTTTCTACCATATGAACTGGAACACGAATTGTTCTAGCTTGGTCTGCTAATGCTCTAGTAATAGCTTGTCTAATCCACCATGTAGCATATGTAGAAAATTTATAACCTTTTCCATAGTCGAATTTTTCAACTGCTTTCATAAGACCAATATTACCTTCTTGAATTAAATCAAGGAATAATAATCCACGTCCTACATAACGTTTAGCTATAGATACAACTAAACGTAAATTAGATTCAGCCAAAATATTTTTAGCTGCTTCATCACCTTCAGCAATTCTTACACTTAAATCCATTTCTTCTTCACTACTTAAAAGACTAATTCTACCTATTTCTTTTAAATACATACGAACTGGATCGTTAATATTAATATCTTTAGTTATTTCTTCGTCAGTTAAAACTAAATTTTCTTCTTCTTCAGGTTTTTCTCCACCTGTACTAGCATTAGCACTATCTTCAGAAACAACATCTATTCCATTTTCCATTAAAGAATTATATAACTCATCTAATGAATCATTATCAATCTCTAAACCTTTTAACGCTTCTGCTAATTGCTCAAATGTTAATACATTTTCATTTTTCTTTCCTAAAGCAATTAAATCTTCTTTTCTTTCTTCAAAACTCTTAATTTCTACCATATCTACACATCCTCTTTTTTAAGTTCCGCTATTTGCATAGCTAACTTCATCTTTTTATCTACATCAAGCTCATTTTTCATTAACAACTTTAATCTTTTGATTTCATTTTTTGTCATTACTTTTAAAACTGCTCGAATATAATCTTCCATAACTTCCATTGAAACATCTTCATTTACTGTTTCATTAACTATTTCCATTACTTTATTTCTAATTCTATCTTTATCACTAACATAAGTAATAAAATCAGCAACAGTAATACCTTTATTTATCTCAGAAAAATATAATATTTCATTAGCAATCTCCCGATATAATTCATCACTAAAGAATCCAATTCTTTTTTGATATTCTTTAATGTATTCTATACCGTTCATCATAAAATAAATTACTTTTTCAACCGCTTTTTGATAAGCATCTTTTTTTACCTTTTCTAAAACAGGTTCTTCTTTTACAATCACTGTCTTAACCGGTTTAATATTATCCAATTGACTTTTTAAAACAGAAACGTCAACATTATACTCTTTGCTTAATTTGTTTAATGTAACTTCTCTTAAAATTGGATCATCCTTCGCTGCCAAATTAGACAAAACTTCTTTAATATACTCAGATTGATCTTCAATCTTATCTAAATCTTTATTTTGTTTCAAATAATTCATTTTAAATTCAAAATAAGATAAAGAATGATTCAAATTATCTACAAAAGAATTTATGCCATTAGCAATAATATATTCATCAGGATCCTTTTCACCGCTTAATCTAACTACACTAATAGAAATATTGTTATCTTCCAATTCTTTTCCATTATTTAATGTAGCAATTAAACCGGCATTATCATTGTCTAAACAAAGAACTACCTCAACTCTAAGCTTTTTAAGTAACTCAATTTGTTCTTTAGTCATTGCCGTTCCTTGAAGAGCAACAACATTTTTAATTCCTGAAGAAGAAATCCTAATTGCATCCATAAATCCTTCTACTAGAATAATTCTCTTCTCTTTTTTTGCTGCGTCTTTAGCATTATGATAATTATATAATGTTTCACCTTTTTTAAATATAATTGATTCCCTACTATTCATGTATTTAGAGACATCTTTTTCCCCACGATACACTCTAGCACTAAATCCAACTATATTTCCATCTTTATCCCATAAAGGAAATGTAATTCGACGACTAAACATATCATAAAACTTACCACCAGCACTATTAACAAGGCCAATATCAACTAACGTTTTCTCATCATACCCTTTTTTAGTTAATAGTTTAAGTAAAGAATCATTGCTATCTAAACTAAGTCCAATACCGAATTCTTTAATAGTACTTTCATCGATTCCTCGTTCATTTAAATATTTCAAAGCCTCTTTACCAGCGTCAGTTCTCAAATTATTTTGAAAAAACTTTTGTGCCAAAGACATTATTTCATATTCTTTTTTATAAATAGTACTAACTTGTTTAGTAGCTGCCCTTTTAAAATCTATTCCACATTTTTCTGCAACAATAGCAACAGCATCAATAAATGGAACATCTTCATAATCAGAAACAAACGTAAAAACATTGCCTGTCTTTCCACAAGCAAAGCACTTATAGATTTGTTTTTCAGGAGATACACTCATACTTGGTGAATGATCGTCATGAAAAGGACAAACACAAACATAATTCTTTCCTCTTTGAGTTAGAGGGATATAACTTCCGATAATAGAAACTATATCGGCTTTACTTCTTATAGCATTAATATCATCATTACTAGATAAGGCCATAAAAAATCACCCCTCAATTATAATTATTATACCCATACCCCCGATTTCCTTTTTTTTTCGCTATTTTTTTGAAAAAAAACGGATTTTTTATCATTTTTTTAATAAAAACAAACAAATTCCATAAAAAAAGAAGTATTTTTACTTACTTCTTCTATATGAACCAAGATAAGCAATTAAGTTTTTCAAATACTCTGCTGCCGCTTGATGTTTACTAAAATCCTCTTTTAATTCTATTAATTGTTGTTTATATTCCAAATGACCTTCAAAAGAAAAATCTGGCTCAGTAATCTCATTTATTAAGTCTTGGTATTTATCAAAACTTCTAACATACATCATTAGATGCTCAGCTATTAACGCCTCTATTCTATTTGTAAGATTTCTCTTTTCTTCATAAGACATATGGTTAATAAAATCAACTATTTGATTAAAAATACTAAAAAAATCTTTTCTTTTATTAAATAATTCAATATGTTTTTCGTCCTCTAAATTATATTTATCAATACTTTTTCCTTCTTCAGCACCATCAAGAAACGATGAATCCATGTCTTTATTAACGCTCTTCATTAATTTATTAATATCATATACTAAATTAGAAGCTTGAGATACTAAATCTACTACATGATCCATATTCATTTCCCCTATCTTTCACTATTATAACAAAACTAAATATTTTTTTCTATTTTAATAATAATGCCAAAGATTAACTGGCCAATCAACAAAAATAATTGATTAAAGTAACCATTTTCAATTCCCGTATCTGGAACTTCTACATTATCAACCGTCTCAACAACTTCTTCGTTTTCTACAACATCGCTAAGTACCTCTGGCTTTTCTTTTTCTTCCTGTTTAACTTCCTTAGGTTTTGGTTTTTCTAAAGTATTATCTTCTTTTTCTTCTTCCTCTTCTTCTTTGTTTTCAATATAATAATTAAATAATTCTTTAAAATGCGAAGCGTCCTCATCAATTATTTTTTCACTATACTCATCAGCTTCGCTGTACTTATATAAACCACTTATCTGCTTTATTTTATATGTTCCATATCCAAGTTCGATCTTTGCATGTCCTTCTTTATCCGTAACTATATTATTTACTAAATTTCCTTTAATATCTAAAACACTAAACTTAGCATCACTCTCTGGATTACAAACTTGATCTTTACAAGCATATTTTTTTATCTCTATATCATTTCTAAGTAATAGATTATTTAAATTAATTACTGGTTTTGGATTATTAGCATTCATAAAAACTTTATATATATTTTCATCCTTTTTATAACCTATACCTACACTTTTTTGAACAATCTCATAATCACCATAAGAAAGATCTACAGTCTGATAAACAAGATTATCATTTGAAGTGCATACACTATCAACAATAACTCCATTTCTGAAAACATCATAACATGTATTTGAAAAATCACTTTCAACCGTATATACACTATCATCCTTTTTAATATCTAAAATTAAATTACCTTTCAAAACATTAACATTCATCTTATAAACCGGATTGTTAACATTACCAGGTCTTATTAAATCTTGACTTTGAGTACTATCAAATATAGCTACTCTATTTTTATAATAATTACTTATCTTTCTAAACTCAATTGAACCATTTTCTCTAATATCACTAACTCTTAAATCATTATTAAAAGTATATTTATAACTAGAATTAACAACCTCATAGTTATCTTTATCTACTCCATTAACAACAATCCCTTCATGATAATTAATAGTACGATCATAAATACCACTAGGTTTCTTATCATGATTATTAACATCACTTAAAATATCATTTATTTCTGTCGTGTATTTTTCAATTTTATTGCCATTTAATTTATCAGTAAAATATATTGTTCCATTTCCATTAGTAACTGTATCCCAAATTAAATATTGCGTAATAGCATACCACTTACTAGTATTTCTGCTACCATATCCATATCCATAATACACTATTAACGATATCTTTCTTTTTTGAGCCTCCGATAAATCATTATACCCACTAATATCTCCCTCAAAAGAAGTATAACTCTTTCCTTCTACAAATTTTGTATATGGTTCTAAACAATATACAATATTCCCATTACTATCTTTTAAGTATTGTACAGTCATATAGTGAATAGCTCCATCTTTTCTTTTACTTATATATTCGCCACTAATAAAATTACCTTCTACAAATGATTCTGCTTTAACAAAACCAACACTAATTATCAAAAGTAATATAAACATTACCATTATTTTTTTCATCTTAAAACCTCCTAAATAACATCATCCCTCACCCTATATATACTCCCTAAACCCCCGATTTCCTTTTTTTTCATAAAAAAAAGAGCATTATTGCTCTAATTTTTCTATTTTTTCAAATACATAGTCATTTCCATTTTTTATAAAAGTCATCTTATATTTAGAAAAATCTTTATAATTTGCTTCTTCTAAAACGAAATTATTATATGCAGCTTCTTTATTATATTTGTTTTTTCCTTCATAATCAGTATACAATGTAAAATTATTATTTTGATTAACAAATAAACCATAAGCCACATAAACAAAGTACTTACCGCCTTTTTCTGTAATTTTATAAATATATTGTATTTCTTCATTATAACCAAGCTCATTACAGTTCTTTACTATATATAGTTTTGAACCGTCACTACTAAGAGCATAAGAAGGACAAGACTGATAGTATTTTTGTGCTTTAAAATCTCTCCCAAAATAACTTTTAATCGCACTAGCAACATCACTAGTATTTAAATATTCTTCTATATCTCCATCAGTACCTCCACAATTTGTTGAAATAGATTGAGTACTACTATTAAAACAATATGAATCTTGAGAAAACTTTGCATCAGCTACTACAGAAGCAACAGAAATCATATATACATCATCTAAAGCACTACTACTAATATTTCCTTTAAACAGAGGATTCTGTTGTGGGTTATTCATTTTAAATAAATTATTTGCCCTCTCATATAATAATTGTGATATATCATAATCTTCAACTTGTTTTTCACCATTTAATTCTGTTTTAGAATCCATTATATTATCATTTACATATCCACTATTAGAACTATCAGAATTATTAGTATTAACATCCGTTCCACCTGCAGTTCCACTAAAATCTATTTTCTTAATAATAAATACTACTCCAACAATAAATAAAACCATAACTACTACAATAACAATTACCGATTTAATAATACTTTTGTCTGCTTCTTCCATGATATACCTACTCTCTATTATGATTATAACACATATAAAAAAGGAATACTATTCAAGTATTCCTTTAATTCTTCTAACACCAGCTGAAGAAGCTTCTTCTTTTTTAATTCTAAAATGTCCTAATTCAGAAGTGTTTTTAACATGTGGTCCTCCACATAATTCTTTAGAAATATCACCAATACTGTAAACTGTTACAATATCAGGATATTTTTCGATAAACATACATTCAGCACCAGATTTAATAGCGTCATCTTTGCTCATTTCTTCAACAGTAACATCAATACCTTCACTTATCCATTTATTTACTAAATCTTCTGCTTGTTGTTTTTCTTCATCACTTAACTTATGATCACAACTAAAATCGAATCTCATACGTTCATCAGTAATATTAGAACCCTTTTGATGTACATCTGGTCCTACTACTTGTTTTAATGCAGCATTAAGTAAATGTGTACATGTATGATATTTAGTTTCTACTTCAGAATCTCCTGCTAAACCACCTTTAAATTTACCTTGGGAAGCAGTTCTACTCTTTTCTTGATGTTCCTTAAATTTTACTTCATATCCTTCTGTATCAACTTTTAAACCTTTTTCAGAAGCAAGCTCTACTGTTAACTCTAATGGGAAACCAAATGTATCAAATAAATGGAATGCTGTTTCTCCATCTATATCTTTACCATCTCTAATTTCTTTTTCAAATTGTCTTAAACCTTTTTCTAAAGTTCTATTAAATTTAACTTTTTCATTTTTAAGTTCATTTAAAACAACATCTCTGTTTTCTTTTAGTTCACTATAATAAACTTCATATTTAGACATTATTAACTTAGCAATTTCTTCTTCCCAATTACCATTAATATCTATTTCTAATGTCTTAGCATGTCTAATAGCTCTTCTAATTAATCTTCTTAAAATATAACCTTGATCTGTATTGCTTGGTTTAATACCAGCTGGATCAGCTAAGATAAATACTGCAGTTCTTAGATGATCAGCAATGATTCTCATAGATTTTTCATTACCTTCATATTCTTTATGAGATATCTTAGATATCAAATCAATAACATCTTTCCATAAACTAGAAGTGTAATTATCATTTACTCCTTCTAAAATAGCAACTGTTCTTTCAACACCCATACCTGTATCAACATTCTTTTCAGGTAATTCTACAATTGAACCATCAGCTTTCTTTTCGAATTCCATAAATACATCATTCCAAATTTCAACCCAACGGCTATCTTCTGGATCAAATTTTTCAGGAATTGGATCATTACTACGCCAATAAAACATTTCAGAATCAGAACCACATGGTCCAGTCTCACCAGCAATCCAAAAATTATCTTCTACAGTTTGAGCAATTCTTTCAGGTTTTATTCCTAAACTAATCCATTTATCATATGAGACTTGGTCAAATGGTATTAAATCATTACCACCAAATACTGTAACAGCTAATCTCTCAACAGGAATATTTAATACTGTTGTTAAAAATTCAAAACTCCACTCAATAGCTTCATTTTTAAAATAATCTCCCAAACTCCAGTTACCTAACATTTCAAAGAAAGTATGATGGAAAGTATCACCCACTTCATCTAAATCATTAGTTCTAATACACTTTTGATAATCAACAAGTCTTGTTCCATATGGATGAGGTTGACCCATTAAATATGGAATTAATGGTTGCATGCCAGCAGTATTAAATAATACTGATGGATCATTTTCTGGTACTACTGGAGCACTAGGTATTTGTTTATGTCCTTTACTAACAAAAAAATCAATATATAAATCTTTTAAATTCATTTTTATCTTCCTTCCAATATTCTATCTACTTCATCATACAAACTTCTATCAAAAGCATTTTCAATTATATAATCAAAACCTTTATACTTATCAAGTTCTACTTCAGTATGATGATGTCTTTGTTCATCTGTAAGTACTCTTTTACTAACATTAGAATTAACTCTAATAGTAATAATATTATACTTTTTAATCTTTTTAAAATACTCAACTTCATGAAGTAAACGAACATCACTAATTATGACATTCTTAACTCCTTCATTTTGATATACTTCAATATCTTCTTTCATTCTTTTAGTCATAAAATCTGGATCAATCGCTCGTAACTTATCTCCCATTGTTTGTAAAAACTCTCTTGGTTTATGACTATCTGTTCCATCCCAATCTGTTAATTCTAGAGCAAATTGTTTAATATATTTTGAAAAACCAGTTATTACTGAATCTTCTAAATTCAAAGCCAAATAATTAGCTACTTCATTTTTTCCACTACCAGCTTTTCCACAAATTAAATAGATATTCATAAAATCATCTCCTTAAAAATGAAAAAACCACAAAATTGCAAGGAGCAATTCTGCGGTACCATCCTTTATTTTACTTAATTAAGATAACGGTCTTACCCGATCAGTCTCCTAATGCAGCCATTTCCTTATCTCTTCTCTTAGTTTCCACCAACCACTAAGTCTCTGTAAGATTAAATAAGTACTTCCTCATTAATCAACAACTAATTAATACATATAAGATTATATAAAATATTTTAAAAAAAGTAAAGTTCCTACATAAAAAAAGTAAAATGTGGTTCTTCTTCAGAAATATTTATATATTCTGGGTTATTTGCATTTGCAGTCATAAATGGAATAATTGTAAAAACACCGTCATCGCTTGCCATACCATATTTGCATCTAAAATCATCTACAGTAATATTTCTAGCATTCCAAATTTCAAATAATCTATTTAAACTTCTTCTCATTTGTGGTGTTATTTCCATCATACGATCTAAATTTCTGTCTAAATAATCTGCTAAACTATCCATATTATTCACCTCACGCAAGGAAAGATACTAATACATTTTCTTTATTTTGTCAAATAAAAAAAGAAGGTTTAACCTTCTCTAAATATTTTTATTATCTTATTTTTTAAATCTGTTTTACGATTAGTAGCATAATCATTATTAATTGCTCTAATAAAGCTTTCCTCTTCACCAATAATAATTAAACTCTTTTTAGCTCTCGAAACACCAGTATAAACAAGTTTATTATAAAGCATTCTATAATACGCTTTAGACATTGGCATTATAACATGACTAAACTCAGATCCTTGAGCTTTATGAATAGATATCGCATAAGCATGTTTAATATTTATCAAATCTTCCCTAGAATACATAACTCTAGTTCCCATAAAATCAATTATTACAACTTCTTTTTTCTTTTCTCCCATAACTGTACCTATTTCTTCAATATAACCAATATCTCCATTAAAAATGTTGTTATCGGGATCATTAACAAGTTGTAAAACTTTGTCATTTTCACGATATATTATATCCCCATATTTTAATTCCTTTTTCTTTTTACTTTTAGGATTAAATATTTCTTGTAATAATATATTTAAATTATCTATTCCATTTTCACCTTTATACATTGGTGCTAGTACTTGCATATCATCTTCAGTAAATCCTTTTTCTTTAGACATTTCACAAATTCTTCTAACTAGTTCTTTTATTTGTAACCCACTAGCATGAATAAAATTATAATCATCTGTCTGTTTAGTAAACTCACTATTTAAATTTTTTTCTTTAATCTCCTTAGCAAGAATAGGAATATAAGAATTCTCACTTTGACGGTATATTTCTTCTAACGTTGTATGAATAAACATGTCAGAATCAATCAAATCATTTAATACTAAACCAGGACCAACACTAGGCAATTGATTTGCATCCCCTACAAGTACCAAAGTAATATTATGATTTAATCCTTTTAATAAACTAGAAAACAAATATGTATCTATCATACTTACTTCATCAATTATAACTAATTTAGAATAATTCTTATTAAATTCATTTACTTGAAATTCATCCTTTTCTTTATTCCACTTTAAAAACCTATGAATAGTTGAAGCAGGTAAACCTGTTGAATCACTCATTTTTTTAGCTGCTCTACCAGTAGGAGCTAAAAGAGCTATATCATTTATTACATCTCTATAATTTAAATTATTAATCCTCATATATAACTTAACTATTGAATTAATAATTGTTGTTTTTCCTGTTCCAGGTCCTCCAGTAATAATACTTACTCTATTTGTTAAAGCATTTTTAATCGCCTTTTTTTGATATGCATTATATTTTACGTCATACTCAGCTTCTATTCCTGCTAGCAATTCATCAAAATGACTAACCTTTGCTTTACTATGATTATTAATTAAATGTAGATCATTAGCTATGTCTTCTTCGTAATCAAAATACTCTTTTAAAAAATATTTATCATCATCAACAATTATTTCATTATTCAAAACCAACTTACTTAAGTAACTATCAAATTCATTTTCTTCAATAAATATCTTAAAATCATTACGAATACAACTAAATATTTCTAAATAATCTAAATATGTATCACCATTTTTAAATCCTAATCTTTTAAAAGTTTCTATAATACAAGCTAATACTCTTTCTTCGCTATCAGCTTTATTCATACTTAAATAAACTTTATCTAATTTAGTAAAGTCGATAATATCAATTAAAGAATAAATATTATTCTTAACAATCTCTAAAGTACTCTCTCCCCATTTATTTAAAATACTTAATGCTTCATTTATAGTAAAACCTAACTTTTTTAATTCAACAATTATTTCATCAGTACTTTGATATTTAACAATAGATTTATAAATCCTTTTAGCTTTAACTTCACTAATACCCGGAACCAATAATAGATTTTCGTAACTATCTTTTATCAAATTAATTGCATCTTCTCCTAAAGTATCTACTATAGCCTTAGCAGTTTTCTCTCCACAACCTTTAACTAAGGAACTAGATAAAAAATCTATTACAGCATCTTCTCCTTTAGGTTCTTCCCTTTTATAATTACTAACTTGAAATTGATTTCCATATCTTTCATTGAAAACATATTTACCATCCAAAGTATAATAATCTTCACCATTAATATCAGCAAAATAGCCAGTAAAAGTTATAGTTTTATTAACTTGATCCTCCATTCCACTAGAGGCTTCTTTAACTCTAAACAATCCAACTTTATAGCCATTTTCAGATTCAAAAATCATTTGTTTAAACTTCCCTCTAATAGAATCCATTACAACCACCATAATAAATTCTACCATGTTCCATAAAAAAAAGCGAATGTTTTTTCGCCTCTTTATTTTAAATCACCAATATGTTTTTTAGCAAAATGCATCATCGCTTTATCAAATTCTTCATCAGTATCTAAACCTGCAAATATTTCACCTTTATCATCTGTTTTAACTTTTCTAATTTTAAAAGCTTGAGGATCATCTTCTAAAGTCAAATATGCATATTTAACATTATCAATTTCAATTTCATCAAGAATAAAATATTCTTTTCCATCCTCTAATTCTACCACTTCATATTCTTTCATTTCTGTATCCATATTACTTACCTCTAAAACTTGAAACTCTTTCTTCAATATTTTCTGCTTCTTTTAATGATTGAATATACTCCTTAGCTAAACGACTATATTCATGATAATCTATCCTTACTTCTCCATCTTCATTTACTTCTGCACAACCATGTGCTAAACAGTAAGCATCAAAACTTTGATGTCTTGTATATCCTCTACTATAGAACTTAGCAAATAAATCATTCATATTTATTTGTGTTCTTCCACTTCCACTACCAGCAATTCTTATATATGAACCATATACAAATGAATCAAAATCCATAGTTTCCGGATCAAATTCATCAGCAATATCAGCATAATCAAACCAAAAATTACGGTAATCATCAGTACGATGTGTTTCATTAATTACAGCTTCAGCTCCTGCTGTATAAGAGTCATTATGAATTGGTGTCCAAGCATCAACAACATTAGGAATTGTAAAATAAGACGTAGCCATAATAGCTACTGCAAGAATTGCACCTTGTATACGATAAACTCTTCTAGCTTTTTTCTTTCTTTGAGCCCTTATTTCTCTTTTTCTTGCTTCAAAAGCATCTCTGTTAACACTTTCTCTTCTTGATCTTTCCATCATCCTGGAATAATCGTTTCTTACATAACCATAATCTCTATCCATCATGACCATCTCCTATTATAAGTATACAATAAACAATCTTTATATTCAATTAACAAAAAAAAGAATAGTAAACTATTCTTATTTATAATCATTAATATGTGTATCTAAAACATATGTTAAATCATCAACTATAATTGCATCTTCAGGAAGACTTAGTATTTCACTATTTCCTTTGATAGAATCAATAGGTACATATACCTTATATTCTCCTGTATTATCAATTAATTTTCCACTTCTATCGAATACTTCCTTATTATTAACTGTTAAATCTTCTCCATTTGCCCCTTTTAAAATCGCCATAGCATAAGGAGACTCTTCAAAAGTAAAACGGTTAAACAAACTATCTCCTAAACTCGAATTAAACTCCATAGCAGTTCTTCTATATCCATTATGATATTCATCTATCAAACCACCATTAATCTCCTCTGGTAATGGAGAAATTGTTTTGTTATAAGTATAATCAAAATAATTAGATAAAACTGGTGCATAAGCAGTTGAATATAAATTTTGTACCATTGTTTTTAATGCATCATATTCTGTAGTTTCTTCTACTTTCTTTAATTCTTCTCCTGCATATTTTAACCAATTATATAGTATCAAATCATTAACACTTTCAATATTATTCTTTTCCATTTAAATCACCCACATATCTATTCTAAAAAAATTATATAATAAAAATCATTTATTTTCAATTAATAAAGCATCGACATGATCAATATAAGCTTTTTTAATTAAAACCTCATATTCTTTATTCTCTTTTAATCTCTGATCTACAAAAACTTTTAAGAAGTTATCAGTATGACCAATTGAATAATCTTCAAATACTTCTTCTATCAATACCTTTACTTTTTTATCGATAAACCTTTTGTTGTATTCTAATTGTAAATCATTATCAATTTCTATAAGTCTTCTACTACGTTCTTTTTTTATAGCATTAGATAATTGATTAGACATTGATGCAGCTTTAGTACCTTCTCTAACACTATAAGGGAAAACATGTATTTTACTAAAGCCAACTTTTTTACAATAATCTATACATTCTTGGAAATCCTCTTCAGTTTCACCTGGGAAACCAACTATTACATCAGTAGTCAAATTAATATCAGGTCTTGCCTCTTTGATTTTCATAATATTATCATAATACTCTTCTTTAGTATATTTACGATTCATCATTTTTAATATTCTTTCACTACCAGATTGTAAAGAAACATGCAAATGCGCACATAATTTTTTATTATTTTTTAACTCGTCAATAAACTTATCATTAATTTCCGTCATTTCAATACTTGAAACTCTAATTCTTTCAAGACCAGATATTTTTGATAATTCTCTAATTAAATCTGTCAAATCATAAAGACCAGTTTCTTTTCCATAAGCTCCAGTATTAATTCCTGTAAGAACTATCTCTTTATGTCCCATTGAAACTAATTCATTAACTTCGTCTAAAACGTCTTCTCGTTTTTTGCTACGTATACTCCCTCTAACATAAGGAATAATACAATAAGCACAATAATTATTACAACCGTCTTGAATCTTAACAAAAGCTCTAGTTAAATCATCAAACTTCTTAACTGTCATATTTTCAAAATCAGTACGTCTATCATCATAGAATTTAATATATTTCTTTTTATTCTTAATAAATTCATTAATAAGATCTACAGTCTTAGATTTTTCTTTATTACCAATTAAAATATCAATATCTAAATTATTTAATTCTTCACGATGATTTTCTGCTGTACACCCACATACCATTAAAACAGCATTAGGGTTTTCTCTTTTTACTCCTCTAATCGCTTTTTTACTTTTATTATCAGCTGTATTTGTAACACTACAAGTATTAACAATAACTATATCTGCTGTTTTATAATCATCAACATATTTATAATTGTTGTTTATTAACTCTTCTTTAATATACTCTGATTCATAAGAATTAACTTTACAACCAAATGTAATTATATTAAATGTCATACACATCACCAACTCGAAAAGATTATAACATAAAAAATAATCTCCATGGAGATTATTTGTTTTTAATATCATTAATTATTTCTTTTATGCTTGGTATTTCAATCTTAAAGTCTGGAAATGCTTTTATTAAACGTTCATGTAAGTAGTTCTCTTTTTCTAAAACTTTCTTTTTAATAAATTCTCTAATCATTTCTGTGTTATCTTTAACATCCTTGTATTTTTTCACAATATCTTTTTCTAAATATAAACCAACATTGCTAACATTTAATACAATCTTTTCTGACAAAATATTATCTACAAAATAAACTATAAATAATACTATTGCTAAAGTATTTAATAAAAGAGGATTCATTCTGTTTAATAGATCTAAAAAGAAGGGACTTAAAACATACATAACAAGTAACCCACCTAAAGCAAAAGGAATCATCATTTCCAAACAAATTCTTCCATTAATATTAAACTTAAAATGATTATAATCCCACCATCTTAATTTAAATATCTTTTCTAAAAAATAACTCGTAAAATACTCAAGTAAACCACATAATAGAATAATCATTATAAATAAAGTAAAAGGATCATCTAAATATCTTTTTAATAGTATAGTCATTAACAATCCTCCCCAGCCATAGATAGGGCAATAAGGACCGATTAAAAAACCTCTATTAATGAAACGATGATCTGTAACTAATTTTTCTACTACTTCTAATAACCAACCAATAATTGAATAAATCATAAATAAAAGAAAAAATACACTAACTTGATTCATTCCATTACCTCCCTAAACTAATTTAAATATCGAGTAATAAAGCAAGAGCAAATAACACAATAACAATAATAAATAAAATATAACTACCTTTAGTAATCACTAACCTACGTTTATTATCATTAGCGGGAACCTTAGCTTTATCAATTAGTTTCACGCATTTAAACTTTTTATTTTCTAAGTCTTCACTTGTTTTTAATGAAAAGAATAAAGAATCACCATATTCCATAAACATTACATCATTTTTTCTCTTTAAAAAGAAGAAAAACATGCATAAATCAGCACCGGCTCCACCAATATTAATTCCTGATAGTAATACCAACCACCATTGCTTAGTAAGAAAACCAATAATTAATGTTAAAACACCAATTATCGTAAAAGGTGCCATTAAAGAACTCATAATTGTCTTTTTATTAACATATTCTCCACAACGGCAATAAAACACTCCCTTTTCTAAAGCTGCACCATATGTAATATTCTTTCTTTTAGCTCCACCTAAAATATAAAAGATACCATGAAGTATTTCATGTAATACCATCCACAAAAACATTACTACAAAAGCAATTATCATTGTTGATGCACTACTACTAAATAAATCAAACAAATGAGTATCTTCCCAAAGAAAAAACATTATATAAAATGGTCCAATAATAAATATTATTGAAATAATAGTTGATACAGCCAACATGATTCCCATCTTATATTCAAAAAAGTATTCTTTATCCTTAGCCATAATAATCTCCTAATTAATTTTGCTTTGTAAACTCTTAAGTCTACTTAAGAATAACTCTTCATGAGCATATGTTTCTCTTGGAACATCAGAAGTTACATCGTTATTAACATCTGGAGTATTTTTTAAATCAACTTTCTTAATTGAAAGACCATCTTCAGTTGTTACTTCATCATATAAAACTCCTTCTTGCTTAACTAACTCATCATAACTAATAATTGCTGTTTGTTCTTGTTCTTCCTCATAAGGTGTTAATTCAATCGTTCTTTCCTTAGGAACGCTTTCCAATTCTTTAGTTATATTCATTAACTCTTGAGTTTCTTCTGAATACTCAAGAATTGGTGGAATTGAAGTCATTGTTTCTTCAAGTAATGAAACTCTAGGAATATTTGTTAAAGTCGCGTCAATTATTTCCATCTTCTTTTCATTAGATAAAGAAACATCTTCAACTTCTTCTACCTTTTCTAAATCCAACTCTTCCTTTTTCTCTGAAATAATAGGTTCTGTTAATTCTACATCATCATGTTTATCTTGTAATATAAGATTAGCTTTTCTCTGCTCCATATCAGATTTTATTTTATCCAAAATTGGTTCTTTTTCGATAATCTTTGGAGAAATTTCTTCTTTTTTCTCTTCCTCTACTTCAGAAACTAAATCATCAACCATATCAACTTCTTGACTAGAAGAAAGGCTTTGGATTAATTCCTCTTCTCTTTCTTTTCTAGTTTCTCTTATTTCTTTGTTTTGTGTATAAATAAGATAAACCATTGATACAACAACTACCAACAAAATAATAACCAACAAATAATAAGCAAGATTTGAGTCAGCAATTGAATTAAATATATTCAACAATTTTGCCATTACTATCACCTTTCTTTTAAGCCACAATTATATATGGATTATCTTTCGTACCTTCCCCTTTTATTTTTGCATTAGCGCCAATACTAACTACTGGTCTAATTCCTATTTCAGAAGCTATTGAAAAGCCATCTCCAAATGCTCCATTAGCCATAACATTTATCATAACTATATCATTATCTTTCATTGAATATGTACTAATAGTAGCATAACTTCCATTAATATTTTCATTATACAAATAATATTTATTGTTAGGAGTACTTCTATAAGCTCCTGCTAATGCTACTTCATCTGCAGATAACATCCCAACAGCACTAACAAATAAATCTCCACTACAATACAAATCTGGCGTATTATCTACAAATATTCGATCATAACTATTTGAATAATTATTACCATTTTGAATAGAATTAAAACTAACATCAGTACAAAAAGAAGAATTAGCGATATATGTTCTATACTCACTTAAATTATCATTGTACCAACTTTGTAAAACTTCTAATACACTAGCATATCTAAGACTAGCAAAACTAGCTAAAGATATTTCATTAGAAGTATTAGAATTATAGACATTAACTCCTATTGTATCATCAAGTACTACTCTAACACTTCCATCCCCATTTATTCTTACTATTCTAAACAAATTCTCACCAAGTTTAACATAATTATAATCTATGTTACCTCTAAAATAGTATGTTGTTCCTTTATTATCAATAGTAGATAGTAATCCTTCATTTACTGTTGAAACTTCACTACCTACTCTAGTCTTAGCAGAACCAATTTGATGCTTAGATAATAATAGATCTGCAAAACTATCAGAAGATAATGATTCGTTAACAACTAATAACTTCCCTTTAAATCCACTACCTTCTATTCTAATTATGAATCTCAGTGTTTGTGAAGGACTTATTTCTTGAAGATTAATTAATCTTTTGAAGTCCAAATCTTCTTCCAAAGAATTTAAAACATTACCTTCATAATCTTCCACAGTTACTTTTGCTTCATTTTTATTAATATCAGTAAAATAAATTGAATAATATAACTTACTATCAGAAGTATTAGTTATTGAAATAGAATAAGAGTGTTCTTTATCATCTCTAACACTAACATCTTGACCATCTACATAATTAATGGCTAATTCACCATCAGTTAAAACAACACCTATTGTATTTTTATTTCTATTATCTAACTCAACTTTTCTAAAAATTAACGCAAAAACGACTAGTAGGATTGATACTACTACGATAATTAAAATAGTAACTTGATATTTGTCATTTTTAGTAACAGCGTTGCCCACCAGTCTCACCTATTTTCTTTATTAAGTATAACAATTTTTGCATAAAAAAACAAGGTAACGACACCTTGTATTTTATAAATATTTTTTAAAATCTTTAAAAGATGAATCTGCCTCTAAATCAGTTTCGGCGAGTTGCTTAAATAAATCTTTTTGCTTTCTATCTAACTTAGAAGGAATAACGACATCTAATACTACATACATATCGCCTTTTTTACTTCTATTAGGATCCTTAACACCTTTTCCTTTAAGTCGTAATTGATCTCCTGATTGACTTCCAGCATCAATTGTTAAAACAACATTTCCATCTAAAGTTGGAATCTCTTTTTTACAACCTAAAACTGCGTCTGTAATTGAAATTGGTACATCTAAATAAATATCATTTTCTTTTCTTTCAAATAATGGATGGTCTTTAACTTTAAATTCAATATAAATATCTCCATTTGGTCCACCATTATAACCAGCAGCTCCTTTTCCGCTAATTCTAAGTTGATGTCCATTGTCTACACCTGCTGGTACTTCAATTTCAATTGTCTTATTCTTAATAGAATGACCAGTACCATTACACTTCTTGCACTTTTCTTTAAATGATTTACCATTACCATGACAATCTGGGCAAACACTTTCTGATTGGAAAACCCCAAACATTGTTCTTTGTTGTGAAACTACTCTTCCTCTACCTCCACAAGTAGAACAAGTAACTTCACCATGGCCTCCCTTACCAGAACATTCTTCACATTCACTATCTAAGTCAATATTAATGCTCTTTTTACAACCGAAAACAGCTTCTTCAAAAGTAAGATTAATCTTAACTAGGGAATCAGCTCCTTTTGTTGGACGGTTTCTTGATTGACCTCTACGGCCACCAAAGCCGCCAAACATTGAACCACCAAACAAATCATCAAAAATACTTGATAAATCAATGTCTTCAGCTGAGAATCCACCAAAGCCACCAAAGCCACCACCTTGAGCACCTTTAGTAAACGCTTCATGACCCAATTGATCATATTGACGTCTCTTATTCTCGTCTGACAAAACAGCATAAGCTTCACCTATTTCTTTAAACTTAGCTTCGTCTCCTGTCTCTTTATTATCTGGATGATACTTTTTAGCTAATTTCCTAAAAGCTGATTTTATTTCAGTATCACTAGCTGTTTTAGAAACACCCAATATATCATAATAACTATTACTACTAGCCATTATTTCACCTTCTTTATTATTTCTTTAGCTTCATTTAATCTCTTTCTAAATAATTCCATGCTTTTCTCTATCGGCTCGCTTGTAGTCATATCTACACCACATTCTTTTAATATTTCTAATGGATAATTACTAGAACCTTTCTTTAAGAATTCTAAATATTTTTTTCTCATATCTTCATTTCCATTAATAATATCACTAGCAATAGCTATAGCAGAACAAAGTCCCGTAGCATATTTATAAACATAGAAAGATGTATAAAAATGTGGAATTCTACTCCATTCATATCTAATTACATCATCACTAACTACATTATTTCCATAATATAATTTATTTAAATCGTAATAAACATCACTTAATTCTTTAGCGGTCAACGCTTCTCCATTTTGATATTTATCATGTGCAATCATTTCAAACTCTGCAAACATGGTTTGACGGAAAACAGTAGCTCTAAATTTATCTAAAAATGAAGTAATATATAACAATTTTTCCTTATCGTCTTTTGCGTGCTTAATCTGATACTCATTTAACAACATTTCGTTAACAGTAGAAGCTATTTCTGCTAAAAAAATTGGATATTGAGCATAAGAAAAATCTTGATTCCTATCAGAATAATATGAATGCATTGCATGTCCAAGTTCATGTATCATCGTTGAAACTGAATCTTCATTACCTTCAAAATTCATTGATACATATGGATCTATTCTATAAGCTCCCCATTGATAAGCTCCGCTTCTCTTTCCATCATTTGGATATATATCAATCCATCTATTAGTAAATGCTTGACTTAAATCATTTACATATTTATCCCCTAAAGGTTTAACTGCATCTAAAACAACATCCTTAGCTTCCAAGAAACTATATGCTTTATTTAAATCAATTAAATCTACAGCCATATCATACATATGTAATTCTTCGTAACCTAAGTATTCTTTTCTTAACTTCATATAATCATAAATAGCATCCAAATTATCATGAACTGTTTTAATCAAATTTTTATAAACGTCAATAGATATATTATCACTAAATAAACTCATTTCTAAAGGCGAAGAAAACTTTCTAACTTTAGACATAAAAATATCTTCTTTAACTTGACCTTTATACATTTCAGAAAGTGAATTTTGATGATCAACATAGAATTTATAATATGTTTCAAAAGTATTCTTTCTAACTTCTCTATTTTTATTAGATAATAGTTTAATATAATTACTATGTGTTATTTCAACTTCATTTCCATTAACTAATACTTTACCAAATTTAGCATCTGCATTATCTAATGCAGAAAAAGAATCATCTGGTGTTCCAAATGCATTAGTAGCTAAACTAATTATTCTTTCTTCTTCTTTTGATAAAGTATGATCCTCATATCTAAACAATTTTTCTAAAATAAAAGCATACTTCTTTAACTTTTCATTTTCCTTAATCATTTCTTTAATCTTAGAATACTTAACGCTTAATAATTCACTTCTCGCAAAAGAAGTATCTTCATTAATTTTCTCTTCTAATTTATCTACTTTATCCTTTAATAATAATCCTTTATTATCGTTTGTATCCTGAAAATGATACAAATAAGAATAGACATAAACTCTTTCAAAATTCATTCCTAATTCATCATCTAGAGTTAAATAAGCATATAGATTATCACTTGAATCTAAAATATGTCCTTTTAAATCAACTATTTTCTTTAATATATCTAAAACTTTAGCACAAGCTTCCTTATATTCTTTCTCACTCTTAAAGAATTTTGTTAAATCCCATTTGTCATTTTCTTTAATCTCACTACGTTTCATATGCTGTTCCTTTCTTAATCTACTAAAAGTTCTAGTTTCCTAGAACTTTTAATTGATTACAAATTATTTTTCTTCGTAATTAGCTTCTTGAACATCATCTTTCTTATCATCTGATGATGTACCTTCGTCACTTCCACTTTCTTCTTGTCTTGCTTTAGCAGCTTCTTCATAAGCTTTAGTAGCTAAAGTCATAGCTTTTTCTTGTAATTTATCTTTTGCAGATTTGATTTCGTCAATATCGTCGCCCTCTAAAGCCTTCTTCAAGTCTTTAATTAAATCTTCTGCTTCATCTTTATCTTTAGAATCAACTTTATCTCCTAAATCTTTAATAGCTTTTTCAGTTTGGAATACTAATTGATCAGCTTCATTTCTAACATCAGCTTCTTCTTTACGTTTTTCGTCTTGTTCTTTGTTAGCTTCTGCTTCTTTCATCATCTTATCTACTTCTTCATCACTTAGATTAGTAGTAGCTGTAATTGTAATACTTTGTTCTTTTCCAGTTCCTAAATCTTTAGCACTAACATTAACAAT
>JAEEGL015053484.1_pt1 | contig 24456 bp, 23 predicted proteins | sample 9134231 | NCBI WGS metagenome assembly JAEEGL01 (sample SAMN16246548, study PRJNA631951) | gut metagenome | biome: gut microbiome; feature: rumen; material: fiber-attached | host: Bos | place: Iran: Karaj | collected 2018-10
AGTTTTCTTCTCAGGATATACTGCATTACAGGAAAGCCTACGGCATCCTGAAATATCCTGTAGAAATGGAACAGCGAATATCCCGCTTCCTGAGAGAGCATCTCGGCATCGATCTCATCCTTAAGATTCGCTTCGATCTTATCCAATGTTTTCTGGATACACTCCTTATACACTTTGGTACCTCCTTTCTCAATTTCTTGCAGCTGCAACAAGTTTATGATAGCGCATATGTTGCTCGAAAACATTTCCTGTTTTGCTGTGTTTGCGAGGAGACAGAACTCGTGAAGTCACAAATTGTGACTTCACCAAACGCGTGACCGTTCGTCCCCTTTCTAATACGCTATATATCGGATATAGAACTAATACACAGAACTGCATAGATCCCGAGATACTTTATTTATAAGGTTTCGGGATTTTTGTTTGCTATATATCCCTGATTTGACCTACATTTTGACCACAATTAATATTGGTCAGATTTCTATTTATGTTATTATGCTTTTTTCTGTGTGTAGTTAGCATATATTTTCCTTTTAAAAACACTCTTTTCCATAGAAAACAGCCACCTTTCAAATGGAGTACAGCGCAAATCTTGACACTGATATGTGCAGTAATGATAAAATGTCAGAGTATGTTGAGAGTTGCGACGGAAGGCGAATAACAGGGGGAATATTATGAAGAAGTTAAAGGACGTTGTTGCAATATCACTTGTATTTGCCATGGCTTTCTCGCTTATCGGATGCGGTAAGGCCAGGGAGAAGGCTGATGAAGATAATGAGACCGAAGTAGATGAAGAGGCTTCCGTTGACGGTATGAAAGATCTCATAAGGGATTTTCCCAGGATTGCCTCGGAAAGGCTCGGTATCTCAGAAAGCTACATCAATGAATATGATCCGAGTGAGATGAATAACGAACATGCCTTTGAAGGTGTTTATTATATTTGCGCTGGAAATGATATGCCGACTATTGAGTGTGCAGTATACGATGATCCGGATGAGGCACGTGAGGTTTTTGAAGAGTACTACACGACGTTCAACGAGCAGTTCCGGGAAGAAAACTTCCATGGCGAATACTTGTGTTTCTACGAAGACATCCGTGGCTATATCGTTATAAACGGATCCGATTCAGGTACACATATCTTCGGCGACCGCTATGCATCTGGCAGCGAAGTATATGCCGGAGTGTACTACGAGGATAATGCCGTTATCTTAATCATGCCAAGGAACGACGTCGATAATTCCACGGTAGAGGATGTGATTTCAGATCTCGGATTACCTATGGCAAACGGAGATAACACCTGATCTTATCTATAAGACTCCCAGTTCTGCATTAGGACAGATGGGTCGAAGTGGCAGAGTAAAGCAAGATAGTGCGTGACCGTTCGTCCCCTTCCTAATTGGTTATATATCGAAGATTGACGGTTGAGACAAGACCCGTAGACTTAGTGTTTACGGTTCTTTTGTTGCCGTAGATCAACTGCCGATGTATAAGAATTTGTAGATGTTCGTCAGTATTTGTGTTGAGAGATATCGAAAGTTCGTCCGAAAAAATGTAAAATCATAGTGCGGAGGCGATCTATGGCTGATTATAGAGAACAGGAATGGATGGTTAATGTTCCCTTATATTTGGTCAGCGAATGGTTTGAATCAGCAGAGTAAAGCAAGATAGCGGCCCGTAAACATTTCGTTTACAGGCCACGTTCTCGTTATTCTATTCTCATCTTTTCGATATTTTCGATAATGCATTTCGTCATCTTCTTGTTGTGGAATATTATCGAGGTCAAAATCATTGACCTCGATGCAAACTGCAGTTGATAGATATAAATGATGCATTTGAATTAAAGTAAATGTAAAGCCTGTGCGACATCTACTCCCGTAAAAGCACGTTCTGATTGGTGTACATGTAAATACCCGTGTGACATAATGAATTCACGGTTATCCGTATACACTGTTTCGGCCGACAGAAGATCTTTAAAGACAAGGAGACAGCACTATGAGTCTAGGTAATAACATTCAATATCTGCGTAAGATCAACAAGCTGAAACAGGAACAGTTCGCGGAGAAGATGGGAGTCAGCAGACAGACCGTTTCACGTTGGGAGTCGGGTGAGGTCACACCGGAACTTCCCAAGTTGGTGGACATGTGTTCACTGTTTTCCTGTACTATGGACGAACTGGTCAGAGGAGACCTGACTTCCAAAGGTGAGATCTATTCTGAAGTAATGATCCGGAAAGTTCCTGCTTTCAGAATGGCAAAGCATATCGTGATCTCTCAGGCTCCGGAAGATGACGTTCACACTCACATGAGATCATGGGGAGAAAGGAGCGGCCTTCTCGCGGCTGACCCGAATGCAAAACTGATCGGTTGGGATTTCCCCTTTGTTTCCCAGGAACAGGCCATGCGTTTCGGTATGCACGGGTATGCCGCAGCATATGTCCTTCCTGAAGGATTTAGGACGGATCTTGAGGGTGTTCAATACTGCGATAACGGTGAAGCCGATTATGCTGTTATTACTGTAAAGGATCCGATGGTACAGCCTTTCGAGCGTATCCCGCTCGGGTATAAGCACATCATGGATTACATGGAAGCAAACAACATCAAGGGCAGACAGAGCGATGATGTTATCGGCTGTTTTGAGTATGAATATGAGAAAGACGGCATCGGGTACATGGATATCTACATCTGTGTAGAATCATAAAACTGAGGGTGATTACGTTTTTGTTATAATCAGAGAAAGACATTTATTGTCTTGGCTGCTTTGATGAAGATGACCATGGAGCGTATAAATGAAGATCAGTATCGACGCATCTAAATGCACATCATGTGTTCAGGGGTATTCGAGATTTAATAACGGTATGTTCGACTGTTGGTATTATTCTGATCTGACATTTGAGACCGGAAAATCCTATGGTCTTATCAGCGAATATCAGCAAGGGTGCATGTATTTGTCATATCTTGTCGGTGGTCAGATCCAATTGAGAGACAGACTGGAGATCTTTCTTGATGATTCCAGGGTCAATCCGAAGGAACTTAAGGATATCAGTTGGAATCTTGAACCCAACCATGAAAGATATAAGGATTGGATCGTTAGAAAGGCTTTAGAAAAAGCTTTGAAAAACGGATCTTTCGGAGGATCATTTGAGGAGCTTGCCGAGAGCTTTCGTCTTACACCTGAGAGATATTCCTGTAAGCTCAAACACTTAAGCGGTGAGAGATGGAGTGCATCCGCCGCAATAGGATATGTCTCCGGAAAGAAGATCTTCTATGCACCGTATGAATCCAGCGATTTCTATTCTTCAAATGCAAGGCTTCAGAATACGATAGATTATCTGACTTCTCACGATTGCATGGTCCTTCTTCCGGTCGGTTCTGACATGTATATAAAGAAGTGCGTAGATCAATGTATCTATATCGAGCAGAAGACCGATTGGTGGAAGCCGGTTTAAGAAAATACTGTATTTCGTATTGACCTGGTCTTTGGGGCCGGGCTTATGATCCCTCCATGAAGAAGATCAGGAGGGATCAAATGCAAGATCTTAGCTTATTAACATGGAAAGAGATCAAGGAGATCGACAAGGAAAAGAGTGTTGTCTTTGCGGTGATGGCACCTATTGAAGAACACGGGTGGCATCTGCCGCTGGCAACCGATCTTATCGAGGGAGAGTACTGGAGTAAAGGGGCGATGAAGCTCATTGAGTCTGAGTCAGATGCAACGTGTTTTTATCTGCCGTCTTTTCCTGTAGCTTCAGCTTCGGTAAATGAGTTTTATGGATCGATCCATTTTACGATGAGGACCACTTATGAAGTTGCTTACGGGTTGATCGAGAGTCTTTGTTGTATGGGATTTAAGAATATTATTGTCATCGCATCGCATGCGGATCCTTTGCATCTTATCGCAGTGGAAAAGGCAGTTAGAAAGATCAACAGAAAGTACGGGCTGTGTGCACTGGCACCTATGGGTCAGATCTTTATGGGTGAGGGCGTGAAGATGCCCTGTGATCTTGAAGTCTTCGAGAAGGAGCATAGTGATGACTACCATGCGGGCTGGGTCGAGACATCAAGTCTATTGGCCATGGATAAGGACTATGTGCGTGACGGTTATAAGGATCTTCCGGACTCTGTTATCACGGATAGAGACATGATCTCCACCAAGAAGCAGTTATCGGCGATGGGTGAATACGGGTATCTCGGAACACCACGTCTGGCGTCTACGGAACTGGGAAGGAAGCTTAATGATAACTGTATCGAGTCGATCGCTGATGCGGTATTAAAGTTCTATAATAGAGACGGCTACCAAAGATACGAACACTATTCTCTGTATAAGATACTTCCGCTTCATGTCGGATTTATCGAAGCATTCGGGAAAGTTCGAAGGAAGAAGGTGACAGGATGATGTATACCAGCGGACAGTTTGCGATGATGGGAAACGTCGGAAGAAAAGCTCTTCGCATATATCGTGAGGAGGAAATTCTGATCCCTGTAATGACAAACGAAGAAAATGGTTACCACTATTATGACGAGTCACAGCTTTCTACATTGGAGACGATCAGGCGCTTAAGGAGCATCGGACTTTCTCTGTTTGAGATCAAGCAGATCCTTAACGGTGAAGCGCATGAAGAAGATATCGTAAAGAGCAGGATAAAGGAAACGGATTCTCTTCTGAAAGATATGAAAGAGATGCTTTCAGATAAAAAGAAAACTGTTGGCGATGTGCAAGATTTGGTACCTGATATAAGATCATTTGAAAGATGCACGTGTCTTTATATCGATGAGAACGTAGAACTTGAAAAGCTGGGGATGTCTGTCGGAAAGCTCTATGAGAAAGCGGCGAAGGCAGGGATCCAACCAGTCGGCAGTCATTTTGTTCAGTACGAAGGCTTAGATGATGAAGAGAAGTTCTCTATGAGGACATGTCTGCCGGTTGCCGATCCTTCGCGTGATGATGTGGTGGAGATCTATGAATCCGGATGTCTGCACCTTAACTTTAAGGGTGGCTTTTCCAAGGTGTCCGATGCCCATAAGGAGATACATAAGTACGCCGAAGAGCACAACATCGGATTATCCGGCAGGGCATATGAAGTCTATAATAAGGACATGTCCGTGGATGTATATCATTGCCTGAAGTGATCAAAGGTCTGAGACTGTGTTAAGAGTGACTTTGTCCATTTGCCTTATATATACTTCCTCCACGCCCCCAGCTTAAGTCCGAGGATCAGGATCAGGATAGGGAAGAGGATAAGCCCGCTTATCATACATCTGAAGCTCTTTGCCTTGACCTTGTCACGAGTTCTGTCGCGTCTCATGGAATCTTCGGTAAGATATAGTCTGTTGTTGTACTCGTAAGCTGTGAAGGATTCATGGCTTATGGTGTAGGTGTCGAGCTTCTCGATCTCGCTGGTGTACAGGTTTCCTACCTCCATTCCGTCACTGAACGAGCGTCCCTCTTCAGCACTCTCGACGTCGAAATAGTTAACAGTTTTTTTTGTTGACAGGTCAAAACTACGGTCGATACTCTCGAGCTTGACTTCGACAGTCTCGTAATCATCGTCCTTGTTACAGTACACGGAGCTGATACCGAATACCAAAGCGCATATAAGGATTGTGGCTGCGAAGGTGATGCTTGCCAACAGGAGCCTTTTCTTCTTTTCCTTCAGATCGTTATTGTAGATCGCTCTGTCGATCTCCTTCTGAGATACGACGCCCGCATCTTCCAGGTGGTAGTCTTCAAGGCGATATGATAATTTCTCCGCTACTGCCTTATACTCCTTATCTGTAAGGTTCCAAGCCTGCCGTATATTGTAAGCTGCTTTTCCTTCAAGTCCGAGGTATTTACTTGTCTTAAGGTGAGCGATCGCAGCACAGATAGGATCAAGTCTGAGGCTTCTGGCTTTGGCTATCGATATGACCGAATTATCCTCTTTGCTCCGCGAATAATTATCTTCGAATAGGTTTCTGTCTTTATCGTTAACATCGAACCCGGCTTCCCGCATCTTGTCCTTATATATCTCAAAGTATCCCATACTCTCTGTCGTCCCTCCCGTTGTTCACATCGCGAACCCTAACAGTGTAACATATCCCGCATGATCTCTCAGGCTTTGATCCTCCATGACTTGGGCGCATGCCTGCTGATGAGTCTTCTCAGGCAGTATATGTACAGGCATGTATAGATGCCGAGTATCCCCAGGAGGATAAGTGACTGTACGGGTATCCAGATGATGATGCTGCCGATGAAGAGTTCTGCTCCTACTACGATCATGTATGCCCCGCTCTTTACGTTTACCGTTTTGGTAAAGGGCTGGAAGAGGTAGTAGAGGGCAAGTCCCGTCATGGAGTTTACGGAGCATATGAGAAGTGCGATCAGTATCGTCACGAGATACTGCAGGGGATAGTCCTGACCTCCCGTGTAGAAGAGGAAGAGGTTGGCTGCGAGTGAGCATGTGACAGACGGTATCGCATTGATCTTAATGAGCTGTCTTAGCCTTATATCGAAGAGCTCCATTATCTTATCGCGCCTCTTAAAGAAGCTGAATGTCATAAGGCTGTTGTCGCAGTTGATATACATTGCCTGCGTAGCCTTGAAGGAGATATCTCCCGCAGCTATCGGTACGATCATGGCAAGAAGATGCTTCTGCGCAAGATAACGGAAGAAGGATATGACGGACTCTTCGTCGTAAGGCAGGAGCGGGTCTTCGTAGCGCTTCAGAAGGACCATGTTAGGAAGGTTATGAAGCACCATCCTTGAAGTCTCTGCAGATCCGAACTGCTGCTTATATTCTCCTATGAAGGAGAGGATAAAGAGCGCGACCACGGCCACTATGAGAAGGGTGATGGCAACAGGTCTCACGTAGAGGATCTTCCTGTGCCTTCTTACGAACAGCGCATTAAGGAAATCGAATCCCTTCCTGCTGTCGCAGACGCTTCCTGTTGCAGTTATATTCTTGAAATGCTTCGTCGTTTCTTCTTCCTCTTGCTCGCGGATATCCGTCCTTACGATATTGTCACGAAGAGCCCTCTTATGGTGATCTGTGTCGAAAGTATCGAGCTCCTTAAGGCCCCATACACCGAGGAGCATAAGGACCGCCGAAGCGATAAGAAGGTACCTTGTAGGTATGAACATCCCGTTTATGACCAGGATAGCCGTAGCAGGGAAGATAAGGATCGCTACGCCGAGAGCGACGGTGGTAAAGACCTTGCCGGCGGTCATGGCTCTGCCCCGCTTGTGCTTGATCTTATAGGTGAAGGCCTGATATCCTGCGCCGAAGAACTTGATGAATATCGACAGTACCGGTATACCGAGCCACGTCCACAGGGGAGCTCCCGCTATGGCAGCGATAAAGCCCGCTATAAGGTATCCGGTAAAGAGTTTTGCCAGGTCGTACATGAATAGCGTATTATCGAGTTTTCTCGCATCCGTTCTGAGCATAAAGACAAGATATTCCTTCTCTGTCGTACACCTGAATACGGAAATGTTGAAGATGGCTCCGAAGAGAGCGTAGATGATAAAGAACATCAGGGCGAAGTTGCCGAAGAGACTCGCTTTGCCAAGTCCCGTTCCCATATCGAATTCCGTATATTCGGTAGCCATGATGAATGATATGAGATAGATAAAGCCGAGGCCTAAGAACTTGCCTATGAACATGAGGAAGAGTTCCTTGCACGCATATACGAGCCCGAAGAGGAGCTTCAATACCGTTGTGCCGTAGAGGCTGTCCGGTATGATGCGGCCGATAACGGGCGTCATCTTAAGAGCGTACACAAGACCGTTATAGCTTATGCTGCTCCTCATCCTGATGACATGAAGCAGTGTCTTGAGCTTATCCTTTATCATCTTCCTCATCCCTTAATGCTTCGATGATCTTGTTCTTGAAGTCGTTGTCTCCAAGGTCCTCCTTATCGATGGGTTCGAGCCTTCCGTTATGAAGGAGTACGATCTCGTCACAGAGGTCTACGGCCACATCGAGAAGGTGTGTGGAGAAGATGGTTATCCTGTTCAGCTTCTGGGATCTTATGATGTTCTTCATCTCTTCCGCGATGATGACGTCAAGGGCAGTAAGGGGCTCGTCTAAGAGCATGAGCCTGGGGGATGCGATGATATTGACCAGCATCTGCATCTTGTTCTTCGTACCGTGGGAATAATCCTTGAGGAGGCTGTCCCTGTCCTCTTCCTTGATCATCATGTAGTCGAAGTATTCGTCGATGGTCTTATCGGGCTTTATCTCCTCGTGGATATCGATAAAGAACTTAAGGAATTCCCTTCCGGTCATGAACTCGGGGACGGTGGGGGTGGATACGATATAACCGATGTCGTCGGGGACAAGGTCTATCCTCCTGCCGCCGTCCTTGTCGTCACGGAGGAAGAACTCTCCCGAGTCGGTATCTATGTCTTTGTTGATGCAGTTAAAGAAGGTGGTCTTACCGGATCCGTTACGGCCGAGAAGTCCGTATATCCTTCCTTCCCTGAAAGTGAAGTCCATGTCCTTAAGGACTTTCTTTGAGCCGTAGCTCTTCGCCAGATGGCTTATGACAAATTCCATGCTATCCTCCGCTATATTAAGGAAACTAACTAATCTTAACACTAAAAGAAAAAAGGTATAAGCGTGTATAATGACGGTAGCATAAATGCAACTGCAGGTTGGTGTATCGGAGAGGGCATTAAGGATATGCTGACATCGGAGGTGAGAGATATGGTCTTTTCCCAGAAACTTCAGATATTACGTAAGAACAAGGGGCTTACCCAGGAAGCCCTGACGGACACCCTCGGTGTATCAAGGCAGGCCGTAGCCAAGTAGGAGGCGGGGCAGGTATATCCCGATATAGCAAATCTCATCGCCATAAGTGATCTTATGAACGTCAGCGTGGACTATCTTGTTAAGGATCAGAGCTGTGAAGCGGCGGTAACGTCCTGCTCCGATACGGATCTCGGGGAGCTGGTCGCATTTCGTCTGGAAGCAAACGTAAATACATATGCCGCCTTAAAGAATGAGGTAGATGCCACAAGACCTGCATCCCATGACTTCAGATACGAGAAGGGACCTTATATGTACCACGATACCTACGTGGGCGGAGAGAAGTTCGCGGGAGAGGAAGCCGTATGGAAGAACGGTATTGCCGTCTATGCCATGAACTATATGGGACGGGTATTAAGTGACGGCTTTAGCGGAAACTTCCTCAAGGAAGCTCTTCGTGCGGCAGATATGAAGATGCCCTACAGAGGACCCGAGTACTATAGCGACGGAGAGTATACATACAAGTGCAGCGTTACCGGAGACTTTACCTGGTTCCAGGGATATGAGGAGATATACCGCGAAGAGATTAAAGTATATGAATGCGTCTTCCATGGCGGCCTTACGGGATGACCCTTCTGCTATAATCTGGTTCGGAGGGAAGATATATGAAGACCATCCTTATAATCGAAGACGACGAAAAGATCCAGGATATGCTGAAGATATATCTTGGCAGGAACGGCTTTGCTACCGTGAGCGCATACTCAGGTACAGAAGGCCTGCTGGTCCACGGAAGCAATATAGACTTGATCCTTCTGGATCTGATGCTCCCGGGAAAGAGCGGCAGGGATGTTATAGGGGATCTTAGGAAGATAAAGGATGTACCTGTTATCGTCATGACCGCAGTGGGAGATATGGATTCCAAGCTGGATCTTTTCGACAGGGGTGCCGACGATTACATAACCAAGCCTTTCCATAACGAGGAACTGCTGGCGAGGATAAAGGCCCGATTCAAGGAGCATATCATGCCCTCGGACAGGATCGAGATCGACGGTCTCGTGATAGTCACGGACGAATATGCCGTGACCCTTAACGGGACAGACATCCCTTTCTCCAAATGCGAATACGATATCCTTCTTCTGCTGGCACAAAACAGGGGGAAGATCGTTACCAAGAGCACTATCTTCGATAAGGTCTGGGATTATTCCTGCGAAGCTGATGAGAATACCCTTAATGTTCACATGAGCAGGATCAGGAAGAAGCTCAAGGACATAGATCCCGATGCCGAATATATAGAGACCGTGCGCGGCGTCGGCTACAGGATCAGGCGTTAAGGTAGATTTAAGATTATCGTTAATCCTGCTGTAAGGAGCGAAGGATAAGATAGGAGCATAAGATCGACTCATACGGGGGGGGATTATGAAAGAAGCGATAATCAGGGCGCATGGGCTTACCAGGATATACGGCAGGCACAGGGCGCTTAACGGGGTGGACATCACAGTTAACCGTGGCGATATATACGGCCTCATAGGAAGGAACGGCGCGGGCAAGACCACGATGCTCAAGATATTTACGGGACTCACGATCCCGGACGAAGGATCCTATGAGCTCTTCGGCAAAGAGAGCGAGCAGGAGAGAGGAAGGATAGGATGCCTTATTGATTCTCCCGCTTTCTTCGGGAACTTATCTGCTCATGACAATCTTAAGTATTACTGTATCCTCAAGGGGATAACTGATCTGTCCAAGATAGATACAGCTCTCGAGAGAGTCGGTCTTACAAATACAGGCAGGAAGAAGTACCGTAACTTCTCCCTGGGCATGAAGCAGAGGCTCGGCATCGCACTGGCGATCCTCGACGAGCCGGAACTCCTTATCCTGGATGAACCCATAAACGGACTTGATCCAATAGGCATCTCCGATATGCGAGATCTTTTTATAAAGCTCAATGAGGATCTGGGGATCACGATCGTCATCTCCAGTCACATCCTGTCGGAACTCTACACTCTCGCAGGAAGATTTATCTTCATAGAAGAGGGGCGGATACTGAAGGACGTGTCCAAGGAAGAACTGGATGAGGAGTGCAAGGTGAGCATCAATATCACCTGTAACGATCTCTCGAGAGCAGCTGCCGTCCTGGAGGAGCAGTGCGGCATCAGGGATTATAAGATAATCGATGACAGAACCCTCAAGGTCTATGACGATGTCGACGAGATCTTTCTCCAAGACCGCCTTCGTGAAGAAGGGATCGGTGTCATGAGCGCCGTGCGCAGAGGTATATCGCTGGAGGATTACTTTAAGATGCTCGTGGGAGGTAAGGCAAATGGTTAATTTAATTAAGGCCGATCTTTTCAGGATAGCCAGAGATCGTATCTGGATCATCGTTCTGGCCGCGCTGCTCATAGTGTTTACCATCCCGAGCCTCTATACCCTTCAGCCCACGGGCGGAATGTCCCTGAATGATCAGGATATGGATCTGAACGAATATGTTGAGTCACGCCTTCCGGATTACGGAGTAGAATACGCTTACGAGCTCACCACTGAGCAGTATCGTGAGATAGTATTCTCCCTTGAAGGATATAAGACCGATGTCGATATAATAGGCGGTGCGCATTTTCCTTTGTTCGAAGTGCTCGTCGTCATGGAAGTATTATTGGTGACAAGGGACTTCTCGGTCCATTCCATAAAGAACACTCTGTCTTCGCCAATACGCAGGAAGACATATTACTTTGCCAAATACGCGACTATGATGATACTCTCGGTCGGTATACTCGTGACCGTGAACCTTGTGGTGTGGATCGGCAATGTGATCATAAACGGATCGGAGAGATCACTTCCTTTCGGGACGCTTATCCTGGGTACTCTCCTGACGTTGATCCCGCTTACGGCATATATCTCCATGATCCATGCCGTGGCATTCCTTATCAGGAAGAGTCTTCCGTACAGCCTGATCACGATCGGAACGACACTCTTAGCAGGAAACCTTTTCCTGAATCTCTTACTGATCCTGGGCGGCGGCTCGGCACGTGTCGTGAATCTCTTAACGTATCTTCCCAGCATGATGTACAGCGGTGTCACATGTATCCATGCAGAGGATTATGTTCCGTATATCTACATCTGTATCTCGTTATGTGTTACATTAACGGCAGTATCTTTGACAGGAGGCTATCTGTTCTTCAAAAACAGGGAGATCAAATGATCTGTATCGTGGTCCTTCTAAGTATAACGACAGTCGTATCGACGGTGCTTCTCCTGCTGCAGAAGAAGGAGATCGCCAACATAAGGTCGTCACTTAAGAAGATCAGGGAAGAGCGAAGCAGTGAGAAGCTTCATTCCGTTACCGGCACCGCGGAGACAGATGCACTCATAACAGAGATCAATTCCCTCCTGGCAGATCTTCGCTCAGAGAGCGCTCTCTACAGGAGAAGGAGGCACGAGCTGGACAATATGCTCACCAACATCTCCCACGACCTTCGAACTCCGCTTACAGCTGCTCTCGGTTATCTGGAGATAGTAAGGGAAGGCGGACTCTCCGCAGAGGAAGAGGAGCGTGAGCTCGCCGTTATCTCCGAAAGGCTCGGTCGTCTTAGAGAGCTCATAGATTCCTTCTTTGAATTCTCACGTATCGTCTCGGAGGATAAGGAGCCTAAGAAAGAGTCGATAAATCTCGTGGCTCTGATAGAGGATTCCGTGTCGGGCTTCTACGATGTCTACGAGGACTCCGGGCGCCATATAGAGCTCGACCTCAAAGGAACGAGATTCGATATAGTGAGCAACAGGATGATGCTCCTGAGGATCGTCGACAATCTTATCTCCAATTCCTACAAGCACGGAAGCGGAGATCTTCACATAGTAAGAGATGATAATAAGCTCATCTTCGGGAACGAAATGCCTGAAGGTGAGCTTACTGATGTCTCCAGGGTATTCGACGAGTTCTGGACTACCGACGTATCCAGGACCAAGGGCGGTACCGGCCTTGGTCTTGCCATAGTAAAGCAGTTCTCGGAGATGCTTAGTATCGGCATATCCGCCGACGCCGAGGACGGGTCTTTCCGGATCGTCCTGGACCTTGCGGGGATCAGGGCCTGATATTCTCTGTTTCCCTTATAACATCGTAGTGCTAGAATATTCCTCAATTACTTAAATAAGGGGGATATGACATGAAAGCACTTATCATCAACTGCAGTCCCGTACGAACGGGTGCTACGGCAACTATCGCGGACATCATCGATTCTGAGATCTCTTCCAGGTATGAGACCGAATGCGTGAGCATCGACGATTTTTCCTTCTCCTTCTGTAAAGGCTGCAGGAGCTGTCATTCGACCGCACGTTGCGTTATGGAAGACGGAAGTACGGAGCTTATGTCTAAGATCGATCTTGCGGACATCATCATCTGCGTATCTCCTTCCTACTGGGCTGACATCCCGGGACAGTTCAAGGCATTTATCGACAGGTGCACTCCCTGGTGCAATACCCATGAGCCCCATGCTACCGTACGACCGGGTAAGAAAGGCTATGCCGTGGCATTAAGGACCGGTCCCAATATGCCCGAATGCGAGAGGATCATAGGGAGCATAGAGCATTACTACGGCCATCTTGAGATCGAGTGCTGCGGTCATCTGGGACTTACTTCCATCGAGTACAAGGAAGACCTTGAACCCAGGATAAGCGAGATACGTGAGTTTTCTGCCGCTATCTGATCTTTGATATCTAATAGACACAGTTTCCTAACAGTTTTTTTATTTTTTACCTGTTATAATCTAGATATTGGGTAAGTATTGTCGGTTTCCGAATTAGGGGCGGCCTTTGTTGCCGTCATAAGGTGTCTGACGGATGAAGAGATCTTTTGTTGATGCTATCAGAGGAAGAGCAGTCAAGTTGATAGCCGGTCTGACGGCTGTACTGCTCGTTGTGCCGCAGTTCTGTGCATCTTCCGTCCTTGCTCTCCCGTATCCCCTTGTAGATCATGAGTCCGTTACGGATAACATCCTTGTCGAGAAGGAAGGCTATTCCTGTGTCCTGTACGATAATTCCAACGGACTTCCCACTTCGGAAGCAAACGATATAGCCGAGACCTCTGACGGATTTATCTGGATCGGAAGTTACAGCGGTCTTATAAGATACGACGGCAATACCTTCGAGAGGATAGATTCTACCACGGGTATCGCCAGCGTCGTGTGTCTCTTTGTCGACAGCAGGGACCGTCTCTGGGTAGGTACCAACGACAGCGGTCTTGCAGTCATGGAGAACGGAGAGTTCAGGATGTTCGGCAGAGCCGAAGGCTTGAATTCAGAATCCATCCGCTGTATAAGAGAGGATCGGAGCGGCAATATAATCGCGGCTACCACCGCGGGCATCGCGATAATAGATCAGGATATGAATGTCTCGACCATAGACGATGTCATGATCAGGGATGCATATATAAGAGAGATAAGCTGCGCCCCTGACGGTATCGTATATTGCGTTACGGTCGACGGCGATCTCATCATCCTTCAGGACAATGTACGTATCGGTTACTACGGTTCCGGCGCTCTCTCGGAAGAGAGCATAAGGACAGTCGCGGCTGATCCCGAAGTTCCCGGAAGGTTCTATCTCGGTACTAAGGAGTCCACCGTACTGGTATGTGATACTACTTCAAGGATAACGGTTACATCCGAGATATCCACCGGAAGGCTGTCATGCATCAACAGGCTGACATTTGAAGGTGACAGGATCTGGGTATGTACGGATACCGGTATAGGAGTCATATCGGACGGGGCGATCAATATCCTGAACAATATCCCGCTGGAGACTTCCATCGAGGAGATGATGATCGACTATCAGGGCAATCTCTGGTTCACTTCCGCCAGACAGGGTGTCATGAAGATAGCGAACAATCAGTTTGCCGATATCTTCTATCGTTACGATATTCCCGAGGCAACGGTCAATGCCACATGTCTCTATAACGATATTGTCCTTATCGGTAAGGATAACGGACTTACCGCCATAGGTCAGTACGGTGTATTGAACAGGCTTCCGGTCGACAGTGCACATAATGCCCAGGGTGAGGCTCTTCCCGTATCCGACCTTATAGAGATGTTCGATGGCGTAAGGATCCGTTCCATAATGTGCGACAGTCAGAACAGATTGTGGATATGCTCCTTCAGTGACACTCCTCTCGTAAGATACGACAATGGTGAAGTGACAACATTCAGTACTGCCGACGGATTCAATACGAACCGTGTAAGGATGATCTGCGAGAGGCAGGACGGCACGTACGCTGTAGCATACACGGGCGGTGTCGCTATCTTATCGGGCAATACCGTCACGAGGAAGTATGATATGTTCACCGGTATAGGCGAGAGCGATGTGCTGACTATATCCGAGACAACTGACGGAAGGCTCATCCTCGGTACCGACGGCAACGGTATCTATGTAGTAGGCGATGACGGTATAGTTAACCTTACAACGGAGAACGGTTTGAGTTCCGATGTTGTAATGAGGATCAAGCACGACAGTGACCTGGGACTCTACTGGATAGTCACCAGTAATTCCATTGCGTATATGGACGAAGACCTTAATATCACGACAGTGGAGCAGTTCCCTTATTCCAACAACTTCGATCTTTATAAGAACAGTAACGGTGACATGTGGATCCTGAGCAGTAACGGTATATATATCGTGAGCGCCGAGGAGCTCATTGCCAACGGCGAGATATCTCCGATCTACTACGGAAGGGGAGACGGTCTGCCCTGTATAGCAACATCCAATTCCTACAGTGCTCTTACGGAGAACGGCGATCTCTATATCGCGGGCACTACAGGTGTCGTTAAGGTCAATATCGATTCGCGTCAGGATGAGATCGGGGATATCAGGGTATCGCTGCCATTCGTTGATGTAGACGGCGTAAGGATATATCCCGGTGCTGACGGAGTCATAACCATCCCGTCCTCTGCCAAGAAGATGACTATTTACTGCTATGTCCTTAACTATTCACTCTCTAATCCGGATGTTACGTATTGCCTTGAAGGATTCGATATAGAGCAGACTACTGTCGCCGGAGATCAGTTCGGCATGGTGGACTATACCAATCTGAACGGCGGTACATACAGATTCGTTATCACGCTCTCCGATACTCACGGTAACATCAGTGCTCCTATGGCATTTACTATCGTCAAGGTGCGTTCCCTTACGGAGCATTGGTGGTTCATAGTATCCATGGCTCTCCTGGCACTTCTTCTCGTTATAGTAGTCGTTAAGACCTATATCGATCACAGGATGGCCAAGTATAAGGAAAAGGCAGAGCGCGACAGGATGTTCATCAGGGAGATGACGGAGGCCGTTGCCAATACTATCGATATGAAGGATAAGTATACCAAGGGTCACTCTACCAGAGTCGCTGAGTATACCGTCATGCTCGCCGAAGAGCTCGGTCTTTCCAAGGAGAAGGTCGATATGTATTACAACATCGCGCTCCTTCACGATATCGGTAAGATCGCCATACCTCCAGAGGTGCTCAATAAGCCCGGTAAGCTCACGGATAATGAGTTCATGATGATCAAGTCACATGCTAAGCTCGGATATAATTCCCTGAAGCATATAACGACATTGCCGGAGCTTGCCATCGGTGCCAAGTCCCATCACGAACGTCCTGACGGTAAGGGATATCCCGACGGTCTCGTCGGTGACCAGATCCCCTTTGTGGCTCGCGTCATCGCCGTAGCAGATACCTTCGATGCGATGTATTCCGACCGCCCCTACAGAAAGCGTATGAACTTTGATAAGGTCGTATCCATAATGAAGGAAGTCCGCGGCACACAGCTGGATTCGGAGGTCGTAGATGCCTTCTTAAGGCTCGTGGATAAGGGTAAGTTCAGAGCTCCCGATGATGACGGCGGCGGATCTGTCGAGGATATCAACAACATCCATAAGAAGTTCGAGAAAGAGGCCGACAAGGCTGAAGAGGACAACAAGGATCAGAAATAAGGCATAATAATATCCCGTACCTTCCGGTACGGGATATCTTTATCTGTAAGTCCGATCTTAGTTATTCGGCGATAGCAACAGATGACTCGAGCTTGGACTTCTCTTCTGCGAGCTCCTGAGCCTTCTTGAGTTCTTCTTCGGCCTGTTCAGCGAGTGCTCTGGCTTCTTCTTCTGCCTTGCGTGCAGCTTCCATAGCTTCCTGAGCCTTCTTGGCTGCGAGCTCTGCTCTCTCCTTAGCCTTGGCCGCTGCGACTCTTGCGGCTTCCTCAGCCTTCTCGGCCTTGATCCTCTCATCTTCCTCTGTCTTCTTCTTGTGAGCGAGGATGAATGCTTCCTGAGCCTTCGTAACGGCGGCCTTGGCTTCCTCGGCCTTCTGCTGTGTTGTAGTTACGAGTTCTTCTGCATGAGCAGCTGCAGTCTTAGCTTCCGTCTCGGCTGTCTCTGCTGCCTTGAGAGCTTCAGTCTCGGCCTTGAGTACGTTGTCCTTGGATTCTTTCTCCAGTCTCTTCTGCTCAGCGATCTTAGCTGCCTCGAGAGCCTTCTCTTCAGCTTCCTTTGCTGCCTTGGCTGCTCTGTTGGCTTCTATCTGAGCGTCCTCTGCGGCTGCAACTGCTACCGTGTAGGAATCATCTGCTATACTTGCTGCTCTGGATGCAGCTGCCTCTGACTTGACTGCAGCTTCCCTGATCTCAGTTGACTTTGCTGCAGCTGCTCTTGCTTCTTCGGCCTTTGCGGCTGCGTTCTCTGCGTCCTTAACGGCTCGCTCGCAGTTCTTCTCTGCCTGTGTGAGCTCTGACTTTGCCTTGTCTTCTGCAAGGGCTGCCGCACTCTTGATGCCGGTAACGGTCCCCTTAACGGCTTCCGATCCTTCAGCCTGCTCTGCCGCAGCTCTCTGCTGAGCTACTACCTGAGCGTGATTAATGGATGCGGAAGGGGGTCTCTTGACCGGAGCTCGAAGCGTAGGCTTGGAAGAGTCGGCGGGAGCTGCCTCGCTCTTAGCTGCGGACTCTTCTGTCTTAGAAGATGCCTTAGCCGCTTCTGCTGCCTTACGGGATTCCTCCATAGCTCTTCTTGCTTCCTGCTGAGCCTTTGCCGCTTCTGCGCGTTCCTTTGCGAGGGTGGTAGCGGGAGAACTTACGGCGGAGATATTCTTAGCACCGCTGTCAGCAGTGCCTGAGGAACTCTTTCCCTGTCCTGCTAATTCGACGGCAGGGATATTCAATATTCCTTCAGTCTTGTTCTTGATCGCATCAAAAATACCAGCCATTACTTGTCACCCCTGTGTAATAAAGTAAAATCATACTGATATTTGAATTATAGCTTGTGCACAAATTATATTTCAAGTATGTTTCCGCTTTGTAACAAAAGTTTTAATATATTTAGGACACTCTTAAGAAATCGTTTTTTCCGAAATGATATGATCTTAGAAGAAAAACGGAAACTTTTAACACTGTTATATTTTTAATATTTTTAATATGAGAAAGACCTGCGGGAGGGATATCCGTGAAGACGTTTGAAGCTGTAAGAAGCGGTGCAGAAAAGTATCTTCTTGGAGAAGGGCCGTGTTACGACCCCGTTACCGGAAGGTATTCCTGGGTGGATATTACTGCCAAGACATTGTGGATCATGCACAAAGACGGCAAAAGAGTTCCTTATGTATGGGATCAGCCCATAGGTGCCGCTGTCCCCGTGAAGGGAAGGGATGCATTCATCCTCTGCGGGAAGGACGGTCTATATCTTTATGAGGACAAAGCTGTATCCCTCTTATGCGATCTTAAGGAAACTTACCTCGACTTCTGGCGTTCCAACGATGCCAAAGCAGATCCCATGGGAAGGCTCTGGTTCGGCTCTTCCGTGGGAGATGAAGATCACGGACCTGACGGCAATCTCTACAGGCTTACCGAGGGCGGTCCCGTGATAATGCAGGAGGGGACCCGTATCTCCAACGGAATGGCATGGAATAAGGACAGGACTAAGTTCTATTTCTCCGACACCCTGAAGTACGCGGTATACTGTTACGACTACGATGATGCTGCGGGTAACATAAGCAACCCCCGTAAGCTGGTTACGTACGAGGACGGTAACGGCTTTTCCGACGGTCTCTGTATAGATAACGACGATAATCTCTGGATCGCCATATGGGGCGGCAGCAGGGTAGAGAAGAGAGACGGCAGGACGGGAGAGAAGCTCGCCGAGATACACGTAGGGGCTCATAATGTTACCTCCTGCTGCTTCTCGGGCGACCTTATGGATACGCTCTTCATCACGACTTCAGGCGACGGCCTTGAAGGAGAGGGCGAAGGGTGCCTTTATACATGCAGGGTAGATACGACGGGACCTTCTCCCGATCAGGTGATCATATAATCGTCGGGAGATCTGTCAGCAGGCTCGCTCCACTTTTTCTTATATTCCCTGGGAGGCTCTCCGAAGAACTTCTTGAAGGTCTCAGACATGTAGTTTACGCCGTTAAATCCCGTAAGCTCCGCTATCCTGGTAAGTGAACAGGATCCTTCCCTCAAGTACTCCGCTACCTTTCTCGATCTTAAGTGCATAAGATAATTGACAGGAGATTCGCCTACATATCTGTTGAAGGCACTGTTGCAGGAAGACCTGCTCATATTGCCGCTCTTTGCTATCTGATCGAGGGTGATCTTCTCCCTGTAGTTAGTGGCGATAAAGAAGAGCATCGACTTAAATGCCTTCATGCCGGGATCGGCTTCGCCTTCGATGCTGCATGCGCCCATCGACTCGCTCTTCTTAAGTATCAGGTCCCATATGAGGAAGAATCTCTTTGTGACCTCAAAGGCGTCGTTCCTTATCTCGGGCATACCCATCATGAGGTTATAGATATCCTCCGTGTATTCATTTATATACCTGAACCTTATGTATGGGAGATCCTGATTATCGATTATCGGCTTGACGGCCTCCATCTCCACCGTTACCGAAGAGGCAAGGATGTTCGGGTGAACGATGAAGATAACGTACTTCGCTATGGTATCATCCAGGCACATGCTGTAATGGATCTGATTGGAGTTGACGACTATCGTATCTCCTTTATTGAGGACCAGAGTCTTGCCGTTGACGCAGTATCCCATCTTACCTTCCTTGACCGATACGATCTCTATATCTTCGTGGTAGTGAGGGACCCTCTCCCATGTGACCTTGGGGGCTATCCAGCCGTCGTATATATAGGAGGGAAATGCAGGATTATCATAATTTACGATCTCGGAACCGTCATCGCGCTTGACGATAAGACCCATCCTTTCACGTATCATAACAATCTTCCTCCTTCGTGATGAAAATCATAACTATATTCCATAACGTTGGAAGATAGTTGTGAAAATCCAGCCAAAACACACTGTTTTAAGCTCTCTGTCAATAATATACTTGTGAAAACGTTGGAATTCAAGGAGAAGATCATGAAAGATTACGCACTGGTAATGAAGGATGTATGCAAGGACTTTAAGGTCCTGAACCGTCATGAAGGTCTTAAGGGGAGCATAAGGGATCTCTTCTCAAGAGACTATAAGACGATCAACGCGGTGAAGGATGTGTCCCTCAACGTGGAAAGGGGAGAGATCATAGGTTACTTAGGTCCTAACGGAGCGGGTAAGTCTACCACTATCAAGATGATGACGGGAGTACTGGAACCCACTTCCGGCGAGATCACCGTTAACGGTAAGGCGCCCTACAGGAACAGGACCGAGAACTGTGAGAACATAGGAGTAGTATTCGGGCAGAGGAGCCAGCTGTGGTGGTCGCTGCCGCTTATAGAATCCTTTAAGCTCCTTCGTGATCTCTATATGGTACCTCAGAAGGATTATGAGGATATGATCGAGCTCTACAGATCCCTCGTGGATATCGAGCCGATCCTTAACAAGCCCGTAAGGCAGATGTCGCTCGGCCAGAGGACATTAAGCGATATACTGGCGGCATTCCTCCATAACCCCGCCATCGTCTTCCTTGATGAACCCACCATCGGTCTTGATGTATCCATGAAGGATAAGATCAGGTCCCTGATCCTGGGTCTTAATAAGGAGAAGAATACCACGGTCATCCTTACCACCCACGATATGGGTGATGTCGACGCCCTCTGCAGGAGGATCGTCATCATCGACCACGGCCAGAAGATCTATGACAACGATATAGATCACCTGAAAGGTTACTTCGGTTCATACAGGACGCTTCATATGAGGCTCGAGGACGATACATGGGAGGAGATGCTCATCGATGAGAGCAAGACTGATGTCATGGAGGTCATCATGACGAAGCAGAAGGAGAAGAGGATCAAGGATATCCGTCTCCAGGAGATCTCCACCGAGGAGATCATCAAGAAGATCTATGAAGGAGAAGCCGTATGAATCCGAGAAAGCTACTGGCGCTTACGCGTGCCGGCATAATGGAGTCGCTGCAGTACAGGCTCGGTACTTTCGTAACGCTCTTTGCCAACCTTATATACCTTGTTCTCGTCTACTTCCTGTGGAAGGCTATCTATGCTTCTTCCGGAGTAGAGGCGGTTAACGGAATGACATTTACGGATACCATGATCTACCTGATCCTGGCCACATCCCTTTTTAATTTCCTGGAGATGTTCGTTGTATGGGATATGAGCCGTTCCATACAGTCGGGTAAGATCATCCTGGATCTTCTGAAGCCCATGAACTTCAGGAGATATACTTTCTGGAGCTACTCGGGAAGCCATGTGGTATCCTTTGTCCTTACCTTCATTCCCACATTCATCGTGGTAATGATAGTGACCAAAGGGGCGATACATATGGGCGTGAACCTTCTGTGGTTCGCCGCATCCGTTATCTTCGCACTCCTTATCAACTTCAATATCGAGATGATAGTTGCCACCATCTGCCTGTACACGGAATCCACGTGGGGCATCAATATAGTTAAGGAGACCGTAGTTCTCCTCCTGTCGGGAGCGTCGATACCTTTGGCGTTCTTCCCGGAACGTCTCCGTGCGATAGTTCAGTATCTGCCTTTCAGGGCTGTATATGACATTCCCCTCACGATCCTCCTTCAGAAGAACGGATCGTCATCATTAGAGGGACTCTTGCCCATGTTCGCCATGCAGCTTATCTGGATCGCAGTGCTGACATTCGCCGGGACGCTCTTCTGGAACCATTCGGTGAAGAAGATCACCGTGAACGGAGGTTGATCTTATGAGTGAGAAGAAAAGAGGCTTTAAGTTCTACGCTGATATATACAGGAAGATACTTATCCAGGATCTTAAGAGCAAGATGAGCTACAGGGCCGACTTCGTGATCTCCACGATCGGCATGATCATGACTAACCTCGCGGGCTTCGTGACCTTCATGATCCTCTTTAACAACTTTCCCTCCATCAACGGCTGGGACAGATACCATATGCTGTTCCTTTACGGATTCTCGCTGGTGGCGCTGACACCCGTTCAGTGTTTCTTCGATAACAACTGGAACCTGAGGTTCATGGTAACGAGCGGTGATTTCATCAAGTACTGCTTCAGGCCGGTCAACGTATTCTTCTACTTCATGTCGGAGGTATTCGACGTAAAGGGACTGGGACAGCTTGCCTTCGGCGTGGGAACACTTATCTACGCATGGCACCATATCGGTATCCCGGTAACCTTCATGGCGATATTAAAGCTCGTACTGTTCCTTATAACGGCATCGCTCTTCATGATCGCCATAATGAACGCGGCGGCAGCTACCTGTTTCTGGATCAAGAACTCCGGATACGTCATGGTCATCATGTTCCGCTTCAAGGATTTTGCCAAGTATCCTTCCAGCATCTTTTCCGGATTCTTCAAGGTGCTCTTCACATTCGTGATACCTATCGCATTTGTTGCATACTATCCGAGCCTTGTCATACTGCAGCCCGATAACGTGCCGCTCCTTACGTGGCTCTCGCCCCTACTGGGAGTCCTGTTCTTCTACCTGAGCTACAAGTTCTGGATGCTCGGTGTAAGGAAGTATGATTTTACAGGTTCGTAACCTATTGCTAACCCCTCCGATGATATAATCAACTTATATCAGTCCATCGGAGGGGTTTATGATCTGGTATTACGCTGTGCTGTTTGCCGTAGCAGCAGGATGCACGCTCATCTACGCATTCATGTGGCATAAGCATTTCGACGTTAATCTTACGTTGATGTTCCTTGCAGGCACCATATCCAATCTGGGTTATCTCATGCTCGCCGACTCCGTCAATGCGCAGGAAGCTATACTTGCCAATAAGCTGAGTTATTTCGGGGCATGCTTCGGTCCCCTCTTCATAATGTTCCTTATCTTCAATCTCTGTCATATAGATCTGCCGAACTTCCTTCGAAGGTTCTTCCTCATGGCTTCCTCTGTGATCTATATGTCGGTTCTCCTGACAGGTAAATCGAACTCTTTCTACGAAGAGATCATCTTCGAGAAGGGTGAGGGTGTAGCGTGGCTCAACAAGACCTACGGTCCCATGCACGGAGTCTTCATCGTGCTCATCTCGGTATATACTTTCATAAGCTTTGTCGTACTCATATACAGCTACATAAGAAAGAGGGATGCGTCGCGCTACATGATCTCGCTCCTCTTTACTCTTGAAGTAGTATCCGTGGCAGGGTACTTCGCAAGAAGGTTCTACGACTGGAAGTTCGAGACGGTGCCTCTGTCATATGCTCTTATCCTTGTCATCTTTCTGTTCATCGTCTACAGGATCAATCTCTACGATATAAACGATATCGCCATAGACTCGATGGTGGAGAAGGGCCTTACCGGATTTGTATCCATCGACTTCAAGCACAACTATCTCGGAAGCAACGATGCAGCCAAGAAGTTCTTTCCCGGTCTTAACATGCTCACGGTGGACCGTCCCGTTACGAGGGATGCGGAGTTCGGTGAGCTGGCCCTTCGCTGGATAGATACCTTTGAGAAGGATTCGAAGAAGGACAAGCATCACATAGATACCAAGGAGGGCAATATCTGTCTCGTTACCATTAACTTCCTGTACGACGGTAAGAAGAAGAGAGGATATCAGCTCTTTATCTCCGACGATACCAAGGAGCAGCAGTACGTTAACCTCATCAATTCCTTCAACATGAAGCTGGGCAACCAGGTAAAGGCTAAGACCAAGCACATAGAGGCCATGCACGATAAGCTGATCATCGGTATGGCGGCCATGGTCGAGAGCAGGGATAACTCTACGGGAGGTCACATCAAGAGGACCAGCGAGGGAGTACGTATATTGTTGGACGAGATAAAGAAGGATCCGCAGTTCGACTTCAGCGAGGAATTCTGCAAGAACCTTATAAAGTCCGCTCCCATGCACGACCTGGGCAAGATCGCGGTAGACGACGTGATCCTGAGGAAGAAGGGAAGGTTCGAGCCTGAAGAATACGAGCAGATGAAGAAGCATGCCGCTGAAGGCGCCAGGCTCATCGAGCAGATACTTGAAGGTACCGATAACGACTCCTTCCAGAAGGTGGCCGTAAATGTCGCTCACTACCATCACGAGAGATGGGACGGTTCCGGATACCCCGAAGGCCTGTCGGGAGACGATATCCCGATCGAGGCGAGGATAATGGCTATCGCCGACGTATACGATGCCCTTGTAAGCAAGCGAGTATATAAGGAGAAGTTCTCCTTCGAGAAAGCAAACGAGATCATCATGGAAGGCATGGGGACTCAGTTCGATAAGAAGCTCGAACAGGCATACGTGAACGCGCGTCCGGTGCTCGAGGCATATTATACGTCCCTGGGAGACGAGTAAGGGGACAAGATAACAGCGGCACGATAGGATCACGCCGC
>JAEEGL013189050.1_pt1 | contig 24453 bp, 17 predicted proteins | sample 9134231 | NCBI WGS metagenome assembly JAEEGL01 (sample SAMN16246548, study PRJNA631951) | gut metagenome | biome: gut microbiome; feature: rumen; material: fiber-attached | host: Bos | place: Iran: Karaj | collected 2018-10
CCAATTGAGAAGCACTTTCTCGAACCCGCTCTCCCTTTTCGGAGGGAGCCGAACGCAAATATCTTTGCCTCGCCTCTCTTCTCCTGCGGGTCGCCTCATTCAGCCTGTTGCCGGCCCGTTCCAGCGTGTCGCGACGGAGGGCCAAAGGCCAAGAATCTCACGGCATGAACTGCCTGCGACGTCCTTGAGAAGGAGACGGCGAGACTCCCCGCTCGCCATAGGGAAAGGCCCTTCCTAGGCTTCTTTGGACGGCGCCTTCTTTGCCTGCCTGGCCATGCCCGCTCCTGCCGGGCAGGCCTAATCCTGCACGGCCGCCCTGCCGATAGGGAGGAGAGAAGGCACGCCCGCCGCCTTCCCCGGCAGGCAGGCAGAAGCCTTCCGGGATCCTTGTCCCGCCCCACCCACGCAACGTGAAAAGGCTTTGACCATGAAAAAAGCTCTCGCCCTCCTCGCCATGGCGGCCATGCTCCTCTGCGGAGCCTGCTCCTCGCACAAGGACGCCAAAGGCAAAACTCTGGACATCAACGCCCAGCTGGCCTTCGGTGCCACCTGGGAGGACAACAGGCCCTACATCGTGAACGACCAGACCCTGTACGTGCTTGCCGTCACCCTGGTCTCAGCCAACAAGGCACCCGTGCTCGTGACCGGCATCGACGTCAACGGCGTGGCCGTGGCGGCCGACAGGGTGCCGCGGAACATGATTCCCAACGAGAAGCTGGAATTCACCCTCCCTGCCGGCACGCAGATCAAGGAGATAGTCGTGCACACCCAGGAGGGCGACCAGCGCATGACGCCCATTGATCAGGTATAGCGGCCAGGCAGAGCTGGCCAGATGCAGCCTGCCAGGCTGCTGACAGGAAAGCCCCCGCCGGACAGCTCCTTCCGCTTCCGGCGGGGGATGCTTCTGTTCAGGACCTCCTGCAGCCGCAGGGCCAGCCTGCGAAGCGCTTCCTACCGTCCGCCCTGGCCTTGCGCGCCTGCGGGCCCGCATTCAGCCGTGGCGAGACTGAGGCGCCCCCGGCACACGGGCAAGGGCGAGGCGCCCTGGGAGGGCGCCGTCCTGCCAAGACGGCGCAGCTTCTCCGCCGCGCCCTTCCGGCCATGGGCTGCGGCCTTGACGTACCACTTCAGGGCCGCCTTGCCGGCATCGCCCGCAAGCCCTGCCGGCGCATGCAGGAGCGCATCGCCGACGTCCTCGTAGCCTATGGCAAGCCCCTTGGCTGCGCAGGCAAGATAGCACTCGAGCGCCTTTTCCCTATCTTGGGACACGCCTATGCCGTCGCGGTAGCAGTCGCCCATGTTGTGCAGGGCAAGGCCGCTGCCGAGCTTGGCAGCCTTCTGGTACCAGGCAAAGGCCTCGCTGCCGCTGCGGGGCAGGCCGTGCTTGCCCTTCTCGTACCAGGTGCCGATGGCGTTGGCCATGGCCGCGTCGCCGGCTTCCGCACGCCGGAAGGCCTGCACGGCTTCGGCGTCGCCCTGGGCTGCCGGCCTTGCATCCTTGCCTGCGGAAGAAGCGCCGCCCTGCGCCGTGCCGGGACCATCGGAGCCGGCGCCTGCCTGCTCCTGATCGTCGGGCCCTTCGGCAGAGGAAAGCGCAAGCTCAAGCCTGCCGTTCTTGGCGGCGAAGATCTCGTACTCGAGTCCCTCCGTGCAGGCGGAGCCGACAATGACTTCCATGACGCCGTCGCCGTCGAGGTCCGCAAACTGCTGAACCTTGAAGTAGGAGGCGAACTTGGCAAAGCTGCCGTCCGAGACGTATTCGTGCAGCACGTCCACGCGGCCAGTGCCCTGCCTGACGAGCAGCACGGAGAAGCACCCGCGCTGGGCATAGGGCTTGAGCCCCGTGGCAGGCGGAACGAAGGGCCTGTCGGGCCGCCAGTCGAGGCCGGCCTCGGATCCCAGGATGTTCTGGGCCGAGACGATGCGCTCGCACTCGCCGTCGCCGTCGAGATCGCAGAGCAAGCTCTGCACCACGGCCGGATCCTCGGCCTCGATTCCCTGGCCCCTGAGCCAGCCAAGCACGAGGCTGCGGCTCTCGGCGTCGCTGGCAGTAAGGACCTCCGCCGGCCGGGGCTTGGGATTCCAGGCGCAGTCCACGGCCAGCAGGGCCGAGCCCGGACCCAAGGGGCCGCCTGGCAGGTGGATGTCGAAGGTCAGGTTCGGAACCTGGCCGAAGTGCCTGGCCTTGAGGACGTCGGCGAACTCGTCGGGATGGTCCTGATGGATGGCGGAGACGATGCCCGTCCCCTGGGGGCCCGAGAAGGAGAAGAGCCGCCACTCGTGGCCGCCCCAGACGCGCAGCCGGCGCAGGGAGGGCTTGGACTGCACGTCGGCTGCCGAAACCCAGCGCCCCTGGGAAAAGCCGCCAAGCAGGGCGCCGTCAAATCCGAAGACGGCCTCGCCCTTGGGGGTGGCCAGGCCAGGCGCCGGATGCGCCAGCACAATTGCCAGGGCGAGCGCCAGAACGGTTGCCAGAACGGATGCAAGGCCTCCTGGCAGGATGCGCCAGACGCGGAAGAGGCCATGTGTCGAAGCTCGCATGCATGTACTCCTTTAAGGCTGAAGCAGCGTGGAGATGCCGGCTTGCCTGCCGGCGTCTTCCCTCTTCTACTGGGGCCCCTCCCGGCTGGCAAGGCCCGGGCAAGCGCCGGAACAGGCTGCGCCAGCCTTCCTGCCCAGCGCAAAACGTGCTATCAGCTGGCCCTTCCGAGATCCTGCTTCAATGCGCCGGCCGCCCTTCCAGCGGGAAGTCCTGCCGGCGCCTGCTCTACCTGCCCCAAGGAGACTTGCCATGCACTGCCCGAACTGCGGAGCGACCATCTACGACGACAAGGCCAGCGCCTGCCCCACCTGCGGCAGCGCCCTCGCAGGCCAGCAGCCTTTTTCCGCCGCCGAAGGCGCGACGTCCGTTGAAGCGGCGCTTCGGCGCATGATGCTCGAGCAGTGCGGCGAGGAGCGCTTCTCGACCTTCAGGGACTACGTCGAGGCCTATGCCGCCGTCGGCTGCACCCAGCTCTTCCTCTGCCAGGGCCAGGAGCTCGCCACCCTGGCCTCCGTGCTCGCCATGGGCGACGAGTCGCCGAGGGAGGTCCTCGACTTCGCGCAAGGTACGGATCCGGCCAGCCTCGAGGCCGACTTCAACGCCGAACTTTTGGCCGAGGGCTTCGTCCGGCCCTTCGTGCAGGGCCTCAACACCCAGCTTGGCATAGTCGGCACCCTGGCCGCAGATCCCGCCCTCAAGCAGGGCCTGGACGCCCTCTTCCTGGACGAAAGCGCCGAAGCCGAGCTCACAGGCAAGCTGGCCGCCCTCTACCGCCGCAGCCTGGCGGGCCTCTACGTCCACGTGCAGGCGGCCTTGCGCTCCCTGCAGGCCAAGTGCGCGGAGGGCGCATGCGCCGGCACCGTTTCCCAGGAGCTCAAGGCCCTGACCCAGACGGCCCTGGCCGCCGAGGAGGCAAGGCAGGCCTTCCTCCGGAAGGCGGACGGCATCGTCAAGGAGCTGGCACGGCCCCTGCTTTCGCGCATCAAATCTCTGATCGCGGAACGCGATCCGGACCACCTTCCTGCCTACCAGCGCATGCTCGAGCAGCTCTTCCTCAAGAGCTGGACCGAAGACTTTGCCGCCGAAGACGGCGATCCCGACGAGAACCTGGCCGGCGCCTGGATGATCTTGAGCCACCTCGCCGAGCGCGCCGACGTGCCGGCACGGTACAGGGAGCGCTTCCAGGCCCTGCGCGACAGGCTGGCCCAGATGCAGGAAGCTTGCGAGGGCGCCTTGCCGGCGCAGCCCTAGGCGTCCATGGCTCCCCGGGACGGCATGGTCCGCGCCTTCCGCTACGGCGTCCTGCGCACCAACGGCTACGTGCTCTCTGCCGGCACCGACTGCGTGGTCGTCGATCCCCCGGAGGCGGCGACCGGCATCTTCTCCCTGCTCGGCGAGGAGGGGCTGCAGGTGCGGGCGCTTCTGTGCACGCACCTGCACTTCGACCACGTCACGGGCTGCCGGGAATGGCAGGATCTGACGGGCCTGCCGGTGCTGGCGGGTCTGGAGGACCTCGAGCAGTGCGACACGGGCTTCAGCGACGCGGCCAAGTTCAACGCTCCGCCGGTGCGTCCTTTTGCCATCGACGTCATCGCGCCCGGCAGGCACGCCTTCGGCAGGCTTCTCTGCGACGCCATCCACGTGCCGGGCCACAGCCCGGGGCATTTGTGCTACCACTTTCCTCGGCAGAGCGCGCTCTTCTCAGGCGACACACTCTTCTACCACATGCTGGCAACCACCGGCTTTGCCGCCTACCAGTCGGCGGAGCTGCTCGCCAGAAGCGTTGCCGAAAAGCTCCGGCCCCTGCCGCCGGCAACGGCCGTCTATCCGGGGCACGGCAAGCGGACGACGCTGGCCGAGGAGCTGGCCTGGGGCACACTCGGACAGGCCTGAGCCTCTGCCCGCCGCCGACGCAGCAGCAGGCGACGGCTTGCGGGCGAGATCGCCGCTGCCAGCCTGGACGGGCGCATCCTCCGCGCAGAAGGGGGCTGTCGGCAAGGCATTCTTCGAGCAATGCCCTCCGCTTGCCTTCGAGGGGATGAACGCGATCTCGCTGTGCGTATCCGAAAAGCCGGCAAGGCCTGCCGCGAGAAACGCAAGCCTGCAGGAAGAAGCGCTCTTTCCCAGGCTGCAGGAGGCCTTCCACGCCTGCTCCTTCCCTATCCTAATAGTGGCAGCAGAGGCAGAGCGGCCGCTGGGGCAGGAACAGCTAGGATCAGGGCATCGGCGGGGCGGGCCCGATCCGGCTCCGCCCGGATTCCCTGCAGGGGAATCTCGGTTGGGGGCGCGCTCTCCCCTGCAGGGATGCCGGGAAGCCCTCCCGGACAGGTGCGTTCCGGGAAGGCCTGCGACTGCGGCCTTCCGCCTCGAGCGCAGAAGCCGGCAGAGGCCGGCGGTCAGGCGGCAAGGCCGCAGAAGGGGGCAGGATGCCCGGAGGATGCTGCTTGAAGCATGCTTGAAGGTACTTGAAGCTACTTGAAGCTGCTTGAAGAACGCTTGAAGGACGCTAGCCTCTGCCGGCACGCCTGCACAGGCAGACAGGCCGGCTGGCCCGCCCGGCGCCCGAAGCCTGGAAGCGCAGAGCCTGCGCCCGGCTGGCGCTGGGCTGGCAGGCGCCGAACAGCTGAGGCAGAGGAAAGCCCGCGAAGGCGCCTGCGCCGGCTGGCGCCGCCAAGGCGGGCTGAGCCATCGATGCCTGGGCCTTGCGGACAGCCAGCTTCCTGAAGGATGTCTTTGCCATGCCGCGACCTCCCGGCTCCCGTGGGGAGCCTTGCTGAACAGAATAAAAATCGAAGATGAATTTCAAGTGCATTTTTTCTAGCTTTGAGATAAAAGTCAAGCCCGCAGGCAGGAAAACGCGACTTTTCCGAGATGCGCTCCCGGCACGGCCGTCCTGCAGGCTCCAGCATGAAGCAGGCCAGAAGGTCTCCTGAATGCCTTAGGCGCGACTGGCGCGGACGGCGCCGAGGGCGCGCTGCGCCTTTCAATCCACGGCAAAAGCGGCTATGCTCCAAACCCCAGCAGGGGCTCTTTTCCGTGCGCTCCCTGCGCCACACCCACCTGCAGACTGCACGCCAGACTGCCTGAAGGAGACGACATGAAGCATCTCAAAGCCGCCGTCCTCGCCACCCTCGCCATCTTTGCCCTCACAGCCCTCCTGCCGGCGGCTTCGCCCTGCCTTGCGGCGCAGCCTGAGGGCATGAAAAAGGAAAAGGTGCTGCTCGACACCGACATGGTGGAGATGTTCGACGACGGAGCGGCCATGATCTTGCTGGCCAACGCGCCGAACATCGATCTCGTGGGCATCACCTGCGTCACCGGCAACAGCTGGGTGCAGGAAGGCGTTGCCTACGCCGCACGGCACCTCGAAATCGAAGGCCGCAACATCCCCCTGTACCAGGGCATGCAGTACCCCCTGCGCCCGCAGCGCCACGAGCTCTTCGAAGGCGAACGGGCCCAGTTCGGCATGGGCCACGACTCCTGGCTCGGCTCCCTCGGGCGCCGCGAGCCTGAAAGCTGGCAGGAGTTCTACAGGCGCCGCTACGGCATGGAGCCCAAGTACAAGCCCGCCGACCAGCACGCCGTCAACTTCATCATCGACACCATCCGGGCCAATCCCCACGAAATCACCATCGCGGCCATCGGTCCCCTCACCAACCTCGCCTGCGCCATCCGCATGGCCCCCGACATCGTGCCCCTCGTGAAGCGCATCGTCTACATGGGCGGCGCCTTCTTCCAGCAGGGCAACGTCACCCCGTCCGCCGAGTTCAACTGGTGGATCGACCCCGAGGCGGCCCAGATCGTCGTGCGGAGCGCCTTCGCCGAGCAGGTGGTCTTCGGCCTCGACGTCTGCGAGAAGGTCGTCTTCAGGAAGGGCCACTACGACCGCCTCATGATGACCCTCGACCGCAGCCCCGAGGCCGGCATTCTGGAAAAGACCTTCGTGGGCACCATGTTCGCCAAGGACCCCAAGTTCACGCACTTCGTCTGGGACGTGATCGTGGCCGCCTATCTCATCGACCCCACCATCGTGACCTCCCAGCGGCTGTGCTCCATCGACGTCAACACCCAGTTCGGCCTCTCCTACGGCCAGTCGCTGGCCTACCTCACCCACTGTCCGCCAGGCTGCCAGAAGGCGGCCGTTGTGATGGACATCGACCAGAAGAAGTTCTGGAACATGGTCTGCGATCCCCTCTACTGGGCTTCCGTCAGGAAGGCCCAGAAGCCCTAGTCTTCCCTTAACAGGAGGCATCCCCCATGCAACGCGCAGCGTTTCTTCTCGCCCTTCTCGCGGCCCTCGCGCTCGCCTGTCCCGCGACCTCCCTTGCCGGCCAGTGCTCGGCCAAGGGCCACAGGCTCTGGGGCAAGGTCAAGGTGGTCAACGCCCACGCCGACCTCAAGGTCCAGGTGGTCAACAACTTCCCCGACCTCAAGGTCCAGGTGGTCAACAACTTCCCCGACAAGTGCGGCAAGTGGCAGATGGTCAACAACTTCCCCGACTTCACCATCCAGTTCGTCAACTCCTTCCCTGACGTGAAGATCCAGTACGTCAACGCCTTCCCGGGCATGGCCCGCTAGCCTAAGCCCTGCGTTCCGGACCAGGGTCTGCACTCGGGCCGGCTTCAGGCTTCGGCCTGAGCCGGCCCCGCCATTTCTCCCCCAGCCACAAGGAGCCTTTCCGTGCAGCGCACGCGCCTTCTTCCAGCCCTCGCCCTCGCGACCTTCCTCCTCGCCCTGCCGGCCCTGCTTCAGGGCTGCGCCAAAGCCAGGCGCGCTGGGGCGCCGCTCGCCGTTCCCGCAGGCGGCTTCGAGCTTGTCCTGCTCCACACCAACGACACCCATACCTACATCGCCGGCGCTGACGCCAGCGGCAGGGCCTGCTTCAAGGAGGACGGCTGCTACGGAGGCTACGCCCGCATCTCCCAGGCCATCAAGGACGAAAAGGCCAAGGGAGGCAGCGTGCTCGCCCTAGACGCCGGCGATCAGATGCAGGGCACCATCTTCTTCGCGACCGGCAAGGCGCCCCTGATAGCCTCCCTGCAGAAGCGCATGCCCTACGACTTCTCCACCCTGGGCAACCACGAATTCGACGAGGGCTGCCCTGCGCTGGCGCGCTTCCTGGCGGAGCTTCCCTACGGGGTGCTGGCCTGCAACCTCAAGCCGGACAAAGGCTGTCCGCTTGCCTCCGCGCCCGTCAAGCCCTGGGCCGTGCGCGAGTTCCAGGGCGTCAAGGTCGGCGTCTTCGGCATTGCCAACGACGAGCCCGTGGGCACCAGCGATGCCTGCAAGTCCACGAAGTTCCTGGACCGCAGGCAAGCCGCTCAGCAGGCCGTCAGGGAACTCGAAGCCCGGGGCTGCCGGATCATCGTCGCCGTCACCCACATCGGCCTGGAAGATGATCTGGCCCTGGCCCGCAGCGTCGACGGCATCGACGTGATCGTGGGCGGCCACAGTCACAGCTACCTCGGGCCCGAAACGAACGGCGGCCTCAAGGAAAAGCCTGAAGGCCCCTACCCCCTGGTCGCGTCCTCGCCCTCGGGCAAGCCCGTGCTCGTCGTTACCGCCAAGTTCCAGACGCGCTACCTCGGCCGGCTCGACGTGGCCTTCGACGCCGAGGGCAAGGCCTGCGCCTGGCAGGGCGGCCCCATCCTCCTCGGGCCCGATGCGCCGAGGGATCCCGAGATCAGCGCGCTCGTCGCCCCCAAGGGCGAAGAGCTCGAGCGGCTCAGGAAGGATCGCCTCTTCGAGAACGGGGTCGACATGCCGGACGGCATCGAAGCCTGCCGCCAGGGCGAGTGCCTTGCCGGCATTCTGGCTGCCGACGCCTTCCTCGAGTTCGGCAGGCCCCACGGCGCCACCATAGCCCTCATGCACGCCGGCGGCGTGCGCTCTTCCCTGCCCAGCGGCTGGGTCAGCCGGGGCGACATGCTCTCCGTCCATCCCTTTGCCTCGCACGTGGCCGTCAAGGAAATCACGGGCGCAACGATCATCGAGGCCCTCGAAAACAGCGTTGCCGACGGCCACGACGGCGCCTACCTGCTCCAGCCAGCAGGCCTCTCCTTTGTCCTCGACATGCGCAGGCCCTCAGGGCACCGCCTGGTCAAGGCCGAGGCCATGGGCGCCGACGGCAGGATGCATGCCCTCAATCCCAAGGCCAGGTACTGCGTCGCCATGGCGGACTTCCTCGCCAGAGGCAGCGGCGGCCATCCCATGCTGGGCAGGGGCCGGACCATCGCCCTTTCCGACGAAACCGAGCGCGAGCTCGTGGAGCGGCATGCCGCCCGCATCAGCCCCCTGCGCACCATAGGCACAGGCCGCTTCGAAATCCTGCGCTAAGCCAGGCGGCCCCCGGCGCAAGGCTTGGCCCGGCGCCGGCAACCCTTTTCCCAGCACCCGCGGCCCCGGCCGCCTCAGGAGGATATTCCTTTCATGTTCATCCAGCGATGTTACGCAGGACTGCTCTCCGTCCTGCTCTGCCTTGCCCTCGCCCTCGGCGGCTGCGCCGGCAGGCAAGCGCCCTTCGGCCAGGCCCAGGCCCCCGAAGGCGGCCTCGACCTTGTCATCCTGCACGCCAACGACATGCATTCCTTCATTGCCGGCACCGACAAAAGTGGCCAGGCCTGCTTCCAGGACAAGGACTGCTACGGCGGCTACGCCCGCATCGCCCAAGCCATCAAGGACGCCAAGGCGAAGGGCGACAACGTGATCGCCCTCGACGCCGGCGACCAGATGCAGGGCACCATGTTCTACACCGTCTGCAAGATGCCCATGATGGCGGACATCTACCCGCTCATTCCCTTCGACGCGGCCACCATCGGCAACCACGAGTTCGACGAAGGCTGCGCCCAGCTGGCCCGCTATCTCGACGGCTTCCCCATTCCCATGCTGGCCGCCAACCTCGATCCCGCCAAGGGCTGCCCCATGCTCGGCGCCAAGTTCCAGCCCTGGGTGGTGCGCGAAGTGCGCGGCGTCAAGGTGGGCATCGTCGGCATTGCCTGCGACGACGTCATCGAGCCCGGCAAGGCCTGCGACAAGACCAGGTTCAAGGACGTCAAGCAGACCTTGGAGGCTGCCGTCAGAGAGCTCAATGCCCAGGGAGTGCATGTCGTCATTGCGCTCACCCACATCGGCCTTGGCGCCGACCGGGAGCTTGCCCGAAGCGTCGACGGCGTCGGCGTGATCGTGGGCGGCCACTCCCACAGCTACATCGGCTCCAGCACCGACGAAAAGGCCGAAGGCCCCTATCCCATCGTGGAGCGCTCGCCCTCCGGCAAGCCCGTCCTCGTGGTCACGGCCAAGAAGGCTGCCAAGTACATCGGCGAGCTCGAGGTGCAGTTCGACAGGAACGGCGTCCCGGCCGGCTGGCGCGGCCAGCCCCGCCTCCTCGATCCCAAGGCCCCCCGGGACGGGAAGGTCAGCGAGGTCGTTGCCGGCTACGTCCAGAAGGGCGAGGTCTACCGCAATACCCGGATCGGCATCAACGAAATCGACATGCCCGACGGCATGGAGGCCTGCCGCGCCGGCGAGTGCCTCTCCGCAGCCGTTGCCGTGGACGCCTTCCTCGACTGGGGCGCCAAGTACGGCGCCGAAATGGCCATCATCTCCGGCGGCGCCCTGCGCAATCCCCTGCCCCGCGGCCCGGTCTCGCGCGGCGACATCCTCGCCATCGCACCCTTCCCCAACACCCTGCTCGTGAAGGAGTACACGGGCGAGCAGCTGCTGGCAGCCCTGGAGCACGGCGTGCAGGACGACAACCACGATGGCGCCTACATCATCCACCCCGCCGGCTTCACCTACGAGGCCGACATGGCGCGGCCTTCCGGACACCGCATCGTCAAGGCCGAGACCGCCGGCAGAAAGAGGCCCGAGCGCATCGATCCCAAGCGCCGCTACAAGGTCTGCCTCTCCAGCTACCTCGCCGGCGGCGGCGACAGGTACGAGATGCTCAAGGAAGGCAAGGTTCTGCCAGCGCCTTCGGCCGGCGACGGCGAAGTCATGGAGGCCTACATCCAGAAGGCGAGCCCCCTCAGGCAGCGCCCCGGCGGACGCTTTGTCCTGAAGAGCAAGTAGCCGCCCCTGCAACGGCGTTTCTGCCAGGGCGCTCCCGGCCTCCTGCCGAGGGGCGCCCTGCCTTTTTAGCCGGCTGCATGGCGGGATAACGCTGAAGCCCCTTCCCCGTCTCTGCCAGGTGGCGCTCCTGCGGCATCTTCCAGCCCGTTGGCCGCAAGCCTCTGCAAGGCTACCATCCGCCTCCGCCTCCGCCGGAACTGGAGCCACCGGAACTGGAGTCGCCGCTCGAGCTGGAGCCGCCGTCAAAGCCGAAGCCGTCGCCGCCGGCGCGCTGCGAAGCGCCGTAGGTGGCTGCGATAGCGGCTGCGGCTTCCAGGACGGCTTCGTACCCGTCGCCGGCTGACAGCGCCTCGCCGCTTGACCCTACCCAACTCTCGCCTGGCCTGTCGTCTGCCAGGCTGTCTGCCAAGCCAGGCACGGGCGCAAAGCGCTTCGTCCAGGCTTCGGCCATGCCCAGTGCAGCGGCATAGGGCAGCATCTGCCCGTACTGCTCCGGCGTGTCGTCGGGAGCGCCGGCAAGAGCCAGCCTGTCCTTTTCCGCGGCCCCGACATACATGGCAAGGCCCTTGACGGCTGCCTCTGCAGCCAGCCCCCGAGACTTTGGCAACCTCGGGCAGCGCAGCCAGAACAGCAGGGGGGCGAAGGCGCAGTTTACCGAAGCCGTCCACCACGGCCATTCCCATTGCGTCGCCCAGCCAAGCGCAAGGATAGTGAGCAGGCTGAAGAACGCGGAAGCCAGGACCTTGAGCACGCCTTTCCGGCGGCGCAGCCTGACTAGGGGCCACAGGCCCGCAAGGGCGAAGACGAGGACAATCCAGAGGAAAAAGTCGTTGAGGTTTTCCCCGTCGTAGATGCCGGGCCAGCCACCGGCGTACATGGCCCCGTAGAGCAGGGCCGCGTTGACGGCAAAGCCTGCCAGCGCCAGAGGCCAGGCAGGCGAGTAGAAGGCCTTCATCTGCGCCCTGCAGCCGCTCTTGAGGCCTGCCAGCACGCGGGCGATGCGATCGCCCTCGCCGGGGCCTGCAGGGCGCCAGTCGCCCGGCATGCCGGCATCCAGATGCAGGGCGCCTTTCTGCATCCTGTCGGCAAAGAGGCTGTCGGCAATGGCGAAGCAGGCCTCGTCCTGCCATCCGCTAGGCCTACGTTTCGGCCAGGCGGGAAGGATGCTTAGATCCGAAGCCGCTCCCTTCAGGCGCGCAAAGCCGCGCACGGCTGTCCACAGCAGATCGGCGCGCCCTGCGCCGCCCTCCATGCCGGCAACATGGGCCGCGACTCCCGGCGAAAGGCCTTCCGGTGGCGCAAAGAGGGGAACGACGGGGAGCTTCCTGTTCCTGCCAAGGCAAATCCAGAGCAGGACAAGACACAGGAGCGGGACAAGGCCGGCGGCCGCAAGGAGCTGGGGACCGAAGGTCGCCAGCCGCTCTGCGAGCGAAGGCGCAGGCAGCGCCATCCTGCCGCCCCGCCAGGAAGCCTCCACGACAAGCGACTCGCCCGACTCTAGCCGGCCCTCTGCGGCAAAGGCCAGGGGATCTGGTTGTATGCACTCCTCCCGGCTGCCACCCTTGGCAAGGAAGCCGGACGATGCCTCCAGCTCCGCTCCGTCGGGAAGGCGCAGCACGGCCACGGCCTCCTCGACGGGGAGGCTCCACTGGTTCCCCGTGGCATCAAGACTGAGGAAGAAGCCGTCCTTGTTCCGGCGCACATGCCCCGTCAGGCGGTAGACGAGCACAAACTCGTGCTCGCCCTTCGCGATCTCTTTGACCGGATCCCCGACGACAAAGGTGGTCATGACATCCTTGCGCACCGTTTGGCAGGGCGCAGGCGCGCCGTCCATGCGGGCCTCCACCAGCTCGGCGCCGAAGCGGCGAAGCAACCCTCCCTGCCAGGACAGCGCCGGCACGGCGCGGAAGATGCCGTGCTTGACGGCGTCGCCCTCAGCTCTCACCTGCAGAGTTTCTTTCACCAGCAGGGAAGCGTCGGCCTGCACGGCAATCTCGGCGACAAAGCTTTCGATGCTTTCCTGTGCCCCGGCGTCCTGCGCCTGGCACAGCAGGCAGAGCAGGACTGCGGCCAGAAAGCCTGCTGCGCGGCGAAAAAGCAAGCCGCGATTCATGCGCCATTCCCGCTTTGACATCAGATCTCCTCCCAGTCGTCTTTCGTGCAGCCCGGCACTCCCGGCGCCGCGCAGAGCAGACTATCCTGCCCGCAACTGGGGAGCAACAGCGACACGCAGACGGGCAGGCGGACTGCCCGTCCCCTGCGCCGCAGGGCGCAGGCCTGCGCCCTGCATGCCGCCTATGCTCTACAAATCAATTCTACTTGACAAGCTTAACATCAATGATGACATTGCGCGGTTGGAAATCCGCTCCTGCTCCTGCCTCCATGTGCTGGAGGAGCCTCCGCAAAGGAGAGCGGACTCCCCTCGGCGCCTCCCGTGCGAAACGGGGGGCAAACCAGGGTGATCCCATGAAGCAACCGACTTCCCCCCTGAAATCAAGCCATGCCGCGAAGCCTCGCTCCGCGCTCCAGCAGCACGGAGAAACAACCCGCGTCTGTCAGCCAGGAGGCCTTGGTTCATGAACGTCCTGCGTCCCTCAGCCCTGTTCGCCCGCATCCTGCTCTGCCTTGCCCTTGCCCTCGGCGGCTGCGCCGGCAAGGAAGCGCCCTTCGGCCAGGCCAAGGCGCCGGAAGGCGGTCTCGACCTCGTCATCCTCCACGTCAACGACATGCACGCCTACCTCGCCGGTACGGACAAAAACTACCAGGCCTGCTTCAGCGACAGGGACTGCTACGGCGGCTACGCCCGCGTCGCCAAGGCCATCGAGGACGCCAAGGCCAAGAGCGACAACGTCATTGCCCTCGATGCCGGCGACCAGATGCAGGGCACGCTCTTCTACTCCGTCTGCCGCATGCCCATGATGGCCGAGGTCAACAGGTTCATGCCCTTCGACGCGGCCACTCTGGGCAACCACGAGTTCGACGAAGGCTGCGCCAAGCTTGCCGGCTACCTCGGCGGACTGAAGACGCCCCTGCTGGCGACCAATCTTGCCCCTCAGAAGGGATGCCCTCTTCTCGGTGCGAAGTTCCAGCCTTGGCTGATCCGCGAGGTGCGCGGCGTCAAGGTGGGCATCATCGGCCTCGCCAACGAGGAGGTCGTCGAGCCCAACATGGCCTGCACCAGGACGACGTTCACGGAGCGCCGCAAGACCCTGGAGACGGCAGTGAAGGCCCTCGAGGCCCAGGGCGTGCGCGTCGTCGTTGCCCTCACCCACATCGGCCTTGGCGCCGACCGGGAGCTTGCCCGCACGGTCGACGGCATCGACGTGATCGTCGGCGGCCACTCCCACAGCTACATCGGCTCCAGTCCCGACGAGAAGGCCGAGGGCCCCTACCCCATCGTGGAACGATCGCCCTCCGGCAGGCCCGTCCTCGTCGTCACGGCCAGAATGGCGGCCAGATACCTCGGCGAACTCGAGGTGCAGTTCGACAGGGACGGCGTCCCGGTCGGCTGGCGCGGCCAGCCCCGCCTCCTCGATCCCGCAAGCCCCAGGGACGGGAAGATAAGCGAACTTGCCGACGCCTATGCCCAGAAGATAGAGGCGTACCGCGCGGCCCAGATAGGCGAGAGCGAAATCGGGAGGCCTGACGGCATGATGGTCTGCCGCACCGGCGAATGCCCCTCCGGCACCGTCACCGTGGACGCCTTCCTCGACTGGGGACGCCGCTACGGCGCCGTCATGGCCTTCATCAGCGGCGGCTGCCTGCGCGCGCGCCTTCCTGTCGGCCCCGTTACCCGCGGCGACATGCTAGCCATGCACCCCTTCGGCAACACCCTTGTCGTGAAGGAGTTCACGGGCGAGCAGATCCTCCAGGCCCTGGAGCATGGCGTGCAGAACGACAGCCACGACGGCGCCTACCTCCTCCATCCTGCCGGCTTCAGCTACGAGGCCGTCTTGTCGCGGCCCGAAGGATCCCGCATCGTCAGGGCCGAGCTGGCCGGCAAAAACGGCCCGGAGCCCATCGAGCCCAAGCGACGCTACAAGGTCGCGCTCACCAGCTACCACGCCGGCGGGGGAGACAGGTTCGACATGCTCAAGGAAGGCAGAACCTTGCCTGCGCCCGCGGCAGGCGACCTCGAGGTCGTCGAGACCTATGTCAGCAGGCACAGCCCGATTAGGGACATCCCGGTAGGCCGCATCGTCCTGCGCGCCAAGTAGCGACCTCTATCTTCAGGACAAGGCAGGCGGCTGCGCCCTGTGGCGGGGAGGCATGACCCGTCTCAGGGGGCACTAGCGCCCGCCTTGCGAGGCGCTTGCAAGATTGAATGTTTTACGCAAGAGTACCAGCGCAGGCTCTTCGCCAGCCAAGGCTCCCGTCCTTGCGCACAAGCCTTCCCCCCTCTGGAAGGTCCTGCGGATTCCGGACGCCGCGGCACCGCCACGACAAGGATCCGTGTCGCGCCCCAAGACGATTTCAAGCTCAGCTTTCTCCTCTGGAGGTATACCATGGCCGATGCAAGCACTCTGAAACCCGCCGAAGCCGGCACGAACGCCAGCCAGCCTCAGGACGCCCAGACGCCCCAGCAGGGACAGCCCCAGGCGACTCAGCCCGTGCAGGACGCTGTCCAGGCCCAGGCCGCTTCGCAGGCCCAGCCCCAGACGGCGCAGCCCGCCCCGACCCAGGACGGCGTGCAGGCTCAGCAGCCTGGCCAGCAGCCTCAGGCCTCCTACGGCCAGCCCCAGCAGCAGTGGGCCCAGCCCAATCCCTATGCACAGCAGGCCTATCCCCAGCAGGGACAGCCGCAGCAGGCCCCGTACGGGCAGCAACCCTACGGACAGCAGGTGCCCTATGGACAGCAGGCGCCGTACGGACAGCAGGCCCAGCAGCAGTGGGCTCAGCCCAATCCCTACGCCCAGCAGGCCTATCCGCAGCAGGGACAGCCGCAGCAGGCCTACGGCCAGTACGGCCAGCCCCAGCAGCACCAGTTCGGCCAGCCTCAGCAGCAGGCGCCCTATGGACAACCTCAGCCCAATCCCTACGGACAGCCCCAGCAGCCCTGGGGCCAGCAGCAGGCGCCCTACGGCCAACAGCCTCAGCAGCCACAGCAGCACCAGTTCGGGCAGCCTGCCCAAGCCGCCCCCTACGGACAGCAGCAGGCGCCGTATGGACAGCCTCAGCCCAATCCCTACGGACAGCCACAGCAGCCTTGGGGACAGCAGCAGGCGCCCTATGGACAGCAGCCGCAGCAGCCCTGGGGACAGCAGGCTCCCAACGCCCAGCAGAAGCCGGGCTTTGGCAACATCCTGAAGGGCGCAGCAGCCGGCGTGCTCGCGGGCGCCGCCATCTCCGCAGCCGGACGAGCCATCTTCGGCGGACGCTCTGCCACGGCCGGCACGCCCCATCAGGATCCCAGCGCCGGCCAGCAGATCCCACAGGCTCCACAGCAGGGTCCCTACGACAGCGACTTTACGCAAGCCGATCCCGCCTACAGCGGCTACGGCCAGCAGGGCTATGCCCAGCAGGCCTACAACCAGCCCGGCTATGATCAGGGATATGGTCAGGGATATGGTCAGGGGTATGGCCAGCCAGGCTATGACCAGGGATATGGCCAAGGCTACAATCAGGGCGGCTACGACCAGGGCTACGGCCAGGGTGGCTACAGTCAGGGCGGCTATGATCAAGGCTACACCCAGGCTGGCTACGACCAGAGCTACAGCCAGGACGGCGGCTACCAGCAGGCCAGCTGGAGCTCCGACGACAGCGGGTCTTCCAGCGACGACTACAGCGACGGCGGCGACTTCGGCGGCGACAGCGATGACGACTAGCCCCGCCTGAAGCGGACGCCTGCGCTCCGCATCATGCCGACATCAGCAAGGCCCCGCTCCAGTCATACGGAACGGGGCCTTTGCCATGGCCCTTGCAGGTTCAGGCGAGGCGCGCCAGCACCTGCGCGATGTCTGCCCGGATGCACAGGGCGCGTGGCCAGTTCGGCGGGAGCCTTGGCTCTTTTGGGCACTTGATTTATGTCGAGGTTCAACCGGACATAGTTTACCCACTGCGTGCTCTGGGAATGATAAGATCAGAGGACGCTTCTCGGTAAACGCAGTAGGCCTTACGGGAAGCGCTCCAGAAAGAAGGCTACGCTACTTCGTTTTCTTGCTACAGGCATTTCGGATGTAGGTATCCTCTTTAACGCCATCTTGGCCTGTCCAGCGGACCAGAAGCTTGTCGCCATCAATGCGCCACTCTGCCTCTACATTGTCAAACCAGGCTTTGCGCTTCGCCGGATTTTCAGGCATGTCGGCAAACTCGTCTTCCATGGTCCATGCTCCACCGAAAAAGCATTGCCCCTCGAATGTGCCTTTGATGCCGGAGGGGCGCGCCGCAAAGATGCAGGGTGCCTGCGGAAACGTAGTCTCAGGCTCTCCCCAGGATGCATAGAAAGCTTCGCCTCTTGCTTCAATTGTGCGATTAGCCTCGCCGTCGACTCGCAACTCCTCGTCGTCTACAGCCCAGCAACCCTCCAGCGGGGTCGGAGCCTTGGCGGCTGCTTTCAGGAATTTGGCGCGAAAGGCCTTGACGTCCTTGTCGTAGGGCGATCCGTCGTTGAGAAGTTCTGGAAGCCAACCCTTGGGGAGACCTTCGCCAGCCGCAGGAGCAGTCTCTGGCACTGAAAGGCCAGCAAGGGCAAGCATGCACAGTGAAGCCACTAATTTCTTCATTGCATTCTCCTTGGTTTAGAAAAACCATGTGTGGACGCAGGATTGCGCACCAGAACACGACTTTCTCATCTAAAAATATTCTATCTTTAGACCATGCCATAGTCAAGGAATTGACTTACTTTGGATACTGTTGACGCAAAAAACCTGCTGAAAGAATCTGTTTGTAACGTTATCCTTCTCTACATACTAGGCTAGTTAGGGTAATTCTCTGTATTCTCATTCCCGAAAGTTGAGAACTCTATCTGACATGTTCCCCTTCAATGGGCTAGAAGGCGTCGCTCCCGCATCTTTCAGCTGTCCTGCGCGACAATGCAATCCAGCTTCGCAGGACAGGGGCAGGCAGCAGGCTTGCAGACAGAAGCCGCTTCCTGCAGCATGGCTTGCGGCAAAGGAGAGAAGGCAATGGAAAGCACGCAAATCAAGTCTGGATGCGACATCGAGCACAGCGAATCCCTGCAGCCGGCATCTGCTCGGACGCCCGAACGCACGGAACAAAAGCAGATTTATGCCGCCGCTTCCTTTACGGCCATCGAGCGCCTGCCCGAAGCCGAAATCCGGCTCCGGCAGCAATGCTGCCTCAGGCAGCTTGCCGAAGCGACGCCCGAAGCCGGCGGCCTTCTCGTCCAGGGGCGCACGAACGTCTACTACCTGACGGGCACCCTGGCGGCAGGCCTGCTCTGGCTACCGCAGGAGGGCGAACCAGTGCTCCTGGTGCGCAAGGGACTTGAACGCGCCCGCCTGGAGTCGCCGCTGGAGCGCATCGTGCGCTTCAAGTCCTTCAAGGAGCTGCCCGCCATCGCGACCGATGCAGGCTCGCCCCTGCCGAAGACCCTTGGCGTGGACAAGGAGGGCTTCAGCTGGACCATGGCGGAGATGATGGCCTCGAGGCTCGGGGAGACGGCCTTCGTCGACGCCAGCCTTGCCATAGCCCGCGCCCGCATGGTGAAGACGCCTCTGGAGCAGGATCGCATGCGCGCCTGCGGGGCCATCCACGCCAAGGTCTTCGACGAAATCCTGCCCTCGCGCCTGCGGCCCGGCATGACGGAGCGCGAGCTGGCCCTATGCTTCGTGGAGGAATCCATGCGTCTTGGCAGCGACGGGCTCTCGCGCAGCCGCGCCCTGGGGGAGGAGATGCACTACGGCTACGCCTCCTGCGGGATTTCCGGCATCTATCCGACCTGCTACCCTGGTCCCCTGGGCTGCCGGGGCTCGCATCCAGCCGTACCCTTCCTGGGCTCCAGCGACGTGGTCTGGCAGGAGGCAGAGCCCCTTGCCATGGACATGGGCTGCTCTGCTGCCGGCTACAACACCGACCGCACCCAAGTCTACTGGGCTGGGAAGGCGTCAGGCATTCCGGACAGCGTCCGCCGGGCCCACGAAGCTTGCATCGGGATTCTGGAACGGACGCTGGAGAGGCTCAGGCCAGGTGCAATTCCTGCCGAAATATGGCTCGACGCCAAGGCGCAGGCCAAGCGCCTCGGCTATGCCGAGGGCTTCATGGGCCTCGGCGAGGACCAGCTTGCCTTCCTCGGCCACGGCATAGGCTTGAATCTCGACGAGCGGCCGGCACTCGCTCGGGGCTTTGCCACGCCGCTGGAAGCCGGCATGTGCCTTGCCGTGGAACCCAAGATAGGCCTTCCCGGCCTCGGCATGATCGGTCTCGAGCACACCTACCTTGTCCGCGAGGGGAGCCCGGAGCCGCTCACGGGCACTGCCAGGGACATGATCGCCATAGGCTGAGGCCTCAGCATTTCCCAGCCTCCGAGCCTTCCCCGATCGCTTCCCTGGCCGTTTCCCCAGTCTCTGCCATGCTCTCCGCCCTGGCAACGAAGGGAACAAGCTCTGCAGCTTTCCGGACGGCAGGCTTCATCGCCATGAGGCCTGACAGCACGCGGTCCAGATGGGCGCGGTGGGAGGCAAGGGTCTGCACCCAGCGGTCCATGCAGGCCCAGCCAAGCTCCGTCGGCGCATAGAGCCTCCGGGCAGGGCCGGCGCTGGAGCCCTCGCTCGCCGAGGCAAGGATGCCGTTGGCCTCCATGCTTTTGAGCATGCGGTAGATTCCGGCCGCGTCGGGCGGATTGTCCCCGAAGAGGCCCGTGGCTGCCAGATCCTGCGGCAGAGCGTAGCCGTAGCGCGGCCGCTGGAGCAGGAGGGCGAGCAGCACGGGCTGCACGTAGCGGGAAAGATTCCTGCCTGTGCAGGGAAGCTGGGCAAAGACGTCCACGGTATGCCTTGCGGGACTGCGGGCTGTGCCGGACTACACGGGATGCTTGAGGGCCTCGGCCAGCACGCGGGTGAAATTGTCGCTGTTGCTGGCGAGCACGGCCAGGAGTTCCTCGAGGGAAAGGGCCGGGTGCTCCTCGCTCCAGCTGTCGTAGTCCGTGACCATGGCCACCACGCCGTAGGGCAGGCCGATTTCGTTGGCCAGAATGCACTCCGTGGCGATGGTCATGTTGATGAGGTCGCCGCCGAGCAGGCGGAACATGCGCGACTCGGCCTTGGTGGAGAAACGGGGGCCTTCGATGGTGACGATGCAGCCGCCGTCGTGGGCCTCGACCCCGCAGGTCCTGCAGGCCTCAAGCAGAGCCTGGCGCACGGGCTGGGCAAAGGGCTGGGCCATGACCTGATGGCGCATGTCGCCCGGCTCGAAGCGGTCGAAGAATGTGCTGGGGCGCTGGCGGGTGAAGTCGATGAACTGGTCCGGCACCACGAGGGATCCCGGCCCGAACTGGTCCTGCAGGGACCCGCAGCAGGCCGAGGCCAGGATCTGGGTGCAGCCGGCCTTGCGCAGCGCGTAGACGTTGGCGCGGTAGTTGACCCTGTGCGGGGGGATGGTGTGATCGAGGCCGTGGCGGGCCAGCAGGACGATGCGCGTGTCCGAGCCCTTGATGACGCCTGTGCGCAGGGGGCTGGAGGGCTTGCCGAAGGGGGTTTCGGGAAAGCTTTCCGCTTCGGGAAGGAAGAGGTCGGGATTGTCGAGGCCGGTGCCGCCGATGACGCCGATGAGCTTGTTCATGTGTGCTTCTCCCCGCGGATCTGCCGCGGCGTGCGAGGGTGGAGGAAGAACGTCCCTGAGGGCCATCCTGAGGGCTGCCCTGAAGATCAGTGCTGGGATCTGGAGCCGCCGTCGAGGCCGTCAAGGCGCAGCGCCGCGGCGCAGGCGCCTTGTGCCTGCGATGCTTCGGGCGCCTGTCCAGACGCCTGCCCTGGCGCCTGCCCAGGAGTCTGTTCGGGAGTCTGCCCGGCATCCGCTTCGGGCGCTCCCAGATCTGGGCCGTCGAAGTCGATGTCGAGGCCTCCCGCAGAGGCGCCCTCCGGAGAGGCATCCCGGCGGGCCGGCTCGGCAGGAAGACCGGCAAGGTCAGGCATGTCCACGTCGATGTCGATGTCGAGCCCGTCCTGCGAGGCCTGCTGGCTGGCCATGGCGGCGCCGAGCGGCGCGGCCTTGGGGCGCAGCACCGGGGTTTCCTCCTTGCCGAGGTTCCTGAGGCGCAGAAGGAAGGCCACGTAGGCCTTGGCCGCGCCCATGCCGGAGAGCGGCGCCTCCGTGACCTGCAGAGCCAGCGAGAGGGCGTGCGACACGCGGCAGCCCGCCAGAGCCAGCGACACGGCGCAGCCCGTGCAGGTGGTGGCCACAGGCTTGGAGCAGGCGCGGATGCGGGCCTTCATCTGGGCCGCCACTTCGGGTTCCGCCACAGCGGCCTCGCCGCCCGCGCCGCAGCAGGGCACGTCGTCGATGCGCAGGGGCTGGCTGGCCAAGAAGCCGGCGAAGCCCTTGGCGAAGATCTCGTGGTCGCGGTCCATGCAGGGGGTGAAGAGCGCAAAGCGCGAGCCGTCCACGCGGGCGGGCAGGCCCCGTTCGGCCAGCAAGTCGTAGACTGGCCTGACCTCGAAGCCGCCGGCCTGCTCGAGATGGGCGTGGGTGGCCGGGGAAACGGTGTAGAGCACGCCTGCCCTGCAGGCGGCAAGGGCCTCTCTGAGGCGCTGGAGGCTTGCCCTGGCCTGGGCCGCCATGCCGAGCATGGCCAGGCGCGAGCCCGCATCGGCAACGACGACGCCCATGCCGCCCTGGAGGACAAAGGCGGCCAAAGCCAGTGCCGTCTCGGGGAAGCTGGAGCAGAAGTCCTGGTCGAGCAGAAGGTTGGGGCCCGGCTTGGATTGGCTGAGCACGACAGGCGCATGGCGGGAGGCAGCTATGGTTCTGCCGTGGCCCGGGCGGGCCATGCGACCGTTGTGGGCCTGGACGTACTGCTCGCGCAGGAGATGGGCGAGCCTGGCGCCGTCGATGCCTGCAGGGCAGGCCCGGGTGCACTGGCCGCAGAGGAAGCAGGACCAGGCAAGCAAGGGCGCATCTGCAAGGCCCGTCAGGTCGATGCCGTGGCGCTTGAGCATGGGACAGGCCTCGGTGCAGCGGCCACAGTGGTCGCAGGGTTCAAGCAGGCTTCTGGCCTCGCCTTCAAGGTCGGCCGCAGGCGCTTCGCCGGCCGCGCTGGGCCGCCTGGCGCCGAGAGCAGGGGCAAGGATGCGCCGGGCGGAGCCGGCCGCGCTTTCCAGCATTTCGGCAAGGCCCCTGCCTGAGTCTGCCTCGTCCATGCCGGGAATCTCGACGCGGGCGTTGTGGATGACCATGCGTCCGAGGCCCTGGAGGCGGGAGACGAATTCCTGCACCGCCCTGCCCTCGCCGGCCTTGGCGGAAAAGCCCTGCAGGGTGCGGAAGTCCTGACGGGTGAAGAAGATGCCCTGGTTCATGCCGGGAAGGCCCAGGGCGCCTGTCCTGAAGAGCGCGGTGCCGGCCCAGAGCATGGCCCGCCGCACGGGGGAGACGGCGGAAGGCAGGCTGAAGCAGCCCACCCGGCAGCCCTCCTGCTGGAGGGTCTCCCAAGCCATGGCCTCGTAGCCGCAGGGCAGCACGGTGCCGGGTGCGGCGAAGAGCAGGATCTGGCCTCTGGCCATATGGGCCACCTCGTTGAGGCGGACGGCTTCGTCGCCCCGCACGGAGACGACTTCGGCCCCGGCCTGGGAGGCCAGAGACGCCGTGTCCGTGCCTTCGCCGGGGTCGGCGACGAAGCACTCGGTCCAGGGCCCCTGGCAGGCTGAGGCCACGGTGCGGACCACCGCTTCGGCTTCGCCTTCGGCCGGCACGACGACGCTCACGAGGGGCTTGGTCAGGTCTCTGGCGCCGGGGAGCAGCGGCAGGGTTTCGGGCCGGCGGCAGAAGCCTGCCAGCGCGAAGGAGAGATCGCTCTCGAAGGTTCTGCCGGCGAGCAGGGCCGACTCGTAGCGCCTGAGATTCCCCTGTCCTTCCCGGGCTTCGCGACGCAGGCCGACCAGATAGTAGCCGCCCGAGGTGGGGCCGAGCACGAGCGAGGACCGGGACAGACGGAGCAGCGCCCGGCGGAGCATGGATTCTCGGACCAGGGGCGTTGAGGCCCGCACGGCGACCACGGTGCCGAAGCCCGCACCGAAGGCCTTGGCAAAGACTTCGTCCAGATCGCTGACCCTGTCCCTGGCGCCGAAGCCGGGCTTGACGGGGATGCCCGGGCGGTCGGGCCTCGGCGCGAGGCTGCAGGACGCAAAGGCGGCGCCCATGCGCCCAGCCTCCGTTTCGATCAGGCGGGCCACGTCGGGATCCATGCAGCCGGCGTCTTCCACGCAGACCACCATGGCGCCCTCCACGGGGAGGCTGGCCTCCATGGCGAGGCTGTCGTCGACGTCCGGACGGTTCAGGTCTTCGACGATGCGGTGGGCCGCAAGCTTGGCCTGGTCCGGCGGCTGGGCCTCGCGCGCAGGCCGGCGCGCGGGGATGCGCTGGGAGGAGGCCATGGCGTCCTTGTGCATGCGCTTCTTGAAAAGCTGCGCCAGGCACCAGAGGAAGATGAGGAAGAGCAGGGTTCCCGCGCTCGCCAGGAAGGCCGCGAGCGGGCCTGAGAGATGGACCGTGGCCGTGCCGGCGACGGCGGCGCGCAGGAAGAGCCAGGGCACGGCGCCGATGCCGAAGGCCTTGGGACGCATGCCCGTCAGCCCGAGCACGAAGCCGGCCAGGGCCGCGGGCAGGAAGGGGCAGAGCAGAAGCAGGCTCTCCAGCGTGAAGCAGGCCTCTGCCGGGAGGCTCTGCGTCCAGGCAAGGTGCCGGAAGCGCTCTTTCCCGCCCGGCATCAGCAGCAGGGAGCGGAGGTCCGGCCGCAGGAGAACGCGGGATACGGCAAAGGCGAAGTAGGCCTCGGCGAGGAGCTGGCAGGCAGCCAGGGGAATCCCGGCCCAGGGGCCGAAGTAGGCCGTGCTGAAGGCTGTCAGCACCTGCTCCGGCAGGAGCAGAAAGACGCCGGCCAGGGGCAGGCCGAAGAGCAGAAGGACGCCGGCCTTCACGGGAGCGCCGCCGGCAAAGCCGGCAAAGCGCTCGAGAAAGGTCTGGTCGACGACGTCGCAGCCCCGGCCCGTGGCCAGGGCGAAGCCGACCACACCTGCCAGAAAGAGCAGGAAGCAGAGGGGTCTGATATAGCGCTGGAGCATTACTCCTCACTTGGCCCGCCCTTCCGGCGGACTCTTGTCAGCAGAAGAAAGGCCGCGGCCGTGGCCGCGGCGCCGGCAGGCAGAAGAGGCTGATCCTGCCAGGAAAGGGAGAAGGCGGCCTCGCCCAGCAGGGCATAGGCCAGAGTCGGCACGAACTTGCCCGCCAGGGTGCCCGCCATGTAGGCGCCGAAGCCCATGCCAGAAAGGCCGCAGGCAAGGCTTGCCATGCCGAAGGGCACGCAGGGCATGGCCCGCGCAATGAACACGCCGGCAAGCCCGTGGCGGGCAGCGGCCCTGTCCATGCGGGCAAGGCGATCCGTGGGGACGAAGCGCTCCACGAAGCCGCGGCCGAGCCGGCGCGCGAGCAGAAAGGAGCAGGCCGCGCCGGCGCAGGCGGGCAACCACGCGCAGAGCACGCCAAGGGGCAGGCCGAAGAGGGCGGCGCAGGCCGTGGCGAGGACGCAGCCCGGCACAGGGAGCATGAAGCCCGTGCCGAAGGCCAAGGCAGCTGCCAGCGGAAGGGCTGGCCAGCCGCTGGCGACAAGGAAGGCGTGCAGAGCCTGAAGCTGATCCGTCAGATCCATGGAAAAGGCCTTGCAGTGCAGACGG
>JAEEGL014205171.1_pt1 | contig 24453 bp, 15 predicted proteins | sample 9134231 | NCBI WGS metagenome assembly JAEEGL01 (sample SAMN16246548, study PRJNA631951) | gut metagenome | biome: gut microbiome; feature: rumen; material: fiber-attached | host: Bos | place: Iran: Karaj | collected 2018-10
ATTTGGTACCACCTATGGTTTACTTGATTCTGAGTACTGTACCTTGGTGATCAGGAATTTGAAGAATAAACTGTCATGATTGTGTGGAAAGGGGTGTCACTAAATTTCCGCGGAGGTAGTCACATAGGGGCGTAATTTCCAAAAAATATGTCGGCGATTGTCTGTTCCAAAAAACGTATACGGGGGAGCAGTTTAAGCGGTACCGAAACCATGGCGAGAAAGATCAGTATTATGTCGAAGGGCACCATGAAGCCATTGTCAGCAGAGAGGTGTTTGAGGCGGCAGGGCGGGCTATTAAACAGCGGAAGAAAGAGAAGAGATTGAAGACCGGAATTGCAAACACCTTATATCCGTTTACCAGAAAAATCTTCTGCGGTGAATGCGGCGCAGTGCTTGTCAGACACATAAACTCAACCGGCTCAATTAAATATCCTGTATGGGTATGTCGGGAGCACCTTCAGCATAAAGAAAAATGCTCTATGAAGTATGTGCGGGAATCGGCTCTTAAAGCAGCCTTTGGCACCATGATGAACAAGCTGATTTTTGGCAGGAAGGAAGTTCTTCAGGCGCTGCTTGATGATATTCGCCGGAAGAACAGCAAATCAGATTTGAAAAGGATTGACGAGATTGACAGGACTCTCGGTGAAATCACATCACGCAAGATAAACCTTTCATCAATCGCCACCAAAGGATACATCGATTCGGTCACTTTTACGCGGGAATCAAACAGCCTGAATTTAGAAGCTGAAAGGTTAAAAGGCGAACGTGATGTTTTGGTTAACGGCATCAATAATGACTTGCATATAACAGAGGCCTTGCAGGAACTGATTCTGTTTACCGGAAAGCAGGAGATGTTTTCCGAGTTTAATGAGGACGTGTTCAGAAAATTTGTGGATCGCATGACTCTCAGTACCAGAACGGAGGTGGTGTTACACCTGAAATGCGGACTGAGCCTGAGGGAGATCATTAAATAGCATGACGCGGGGACATACGCCTTTTGGATACCGTATCCGAAACGGCAGGGCGGAACTTTGCGAAAGCGAGGTTCTGCAAATTAAAGGGATTTATTCAGGCTACCTTTCCGGCCTTTGCTACATAGAGTCCGCACGAAGAGTAGGACTGGACATGAATCACGGATGTGTGAAACGCCTGATGCGTAACCGGCACTATTTGGGTGATGACTTTTATCCCGCCATCATAGACCGGGAAATATTCGATGCCGCAGAGAAGGAACGTCAGCGGCGGAGTACGGCTTTAGGCAGAGACCACAAGAAAAAGCAGCTTTCCGACCATGTGGATATTCCGGTGCGGTTCATGCTGAAACCGGCAAAGAGACGGATTTTAGAACCGTTTGAACAGGCTGAATACATTTACAGTTTAATTGAGAGAGAGGTTTAAACATGGGAACAATTACGATGATTCCTGCCAAGAGACGAATCGGCAGCAGGGTGGTTCAGGACGAGATTCCAAAGACCAGAGTGGCGGCCTACTGCCGTGTATCTACCGATACCGATGAACAGGCGACAAGCTATGAGGCGCAGGTGGAGCATTACACCGAATACATCAGGAAGAACCCGGCATGGGAATGTGCCGGAATCTATGCTGATGATGGCATTTCCGGAACCAATACCAAAAAGCGAGAGGAGTTTAACCGGCTCATAAATGACTGCCTGAACGGTAAGATTGACATGGTGGTAACTAAATCAATCAGTCGGTTTGCCCGCAATACCCTGGACTGCCTTAACTACATCAGAAAACTCAAGGATAAGAACATAGCCGTTTATTTCGAGAAGGAAGGGATCAACACGCTTGATGCGAAAGGGGAGGTGATGCTAACCATCATGGCATCCCTGGCCCAGCAGGAAAGCGAGAGCCTTTCTCAGAACGTCAAGCTGGGACTTCAGTACCGTTACCAGCAGGGCAAGGTGCTGGTTAACCATACCAGGTTCCTCGGCTATGACAAGGATGAGGACGGAAACCTCATCATCAATAAGGAGGAAGCCGAAGTGGTAAAACGCATCTTCCGTGAATACCTGGAAGGATACAGCTTCAACATTATCAGCAAAGGGCTGCAGGCTGATGGCATAAAGACTGCTGCCGGCAGTGATCGCTGGCTTGCCTCAACGCTGCATAAAATTCTCAGAAACGAAAAGTACATGGGGGATGCTCTCCTGCAGAAGACCGTTACCACGGACTTTCTTACCAAAAAGCGGGTGGTGAATAAGGGGCTTGTTCCGCAGTATTACGTTGAGAATAACCATGAAGCCATTATTCCGAAAGAACTCTTTATGCGGGTTCAGGAGGAGATAGCCAGACGTGCCAGCCTTGAAACCAATGTGCGCAGACGCAGACAGTACAGCGGCAAGTACGCTCTTTCTAACATTGTGTATTGCGCCCATTGCGGGGAGGTCTATCAGAGAACCCAGTGGAACATACATGGAAAAATAAGACATGTTTGGAGATGCCTTTCACGTCTCCATAAAAAGCTGTCCAAAATAGACTGCCCGGCGAGAACGGTAAATGAAACAGACCTTCACGTGGTGGTGCTGAAAGCCATCAATGAGGTTTATGCCAAACAGGATAATTTCCTGCCGCAGCTAAAGGCCAACATCGCCAAGGTTCTAGGGAACAGTAACTCGGTTGCAATAGCTGCAATTGATGAGCAAATCAGTGAAAAGGAAAAACAGCTTATCAGGATGACAAAGTCTCGGCAGAACTGTGATGCTCTGGGAGATGAGATCCTCCGGCTTCGAGAGGAGAAACACCAGCTTCTGCTTGATGACGCAAACAAGGAAGGCAGTAGGGCGAAACTTGAGGAGTTGGAATCATTCCTCTCAGAGCAGAGCGTTGAAGTTAAGGAGTTCAATGACGCCTTGGTGCGACGGCTGATTGAGACCATTATTGTCTACGATGATCGCTTTAAGGTGAAGTTCAAGTCGGGAATAGAGATTGAAGTAGTCGCATAAGATAATGACAGTCGGGCATAGTTCCGACTGTTTTTGTTTGTGAAACAGGTAAAAACTCGAACTGTCCATTGCTGATATAATCCTTCACAGTATACAAAATTTGCTGATAAGAGTGTGATGCCATGGATGAACTGCTGTCTTTAAACAAAATCTTTAAAGAGAAGATTTTCAGAATTCCAGATTACCAAAGAGGTTATGCATGGAAAAATGAGCAACTCCGCGACTTCTGGGAGGATGTTATTAACATTCAGGAGGATAGGGATCATTACACTGGATTGCTTTCAATTCAAGGTAGAACAATTAAACCTTGTAAAGATCAACCCAAAGACTGGGATTGGCTGATAGAACAAGGTTACGAAGTTTTTCACGTTATTGATGGTCAGCAGCGGTTAACTACTTTTATTATTTTATTAAACGAAATAGTGAACTTTGTTTGTGGATTGGATGTAAATCGAAAAAAAGAAGAAGATGATATTTTTATAGGCAATACTTACAGAGTAAGTAAAATTCGAGAACAGTATTTAAGTGTAATGCACCCTCAAAATAAAGATAAAGTAACATATTTGCTCGGCTATGATATTGATAAGCCGAGTGAGGATTATCTGCAGTATCGAATTTTGGGACGTAAATACAGCGGAGAAGTATCTGAGTCCTATTATACGAGAAATTTAAGCGATGCAAAGAAGTTTTTTAAAGATGAAATTGGATGGCTATACCGCAAGAAAGGTGATAAAGGGATTGAGGATCTTTTTAAGAAACTTACTCTTAAACTGAAATTTAATCTTCATATAATTACCGATGATTATAATGTTTACGTTGCCTTTGAAACCATGAATAATCGAGGCAAGAAACTTACTAACCTTGAATTGCTGAAGAATAGACTGATATATTTAACCACGCTATTTCCTGATACAGAAGCTTACTCACAAAAAGAATTAAGAGACACAATTAACGATACCTGGCGAGAGATTTATCATCAATTAGGCCGAAATAGTAAAGTTCTCTTGTCTGATGATGAATTTTTGCGCGCTCATTGGATTATGTTTTTTAAATATAGCAGGAACAAAGGAGCTGCTTACGTAAGGTATCTTTTGGATAGGTTTTCTCAGAAATCAATAGATGCATCTCGGTATATTCATGCCTCAACAGAACTTGGAGAAGAAGTTGATATATTTCTTGATAGGTTGATTACGGATGAATCAGACAGTAGTGATGAACTAGATAATACAGAATCTGTTGATACAACTCCTGAAACTGATTCGTTAACCCCGAAAGACATTTTAGATTATGTTAATAGCTTAAAGGAAATTGCTCAGTTCTGGTACTATACCTTTTTCCCTGAAGATGAAAGGGAATTTCTAAGTGTAGATGAAAAATTGTGGCTTGGTAAGTTAAATCATATAGGCATAGCATATTTCAGACCATTAATTGCCGTGTCTTTGCTACCTAGACCGAATTTTACCAAAGAAGACAGATTGAATCTTTTTAAAGCTGTTGAAAGATTTATTTTTATAAACTTTCGTATTGGTTGGTCATCATCATCTTATGGCAGCAGTTATTATTATGACAGAACTCGGAGAGTGTACAAGGAAAATTTAGATTTATCAGATGTTGTAAATGATCTAAATAATACTACAAACCGTAACGTCAAGGATGATATCGACGTATTCGTAAAGAAAATGAAACGATTATTTAGCGATAATGAAGGTTTCTATACATGGCGTAATTTAAAGTATTTTCTTTTTGAATATGAGTGCTCATTGGCAAAAGATTTGGGGAGAGGAGAAAAAATTGAGTGGGATCGGTTTACAAATTTACCCAAGGGAGAAATTTCTGTTGAACACATATTTCCTCAAACCCCAACAGAAGATTGGGAGGAATTGTATGAACAGTATAGTTATAAACAAAAAACACTGTTAATGTCCACTCTTGGTAATTTGTTACCGCTTCGAACAAGTATAAATTCCAGCCTCCAAAATGATAGTTTTGACAATAAGAAACAGAAATATATTAATGGCGGTTATTCTGAAGTCGAGGTCAGTCAAAATTATACCTGGGGAGCTCAAGAGATATACAAAAGAGGTATGAAAATGCTGTGCTTTATGGCTAAGCGATGGAATTTGAAGTTTGATAGCCAACAGCAAATGGAAGAACTATTGCATGTTGATTTTATTCAAGAAAAAAGGGATCTACCTGAAAACTTGAATATGTACCTTCAGGAAAATACAGAGGGAAACCCTTTAGCTGAAAAATGTTGCAAATTCATCCGAGATAAAGTAGTAATTGGGGAAATTATAGAGCGCCCTTATTTTGATTACACAAGTAAGGATGAAGGACATGTTTTTGTCTGTCAGTATACAACCGATTCAGTTAGAAAATTTTCAAAAGATTTAAATGCAAAAAGTATATGGAATACTGATGAGTTTTGTTATTTTGAATTTAAATTCTATGGGACGGTGGTTTTAGCACAATTTATATTAAGTTGTCTGAATAGTCCGGATAATATGTTTGAAATATTTAAACGAATCAACTGGAATACCGATTTTCATTATGCCGACCGTTTGACCCATAAGCGTGAATATGGAGTTCCATTCATAACTGACAGAGTTGATCTTGATGGTAAAACTGAAGATGAAATAAATGCCACGTTTGAAGACATTTATAAACAGCTAATGGATTTCGAACATCGGTTAGTTAGCTATTTATCTGAATAACCAAGACTTCCAGTTCGAGATGCGAGCAGGGAAGGGGCGCGATTGCGAGTGGCAGAGCTGGAATCATTCCTCTCTGACCAGAGCGCTAAAGTTAAGTAGTTCAATGACGCTCTGGTGCGATGGCTGATAGAGACCATAACCGTCTATGATGACCGCTTTGATGTGAAGTTCAAGTTGTGTATAGAAGTTTTTGCATAATACAATGACAACCGGGTATGATTCCGGTTGTTTTTATTTGTAAAGATAATGCCTCAAAATTAGATAATTATGGGATTTTATAGTTGTGTAAAAAGGTATAGGTGCGTATTATTGCAAAAACATTGTGTCTATGTGTATTCATTTATGTATAGATAATAACTATTGTTGCTAAATCAATTTCCTCCTTGCACGTCGAGACGGTAGTTTTACTATCAAGGGCAAAATAGAACGGCTCTGAAAGCCCTTGAAATCAAAGGGTTGGCGGAGTTTGATGCTTTTTTGAGCATGACTGTAAAGAGCGATTCTGACTGTATGTGAAAACATATCAAGGCGGCGGGATACAGCATAGCTGTGGCTATGGTTTTGCTGTTTTAGGCGGGTTGTAGCTGTGGTTTTATTGTCGACTAAGGCGTCATATCTGACTCTACGCAATTTCATTGATTTAGCGCCTTACAAGGGAGGCAGAGAGTGTCTAAAGACCTGAACATCAAGGTATATAATGCGGCGTATGAGTATTTGTTGAGCATTAAACCTGATGATGTAGATTTGGATAAGTATTTCTACGGCGACAGCAAAAATTTCAAGTCTTTAAAGGATATATATGTCCAGTTCATCACTTCTGCACAGAACTATCAAAGTATGCCAAAAGTGATCAAGTATAGCCAGCGAAAATCGGATGTATCAGAAATACTCTTCAATTATGATATTCAGCGGATTTCTGAGATGTCCCCTGAAAAACTGTATAGCGAGTTCAGGGACAGATTTAATGTTGCGGGCAAAGATAGTAAAAGCAATAGCTGGTACAAATGGAGCTGTGCGATAATTGACTCGGCAAAATTCGTCAGTGGATTTAAGGATGCTTTTGATTTTAACGAATTTGTCAAAAGGTTTAACTACAATACTTCTTCGAGAATTGCTTTGCCACTGCTTATTGCCACCAAGATAAAAGGAATCGGATTTGTTCTCGCCTGCGACTTGTTGAAAGAGTTAGGGTACACATACTACCCCAAACCAGATGTGCATATGATTGATGTGTTTCATGGTATAGAGATGTGTGAAAAAGATCCTATTTCAGTATTTGAGGCCATTGAAAGGATGGCTGATGATTGTCGCACTGTTGATGATGCAGTGACGCCTTATAAGGTGGATAAGGTTTTCTGGTTGATTTGTTCAGGGAATTACTATAAGGAAAAAACACCAATTCAGATAAAGGGACAAAAGAAAGAGCTCATAGATCTTCTAAAAGGCTATGTAAGATAATCCATACTTGTGTTGTTAACATTTGCGTTCTATTTAGCAAACATAGCAAGTGATTCTTAAGACTTACTTATCTATCCGCTTTTACGAACATTGCAGATAAATGAAAATATAAGGATCGGGCCAAACCTACATTTATCGGGTTGTGGATACTATTTTGCTTTTGTGGAGGGGCTACACAGTTAGCGGTGTAGTATTTGCTCCGATCCTCAAAGTAGCACTAGAAAATCGTTGAATGTTGGCTCTATAGACTCTTTTCGTATTGCTCTAACGCAATCTGCATTTTATTATATAACTTCTTATAAGAAGAACAGTAATACTGCTTTTCTTTAAATGTAGAGTCTTTTATAAATCTAAAGTATTTGCAACCTCCTCTGCATAATCCTAAGAACTTACAATTTTGGCATTCGTTTGGAATTACTTCGGCTCCTGTATATATTTTTCTATTGTTCTCTAGCGTGGTTTCTACTTCATCAAATATGGTTCCTATTTTTAAATTACTCTTTTGGCCAAAACAATCACATGGGTATAAATCACCATTTGGAATAACGGTAAAATACTGATGACATATATCACAATGTGTACATTGATTTGCTTTTTTTCCTAAATACCACCTGATAAAATCATCAAAATCCCTAATTGAAATGTTTTCTATTTGTTTGCTTAACCATATATCGAAGAAATTGCATAGAAAATTACCATAATCGTCCGGCTTTATACAATCTGTCAAGTTGCCGTAATTCATTGGCAAAAAACCAAAAGATGTAATACCAGTTTCTGCAAAGAAATCAAAAAGTTCCGCCTCCTTTCCTAAAGTTTCATTTGTAACTACGGTAAGTACAGAAAAATCTAAGTTATAGTGTTTCATAAGCTTTATGTTGTTTATGATTCTCCCATAGTGATCGATACTGGTACCCCGATTCTTTGATTGGATTTCATAAAAGCCGTCAACGCTTATCCCGATCTTAAAGTTGTTCTCTTTAAAAAATTTTATCCAATCCTCGTTAAGGAGTAATGCGTTAGTTTGAATACAGTTTTCAATTTGAAAATTGGCTGATTTTTTCTTTAAAGCTTCATATTGGTATTGTATAACTTCTTTGAAAAAATCTATCCCTATGAGGAGCGGTTCTCCTCCGTGCCATATAAACGATGCATGTTTATCGTTTTTGTTTAATGAATTATCTATAATCCTTTTTACAATTTCACCACCCATTTTATTCTTGCCAGAATTGATGCTGTTGTGTCTGTAGTAACAGTATTTACATCCCATGTTACAAGCTGTAGTTACTTTTATTATGTAATTTAATTCCATCATGTCACCATTAAAAAAGCACCCAAACGAGGGTGCTATCTCTTGTAAAAAAATATTACTTAAAAATACAAATCACTAGACAACTGTTATCTGGATCTAGACCAATTAGTCCATGATGCGTTAGTTGAAGTATTAGAATTAATCCTCTTGATGGCATTTGCTAAAACGTTCATGCTCTACTTTCCTTATAAAATAAATAACGAAATGAAATCAGAAAAACTCCGAAAGTCATCGGTAGTACGTCTAAAATTTTACCCCCCCCAACTAGTTTCAATATGTTTTGTGCAATAGTGTGACATAGTTTGAAAAAAAACATGATTGGCAAAACAAGCAGTGCCGCAGTTCCTTACCGCGACACCGCCTTTCAGCCTATCTTTCGGCGTATCTCCGCCCGATGTCCATCGCTTTCTTCAGGTAATAGTACATCTGCCGGGTGGTTAACCCCAGCCGGTCAGCGATTTCCTTAACAGACAGACCGTCGCCTTCCTTCAGCTCGAATACCTCGGCGATAAGCGGATCTTCCCGAACCATCCGTTCCCGAAGTTCCTCGTACTGCCGCTTTGCCTCAAACAGTTCAGCCAGAAACGGTTCTTCCCGATGCTGCTCATTTTCGATGACCTCATCCCATGAAATGACGTTCGGCTGCCTCTGATCACGGTATCCCGGAAACGGGCAGGTCGCGCAGCTGTTGCTGTCAGGACAGCGGATCAGCCGTGTTTTGCCCGGAACCATGCAACGATTCTGCCGGTAGGTGTTACGGTGGCGGGTATGGAGTTCTCCAAGAAGGAAGCGGTAAGTAGCTTCATCAGCCGGGGTGAGATGAACCGTGATCCTCTCATTCCCAATAAACCAAGTACGGCACTGGCTCCAGCTTATTCCAAGCGACACCAACTGCTCACTGTGCTCTATTTCGATTGGCGCGGCATAAACCTCCTTGCCGTTGTTCCTAAGTTCATTAAGAGTTTTAGCCTCATCGGATGTGAGGCATTCCCATTTGATTTCCTTTGCCATTGCGGCTTCTCCAGATCGGAAAAACCGAAGCGGAGAAACCCGTTATGGCTGAATTGTCTCGTGTACATATAAGGTCACCTCGCGGGGCTGTCCCCGTTTCGGAAGTGACCAGTGGTGCATGACACCGGACTGTTTATGAAAATTCGTCTGTTTCAGCCATGAACTCATCAATTTGCAACTTGATGAGCCTACACAGATGAGTTAAGTCCCAAAATCCGTAAAAAGGTTTTCAGGCGTAAAACACACAAAAAAAGCAGGCACGGTGAGGGTGTCTGCTAGAAAAAACGCATTCCTGATAATTGTGATCGTGTTAACAATTCATCAAAGGAAGCACAAAACTGAAATTGTATCTGTTTAATAACCTGAGGTGTTAGGCGTTTATAAGCCTGATGGGAAAAGAAGTGAGAATGTGGCTAAAGTCGGATAATTTCTAAACTAAGGCAAACTGGAGAGAACGAGCAAAGTTACTTATTGAACAAAATATACAAGGAGGGCGGGGAGCGGGGACTCTAAATTGATGATCTTGAAATGCGGCTGATCTATGTTGCTACGGCGTAATGACAACCTGTTAGCAAGGTAATATTTTTTAGACGCAGGTTTTGACATTGGGCGATGGATTCTGTTTACTAACTACATTTAAACGGTATTCCCGTGAGGTTCCTGTATGTCCGAGACCAAAATCAACTCATCACTTTCCAGCAAGTTCAAAAAGACTCAGGTAAACAGCGTTCAGAAGCTCCCTGACATTACGGGACATACTCTTGGCGAGTTTTTGGTGGATTCAAGGCTGGACATTGTTTCCGGGGAGGCGGATATCTACCTCTGCTCCGGGACAGGGAGTCATGCAGGAAAGAAGTTCCTTCTCAAATACTATCGCAGAGAAAATGCCGTAAAGCCTGACGTGCTTGAAAAGCTGAAAGGCGTGAACAGTCCATTTGTGGCTCCGGTGGAGGGTTTTGGTGAATACCAGGGGCATCAGTATGTGGTGCGGCCGTACTACGAGATGTCAGCTTTATCGGAACTACTGGCAGAAGGTACAAGATTTTCCGAGGAAGAACTCAAAACACTCATTATCCCGTCAATTATTGAGGGCCTGAAGGCCGTGCATGATGCCGGAATTCTGCACAAGGATCTTAAGCCCGCCAATCTTATCCCTGATGATGCCGGGGAGCATATCGTTCTTATTGATTTCGGAATAAGCACGGATACGGGGAAGAACACCTTTGTAGTAACTCAGACCGGCATGACACCTCTTTACGCCGCCCCGGAAGCTATGCAGGGGATATTTCACCGGGAAACCGACTATTATGCCCTTGGCATCACCGTATTTGAGCTCTTCACAGGCTTTACCCCCTTCCAAAATCCCGGTCTTTCTCCGGAAGATGTGGCAAGGTTGGCTGCTATCAGCAAAATCGAGTTTCCGGAGGGCTTCCCGGAAGACCTTAAAAAGCTGGTTTTAGGACTCACCTACAAGGATATCTCCCACCGTAACGAGAAGGATAATCCCAACAGGCGCTGGGGCTATGACGAGGTCAGAAGATGGATTAACGGCGAAGATGTGTCGATGCCGGTGGGAAGCGGAAGCGATGCTTCAGGACAGAAACCGAAATTCCTTCCCTACAGCTTTGACGGGGTGAAGCATGAGAATATGGAGTCTCTGGTTAAAGCCATGCTTAAGGATCCGTCTTCCGGAATCAGGGAGGCAGGGAGAGGTATTCTGACCCACCATTTCAGTATTTTTGCTCCTGATTTAGAAAGAATTTGCCGGGAGGCGGAGGAAAGTCTTCAGAAGAACACGGATGAGTCAGCAAGCCATCAGGTTTTTTACTGCCTGATGTACCGGCTTTGTCCGGAACTTAAAACCATCTTCTGCGGCGGACGGGAATTCGGGAGTCTTACGGAATTAAGTGAGTCGGCAATCCAAGCTGCAATCTCCGGAGATACCGTATTTGTAAGCGAGCTCCGGCATCTCCAGAGTTCATTTCTGAATTTTTATGCGGGATCCATTTTAAAGAGTGATGCTGCCACTGATTTCCTTCAAAAGGCCGCATTGCAGATTTCCCAGCAGAAATGCTCAGATATGCAGGTTGCCTGGATTCTGGGCTACGCATTCTCAGACAAGAGAAATATCAGGATAGGCGATAAGTCTTTTAACGATTCTGTTGAGCTTCTTGGTTACCTTAAAAAACTGGAAAGCGAACAGGGCTTTTCCGATTACATCAAGTACATTGAGGCTCACCGTGCAGATCTGGAATTCTTTGCCGCAGCTATTCCTGAAGCAAAGTCCCGAGAGGCTTTAAAGCTGGTTTTGGAAGATTTGGAGAGGGCTGTTTTCGGACAGGGCGAACTTCAGTTCAAAAACTCCCGGGCCTTTGATGACTACGTGGGTAAGCTCCTCCGGGAAAAGCATACCTACCGTCTCTATCATATCCTTAACACTTATGATGCCGCTCTTAAGGAGGTATCCGAAAAGGTCTGGCACTCAAATTCCTACGATAATCTCAAAAGGACGGTTTCTGGGTTTGTGAGTTTTGAGGAGCATTTATTCGCCTCGGTACAGGATCTAAAGGCTCATTTTGAAAAGCTTTTAGAGGAAAACCGGGATACCCCGGAGTTTTTCAAGAAATTTGTCAGTTTTCATAACAGTGCTTTAACCGATCTCGAAAAGATCTCCGAACTCTCTCAGGTTATCGGAAGATTCTGGTTTTACGCTAGTTCCGTTGCCGACAAACAGGTCGGTATCACCGTGAAGGGCGTCAACTATCCTACGGTTAAGCCTAAGCTCAAGCCCAAGCCCATATTTAAGGTTGGGGAATATGTTAAGTTCGGCAGCTACCCTCAGAAAAACGGCAGTACCAAAAAGCCCATTGAATGGCTGGTTGTGGAGGTTAACGGCGATGAGTCCGTCTTGGTAAGTCGTTACGGCCTTGATTGCAAGCAATATCATAGAGGAGGAGACATCACCTGGGAGGACTGTGACCTTCGGAAGTGGCTTAACAATGATTTTCTGAAAGCGGCCTTCTCAGAGGAGGAGCAGCAGAGGATCAAGCTCTCAGATGTGGTGAATGATGATAACCCGATAAATAGTACTCGCGGCGGGAATAATACCTGGGATCGGATTTTTTGTCTCAGCCTTGCGGAGGCGGAACGTTATTTTAAGTATGACAGTGAAAGAAGGTGTCAGCCTACAGCTCATGCCTGTAACTTAGGTGCATGGGTAGATGGCAGCTACGGCTGTTGTTATTGGTGGCTGCGGTCGCCGGGCGATACTGAGAACAGCGCGTCGTACGTTTATGCGGACGGTGCACTCCGCCCGGATGGTAAGTATGGTTCCAACGAATGCGGCACTGTGCGGCCTGCTTTAAGGCTAATCTGGAATCAGTAATCTCCTAATCTGGGAATCAGCCGTTTAAGAAAATACTTGTTTCGGCCATGCACTCGTCAATTTGCAACTTGATGAGCTTACGCAGGCGAGAGTGTTATAAATTTGTATCCAGTTCTGAAAAGACGCAGGGCATGTAGCATCCAACAAGCGTGTTGCATGTTTCATAAATAAAGCCTTTGTCTTTGGTAAAAAAAGCAATCCCCCTAACAAGTAGCCAGGGGGATTGGTGAAATCTGACGCTTGGTCAAGATTCATACGAAAAAAGCAGGCATCATCGTTGATGGTGTCTGCTTTAGTCACAATATGAAGTAATTATGTGATCTGGATAACAAAATTACAGAGTGTGGATTTTACAGAGGAAAAGGCTTTCTTTCCATAAAATTGTGTGATTAAGGTGTTTGATTGATGATTATTTGTGAGGATGGTTGACAAGTGTACAAAGTATGTCGCAGGTTTGATTATAAGGTGAGCGAGACAGGCTTAACGGTCGTGGAGTTATGTTTAATGTGATTAAATAGTATTCGTTAAGGCTGGCTTTTTGCTAAAAATGTGGGTATTGCTACGAAAAAGACAGCAGAATTGTGCTAACATCACTCGAACTACGTTATACAATGTCAAATTCTGCTGTCGATAAAGTTTGGAAAAGTTATGGCTGTGCTGGGAAAATTAGTTGAGATAGAAGATCTTCGAAAGGTTTGGCCTCACGAAGCGTGTGATTTTACTCCGTAGCTGTCACAAGAAGAAAATATTGAGCTTTTTAGCAGATGCTGTTGGCTTAGATGAAATAACCCTTGAGGAGACCGAGTCTGCTGTCGGTGATTTTAATGTTGACATTTTTGCCTCAGAAGCTGGGACAGGTCGTAGGGTTATAATTGAGAATCAACTTGAAGATACAAATCTCGACCATCTAGGAAAATTGATTACTTATGCTTCAGGAAAAGATGCAAATGTAATAATCTGGGTAGTTCGTCATGCTCGAGAAGAACATAAGTCTGCAATTGAATGACTTAATAATCACACTGATGATAGTTTAGGCTTTTTTCTGTGTGAAATTAAACTTTATAAAATAGGCAATTCAGACCCAGCGGTTAAGTTTGATGTGGTTGAGAAACCTAATGATTGGGTGAAAGAGGTCAAAAAAAGCGAATACGCCACAGATACTCAAAGGCAACGCTATGAGTATTGGCAAGATTTTCAAGAATATGCGTTTAAAAAACCTGATTTTGCTAAAGCATTTCATAGGAGAAAACCTTCCACCGATCATTGGTTAATCTTCGCGGTAGGTGTATCTTCATGCAAAATTTCGGAAGAAACGAAATTAATGCAGAGTTATTGATAGATGCTGATAAGAAATTGTTCGATGATCTATATAGCAATAAAGACAGAATAGAGCAAGATGCTGAATTAAACTTTGATTGGCGAAAAATGCCTGAAAAGAGAGCAAGTCGCATTGTTATTACCAGAAATGCGAATCTGGCGGAAAAGGAAGAATGGACTGGGCAATTTGATTGGTTGATTGATATGATGCTTCGTATTAAGAGAGCTTTTAAGAAATATCTTTAGAAACATATTCTTTGGAAGCTAATAAAAAGAGGGGTTTGTTATGTCAGAATTTAGCGAGGATAGCAGAGTAAAGTTTCCAACTATAAAGCACCTAATGGAAATGGGGTATAGTTATATCTCGTTCAAAGGGGTTAAAACAAAGGATGGGGAACTGGAAAAAACATATGTAGATCCCGCGACTAATATTTTGACAGAAATATTAAAAAAGGCTTATTTCAAGTTTAATCCTCTAAAGAAAGAAGATGATTTTAACCAATTGCTTTCAAAGGCTAGAAATTCTTTGAGCAATGATGATTTAGGGAAACAATTCTACAATGAGTTTTTGTTGAATCCAGATGAAAGAATGATTGACTTCTCGTCATCTGAAAACTTTAGGGTGAATAATACTTTTCAAATAGCTACTGAACTTACCTGCGGTGATAAGTCATCTGACAATTTTAGACCTGACATAACAATTTTTATCAATGGACTGCCGTTAGCGTTTATTGAGGTAAAAAAGGAAAATAACACTAATGGTATTCAAGCTGAAACAGAAAGGATGAAAGTTAGGTTCAAGAATCAGGCTTTTAGAAGATATTTGAATGTGACTCAGATTATGGTTTTCAGCAATGATATGGAGTATGCAGCTGAAAACAGACCTCCAGTACAAGGAGCTTATTACGCAACCATCGGCAGGAGAGATACCAAGTACTCTACTTTCAGAGAAGAAGGCCAGGATAGTTTCCCTATAAAGATTCATGTTCATAATGTTTCAAGAGTTATAGAGGAGTTAATGCTGAAGGATAATAATGTTCCGCAGTATCTTAATTTTTCTGAATATAAAACAAACTGTAATTATTCAAATACACCAACCAAGAGAATGTGTAATAGTTTATTCAGCTATGAAAGGTTTTATTTCTTGCTGAAATACGGAATAGCCTATGCCGATTACAGTTTCGGTAAACAAAAGCACATAATTCGATATCCTCAATTATTCGCAATAAAAGCTATAGAACGCATGCTGGATAAGGGAATACAGAAGGGTGTAATTTGGCATACTCAAGGTAGTGGAAAAACAGCTCTTGCCTATTACTCAGTTAAGTATTTAACAGATTATTATTCTAAGCAAGGAGTAATACCACAGTTCTTCTTTATTGTTGACAGACTTGATCTAATGATTCAAGCACAGATGGAATTTTCCTGTCGAGGTTTAAAAGTTAATCCGATACAGGACAAGGAGGATTTTAAAAATATTATCACTAGTCCTCTAACAACTCAAAATCAAGAAGGACGGTTAGAAATAACGGTTGTCAATATCCAAAAATTCACTGATGATTCTAAGGTTATCGGAAAATCTGCCTATAACGTTAAGGTTAAGAGAATTTACTTCATTGACGAGGCGCATCGAAATTATAATCCACAGGGTTCTTTTCTAAAGAACCTTATGGGGAGTGATACAGAGGCAGTAAAAATTGCATTAACGGGTACTCCTATTATTACAAAGGATATAAATACAAAGGACATATTTGGCGATTATATACACACCTATTACTATAATGCATCTATCTCAGATGGATATACTTTAAGGTTAATGCGTGAAAACATTAAATCAACCTTTAAAGGTGAAATGCAGGAAGCAATACGAAAAATTCAGGTAGACCCTAAGTATGTCAGAATGAAGGATGTATATTCTCATAAGAGCTATGTTGCACCTCTGCTTGACTACGTTGTTAAGGATTTAAAAGAATATCGTATTGCTCAATCTGATAACTCATTAGCTGGAATGGTAGTTTGTAGCAGTCGTGAGCAAGCCAAGAAAATGTATAGCATATTCCTTCATAAATATGCTGACCCAGAGGAGTTGAATACATATGTAGATGAAGGTGAACAATTTACCGAAAGCCTACCGCCGGATGCAATAGCCGGTTCTCCGAATTTTACAGCTAAACCGGGATATTTTAGAGCAGCTTTAATTCTTTGTGATAGTGATGATAAAGAAACTAGAAAAGCGTGGATTGATCTGTTTAAAGATGGCAGAGTTGATTTCCTGATTGTCTACCAGATGCTTCAAACGGGATTTGACGCTCCCCGTTTGAAAAAACTGTACTTGAACAGAATGGTGCGAGATCATAATTTACTTCAAACCCTGACTAGAGTTAACAGGCCTTATAAATCTTTAAAATACGGTTACGTTGTAGATTTTGCTGACATAGAGCAGGAATACAACAAAACTAATCAAAATTACAGAGAGGAACTGGAAAAAGAACATGGAAAAGACACGGTTTATACGCTGGATAAGTTATTTATCACAGAAGAAGAAGCGAGAAATCAGATTACCAAGGCGATAGAAACTCTTAAACCGTTTGAACTTAAAAATGCTACTATTTTCGGAAAACAGCTCAATAAAGAAGATGATGTAAAACGCGTTAATGAAATTAAAAACTCTCTTGAATTATTGCAGGGTATCCACAATATGTTGTTGAGTCAGGGATCCGATGCTGAATTGATGCGAGAGGAATTTAATAACAACTGTAATTTTGCAGAGATGCATAATTTCATAAAAGCTGCGAAAAATAGAATTCTTAGTTTGAATTATTTACATCATAAAGATGAAGTTAATGATGTTAGGACTTTATTGAATTCAGCCCTTGAGGATTTGACATTTAGCTTTGAAAGATTTGGTGAGCCAGAAGTTTTAGAATTGGCTGAACAATATAAGGAAGCTGTTTCATATGTTAGAAATCAGCTCTTGAATAACATAGATCCGGAAGATCCTGAGTATATAAGTTTGGAACAGGCGTTTCTCGAAGAGGTATCCAAGAAAGGAATAGTCGATGGTAATGATCCAAATGCTGTAAAATCGCTCAACATGCATGACAGAGTTGAGGCAATAAATGATATTTTAAAGAAAATTAGGAAAAAGAATGAAGAGGATAATATTCTTGCAATTAAGTATAAGGGAGATCCTAAATTTGTAAGAATTGAAAAAAGACTAAAAGAAAAAGCAGAGGAATATGAACAGAACAAAGAAAAGTTGAATGAGCATGGATACCGTGATCCTTCAGATGTAAATGAAAATAATGGGAACGTAGTTTACTCAATCCTCACAAGAAATCAAAATGCGATTAACAATGTTTTGTTGAGTATTAAGGACGATGTTGATGAGATTTGCCTTAATAACGAGGAGGTTATTAATGTTCCTGGATACTTTAACAAGCAAATTAAGTCATCAGTTACTAGACAATTCAAATCTGCATTTGGCTTTACAGATGCTGATTTAAGGATTTTTGTGACTGGTTTAATTGATAAAGAATATAAAATTTCAGCAGTAGCAAGAGCTTAATATGGAAAAAACACTAGAAATTCAGCAACAAACTAAAGACTTGATTGATCGGCTTAAAACGACAACAAGTGTTAATGGACTCGGTAATTCTGGCAGTGAATATATTGTGATTGTTCAGATGTTTTTATATAAATTTTTGAACGATAAATTTATTTATGCAGCCAAGAATGAAAGACCAGACTTAGTAGCTGACGATAAGGATATTTATGAGTCTTTAGCAGAAATGTCAGATGATGAATACGATGAACTTTGCGACTTAATGTCTGACACTGTTATATTGAAGAAAGAGCATCTCTTGAAAAAAATGGCTGAAAGACAGAATGATGCAAATTTTGCTAAGATTCTTGATTCTACTATGGAAGGCATAGCGGATTGCAATCGAGATGTCTTTTACATAGTGAATGAAGATGATACAAGAGTTCCGATAATTAAGCCTATTTCCGATTTTATCTCTGGAGGAGCACCCAAGAAAAATGCCTTTTGTAAGGCTCTCATAGGTAACATTTCATCATTTTCTTTTGAATCTGTATTTGATGCAGGCTATGACTTTTTTTCCACAATATTCGAGCATTTGTTAAAAGACTATAACTCTAATGGTGGTGGTACTTATGCCGAGTATTACACTCCGCATTCTGTTGCAAATATAATGGCAAATTTGCTAGTAGATAAAAATGCTGATTTAAAGAGTGTAACATGCTATGACCCTGCGGCCGGAACCGGTACCCTTATAATAGCTCTTGCTCATGCTATCGGTGAGAACAAATGTTCTGTGTTTACTCAGGATATTAGTGAAAAATCCTCGACAATGTTAATGTTAAATTTAATATTGAATAGCATGATGCATTCACTGACTCATGTTATTAAGGGTAATACAATGACTCATCCGTTCCACAAAGATGAGAATGAAAAACTCAAAAAGTTTGATTTTGTTGTAAGTAATCCACCATTTAAACTTGACTTTAGTGACTATCAAAATCAATTAAAAACAGCAGATTCATATAAGCGTTTCTTTGCAGGTGTTCCAAACATTAAAGACAAGAAAAAAGATGCGATGGAGATTTATCTTTGCTTTTTCCAGCATGTACTTGCCTCAATCAAGGATGCAGGAAAGGGAGCTATTGTTGTACCAACAGGTTTTTTAACGGCAGGATCAATCGCTTTGAAAATCAGAAAATATTTGGTTGATAATAAATTTTTGAAAGGTGTTGTCAGTATGCCTAGCAACATATTTGCCAACACAGGAACAAACGTAAGTGTTGTATTCATAGATAAGGCGGGAATTGAAACTCCGGTTTTCATAGATGCCAGCAAACTTGGTGTTGAGTCAAAAGAAGGAAAGAATAAGAAAACCGTTTTAGAAAGCAAAGACATAGAGCAAATCGTTTCTACATTTCATGAAGCAAAACTTGTGGACGACTTTTCAGTAACTCCAAGTTTTGATGAAATCAAAGAAAAGAATTATAGTTTTTCGGCTGGGCAATACTTCGATGTAAAAATTGAATACGTGGACATAACTCCAGAAGAGTTTGATAAAAAGATGCAAGACTATCAGGAAACTCTTCGGAAATACTTTGAGGAAGGAACACAGCTTCAGGAAGAGATAATGAGCCAATTAAAGAAGGTTAAGTATGAATAAGGTCAAATTATCAGAAGTTGCGAATGTCGAATTAAGTTCGATTGATAAAAAGATTGTTCAGGGTGAAAAGTCAGTAAAGTTGTGTAATTTTACTGATGTTTATTACAACTGGGCAATTACCAAAAGTATTGTCGATAAATGCATGAAAGGTTCGGTTAATGAGTCTGAATTCAGCAAGTTTGCATTAAAAAAGGGGCAAGTAGCAATCACAAAAGATAGCGAAACTAGATCTGATATAGGCATGTCGACTTATATTTCAGAAGATTTTGATGATGCGGTTTTGGCCTATCATTGTGCATTGATTACACCGAAAGAGGGAAAGGTTAACGGAAAGTACCTAAATGCTTTACTGAACGATTCTTATGGACGCAAGTATTTTGCAAACCAAGCCAGTGGAAGTGGGCAGAGATACACGCTGTCAAAAGAAGCTATAGAGAGCATTAAAATTCCTCTTCCATCAATGGAAAAACAGAATGCTATTGGTTCGTTCTTCTCCGATATTGATAGAAAAATTGAGTTGAATAACTGCATAAATGATAATTTATATAAGCAACTTGAACTAATATTTCGCTATGAATGTAAAGCTGAAGTTAAACATCCCAATAATGTCTTATCTGATATATGTTCATATTCAGCCGACAAGATCGCTGTTTCTGAGTTAACTGTATTTTCTTACTATTCAACCGAGAACATGCTGCCGAATAAAGCTGGGGCAATAGACGCAACAAATTTACCTACATGTAATCTAACAACAAAATGTCATAACGGAGATACTCTTATTTCTAACATCCGACCATATTTTAGGAAGATTGCCTACGTAACTAATGTGGCAGGATGTTCTTCTGATGTTTTGTGTTTTACACCAAAAGAAAAACATCTTTCCGCATTCTTGTTCTGTACTTTGTACGAAGATTGTTTTTTTGATTACATGCTTGCTGGAAACAAAGGCACTAAAATGCCTCGAGGCGATAAGCAACTGATAATGAAATATCCTGTCTCTATTCCATCTCCAAACAATCTCAGAACTTTTAACGAAGTCGCTGCTCCCATACTTGAACTAATATCCTTGCATAAGATGGCTAACAAAGAACTTTATAATTTGCGAAACTCTCTGCTACCACTTCTTATAAACGGACAAGCAACTATATCTGTTTAAGTTACTAAATAATCATTTACTCGAAGAAACGTTGAAGGCCAAAATCGAAAATACAGATAATGAACTTTAAGTTCATTACCTGCAATACACGCATTCCGATCCGGCAAAGACCATGGCGTAGGCTTTGATTGGCTTGTTCTTGAATTCCTTGGCAGTCTTGTAGGTGTTGACCTGTTCGGTTGCTTCATTTTTAGAGTAGTTCTAATCCTTCTTATAGTACGGAGTGACATACCCGCCGGCGGTAAGGATCAAACCTTTCGCCCATGGCGGTGTGCGTGCCATCTGCTCGCATAATGCCTCCAGACTTACTCGCGGATCTGCCTCGATAACCACTTCATCATGTATGTGCATCACAATGCTGCAGTGCCGGAGCGTCTGCATGGCATAGCAGAGAATGTCTCTTGAAATGGCCTGGACGATGTTCTCCACGAATTTGGGGCCGTAACTCTCGATGCGTTCCCACCTTTTGGAGGTTCCCACCCCTTCGTAGGTCACGCTCTCCCCGCCGAACTGGTTCATGCCGATGCGAGGTTTAACGTAGGCAAGCTTTCTGCCGGAAGGCAAAGTTATGAAGAGCATGCCGCTTTTGCACGCGAATTTAAGCCCATGGGTTTCAGCAGAGGTGCGTTCGGTAATGGCTGTCATGACGGCATTGTCCACCGCCCACCAGAACTTCACGATATTAGGGTTGGAGTTCCGCCAGGCGGTAACCAGGGGCTGCAGTTCTTCTTCCTTAAGCCCCATCTCCAGAGCTCCCATGGCTGTTAAAGCGCCACCCCCTCCGCCGTATCCGCAGTTATGAACAAGGTGTCCCGATACGGCAAACCGGTGCTTTGGCCCGGCATTGAGAATGTCGTAAACAGGCATAACGCCGCAGCAGCGGAAAGGGGCGGAGGAAGCCCGGGATCTGCCAACACGGACGAGGGGAAGTTTGTCTTATGCGGCATCACCGAAAAGTACCGGCTCAGTATGTCCTTTGACATACACCTGGTGATCTCCCGTGGCGGTGAGCCCGTCGTAGCTTATGACCTCTTTCAGCCCACGGAAAATAAGCCCGTCATGATGCACCCATGATTCGCCGTCCCAGAGCAGATCATCTGGGCAGATCTTTTCAATCGGAATCATGCCTCTCCTGGTATGAACCAGTTCTCCGGCGGCGATGCACGCGAGTTCCGCTATCTTACCTTTTTGTCTCAAATGCCCGTTCACCCCATGCTTTTCCACGGGAACCTTGAACATCTGGTTCGCGCTCATGCAGTAAATATCGCCGCCGTTTTTGAAGAGCTCCATGCGCCATTTCTCCCCGGCAAGCCAAGCAATCACCCGGGCTTCAATGGCTGAAAAGTCCGCTACATAAAAGAGCTTTCCCTTTGGCGGAATAAAGGCCGTGCGCACGAGCTGAGACAATGTATCCGGCACATCCTCATAGAGCATGGAGATCGCGTCGTAATCCCCGGAACGGACAAGAGCTCGGGCTTGGTCTAAATCACTCATGCTGTTCCTCGCCAGATTCTGAAGCTGCACGATTTTGCTGGAAAACCTCCCGGTACGATTGGCTCCGTAGAAGCGGAAGAGTCCCCTGGCGCGGTTATCAGCGCATACAGCATTCTGCATGGCCTGATATTTCTTAACGGCGGATTTGGCAAGCTGCTGCCGTAAGGAGAGCACCCGGCAGAGCTCCGGCGGCGCGTTCTTCATGAGCTCAGCCACGGCTTTCTTGTCCAGAGATTCCGTCATAAGCCCGTTTACGGCAAGCCAGTCCTTCATCTGCTGGACAGAGTTGGGGTTCTCCAGAGCGGTGAACTCCTTCATGGCCGTTATGAGTTCTTTCCGGGAGCGGGCATCCATGCATATCGCCTGACGCACCAGCTCCATATCCACGAGAACGCCCCGGTCGTTGATCTCCTGGTCGATGATGTATTCCTCCCACATAAAGTCCGGTACCGGGAATTTTGACAGACGTTTCTGTATTTCCATTTCGGTCTCTACGTCTCGGAGGTTGTAGCGTTTGAACATCTCCCATTTGTCGGGAGCATGCCGGGGGAGATTGCGGGTTCTGCCGCCGTTGCTCTGGGTGGGAGCGCAGGGCTTGCAGAAGTAGCGGATGAGTTCCTTGCCCTCGGTGAGTTTCTGCTTCTCAAGCCCCAGCACCGCGCCAACGCCTTCAAGGGACTGGGGGAGTCCCAGTGTTGCCGCCCACACCATGTCGCAGCGCCAGCCTTCGGGGCTGAGATAGGTACCTGCAGGAAGTCCGAGATACCGGGACAGACAGATTCGCTCAAAGGACGCGTTGTAGCTGTGTTTAATGACCTTCTCGTCGGTAAGCGCTTTAAGAATCTCATCCGGCACTTTCTCCCCGCATGCCAGATCGTAAACCTGCACCGGTTTCCCATCTATGCTGCAGGCAAAGAGCAGGATTTCAAAATCCGGGGATTCGGAGTAACGGTACACCCCGCTTTTGCCGATATCTACGCTGGAATAAGTTTCCAAATCAAGACAAATCGATTTCATTTCAATGCCTCACAAAAAAGGGCGGAAGTCACAGCCGCCGCCCTCGTACACAAAGTTAAATGCCGGTTAGCGGAGGTACTTCAGTCTGCGCCGCAGCCTTGAGATCAGATAGGTCGTGAACTCAAAGACAAAGGCTGAGACAATTCCGCTGAACACCCCGGAGAAGAACCCCGCCATGAAGATTTCCGATGCGTCCATGCGCTATCCCAGAAAATCTTCTTCATCGTCTGCGGTGGCAAAGTCGCTCTCGGCGCTGGCTCTGCCGCCCAGAGGTTCGCCGTCCCGGATCTTCTGCAGGTTGTTAAGCCCGCAGGCGATGCCCCGGTTACCGTTGGCGTTGAAGGCGTAGAACGTGATGCTGGCTCTCCCGTACACCCCGGAGTAAACCTCGGACTTGTCCAGGAACTCGTTCCGGTTCGCATCCACCACTCCCGGGGCGGTGGCGGAGTTGGCATTCACGAAGTACGCATTGGCGTAGGCCTCATCATCCGGACGCTCCAGATCCCCGTCCCGCAGCGGAGTTCTCAGGGTGCTGAGAGCCGGAACGGACTTGGCGTTGCCCTTGAGCTTGGATTGGCCTTCGCGGTAAGCCTCCTCAATGGCGGCCTTGATCTTGCCCACGGTTACGGTATCGGACTTCGGAATGATGAGAGACACACTGAACTTCGGCTTGCCGCCTTCAATTGCCTTGGGTTCCCATACGTTGGCGTATGACCATCTGGTGTTAACACCGGTGATTACTTTCACTGTCATGATTATTCATCCTTAAAATCAAGTTTTGCTGTTGAAATCGCCGGTCTTTTATCGCTGTCCGGCACCAGCGTCGGTTTGCCTTTCGGCTTTTCAATAAGCCCTGAAAGGAGCTCGTCAAATCTTGCCTTCCCGAGAAGCTTCTGCATGGCGGTGATCCCCAGAACCTTCTTCTCGAAGGGGTCAAAGCCCTCTGATGCCACCGCATCGATCACGGCTGCTTCATCGGTGTATTTCCTTACGCTTCTTCCTTCCACCAACTTGAAGCCGGGGTAGGATGTACCGGAAAGCGCCCGCTCCAGGGCATAGGCTTTGATGTCGTCCGCCCAGGAAACAAGAGTGTCGATCTGCGGAAGAATGGCGGCGATCTCCTCTGAGGTGAGAGACGGAGGTTCCGCGAACTCATACTTCGCAAGCCCCAGGCTGTATGCTGCGCGTTTCCGGCAAGCCGCTTTGATTTTGCAGAACCGGCAGTGTTCGCCCGCCTGAAACTCTCCTTTGCCTTCATAGGCAAGCTTTGCTCTTGGGGACAGCACTTCATCAGCCCAGCGGAGAAGCTCTGCAGCGGTCATCTCGAAGGTGTCGGTGTTTTTGGAAAGAAAGTGAGATAGTGACCACGCTTTGAGGTAATTTGTGACTCCCCTTTCCGATGAATCCTGATTGCCTTTTCCG
>JAEEGL014669682.1_pt1 | contig 24453 bp, 22 predicted proteins | sample 9134231 | NCBI WGS metagenome assembly JAEEGL01 (sample SAMN16246548, study PRJNA631951) | gut metagenome | biome: gut microbiome; feature: rumen; material: fiber-attached | host: Bos | place: Iran: Karaj | collected 2018-10
CGCTCACTCGCGTTCGAACCCAGACAAGGCTTCGCCTTGTTTGGGTTCTTAAATTACTCAAAACAATAAAAGAAGAAACAGGATGAACCTGTTTCCTCTTTTATGGGCCCGGAGGGATTCGAACCCACGACCAAAGGATTATGAGTCCTCTGCGCTACCGCTGCGCCACAGGCCCGTGGCGTATATAATAAAGTATTCAGTTTTCAATCTCGTGCCTGTGTCTTGCGTCCGCTTGCGCTACCTACCTCTCCTCGAAACGTGACATTTAGTCACCTTTCTCGTCGGCAGAGTGCCACAGGCCCGTGGCGTTTATAATAAATATTAAATTTTCAAATATTGTGCCTGTGTCTTGCGTTCGCTTGCGCTACCTACCTCTCAGAAAATCCTCAATGGTTCGGATTTTCTTCGGCAGAGTGCCACAGACCCGTGGCGTATAATTACTAAATTGTCATTATTGAGTCAAAGTCACATTTGCGTCAGCGCAATACCAACAGTTCAAAATTTTCTTAGATAGCATGTAACAAGCTCAATAAGTTTATCCTAACAACTAAAAAAGAAAAAATCAAGTGTGGTGTTTGTAAAATATTTTCAATTTACATTTACCCCTGCTGTTGTCGCGACTGCTTTAATTTTGCTTACTAAAGTCATTACTGTAGTTGCTCTCTGTCTTAACTCTGCTGCCGTTTTATTTATATTCGATATTGTTGTGGTAACATCACTGATAGTTTGAGCAGATTTAAGTACAGTTGATACCGTTCTGGCTCCATTTGCCGCTAAAAGTACATAATCTTGACTACAATTTGTTAATGTAGCAATATTACCCAGCAAAGCTGTTTTTTCTTTAGCCGACATTTTTTCAATTTTTCGGATAATACTTTGTTTATTATTTGCAATGTATGAGTTCGCATAATTAGAAATTACTTCGGTCAAAATGCTTTCTTTGGATTTAAGTTGTGATTTTACACTCCAAGTTTCTTTCCATCCTGATAATGCTGATACAATATTTACAAATGCAGATTTTGCAGTATTATCTATAGTGGTCATCTGGGCTTCCAAATCTTTTAGTGAAGTTGTTTGTGTTGTTTGCATTTCAGAAGCTCTACCTATGAAGTTCAAGATCGAATTCCATTCAAAAGCATTTGCTTGCAGCATTGTCAAACCTATGATTAATAAACCTATAATTATCTTTTTCATACAATACTCCCTATTTTTCGCAGATTCTATCATAAAATTATTTAAAAGTAAATTTAATCAGGTTGGATTTTTTAACTTAGTATTGTATAATAAATATAAACTGAGAGCGATTGCATTTATGAACGTTAATGTTAACATTATTTATATTTTTGTTGCTTTTATTGGTGCTATGATTGCTGTATACATTTTGTATGCAATAATTATCCCTAAAGGTAACTCTGATAAAGACAGAGAATTTCAGCTTACAACAAAAAACATACTTGAGCACGTTAAAACTCTTTATGATAAAGGAGAGTATGCATTAGTTCAACTTTTAGCCACACAGTATCTGGAAAGAGTTCCATCACATATTGAAGTAAGACAATACCTGGCAGAAGCATATTATAAGGACAAGAAGTTTAACAATGCAATAAAACAATGTCTCATTATTTTAAAACGCAATTCTAATAATTTTCAGACAAGAAAAATTCTTGGGGATTGTTATGCTCAAAAAGGATTTTTAAGCAAAGCTATTAAAGAATTTGAGGATATTTTTGATTACAAAAGTAATGATGTAGAAGTTGTAAGAACTCTTGCCGAATTGTACAGGGACACGGAACAAATATACTCTGCTATTTCTGTTTATAATATTTTAGCAGGGCTTGTTAAAAACAATGATGAGATTGCTAAAGTACAAGGTATTTTGGCAGATTTAAACGAACAAGCTCATGACTATCCCGCTGCTTTTGAAGCTTATAAAACTCGCCTAAGTATTTATCCTAATGATATTGAAACCAACCAAAAACTTATTGAACTTTATATAAAACTTAAAAATCAACCTAAAGCTGTTGAAACACTGCTTTATATGTTGAGTTTTGTTACTGAACCAAAGGTATTATTGTGGGTTTATGAAAACCTTATTAACATGTATGTGAATATGGAAGAATATGAAAAAGCCATAGAGTATTCAAATAAACTTTTAGATGTTCAGGGGGCGGATAAATTTAAAGTGCGAAATAATATCGCAAACTTTAATTTAAAATTAAATAATTTTGATGCCGGAATTAGTCTTTTAGAAGAATTAGTAATGATGTCCCAGAGCGCATATGACGTAACTGTTGAATTAGCAAAAGCTTATATAGACCAAAAGGAATATGAAAAAGCTTTAGAGAGGTACAATATTCTTATGGATAAGGCTACCCAAAAAGAAGCAAAAGATTTACGAGTTTTGATATGTGATATGTATATAAAATGGGCTATTGATAATGCCGAATCCGGAAATTTTGATATTGCATTCGAATATCTGGATAAAGCTGCTGATGCCAATACTTTAAATCCTGAAGTATATTATAATAAAGCCGAATTATTCTACAAGCAAAAGAATTTTAATTCCTGTGTTGAATACTTAAATCGAGCATTAGACTATGATAAATTTAATAATTTTCATACAAAATATTTGTTGAAATTATCTGAAGCACATCACGAACTTGGTAATTTCTTTGAAGAGAAAAAAGCATTATCAGATTTACTTAAAATTGATTCTCAAAATGCAATGGGCTTATATCGTTCCGGCCTTATGTACATGACACAACATGATACAAAAAATGCGGAAGATTCTTTCAATGCTGCGCTCGCACAGGATCCGCATTTAATACAGGCAAAATATAATTTAGCTCTGATATATGAAAGTAATAACAGAGAAAGGGCCAAAGAGTTATACAGGGAAGTTTTAGAAGAAGATCCTTCTTTTGACGAAGCTAAGATTGCTCTTGCAGATATATCCTCATCCGATTACTATTAAAAATCTTCCGGTATGAATATTATTCTATCAGTCAAATAGTCAATTGCTTCTTTTTCTGTTATAAATCTTGGTACAATTTGCTGATAATCTTTAACAACAGATATAACATCTGCAGCAGATAATTTAATAATCCTTCTGCTTCCGGTTACCGATTCAATTATTCTTGCCATATTTCACCTCACACAAATATATACGGCATTTTTTGCAAAATCTTTAAATAAATCAAATCTATAAATTAGAAAAAATATTTCGGATTTGAAGGGTTATTTATTAAGATGGTAATAATATGCAATGAATGTAATATGCATACACTATACCAAACAGCGCTCCGACAAAAACTTGAAGAGGAGTATGTCCTAATAATTCTTTTAATTTGCCTCCGGCTTCCTTTAACTCTTGTTTGTAAACATCCATAATAATTTTGTTTAAGCAGGCGGCTTGTTTCCCTGCAGCACGTCTTACGCCTGCAGCATCGTACATGACGATAAAGGCATAGCCTAATGCTATGGCGAATTCTATAGAAGAAAATCCTCGTATCAATCCGACAGAGGTAGAAAGTGCCATAACACCGGCGGCATGAGAACTTGGCATACCACCTGTAGTCGTAAACATTCTAAAATCAGCTATGTGTTTTACTATCCAATGAGAGAAAAATTTTATTATTTGTGCCGCTATTATAACAGAAAACGAAACAAAAATTACTTCATAGCCTGTATTGTATATTGTAGTATATCCCATCTAAACTCCCGAAAGTCTTTCTTTTAACTTATTTAGTATACTTTCAATTATTAAAGAATCGTACCTTGCAATTATACCATAACAATCGTTAATTAGTGAATTAAATTTATTTTTTGCACTATCAAGTCCGTATAATGAAACATATGTGAGTTTTTCACTATTTTTATCCTTTCCGACGGTTTTTCCCAGTTCTTCAAACGTAGAAATTTCATCCATAATATCGTCATAAATTTGAAAAGCCAAACCAAACTTTTGTGCAAAATCATCAATTACATCAAACTCTTCTGAGCTGACATTTGCTATAATTGCACCTGTTCTCATAGCGAGTCTGAATAAAGCCGCTGTCTTATTCATGTGGATGAAGTTAAGAGTCGCTTCAGGCGATTTAATATATTTACCCCCTTCTGATTCTATATCAACTACTTGACCGGCAATCAAAGCATATGCGCCGCCCCACTTCGTAAATTCATGGACTAATTTTAGTGTTATTTCAGCTGAGAGTTTGCTTTTTTCAATAATTAACTGCGGAGCAAAGGTCAATAGTGCATCTCCTGCAAGAACCGCGTTTGCTTCGCCGAATACTTTGTGATTTGATGGCTTTCCTCTTCTAAAGTCATCGTTATCCATGCAAGGTAAATCGTCATGAATCAAACTTTGCGCATGCAGCATTTCAATTGCACAAGCTGCCGGAAAAGCTTTTTCCATATCCCCACCCAGCATACGTGTTGTTTCAAGGCACATTACAGGGCGCAGACGTTTACCCGGAAGCATAACTGTATATTTCATTGCTTTAAAAATCTCTTCCGGATAAATTATAGGCATGTATTCATCAAGCTTTTTATCAATTAAATTAATCAAATTCTGCATCATCTATATCCTTGTATATGTTTTGTTTTTTTGTATTTCTTGCACTTTCTCTTTTTCTTGAACTTATTTTCACAGACACTTTTTCGTGTGTATTTTTGTGTGCAGTTTCCGTTTTAACTCCCTGATATTTTACTTTTTCTTTGTATTCTTTTGATTCTTCTACAAAAGCAATATAGCTTTCGTATCTGGTTTCATCAATTTTACCCAAATTAGCTTTGACAGCACAATCTGTTTCATGGATATGCAAACAGTCAGGATATTTACACAAGTGTTTATATTTATGAATTTCGCTAAATAATGTATCGACTTCGTTTGGTAATAAAAAATCAAATTTTAAATTACTAAACCCGGGAGTATCAACTATCCTTGAATTTTCATCAAGTTTGATAATTTCACAGTGCCTTGTTGTGTGAGTCCCCCTGCCGGTTTTTTCACTCACTTCTTTTGTTCTTATATTAATACCGCTAATAGCATTGATTAAGCTTGATTTCCCCACACCTGATGCACCGCATAAAACCGAAGTTTTCCCGGATAAAATATTTTTGAACTCATCCAACCCATATCCTTCAATTGCCGAAGTAAACAAAATATCATAACCTAGAGGCTCATATATTGAAAAAACCTTCTCAATAGTTGTATCGTCATCCGAAAGGTCATTTTTATTAAAGCATAAAACTGTTTCGATATTGTGATATTTTGCAAAGGATATATATCTGTTAAGCTGCAAAAAACTAAGTTCCGGTTCTTTTACAGCAGATACAATAATAATCCTGTCTATATTTGCAACAGTAGGACGCAGAATAAAGTTTTTTCTGGGAAGTATTTTTTCAATTGCACCATTCTCAAATTCAACAAAATCTCCAACAAATACCTTTTGTTTTTGTTTTTTTAATACTTCTCTGAGTTTGCATTCAACTATATTGTTCCTTGAATCGGAACAATTGACATAATAAAAATCAGAATGTATTTTTAGAATCTGTCCTGTTTGCATAACAAATTAATTTTAGCATGAAATATGTTTGATTAATCTAAGGTTAATTTTCGATATTTCCTCGATTTAATATCATAAGAATAAACATTATAATTTTTTGAATTTACAACAAAACGAACGGAATTATATATGTCAGTTCTCAAAATATGCGAATTTTTTAAAAGTTCCAAAATATACAATGACGGGTGGCCAAATTGATTTTCTCCTGTTGAAACAATAGAAAATTTGGGAGAAAGGTATTCCGCAATTTCTTGATTTATACCACCCACAGCACCGTGATGTGGTACTTTTAACACTGTGATATTTTTAGGAATATCCTTTAATACAGGAGTTATTCCGTTTATTCCGGAATCACCTGTAAACAGCATAGAGAAATTTTTATATTCTAAAAGCGTAATAATTGAATTATCATTGTCACTTTTACCATCATAATTATTCAGATTTTTTATTTTTAAACCATTTTTTGAATAGATTTCTTGATTATGCTTCACCAGTTTTATTTCAACTTTATTATCAATTGCCGCTTCATATATTTTTTTCGCCCCTGTTGAATCATGTTTGAGGTCATTAACATATAATTCCTTAATGTGTAGTGCATTGATTAAGTCTGCTGCACCTCCGCAATGGTCGTTATCAAAATGAGTCAAAACAATAGAATCCAGATTTTTTATTCCTTTGTCCTTAAGATATTTTATAACTATAATTTCAGCCTGTGATTTTCCACCATTATATCCGGTTTTACCGGTATCAATCATGATGTATTCATTCTGCGGTGTTTTTATTAAGAAACAATCTGCATTTCCCACATCAAATGCAGTGATTTCAAGGTTATTATTCGTTACAGGAATTAATGCAAAGGATAAGATTGCTAACATTAATCCAAATGCAATAAAAGTTTTTTTCATATATTTTTCACGCAACTCTTTGTATAAAAATACAGATACAGAGAGTAAAATGCCATAATATAAAATAATTTGACAAACTGATGGATGTGAAGTTTGAATTGCTGAGAGAGGAAGTTTACCCCAAAAGTCCGAAATATTTATAAGTATAGTAATTAAAGGATTTAGAACGGAATCAAATATTTTGCATACTAAATCCGAAATGGGTTTGATTATGGATAAAAGAGAACTTATAAATCCGCCAAAACTTAATATCATAATAATAGGGACACTCATGATATTTGCGAAAACAGAATAAAGACTTATGTTATTAAAATAAAAAATCTGAATCGGAATAACCCAGAGTTGTGCGATTATAGGGATAGAAACTGTTGATACAAAAAAGTCGATGATTTTGTTTTTAAATTTTCCAAATGCCGGTGCCATGACCAGAATTCCGAAAGTTACAACAAATGATAATTGAAAACCAACATCATTTATCCATAAAGGATTATATAAAAGCATGAGTAAAGCTACAAAAGAGAGCAGGGCTATACTGTGAGCATCACGGTCAATAAGCTTTCCTGCTAACACAAATAACAACATGCAGGCTGCACGAACAACAGAGGCTCCCAGACCTGTCATAAGTGTATAAATGATTACCATTGCCATACCGAGTCCGACTTTTACTTTAAAATTTATTCTAAAAATTGACATTAAAAAGTAAAAAAACGCATAAATAAATGCTACATTCATACCTGATGCTGCCAGAATATGTAAAAGACCTGAATTTACAAAAGATTTCTTTATTTCCTTTGGAGGTGATATTGCATCGTCACCAAACACAATTCCGCCTAATATTTCAAGATTAGGGGAGGGCAAATATCTTGAATGCGTCTGTATGACAGTTTCCCTATAATCATTTATACTTTGTAAGAATTTTTCTTTTAAATTTTGTTCCTTATTTAAAAGTTCAAAGTCATTTGCATAAAAAACCGCATATGCATTATGGTTTCTCAGATAATTTCCATAGTCGAATTGTGAAGGATTTCCAGCTTTGAACGGTAATGAGAGTCTGCCTTTCAAAATCATTGAATTGTATATTTTTAAGTTTTTGAATTTATCTTTAATTTCATCAGAATTATTAACACTTACTAAAACTTTTTCTGATTTAAATTCTTTTTCTACAGAATTAAATTTTATTTTGTCGGTTTTGAAGAAAAATTTGGGTTTTCCTTCTGTAAAACCTTGCGGAATCGAAACGATTGTACCCGAAATTTCTGAATTTACAGGTGCGAAATTAAGGAGTTCATCCGTTTGTTTCAAACGAAAAGAAGTATTTGCGACTCCAATCCAAAAAACGAAAGTCCATATAAATACATACTTTATATCAAATAAGTTTTTAAAAATACCAAAAAGTAATATTAGAAGTAATATAACTGATATTTGGAATAAATTGTTACTGAGGGTACCGTATAAAGCAATAATATAAATGCTAACAGTAATAAGCATAAGAATATTTTTACTTTGACAAATGACAGAACAAAAGTTTTTAATCAAAGTAAAAACTCCTACCGATTATTGCCTTCGGAAATTTGCTTAATTTTTTCAATTCCCTGTGCATCAAGAATAAAGTCACAAAGCTCTCTTACTGCACCTCTCCCACCATTTACCGATGACATAAAATTGCACACTGCTTTCACTTCCTCTACAGCATCTGCAGGACAACATGCCAGTCCGACTTTTTCTAAAATGCATAAATCCGGTAAATCATCACCCATATATGAAACATTTTCAAACTTAAGGTTGTACTTTTTCATAATTTCTTCCAATGCGGGAAGTTTGTATTTTTGTCCTTGATATAATTCGGTTATGTTGAGATTTCTTGCTCTATGTTCAACTGTACCATTATTTCTGGCAGTAATTATTGCGGTTATAAATCCGGATTCACGCATTCTGACAAGGCCATGGCCGTCTTTTACGTTAAAAGTTTTATATTCAATTCCATTTTCATCATAAGTAACACTTCCGTCGGTCATAACTCCATCAACATCAAAAACAAGAAGTTTTATTTTTTTTGCTGCTTCTCTTGCGCCATCTTTCAATACTGCCATAAATTTTCCTTGTAAATAAATTCTTACGTTCCATATATTATAATACATAAAAAGAGCCGTATTATAAACAACGGCCCCTTTTTATATATAAAATTATTTTGAAATTCTTCCTGCAACTACAACGTCTTTACCGTCAGCTTGAGGTTTTAAATTCTTCTTATAAACTTCAACATGCGGTTGTAAAACGCTTGACAGAACATCAGGCAAATCTTGAGAATTATATTTGCTCATAATAATTTCCTGATATACCGTTGCAAAAGCTCTCAATTGAACCATTGCACCGGCTGCCGACGGAGTAAGACCCATTTTTGAAGTTTCTAAGTATTCACAGAAATATGAACCGGCATCTGAATAAGACTTACTTAAAGCTCCAATGTATCCTTGAGCGTTTTCTCTTAAATTACCGCAATCTGTAGGTACTGTAAGTGCAAACGCAAACTTGTTTGCCGGATTAAAATGTGCTTCAGAACTATGATGCATTGCATCCGGAACTTTTGCAATCTGCTTTAATGTGTCTTTAACAGATTCATTCTGCATTTGAGAGTGCCAATTTACTGCATCATCAAACATTGAACCCAAATACTGATGAACTGAGGAATTAATCCCATCTATTCTGGCAACTGCCCAAAAAGAAGCTTCTGCGTATGGAAGATTAATATTGAAATCAGTACTTAATGCAATTTCAGACATTTTTTGAGCGGAATCAAGCATTTCTTTCATATCTGACTGCAACATACCTGCGTATGCAAGAGTGAACAAAGCATGGTCATCCAGGGCAGAGAACCTTCCGCCAACATCATCATGGATATATAAATCACCAAGCCAGCCTTCAGAGTTTGACATTCTTCTTAATTCACTCTTATCCGGATTTTTGTCTGTTACTGCTATAAAGTGCATTGAAGCTTTTGATTTTGCTTCTTCAGCGGATAATCCTTGATTTAAATATGCTTCTTCAAGCATTTTCTTTATTCTTAAAAATCCGTCTTTTGTTTCAAAAGTAGAGCCGGATTTTGAAGCTACAAGATAATTTGACTTTGTTACATCATTTTCAATCAAATAAAGGTAACGGTTAAAGCTTGCGGAGTCAACATCCGAATAAAAAAGAACTTCGTGCTTCCCGATATTAAGGCCGTTTATACTTAACATATTTTCAACGGTATGTTTAGAGCCGCCTATCCCTAATACTGTTAAATATTTAGCACCTGTTTGAGTTTTGAACTTCGATACCATTGAATAAATATCGTCAAGTCTTAATGCTTGATGCTTAGGTAAATCTACCCAATTTAAAAATTGTCCCGGCATATTAGCTCTTGATTTTAATTCTTCTGTAGAAGCCGAAATCAAATTCGATAATCTCAACATATCGGTATTTTTGAACATAGCTGAAATCCCAAGGGATGTAGTTATACTCGTTTCATTTAGCATTGCTGATACCATAAAACCTCCTATATATTAATTTCATTAAAATTATATCATTAAAATACATATTTTTATTAATAAATTTAAATTTAAAGCAAAATAGTCATTTATCTTGAATCATAATATAAAATTTGTTATCATGAGATAAGAATAGCTTATCTTAAAGGCAAATATGAGTGCAAAAAAGAATAAGAAGATAACCCCCAAAATAACACCTGAAAATTATTTGAAGTATTATTACGATATTCCATATGAAGGTACTACTTCTGCCGGGAAGCCTCTCAGAAAACTGAGAAATATTACCTGTCCATACAGAGGAATAAAAATTATTCCAAGTGAAATGATTAAGGGATTTGAAAAAAATCTTGCAAAAACTAAAACAGCAATTGATGCTGTAAAATTGCTTGAAACATACAAGAAAAACATGCTTCCGGTAGAAAAAGCGATGTTTGCTATTTTCAAAGACTTTGCACTCTTAAACCCTGATGATAATCTGCAAAACTGTCTCCAAATGATTCAAGTGAACGCATTAAACAAATTAAAACTTGAAGAACTTGAGGTTTTAGATGATGTCGATATGCTTTCAAGAAAATTGTCTCCTCAAACTGCTTTGAAACTGCGTGCAAAAACTACAAAATGCCGGCAGATAATCTTAAGTGATAACAAGCGTGATACATTTAAACGAAAAACTTTTTTGATTTCGCTTGAAGAGATTATTCCAAAAGAAAATGAACGGGAAATATTTAATGATATTAAGAACAAGGCGTTGTTTTTACCAACTTCAGAAAGCAGCAGAAATGCATTTATTGTAAAATATGCGAAAAGAAAGCAGGTAGAAATAGTTCGTCGTTTGTTTATAGCTTCAACAGGTTCTATAGAACATATTACTCCGGCATCGATGGGTGGTATGAATACAATAGGCAATTTTCTTCTAACGTCGGCAAGCGGAAATCGTTATCGTGAAAATATGCCGCTTGTTGAATATATAAAAAGATTTCCAAAAATTCCCCAATATATGCAAAAATATGTAGATGACATTATTGAAGAAATCCACAACGGCGGAATGAAAGGAAATGAAACATATCCGTATAAAATAAAGAAAAAATTACTCGAAGAATCCGAAGGGAGGATTCTCATAAGTCTTTCCAAATACAAATATACTGAAGAAGAAGCCGCATTAGCAGTCGAAGAATTTGAACACCGATGGGATAAATATAATTAGGACAAAATAATAAACACAACATTGCTTATCACATTCCCCCGATTGTGGAATAAAACTTTTACTCTCAATAAATACAATTTAATTGTTAGAAGTGAGGAGTAAATGTTTTATAAGAAAAATTTTATTTCAATTTTATTATTAATTCTACTTATTATTAATCCAATTTCGGCAAAAGAATATAAGATTACAAATACACCGCCGAATGATATTCAAGCTGTTGAAACGACGCAGGAATCCAGATATCCCGATTATGCAAAAATGTATGCGGGCGATGATAAATACGAAAAATTTAACCGCAAAATGTTTAATTTGAATTCTCGTCTTAACAAATATATTGCGCGGCCAGTTCATATCATTTGGTCTTCAATTATGCCAAAATTCGGAATAGACAGAATAAGAGACGTCTATAATAATATAGAATACCCTAAACGCCTTGCGAGCTGCATTCTTCAGAGAGATGGTCAGGGTGTAAAAATTGAAACGATGAGATTTTTAACTAATACAACTTTAGGGTTAGGCGGTTTATTTGACCCTGCTGACAAGATTCTTAAAATAAAACCCACAAATGAAAATATGGAGCAGGCACTGTGTAAATGTAAACTAAACCAAGGTTCGTATCTGGTTATGCCGATTCTTCATTCATGTACACCTCGTTCCTTGTGTGGCAGAGCGCTTGAGGCTGCGTTAGATCCATCGGTATATTTGGCTACACCTATTGTTTCAGCAATAAAGTTTGGTCTTATGTTAAACAGAACTTCTTACATGCAGCCTTTGGCACATATGATAGAAACAACATATGCTGACCCTTATGACATACACAAAAAACTGTTCGGATTGGAAAACTATATAAGAAATTCAAATCTTGACCGTAAAGATTTACTCGCCGAAGAAAAAGAGCTTGTTGACGAAGGAAAGTCCGAACTCGCTGAAGAACTGATTGCAGATATTGGTGATAAACCGGCGGAGGTGCATTCCGAAAAGATTATAGAACAAGTTATTCCGAATGTTTTAAATCCTGCGTTAAAGGATATTTTACCTGTAAATACGAATTCAGTTAATCCTGATATCGTTTTGGATAATTATAAACCTCAAACTCCTGTTGTTGATTCAATGCGAACGGCTCTTTTTGAAGATCCGAAAATCCATAAATCAATGTGGAACGAACTTTCAGTTTGGAATAGGAGTTTCTTTAAAAGAATCAAAACAGGCAAAGTTTTTGTAACGGAAAATAAGCCTGAATATGTTTATAAGTACATACTTCAAAAAGACAAAACTGCACCTTTAATAATACTGTATCCTTCTATAGGAGAAGGCGCAGGAGCTCATCATTCCGAAGTTTTTGCAAAGAAGTTTTACGATGAAGGATATTCTGTTATCATGCAAGGGAGTCATTTCCATTGGGAATTCGTAAAAAGTATGCCTGATGGATATTCTCCCGGGTTACCTATTATTGATTCTGAGAAAGTACAGCATGTTACGTCAGAAATATTAAAGGATTTGGAGAAAAAATATGATTGTAAATTTGAATCTAAAACGATTGTAGGAACATCTTTCGGAGCATTTGCTACACTATTTTTAGCAGATAGAGAAAGCAAAGAGCCTGTCATAAATGTACAAAAATATATAGCCATAAGTCCTCCGATTGACCTTAAATATGCTATAAGTCAACTCGATAAAAACGGAGATGAGTTTGATAAAAATTCCGATGAAGTAAAACAAAAAACGGCGGTCACAGCAGCAAAGCTTTTGCAATTATATGAACTAAAAGATAGTGGTAAGCTTAATATTGAAACTATGCCTTTTTCCGACGAAGAGGGGAAAATGATTACAACTTTTATTCTCAGACAAAAACTTTCGGATTTAATTTTTGCACTTGAAAATGTACCTAAAAATAAAAAAACGGATATATATGAGATGATAAATAACATGAGTTATCGAGATTATGCAGAAAAATATTTGGGTATAACAAATTGGGAAGAAGATGATTCTAATACAGAAAATCCGAAAAAAACTTCGCTATATTCACTCTCTGCTTTTTTAACCGATAGTGATAATTACAGTATATATGAATCATTTGATGATTATTTTATCAATAAAAATCAACTGATAAAATTAAAAGAGCTTACGGGCAAACATTTAAAATGTTTAAATTGCGGGGCACATTTGGGATATTTGTACAGAAAAGAATTTGAAGAAAAACTTATTAGTGATATTAAAGGTGGAAGCTAATGTTTAGAAATATCTTTGATATATTGTCTAATCGCAGGAGTTATCATTAAATCAGGTTCTTCGGCGCAAATATCATCCAAAATACTTATTCCTTGTGCAATTTGTCCTGTTTTGGTATACAAAAGTCCTAGTTGTATACGCTTATAAACTTCTTTTGTTTGGCTATATTCACTGATTTTTGAATTAGCAATCCCAAGTGTTATATAGCACTCAACCAAATTTATATAATATTGAAAGTTTAGCCCGTATAGTTTAATGGCTTCTTCAAAACAATCTTTTGCCATATCCGGATACCCGATAAAATTATAAGTTTCACCTAAATTATTATAAAATATTGCACTGGCTTGAGTTGAAGGACTTAATGATATTGCAATCTTAAATTCCTGAATTGCGGCATAATAAATCCTGTCCTGCAAATAATTCAGACCGACATTATTATGATAAAAGGCATTTTTTTCAGGTTGAATTGAAAATTTATAGGGCTTTCTGTAACCGGAACAAAAAACCATTATTATAAGAAGTAAAATTGTAAGAAATTTTTTTATCATAATAAGGAAATTTCAAGTCCTTCATATGCCATTATTGCATTTTCATCAGCGTATTCTTCTGCCAATAAGTCTAGTTTTTCGTCATTATAGCTTGGGTCATAGTGGAAAAATACAATTTTTTTCGCCTCGATTTGATTTTTGCAATCAAGCGCCATTTCAAATGTCGAGTGTCCGAATCCTTGTTTTGGAACATAAATACTCAAATAATCCTCTGTTGAATATTGTGCATCATGTATAATTAAGTCACAACCCTTTGCGAACTTAATCAATTTTTTATCCCCACCTGCATAGCTTTCTTTATCTGTCGCATATATAAGACTCTTCCCCTTATATTTTATTTTATACACAAAAACACCGTTTTGCGGATGAGCGTACGATTTATAGCAAGTAATTACAACATCGTCATCATTGTAATCGCCATCTTTTAAGTCATTAACACGTGTTACTCTGGGTAAATCTTCGCCATTCTTGAAAATTATATAATTTGTTTCATTTAAATCAATTATTTTTAAATCAGCAGCAATATCACCTAAATCAAGAGGGAAAGATTTTCTGAATAATAATTTTGAGAGTTCTGATTCTAAGTTTTCATCATAACCCACTCCACCCAACAGCGCCATCTTTGTTGAAGCAAGATGCGATGGACGGAAAAACGGGAATCCCTGAATATGATCTAAATGTATATGACTCAATAATATTGAACACTTAACAGGTTTTCTGTCAGTTATTGTAGTACCGGATTGTATATATTCCTGCATAAGTTCATTTCCGAGACTTATTAAACCTGTGCCTGCATCAAGTATTATTAAATGCCCTCCAACGTTAATTTCAACGCAGGAGGTATTTCCTCCATACTTTAAAAAATCTTTTTCAGCAACAGGATAGCTCCCTCTTACACCTCTAAACTTAATCCTAAATTCTTCAGTCATTTCTGTTCCTTTTCTTTTTTTATTTCAAAAGTATTATTTCTGTCTTCTTCTTGTCCATAGAGCAGCTCAGTGCCAAGGACTCTTAGTTTTGATCTCTTTTGGGTTTCTTTTAAATTAGTTTCTTTTAGAAATATATCAACAAGTGTTCTATTTTTGTTTGAATTTATATTTATTACCCTAAAAGCATTTGGATATGTGACCAAAGAGGGTGTAGTAATATAAACTATATTATCATTTTGTCTTGCTCTTGCACAATGATAATGTCCCTGTATAACTATAATCGGATTTTTATAGCTTTTCAAAAGACTTTTGAGTTCATATTCATTATAAAGCCTATGGTCAGAACTTGAATAAGGTTCATCAATGGGAATATGTGTGCAAATAACGATAACATCTTTTGTATGATTATCGAGTTCTTCTTTTAGCCAAAGTATTTCTTCTTTAGAAATTTCTCCATTGGTGGTTATTTTATAGTCTATAATTGAATCAAGACAAATAATTCTAAACCCTTTTTTGGGGGTAAATGCATAATATGATGAGTCACCGTGCATATTTCTATTGTGGGAATTTATTATTTTTTTAAATCTTGTTTTTGTTAATGTACCGCCAACGGCAATGTCGTGATTCCCAACACAAGCATACCAAGGATAATTTATTTTTTTTGTTTGGATAAGAAATTTTTCTAATTCGGATTCTTTAGGCTTATTAATTAAATCGCCCGTAAATACAATAAAATCGTAGGGGCCTGATGTATTTAACTGAAAAATTACATCATTTAAAAGCTCAGTCGAATTTTTAAGCATTTTGTAAGAAGTATTTTCTTCAAAAGATGAAAAATGTGAATCGCTTATTTGTGCAAATCTCAAGTTATTATTAGCTGCAGTGCACATTTGTGAACTTATAACGCACACTAAAACTATTGTTAAAATAAAATTAACAATTTTCTGTCCAAAGCTTTCTTTCTTCTCTTTTTTTAAAAATTTTTTAGCCATAGTTATTATTTATATAATAATCTATTCTCAAAAAAAAATCTATTAAGAATTAAAGCGATATATCAATTTTCATTAATTAACCAGTGAGGCTTCTTTAAATTTCTTCTCTTTTACCAGCAGAAATCTCTTTAAATCATTTGGGTGAACATGTTTTCTGCCGTGAGGTATTATTACAGGAATATTTAGGTTTTCAGTTACATTTACGATGGCATGTGAGCCGCGTTTTTTAATTACATAGTAGCCAATTTCTTCATACATTCTTTCAAGTTCATCAAATGTTATTTTTACCTTGTTTAGTTGTTCGGCCTTTTCCAGTTTTTCTATTAGCTTTTTGGATTTTGAACTTAAAAAAGTAGGAAATGAATTTGTAATAGTGCTGTTGTTTATAGAAATAATTCTCATAACATAGGAATATTAATAAGATTAAATATCAAAAACATCGTCTTCTTTGTAATAGTTTTTCTTTTTTTGTTTAACCTTATCATTACGTTTTTTTACATCTTGTGAAACATGTTTATATGCATTATCTAATGATATTTTTGTAAGGGGCTTATTTTTTGTCCTGTCATTTACAACAAGCCAGAATGAATGTTTAACATTATCAACTGAGAATGAAATTTTGCCGGCTTTTCTGTCACCCGGTTTGAATTGAGAAAACAAAAGTTTTGTATCTCCAAATATTGAAGGATTGTATACGGTATTATAATCGCTTACGAGAGCCAGGTCCATTCCTGCAAAACTTTTATCTGACATATTGGAAATACAGACAGAAAGTGTTATTGTATTTACTTCCCCAAACGGGTCTTTTTCGTATAAAATATTTGCAATTCTTATGTCTAATCCCGGGTATAATTGTTCCTTTTGAACCAATGCTTCTTCTCTGTACACCGGAAGTTCAACATCAGACATTATTTTAACCCTTATTTCATCACCGGGAGAAATTAAAACATTTTTACCTTTTCTATACAAAGACATGCCAAGCCCTATAGCACCACCTACTGCAGCACCTCCTGCAAGCGTATAACCGTTAGAAGCAATTGCAGCTTCGATACCGAGTGCCTGCGCTGCAAACAGACCTCCTATGACTCCGCCTGCAGCTGTATATCCTATATCGGTCGCCGCAATTTTTGCTGCTGCTTTTACGGGATGCAGTTTGGTTGACATTTTCCCTTCTATAGGTATTTCTCTCCCATCCGGAGTAATTAATTTATCAAAGCTTAAATCAAGATATCCGTCTCGCCCTAAACGTTTTGCTTCGCCGGAATCCTTAATAAATCCATGCGCTAAACTCCCTTTAGGAATAATTACACCTTTGTTTCCGTATACATCACTGGTTATTTCCGCAAAAAACTCATCTCCCTCAAACGAAAAGCTCCCGTCAAGAACCTGAGATACTGTCATTTCAATGGTATCACGTTTTTCAAGCATTTCGGTTTTCCCGGTAAACAGTTTTTTATCAAGCTCTGTATATTCGTCATCGTATTCCGCATGACCGCTGAAAACATCGCCCGCTGCTAAAACAGCGTTTTGCATAAGAAATATACTTAATATAAATAATGCTATTCCCCGCCTCATATCGAAATTATACCTTCTTTTTTAAATTAAGTCCAGTGAGTTATACCATATCAAGCAGTTTGTTATAAATATCAATTGTTGTTTTACAAATTTTCAAATTTCTGTCGACAAGACTTTTTATAGTATTTTTATAACAAATTAAAAGAGCTTTGTTAAGTCCGTTCTCTTCAGAGAGTGCTTCTCTGATTGGTTCTGTCCATTCAGAAGGTCTGGTTTTATTTTCAATTTTATCGGCAATAAAGATAATTTTTTCAAAATCACTCATTTCTTCTTTTCCAAGGGTATGCCATCTTATTGCAGACAGAATTTCTTCATCTTCAACACAAAATTCTTCCTTTGCCAAAATTGCACCTGCAGGTGCGTGATGAGTTTTGGGATTATCAAGTTCACCTTCGCAGAGCCCTGAACAACGGCACATTATAGCTTCAAGTTCTTCTTTCGGAAAACATTTTGCGCAGTCATGAATAAGTCCGCAAAAATATGCTCTGTTTTTATCTAATCCGTATTTTTCGGCCAGCTCTGATGCACATTCGGCTGTGCCCAATGAATGCCGGTACCTTTCTTCATTTAAATTGTTTTTAAGCCAATTTTTGTACTTTTCAAGATTTGTATAATCCATAATTTTTTATATAGTCCTCAACTTCTTTATTAATATTATTTTTGCCTATTTTTCTTATATCTGTTGACGAAATATCCATAAGTACCGAATTCATGAGTTCGAAATCCCAGCCGCTTTTTCTGAATTCATTATAAATTTCTTTGTCTACGTCTCCTCTTCGCGGGAATACTATAAAATGCACAAGCGTTTTCAATTCATCTGCTTTATACCAGCTGTTTAAATTTACAAATGCATCAGTGCCTATTATAAAATTTAAACGACCCGTTATTTTATATTGTTCAATAATCTTTTTAACGGTTATTAATGAATAAGATTTGCCTTCAGATTGATACTCAATGTCTGAAATTTCGAAGTGTTTGTTATTGGAAATTGCAAGCTTAACCATATTAAACCTGTGTTTTGCAAGATTTTTGTCAATCTCTTTATGCGGCGGGATATATGCGGGTATGAAAATAATTTTATCAAACCCGAATTTTTCCAAGGCAAACTCTGCCATTTTTATATGAGCATTATGTATCGGATTGAATGTTCCCGGGAAAATACAGAGTTTCATTGTCAATACCTCTTATTAAGATACTACAATAAAAACAATAAATTTACATCCTGGTCTAACCGCCTTGTGATGCTTGATTCAAATCATCTTCTTTGTAGATATTTTCCATATTTCTGATATATGTTTTGGTTAATTCGTCCATTGCACCATTGCCATTATAGTTTAAATCTATATCACCGTTTCTATCTACAAAGAAAGTGAACGTATCAGGATGCGTACAAGTTGAAGAATAAGAACAACTCTGCTCAGCGGTGTTTCGGGGGTTTAAATCGACAGATATTCTGTATCCTACTCTGCCTTGGTTTTGAGTAGCATCATAGAAAACTTCTTCTATATTCCATAAGGATGTATCAGCAGCCCTGCCTGATGCAACATAAGTAGTGCTGCCATTGTTGCACTCAGCTCCATCTTGCAAATTTAGCATTCCTCTCATTAAATTAGGATACTTGCAGTGACCGCTATATTTTGTATCATGAAATTCAGGTTCTTTATCAGTTGGTTCTTCTGTGCAAAACAGCCCTATACAGCCTTCTTGTGTATGGGGTGCGGGTATGTTAGTATCTCCGAAATATGTGTCAAAATTGTCGTCCGGTGTACGTTGATAATATATATCTTCATTGTTTAATAACGCACGGTTTGTTTCAAGAATAAATTTATACGTATTAAGCACTCTGAATTTATACCTATCAGGTTTAAATCTCATATATGCAGGTGCCAACAACGCTGCAGCAATAGCAATAATACTCATAGCTACAAGTAATTCCGCTAAACTAAATCCTCTTTTTTTCATATTAATCTCCGATTCTTCTTCAAAACAATGTTAACATATTTTTGCGGAGGTTTCAAACAAAATTCGGTCAAGAACATCAAAAATTTCTTTTTGATTATCAATCAACACCAGCATTCCCCTATATTTTGAGGCTCCCTGAAATCCGTTAACATAGTAAGGATAAAATTTTCTTGTAAATTTTATTCCAACATTTTCTCCCCTAAACTCAATTTCTTTTTTAAGATGTATTTTAATTCCTTCAATTTTTTCTTCCAACGTCGGCGGAGATAAATAAATTCCTTTATTAATATAATTTTCAATTCTTGAGATTAATGTCGGGTCGCCTAAAATCCCTCTCCCTATTGCAATACCGTCAGCTTGAGATTCTTCAAGGCATTGTTCGGCGGTTTCTATGGAAACCACATCTCCGTTTGCAAAAACGGGAATGTCCACATTGCGCTTGAGTTCTGCTATCTTTTTCCAGTCAGCTTTACCTCCGTACATTTGAGAACGGGTTCTGGCATGAATCGTTATAAAATCAGCACCCGCCTCTTGCATTCTTTGTCCGAATTCAACGTAATTCATTTCTTCTGCCGTATATCCAAGTCTGAATTTTACACTCAGCGGAATGGAAATACGTGCTTTGACAGCTTTAACAATTCTTTCCGCAAGCTCGGGATTACGCATGAGCGCAGCTCCGTCTGTACCTTTTACTACTTTATTAACAGGACAGCCCATATTTATGTCAATCATATCAGCATATTTTTGAAGATATTCGGCACATGAAGCTATCATTTCAGGTTTATGCCCGCTTAATTGATAAGATATAGGGGAATGATCTTCATTGCGTGCGGTTATAACAGTATCTTTTACCTGCGTCAAAGCTTCGGAGCTAATCATTTCGGTTGTTAAAAGACAGCTCTTGGAATATTCCCTGACTAAAGAACGCAAAACATAATCCGTAATTCCGGCCATCGGTGCAAGAGAAACTCTGCTTGAAATCAAATCCCTAACTTGCATACGGTTTCAACTCTTCGACTCTGGTTTTTGCGTAATTTAAGTATTCATCTTCGTTTGTATAACTTGAAATAAACTGATTATAATATTTATACGCTTCTTTATATTTTTCGATTCCGTCATAATCCACTGCTAATAAGTAATTTGCAATCGGAATTTCTTTTGATAATTCTAATGCTTTGAGATAATCATTTATTGCTAGTTGATTTTTCTTTTGTTCATCATAAATCAGTGCTCTGTAGTAATAAGCATAAGCATTATTTTTATCCGCTTTCAGTATATTTGTAAATTTTACAAGAGCTTTATCAAAATCTTTATTTTCATATTGAGAAATCGCTTCAGAAAGTTCATTCATTGACAGATTTTGTTCGACGTAGGCAAGTAAAGCCTTTGCCTCTTCATTTTGATTTAAGGAAATTGATTTCTTCAAGTAAACGCTTGATTCAGCCCATTTTTGCATTTCTGAATACAAATATCCGATATAATAAGGAATTTGAGCATTTTTAGGGTTAAGGCTTTCCGCTTTTTGGTAGTATTCAATAGCTTTGTTAAAATCTTTCAATTCCTGACAACAAGCTGCGGCTCCGAGCAATGAATTTTCCGTAGCAGGATTTACATCTAAATAAAGCTTCAAAGCCCCTTTAAAATCTTTGCCCTCGTATTTTACTCCGGCATCTGCTAGTATTTGTGCGGAATTGTCACCTTGAACATCTTTTAGAGTTTTTAATACAAGTTCATTCAATGGGAACTTGGTTTTGGCGGTTTGTAAAATGCTTTGAGCATTTTTGTAATCATTTATTGAAGCATAACAAATAGCTAAATTGACGTAAGCATCTACATTTGACGGATTGCTTGTTATAACACCGTTATATGCCGAAATAGCTTCTTGAATTTTGTTTTCTTTGTGTAACTTATATGCATAATCGTAAAGCATATTTTGCATATTTTTGTCATTTCCTGCATTTTTGGTTAAATAAGCAACAAATTCCGAAGGCGTCATTGCATCTTTCATAACACCGATTATCTCTGCTTTTGCAGTGGCATTTGCCGGATCAAGAGTCAATACTTTTCTGTATAATTCTAATGCGCCGGACTTGTTACCCATTTCTGCAAAAGCTTGAGCTTTGTATAAGTTTGCTTGTACATTATTCGGATATAGTGTAAGAACAGAGTCGTATGATTTTATTGCTTTTTGGTAATCTTTCTTTTGCTGAAAAAGCGTACCGACATTCAGCCTTGTATTAACGTTATTCGGATTTAGTTGTTCTGCTTTACCGTAATAACTCAATGCCGCATCAAAATCGCCCTGAGCTTGTTTTATAGCACCTATATTAGCATTTAATTCCGCATCCGATGGAGTTTGAGCAAGTTTTTTAAGATATATCCTCTCAAGTGAATACAAAACTTCCATGTCACCTTTGCTGTTCGCAAGTGCAGCATTATATTGCGGAACAGCCTCGTCGTAAAGTCCGAGTTTATCCAAAGTTCTTGCATATTTCATCCTCAAAAGTCCGTCATTCGGATTAAGGTCTAATGCTAATTTATAGTATTCTGCAGATTTTGGCTCGTTTCCGAGGAGCTTCATAAGTTCTGCGATTTGTAGATAAGAGTTTGCGGTATAACCTTGGTCCTCCGCAGATTTTGAAAATTCATATGCAGCAGCCGAAAGATTACCCAGAGCCCTAAGTTCTTCAGCCTTTTTGTATCTTGAACCGGCACTTCTGTCAAAACCAACAACTTTAAGACATTGATTTAAGTTTTCGTTTGCAGAAGCTATCATTGCGGCGGAATTTTGTATCGTTTGGTCTTTTGCAGGAAACATTTTCAGGTAGAAAAGGGCGCTTCTGAAATCATTAGCGGAATTTTCATATTTTTTTTCCTGATTCGCATAATATGTTGCACGGGCAAGATATGAATTTATAAGTCCGATTCTTGCGGAATTATCCATGAAATTTATGCGTAGTGCTTTTCTAAATTCAACAATTGCGGATGAATATTGACCTTTTGCTAAATATTCCTGTGCAGCATCGTAGTGCTGAGCAAAAACTCCTGTGCCTGCACCTATTGCTATCTGTTGATTAAATACAACGGACAGAGATAATAAACAAAGTATCCCTAAAAATTCTTTCTTCATAAGAACATTTTACTACAATATTAAAAAAATAAATACTTGCCGATTCGGAGTACAGAAAGATTAATTTTTCTTTTGATATATAATTAATTATATGGGAAGAATCGTCCAACTATCAAAAAATGTTATTAACCAAATTGCGGCCGGAGAGGTGATTGAACGTCCTTATTCCGTTGTAAAAGAGCTTGTGGAAAACTCTATTGATGCAGGCGCCACAAGAATAAGTATAGAAATTAGCAATGAATGCAGAGACATCAGAATTGCCGATAACGGAAGCGGTATTCATCCTGACGATATTTTACTTGCATTTTCAAAACACGCAACGAGTAAAATTCAATCTGGCGAAGATTTATATGATATAAAAACTATGGGATTTAGAGGAGAAGCTTTAGCAAGTATTATATCTATATCAAAAGTTACCTGCATAACAAGAACCAAGGACTTTGATTACGGTACAAAAGTTGAATGCCGGAATTCCGAAGTTAAACAAACTCGAACAGGTTGTGCAGTCGGCACAGTAATGGAAATAAAAGACTTGTTCTATAATATTCCTGCCAGATTGAAATTCTTAAAAAGTGCTAAAACGGAATTCGGTTATATAAGCGAATTTGTGCAAACTGCCGCAATAATTCGTCCGAACATATCCTTTGAACTCAAATTTAACGGGAAAACCGTCTTTAAAACGAATTCAGCACATGAACAAATTATAACGATTAGAGAATTATTTTCGCAAGAAGTTGCTTCGAATCTCAAACCGGTTTTAAAAACGGACAAAATGTCCGGGTTAAAAATTTCCGGTTTTGTAAGCTCTCCTGACTATACAAGAGCGAGCAAAAAAGATTATTATACTTATGTAAACCAACGCCCGGTAAAATGCCCTGTTTTTCTTAAGGCTGTTGATATGGCTTACAAAAATCTTATCGGAAACACTCGCTATCCTTTTGTTGTACTTAATTTAGAGATTCCGCCTGCAGATGTCGATGTAAATGTACACCCGGCAAAGCGTGAAGTGAGATACAAAAATCCAAACCAAATATTTAATTTTATATTTTCATCAATAAGCGATGCGCTAAAATCAAACATAGAAAAAAGCTTTGCAAGAAACATTTCGAGAGAAATTCCACAGGCAAAAGATATACCTGAAACAGAAGATATCTATGTGAGTGCTGACGTCAATATAGCTGATGTATTCCAAAAACCTGTACAAGAAATTGCTGCAGTTCAAAAAGTTGTACCGCTTAAACCTCAATTCGAGAAAAACGTTCAAGAAAATTATAAGCCGGTTGAGCACACTCAAGCTAAATTGCTAAACGAACCGGATTTTATTCAGGAAGATATAATTATCGGTCAGTATAAAAAGACATATATTCTTATAGAAAAGGGAAACGGGTTAGAAATAGTTGATCAACATATCGCTGAAGAAAGATATATCTATGAAAAATTGAAAGAATCCAAGAATATTGATTGCCAGCTTCTGTTTATTTCGGACGTAATTCCTGTTTCTGTTTCAGATAAAAACATTTTGGAATCCAATAAAGAAAAGTTGATGAAATTTGGATATGAAATAGATTTTATTTCGGATACAGAAGTTATTTTTAGAAAAATCCCTCAAATATTATCAAAAATACCACCAAAAGATATTCTGGCAGATATTTTGGGAAACATATCGGGAGACATTGATAATATTGAAGAAAAGATTATAATTACCACATCATGTAAAGCAGCGGTTAAGGCAAATACGTATTTAAATCAATACCAGATGGAAGAAATTATCAGAAATTGGCGAACCTGCAAAAACCCCGAAACTTGTCCGCATGGTAGACCAATAGCACATTTTATTGAACACAAAGACTTGGCAAGTTTTTTCATGAGAGGGAAATAACAA
>JAEEGL014826238.1_pt1 | contig 24453 bp, 16 predicted proteins | sample 9134231 | NCBI WGS metagenome assembly JAEEGL01 (sample SAMN16246548, study PRJNA631951) | gut metagenome | biome: gut microbiome; feature: rumen; material: fiber-attached | host: Bos | place: Iran: Karaj | collected 2018-10
TAGCTCGCGCTTTCTCGATTCCACCGACGAACGGACGGAAACGCTGACGTGCAGACCGTTTTCGTCGAGGCTGACAATGCCGAGATTGCATGAGGTCTCCACAAGACCGGGCATGTCGAAACTCATTTCCTGAACGCCCTGCGGAAGAACAAAGAGGAAACCCAAGAATGAGTTGCTTTCAAGTGGCGGGCATTCGGAATCAGAAGGACAAACTGAGAAAACGATTTCCGGATCGGTCGTTGCGTATTCTTCGCATATCGTTTTCCCTATCTTAGCGATTCCCGTTTCGAATTTTTCCGCATCCTGCTCAGCTACGATAACGTCCGCGTACGCCTCGGCCGTGATAACGTTATCGAACTGTCCCCCGTGCATTTCGCACAAACCGAAAAAACATTGTTCCACCCCGTTTTTGCCGTAAAGGACGCTGTAAAGCGCACGGGCGAGAAGTTTGTTTGCGTTGGCGCGTCCGCGGTTTATTTCCGCTCCGGAGTGTCCGCCTCTAAGTCCTTTCACACGTACGCGTCTGCGCACGCCGCCGATTCTGCAATCAAGGTACGGCTTGAAGTCGAAGCTAATCCTCAGCCCTCCGGCACAGCCGGCCGTAAAAACGCCCTCGTCTTCCGAATCGAGATTGATCATGGTCCTGCCTTCAAGCAGCGAACAGTCAAGCCCGGCGGCACCGTACATGCCGGTTTCCTCGTCGACCGTGAAAACGCATTCAAGCGGCGGATGGGGTATCGAATCCGAATCAAGAATTGCCATTGCGGCCGCCACGGCTATGCAGTCGTCGCCTCCGAGCGACGTTCTGTCCGCCCAGACGTATTTTCCGTCCGTTCTTAGTACGAGCCCGTCCGTCCGCATGTCGATCGGAGCATCGGCGTCGGCCGCGCAAACCATGTCCATGTGACCCTGGATGATGACGGGAGGGCGGTCCTCCATGCCCTGCGCGGCTTTTTTGTAGATAACTATGTTGTTAAGTTCGTCGCGGACGTATTTCAGCCCGCGTTCGGCGGCGAATTTCTCGATTAAGTCCGCAATTTTTCCGGTGTTTCCCGAGCCGTGAGGCACGCTGCACAGCTGCTCGAAAAACTCAAAGACTTTCCGGGGCTTCAGATCTGACAGCACCATGTCATTCAACCGGAGTGTAGCCTGCTTCAGAAATGATTTTGCGCAGTTTTTCAGCGGGAACGTTCTTCTTCAGTTCAACGCGTACCATACCCGTATTGTGATCCGCCTGTGCGCTCTTTACCTGAGGGCACTTCTCCAGCGCGTTTTTGACGTGCGCTTCGCAGCGGGAGCACATCATTCCGTCAACCTTAAGTGTTACTTCCATTCTTTCAGCCTCTTTTCTGTTTCTCGCCTTTTTCGGCATTGGTTTGTAAATGTCAAGCATATTGATGCGGAGCGAGTTTGTCACGACGATAATGCTCGAGACGCTCATGGCCGCCGCGCAGAACACGGGACTCAAATGCATTCCGAAAGTGGAAAAGCATCCGGCGGCGAGCGGTATCCCGATCAGGTTGTATGCAAACGCCCAGAAGAGATTCTGCCTGATTATTCCGAGAGTTTTTTTTGAGATGCGTATTGACGCGGCGAAATCCCGAAGGCTGTCGTTCATGAGCAGAACGTCCGCCGCTCCGGCGGCAATGTCCGTGCCGCCCGCCATAGCGAATCCGATGTCGGCGGAGGCAAGCGCGGGGGCATCGTTTATTCCGTCACCTACCATTGCCGTGAAACCGCCGGCGCGCAGGGAGGAGACGAATTTTGCTTTCCCGTCCGGGAGTATTCCGGACGCTACGCTGTCTATTCCGGCTTTTCCGGCTATGAGGCGCGCGGGGCCGTCGCTGTCTCCGGTCAGCATAAATACTTCGATTCCTTCCGATTTCAGTTCTCCGACGGACGCCGCGCTGTCCGGCTTTATGCTGTCGGCGAGCGCGACTATTCCGCACACTGTTTCGTTCTCGGCAAAGGCCAGCACGGTGCTTCCGCTTTTTTCAAGTTCTTTCGCCTTGTCTGCGTAATTCTTTATGTCGAATCCCGCGCCGAGCATGTATTTAATGCTGCCGCCTGTAAGTTTTTTCCCGTCAAGGCTTCCGCTTACCCCGCTGCCCGGCAGGGCGGTGAAATCCGTGATTTGTAAAAGTTCCGCTTTGTCCGAGCAGAAATCCGCCACAGCGCGGCCGAGCGGGTGCTCGGATGGTGCTTCAAGAGCAAGGGCAACCGTGTACAGCCGTTCGTCGCCCTCTGAGCATACAACCGACGGTCTGCCCTCGGTAACCGTGCCCGTTTTGTCAAGCACGGCTCTTTCAATCTTTCCAGCCTGTTCGAGAGCCTCGGCGCTGCGGAAAAGAATGCCGTGTTTTGCGCCAAGACCGCATCCGACGGTGATCGCCACGGGAGTGGCAAGCCCGAGGGCGCACGGGCACGAAACCACCAGAACGGATATGCCGTACGACAGTGAGGTGGCGATTTCCTTCGAAACTAAAAACCAGACGATCGCCGTGACGAGTCCGACGGCAAGCACTGACGGCACGAAAACAGCCGCTATTCTGTCCGCGAGTCTTCCGACGGGAGCTTTTGACGAGGAGGCGTCGGCCACAAGTTTGATTATTTTTGCGTGCGTGGTGTCGGAGCCGGTTTTTTCCGCGGTAAAGATTATTCTTCCCGCGCCGTTGACAGTCGCGGCGGATACCCTGTCTCCGGCTGTCTTTTCAACCGGCACCGATTCGCCCGTCAGCATCGACTCGTCGACCGAGGTGAAGCCTTCCGTTACGGTGCCGTCGGCGGGGATCGTCTCTCCCGGGGCGACGACAAGCGACATTCCGGGTTTTATTTCGGAAACCGGAATTGTTTTTATGCCTTCTCCGGTTTTGAGCGAAGCCGTTTCGGGCATCATGGACATGAGTCCCGAAAGCGCGTCGGACGTTTTAAGGCGTGATACCGCCTCAAGCAGTTTTCCTATCGTTACGAAAACCGGGATCATGGCAGCTGATTCGAAATAAAGCATTTTTTCGCCCGAGCCGGAAAATTCGGAGATCAGAGCCGCAACGCTGTAGATAAAAGACGCTCCGGAGCCCACCGTGATGAGGGTGTCCATGTTCGGACTGCCGTGAAGCAGTCCTTTTGTGCCCGAAACAAAGAATATGCCGTTGACCGCAAGGCATATCAGACACAGCGCTGCCTGTATCGCCCCGTTCGGCGCGCCCTTTACCAGCACCGGAAGGCCGAGCATCCCGCCCATCGACAGATACATTATGGGCAGAAGGATGACTGTGGACACCGCAAGCCGCACCGCGGTCTTCTTTATGTTGTCCTTACCTAGATTTATCTTGCCGTCCGAAAGGGACGCGCCGTATCCGGCCTTTTGAACGGCCCTTATTATCTGATTATCGTTTCCGCCCTCGACGGAAAGGGTGTTTGTAACCAGACTGGCGGAAGCGGAAACCACTCCTTCCACGCTGAGCGCCGCTTTCTCCACCCTTGAGACGCAGGCGGCGCACGACATTCCTTTTATATCATAGGTCTTCATACCAAATATTATATCACTTTTTGACGTCAAAGTCAACAACAGGCGGTCATATTGTTGACAAGCGGGCGGAAAAGTGATATAATAATATGCGAATAAGAGGTGTAAGCGGGCGGTGCCCGCCTTTTCCTGCGTTTGGGAGTTCGTTTAAATGAAAATTGCTATTACGCCTGACAGCGAAGTGCTGTTCGAGAAAATAAGTGATCTCGGGATTGAGATCCCTGCATCCGGAAGTCCCGCTGATTTTTACTGTTCTGTCGACAAATACCGCGTGGAGGTCATCCGCTCCTTCATAGAAAAGGGGGTCAGATTCATTTCCTTCGACGGCGTTGTCATTTCTCCCCTTGCCGAAATAGGGCCCGGAACCGTGATCCATCCGAACACCGAGATCAGGCACGGTGTGAAGGTCGGCACGGACTGCGTGATCGGCCCGTGCTCGGTGTTAGAAAACTCCGCAGTCGGAGACAGATGCGTCGTGAACGCGACGCAGGTATACGGTTCGCGGCTGGAAAACGACGTGAAGATCGGTCCGTTCTGCCATATAAGGCCGGGCTCGCTTATACGCTCCGGAGTAAAGATAGGCGATTTTGTCGAAGTCAAAAATTCCGACATCGGAAGGGATACCCACGCCTCCCATCTTACGTACATAGGCGATTCCGACGTTGGAGAGCGCGTCAACATAGGCTGCGGCGTAGTCACATGCAACTACGACGGAAAAAGAAAATTCCGTACGACCATCGGAAACGACGTTTTCGTCGGATGCAACACCAATCTTGTGGCTCCCGTGACTCTTGCCGACAATTCGTACACGGCGGCCGGCTCCACGATTACGGAGGACGTTCCCGCCGAGGCTCTCGGAATAGCCAGGGCAAGGCAGGTAAACAAAGAGAGATGGAAAGCGAAGAGGGATGCTGACTGATGTCTATATTTGATCTTTTCAGGCAGCTGGAACTGAAAAAAGAAGGGTTGTGCTCAAAACCCGGGTTCATCATTGCTTTCCTAGGCAATCCCGGCAGGGAGTATGAGGGAACGAGGCACAACGCGGGCTTTTTCGTGTCCGGAATAGTCGAAAAAAAATACGGGGTGAAGATAAACAGGGCAAGGTTCGATTCGCTTACCGCTGAGATAACCGAGAGCGGCAGGAAAATACTGCTCCTGAAGCCGCAGACGTTTATGAATCTTTCCGGCACCGCGGTTCTGAAGGCCTCGTCTTTTTATAAAATCCCCGCGGAAAACATTATAGCCGTTTGTGACGACGTCAATCTCGACGTGGGCAGCATACGCGTAAGGCGCAAGGGCAGCGACGGCGGGCAGAAGGGCCTGAGAAGTATAATCGAATGCCTCGGCGGAGAAGGATTCCCTCGCGTTCGCGTCGGGGTAGGAAAAAAGCCCGGAGGCGGAGAGCTTGTTTCCTGGGTGCTCGGCAAAATACCCGCCGGGCAGGCGGATGATTTCGCGAAAGCCGCCGCGGACGCCGCGGAGGCGGCCCTTATGATCGCTGACGGACGTATCGAAGAAGCCATGAGCAGGTTCAACTGATGAAAGCGATTCTTGATGAATTCCGGCGCGAGAAGGAATATCAGGCTCTGATTTCGCTGATCAGATCGGAACGCGAACGCAGGAATCCCCGCCCGGCAAGAATGACCGGACTGTGCGACGGCGCAAGAAGCGTTTTTATAGCTTCGCTTATCGAAGATCTCGAAAAACCGCTGCTTTTTATCGTTCCCGACGAAAAGGACGCGAGGAGGGCAAGGGAACTTTTAGAGGACATGGGCCTGCGTCCGGCGGTTTTCCCGGCACGGGATTTTGTCTTTTACAGCATATCATCGTCGAGAGACGGTGAGCACGAAAGAATTGGCGCGCTGTCCGCCGTCGTTTCGAAAACCTGCGACGTCGTGATAACCACTCCGGAGGCCGCGCTTCAGTACACGGTGCCGGCCGAAAGGCTGAAAGGCGCGTCGGTTACCGTCGACATTCACAGTCCCTGCGACATGGACGCGCTGACGGAGATACTGCAGAGAGGCGGATATTCCAGAACAGAACTTACCGAAGGACAGGGGCAGTATTCGGTGAGGGGCGGGATAATAGACGTGTTTCCGCCGGGAACCGATAATCCGGTCAGAATCGAGTTTTTCGGCGATGAAATAGACAGCATGAGTTTTTTCGACGTTATAACCCAGCGCCGCACGGATGAGATCGACACGGTATGCATAACGCCGGCAAGGGAGGTCGTCGCGGACGGAGATGCCCGCGTGAAGATCTCCGATGAAATCAGGAGAGGCATTTCCAGAGCCAGGGACGGAAAAACGAAAGAGCGCCTTGCCGGGGAGCTGGAGACCGTGCTGTCCGGAAGGGACCTGCTTTTTATCGACAGGTTCATAAGCTGTATCTACCCGGAGAAGGAATGCCTTCTTGATTATTTTGACGCGCGCTGCCCGGTGATCCTGCACGATTTCAACGCGTGCTCCGACCGTGTGAAGGCCTATGAATGGCACACGCGAGAGACTGTCGTCTCTCTGCTTGAGGAAGGAGCGATCGCCTCAAAATACGCCGAATACGGCAGGAATCCATCCTCTTTCGCCGCGTTTGTCGGCAGTCACGCCGGAGTGATAGTGGATTCTTTCGTCACCTCCGCCGGCGACATCCGTTTTTCCGGCATGTTTTCGATTTCCTCTAGACAGACTGTATCATATGCGGAAAATTTCGGGCTGCTTTGCGACGATCTCGTTTCCTTCGGAAGAGGAGGGAACTCCGTTGTGATACTTTGCGAGAACCCGGTGCTTGTCAAAAACATTTCCGGCATTCTGAACGACAGAGGTATTACCGCACACAAAATAGACCTGACGAACGACGGTATTGTCAGGAAACGCGTTTCGATAGCCACCGGAGCGGCAATTCAGGGGTTTGAACTGCCCGATCTTGACTTTATAGTGCTTTCGACATGCCTTTCGGCCGGAAATTATTCTGGCGGCGCGGTCAGGGCGAGAAAAAAGAGGCTTGGGAAAAAAGAGAGCGCAAGGGAGAAGATACTCTCTTACGCAGATTTAAAGGTCGGCGACTACGTCGTACACGAATCCCATGGCATAGGCCGGTACATGGGGATAGAGAATATTTCCTCCGACGGCGTCGTGTCAGACTATATAAAGCTGCAGTATGATGGAACGGACGTGCTGTACGTTCCGTGCGGGCAGCTTGACACCATAGCAAAATACATAGGGCCCGGGGCGGACAGCGGCACGGTCAGGCTGTCTTCGCTGGGGAGCGCCGCGTGGACGCGCTCAAAGCAGAGAATAAAGGCCGCCGCAAGGGATATGGCCGAGGAACTTATACGGCTCTACGCTGAGAGAGAGCGGCTCCCGGGCTTTGCCTTTCCGAAGGACGACGAAATGCAGCGGGACTTCGAGGCGTCGTTCCCGTATGACGAGACAGAAGGTCAGAACACGGCAATACGGCAGGTGAAGGGCGACATGCAGTCGCCGCATCCCATGGACCGTCTGCTGTGCGGCGACGTGGGCTTCGGCAAAACTGAGGTTGCCTTAAGGGCGGCGTTCAAGGCAGTAGACGCCGGTAAGCAGGTTGCGGTGCTGGTGCCTACCACCATTCTCGCGCTTCAGCATTACCAGACGCTCTCCGCAAGGCTGCGAGGCTTTCCCGTCTCGGTCGAAATGCTGTCGCGGTTCCGTACAAAACAGCAGCAGGAAGAGACCGTCAGAAGAATAAGGCGCGGCGAGACGGATATCGTCGTGGGAACTCACAGGATTATATCCGACGACGTGAAGTTCCGCGACCTCGGTCTGGTGATAATCGACGAGGAACAGCGCTTTGGCGTTGCGGCCAAGGAAAAGCTGCGCAGGCTTTCATCGGGAGTCGATACGCTGACTCTGACGGCCACTCCGATCCCGAGAACTTTGAGCATGGCTATGAGCGGCATACGCGACATGTCGGTGCTGGAGGAGGCTCCGGGCGACAGGCTGCCTGTTCAGACATATGTGATGGAGTACGATGAGCTGATAATCGCCGAAGCGATAAGAAGGGAACTGCGCCGCGGCGGACAGGTTTTCTATCTCTACAACAGAGTTGAAACGATAGACGATTGCGCCGCGCGGGTACATGAGATGGTTCCGGACGCCCGCATTGCCGTAGGGCACGGCAGAATGGACAGGGACGATCTTTCCTCGGTATGGAAGGATATGCTCGACGGGCAAATCGACGTACTTGTCTCGACGACGATAATCGAATCCGGGATCGATATTCCCAACGCAAACACTCTGATCATAGAAAACGCCGACAGATACGGTCTCAGTCAGCTTCACCAGATAAGAGGCCGCGTCGGAAGGTCGTCGCGCAGGGCGTACGCATATTTTACCTTCAGAAAGGGTCAGGTACTGAACGAGGACGCGGCCAAAAGGCTCGAGGCGATCCGCGAGTACACGGAGTTCGGCTCGGGCTTCAAGATCGCTCTCAGAGATCTCGAGATACGCGGCGCGGGAAACCTGCTCGGCGCGGAGCAGAGCGGACACATAGAGAGCGTCGGCTACGATATGTACATGAAACTGCTTAGCGAAGCAGTGATAGAGGCCAAAGGCGTCGTAAAGGAAAAGAAACCGGAATGCGCAATAGAAATGGACGTCAGCGCCTTTATTCCCGAGAGTTATATAAAAAGCAACAGTCAGAGGATAGACGTTTACCGCAAAATATCTCTTGTGGAGAATGTCGACGACACTGTTGACATAATTGACGAGCTCCTTGACAGGTACGGCGAACTTCCCAAGACCGTTGCGACTCTGCTCGACGTATCGCTGCTTCGCGCCGTAGCGTCTTCGTGCGGCATCGAGAAGATCCAGCGCAAGGGCGCAAACGCGGTGATCTTTCCTTTGAAATTCGATGTAAAGCCGTGGCTTGTGATGACCTCGAGGCACAAGGGAGAAATACTTATCAGCGTCGACAGGAAGCCGTACGTCACGCTCAGGATAAAGAAAATAACCGACACGCTTGACAAAACGCTCGACTTCGTCAGGGAGTATAAATCGGTTCTTGACGGAATGTCGTCGGAAGAAGGTGGCAATGTATGAATAGGAAACCGTTATCGGCAATAATCTGCGCGCTGCTGGCAGCGGCGTTGTTTCTGCCGTCCTGCTCAAAAAAATACGTGATGGAGTATAAAGGTCACGGGATTACAGAAAATATGTATCACTACTGGGTCTCCACGTACAAAAGAAACATTCTTTTAAGCTATTCCGACGCCTATGACACCGCCGAGTTCTGGGGCAGGGAATACAGCGACGGGATGACGGTAAAAGAATACTTTGACAAAAGTATAAGAGACCGCATAACGGACTATCTTATCGCCGAAGTGCTGTTCAGAGAGATGCGTCTCTCTCTCGACGCCTCTGTAAAAAAAGCTATAAACGACGATATTTCAGAAAAAATCGAATATTACGGCGGCAGAAAAGCGCTGAACGGCGAGCTTGCGAATATAAACCTGGACGTCAGCACCCTCAAGAGCATTTACACGATGGAAAAGAAATACGCCGCCGTGTACGAAAAGCTCACGGGCGACGGAGGGGCGATCGCGCCGACCGTTGACGACGTTGCCGCATATTACGCCGAAAATTACAGCAGGATAAAATACATCGTGTTTTATACGACCGCGCTAGTCACAGACGAAAACGGAAATCAGCTTTATGACGACATAGGCAGACCGCTTACGGCCGAACTGAGCGAAACGGAGCTTGCCGAAAAGGAAGAGAAAATAGCCGAGTGCATGCGCCGTGCAAAAACCGGAGAGGAATTCAGCGCCCTTGCGGCGGAATACTCCGAGTACGACACGTCGGCGTATAAAAACGGTTTTTACATATCTTTCAATGAGATAAACACGTGGGGAGAGCAGATAATCAGCGGAGCGAAAGACGCCGGGGAGAACGACGTTTTCCGGGTTGACGAGGAATATGCCGTTTATGTGGTTGTGAAACTGCCGCTCACGCCTCTCGGAGAACTGGAGGACAGCGATATTTCCCAGCTTTCCTCTCTTAACACTTATGTATGCCGTGAGAAAGCGGAGGAATATTTCTCTTCTCTTCATCCGTTTGTCACAGTCAGCGAAGAGGCGCTTGCAGCCTGTTCCGTTTCTGACGTCAAAACCAATCCGTACTACGGATTTTAACTAAAAAACGGCTCCGGCCGTTTTTTTTGTGTTTTTCGGCGGTTTTGGGCTTTGCACACTTGATTTATGGGGTAATGTATGATAAAATATTATATGATATTGTAACGTGGAGAAGTCTTTCTTCGCGCCGTGGAGGTTTAAATGGCTACCGAATTCGAGTTCAGTTTTGCATCGCTGGCTAACCATCTGAAAAACATATCGTTTATCGACATTATCGACATAATTCTGGTGGCTGCGCTGTTCTATCTCGTTTATGCGTTTATACGCGACAGAAGGGCGGGCAAGCTTGCCGCCGGCATACTCGTTTTTCTCGGTATAATGGTGCTGAGCAACGTGATAGGGCTGAAGACCATGTCGTATATTTTTGCCAATTTCTTTCAGATAGGCTTTATCGCTCTGGTCGTTGTCTTCCAGCCGGAACTGCGCTCGGCGCTTGAGAAAATGGGTACCGAACCTCTGAAGGGACTGAAAACGATCGGCGATGTCCGCAGCCGCAATGAAAAGGAGATGACTCAGGCGATAGACGGCATCTGCGACGCGTGCAGGACAATGTCTGAGACCAGGACCGGCGCGCTGATAGTCATCGAAAGAGTGACGAATCTTGACAGTATCGTACACGGCGGCACAACGGTAAACGCGGATATTTCCTCGCCGATCATTCTTAACATCTTTTACGAGGGATCGCCGCTGCACGACGGGGCGATAATTATTCGGAACTGGCGTATATCGCGCGCGGCCGTGAGACTCCCGCTTTCGGAAAACGACGCGGTGCTCGGCAATCTCGGGACGCGGCACCACGCCGCGCTCGGGATCAGCGAGGAAAGCGATTCGGTCGTTATCGTGGTGTCGGAGCAGACAGGCATAATTTCGCTTGCCGTCGACGGCAAGATGAAGAGACGCGTTTCTCCGGAGTCTCTGCGCACCGAGCTTAACGGAATGTTCGAGCTGACGAAGAAAAGCAAAAAAAAGGCGGAGGGGCAGATATGAGCGAGGGAAAGGTGAAAAACGTCAGATCCTTTATAGGAAACGTTACGGCGGGCATAATCTGCGTACTGGCCGCCCTGTTTCTCTGGTATTTTGTTTCCGAGAACGACACGGCGCAGTTTGAGACCACCGTTTCGGGCGTTCCGGTTACCATAAAGAACGAAAGCAATCTGTCCGTTCTTTCCGGCGACGACCTGACGGTCGACGTTACCGTCTCCGGCAGACGGTCTGTCGTCAATGCGATCACAAGAGACGCCATCTCGGCGTTTACGACGGTAGCCTCCGGAACGGAGGCGGGGAAAAACAAGCTCAGCGTCGAATGCGAATTGCCCGACGGTGTGTCCCTGGTTTCTCTGTCGTCACCTACAGTGACCGTCTACCTTGACAACACGACCACGGCTTCCGTACCCGTAAGGGTCGCGGTCAAGGACGTGATAATAGATACCGGCTACGAACTCGGCACGGCGCAGAGCGAGCTGTCATCCGTGTGGGTGACGGGGCCCGAGACGGTCGTGAACACCGTTGCCGAGGCACGTCTGACCGTGTCGCTCGGGCGTGTTACAAAGACCGTCAACTGCAGCGGCGCAATAGTTCTCTTCGACGAGTCAGGCTCGGAGATCGTCAATCCGTACATTACGACAAGCGCCTCAACGGTCAACGCGACAATTCCCGTTACGAAGACGAGGGAAGTGCCTGTCGACGTGTCGTTTGTTTACGGCATATTCACTTATGAAAACTGCAATGTGACTGTAAGTCCTTCGGTGATCAGGGTGAAGGGGGACGCCGACGCGGTCGACAGAGTGACGATGCAGTACAGAATAGATGAGAAAACGCTCGAGATTCCCGACGGCGGAAAGGCGGAGAGGCGCATCACCGTCAGCCTTCCGTCCGGCGTGACCAACGCAAGCGGCACAGACGAGATCGTCGTGACCGTCGAACCGAAGGGTATAAGCACAAGAACCTTCACCGTTCAGATACAGTCGCCGAACATAACAAACGTTCCGGACGGGATGTCGGTCGTAGGTGTATATTCGCTGAACGTTTCGGTAAGGGGCGACAGTGCAACGATTGAGAAGATTCGGGCGTACAACATCATTGCCAGAGTTGATCTTTCCGGCGCGGCCGCCGGTGAAAACGAGAGACCCGTCTCCTTCAGCTTTTCCCAGTTTGAAGGCGAAGTGTTTGAGGTCGGAACATATACGGTCGCCGTTGTGCTGACGGAGGGCGACGCTTGAAAATTGTGGTTCGCGACATACGCGTCACGTTAAAAAACTCCGAGGGCGACGTGTTTGCGATCGCTTCCGAACGTCTGAAAGACGCGGGAATAAAAGCTGACCGTAAAACGCTGCGCATTTTCAGAAAATCCGTCGATACAAGACACAAAACAATTTACCTTGTTTACTCGGTCCTTGCGGAAACCGATGTCGAAATATCCGCCGGGGTCGCCGCGAAGGCAGGGTTCGCGCTGCTGGAGGAAACGGATCCGTTTAAATCTCTGAAAAGAGGTTCCGAGCGCCCCGGAGGCAGGCCGGTTATCGTCGGTTTCGGCCCCTGCGGGATGTTTGCCGCCCTCTGCCTTGCGGAGAACGGCTACAGGCCGTTAGTGATTGAGCGCGGCGAGCCCGTTGCAATGAGAAGCGTCAAGGTTGCCAGGTTTATGAGAACCGGTGAGCTTGATCCCGGGAGCAACGTTCAGTTCGGCGCAGGCGGCGCCGGAACATTTTCCGACGGCAAGCTTGTCACAAGAATCAATGACAAAAAGGTTTCATACGTGCTTGAAACATTTGTACGCTACGGCGCACCCGGCACGATTCTCACTGAGGCACGGCCGCACATAGGGACGGACAGACTTCTTACGGTTGTGTCGCGCATGGACGCGAGGATAAGGGAACTCGGAGGGGAGATACTTTACGGCACCCGCCTGACAGGCATAAAAATAAGAGACGGAAAAGCCGTTGCCGTCGAAACGGAGGCGGGCGATATTGATTGCGGCCCTGTGATTCTGGCAACCGGCAACTCTGCGAGGGATACGTACGGATACCTGATTGCTGGCGGATTTGCCGTCAGGCCGAAGCCGTTTTCGGTCGGAGTGAGGATAGAGCATCTTCAGAGCGAGCTTGACAGAGCGGTTTTCGGTTCTCAGGCGGGAAATCCGCTGCTGGGTCACGCCGAATACGCGATGTCGTACCGCAGAGGAGACGACTGCGTTTACACCTTCTGCATGTGCCCCGGCGGAGAGGTCATAGCATCCGCTTCCGAGGAAGGCGGAGTTGTCACAAACGGAATGAGCAGATTTGCGCGCGACGGGAAAAACGCCAACTCAGCGCTGGTTGTCAATGTCTCACCGGAGGATCCGGTGGAATATCAGCGCTCGATCGAGCGTTCGGCTTTCGTCCTCGGAGGCGGAGGATACGCGGCCCCGTTTCAGACGGTCGGCGACTTCATGTCGGACAGGACGGGATCGCAGCCGTCACGGGTTTTACCGACTTATCGCGGCGGAAACGTAAAAAGCGCTTCGCTTTCCTCTCTGTTTGACAGGAGAGTGAGCGGCATGCTCAAAACAGGCATAAGATATTTTGATGGTAAAATAAAAGGCTTTGCGGCGCCGTACGCATTGCTTACCGCTCCTGAAACACGGACGTCCGCACCTTTCAGGATAGAACGCGGTCCGGAACTGACGGCTTCGGGTACGGAAAACATTTACCCGGCCGGGGAGGGCGCCGGCTATGCGGGCGGTATAACGTCCGCCGCCGTCGACGGCATCAACACGGCGATAAAAATCATGGAGAAATACAGTTCAGACTGAATATGATCATTAAAAAGTGGGTTGTCGGAGAACGTGACGACGGAATACCCGATGTAAAAAGAATATCGGAAAAACTGAATATCACCTACCCGACGGCGCTCCTGCTTTTTAAGAGGGGACTCAGGACTGCGGAGCAGGCTATGGCGTTCATAAGCCACAGCGCGGAATCGTTCTGCGATCCGTTTCTGCTTCCCGACGCCGGCAAAGCCTGCGACAGGATACTTTCGGCCGTGGAAAACGGCGAGAAAATCACCGTCTACGGCGACTACGACGTCGACGGAATAACATCGACGTGTACGATGTTTCTGTATCTCAAAACGCTCGGAGCTGACGTGACGTACTACATACCGAACAGGCTGAGCGACGGATACGGAGTGAACAGCGACGCGGTAAAAAAGATTACGGACCGCGGCTCGACGCTGATAATAACCGTTGACACAGGCACGACGGCGATCGACGAGATTGCCGAGGCCGGCGCCTGCGGCTGCGATTTTGTCGTGACGGATCATCACGAATGCAGGGAAACGCTCCCCGCTGCCGTTGCCGTCGTCAATCCTAAAAGGCCCGACAGCAGTTACCCGTTTCCCGAGCTTGCCGGGGTAGGCGTCGCCTTCAAGCTCGTATGCGCGCTGGAGACGGTCTATAGAAAAAAGAACGGGATTTCCCCCGCCGGAATGCTCGAGCAGCTGTGCGGCGATTATCTTGATCTCGTTTCGATAGGCACCGTTGCCGACGTCATGCCGCTTATAGGCGAAAACAGGCTTATCGTGTCCTTCGGGCTTCACAACATGAACCGCGGCAGCAGGCGTCTCGGAATACGGGCGCTTGTAAACCGTATCGATCCGCAGAAGGGCCCTTCAAAGATTATTACCGCTTCTTTCATAGGCTATCAGCTTGCTCCGCGGCTGAATTCGGCGGGCAGAATGGGCAACGCGGAGAGGGCCGTGGAACTGTTTCTCGCGTCAGACGACGTTCAGGCGGAGACGGCTGCCGCCGAGCTGTGCGACACCAACAGCTTCCGAAAGGACGAGGAGCAGAAAATACGTCAGAGCGTAAATAAGATGATAGCCGAAAATCCCGCTCTTGCCGAAAGGCGCGTCATTGTTCTGTCATCCGAAGGATGGCATCACGGCGTTATCGGGATTATCGCCACGTATGTTGAGGAAAAATACGGCAAACCCGCAATAATGGTCAGCTTTGAGGACGGCGTCGGAAAGGGCTCCGGAAGATCCGTAAAGGGCTTCAACCTTGTGGCGGCGCTCACATATTCATCTGAATATCTGATTAAGTACGGCGGACATGAGCTTGCCGCAGGACTTACGGTCAGCGCGGATAACTACGAGGCTTTTGTTGATAAAATAAACGAATACGCGGAACTCAATACCGAATCGTGCGCCCGGCCGGTGTCTTACGCCGATTTCAGGCTGTACCCCGCTGAAATAACTCTCCGGCAGGCTGATGAGCTGACGCTTCTTGAGCCCTGCGGAGAAAAGAACCCCGTTCCCGTTTTCGTGATGAACGGTCTGACGGTGGACGAAATCCGTCCGATCGGCGCCGGCGCGGCGCACACCCGCTTTTCCTTTTCATCCGAAGGAAAAACAATATCCGGCGTGCTTTTTCGCACAAGAGCCGATGAGATCTGCTTTTCAAGAGGGGAAAAGGCGGACGTGATGTTTTATCTGTCCGTCAACGACTTCGGCAACAGCAGATCAGCGCAGCTTCTGGTGAACGAAATCAGGCCGTCCGCCGCCCTGCTTGAGAAATTCGGCGCCGCGTGCGGCAGGTATAAGTCGATATTAAACGGGGATGAAAAAGCGGAACCGGCGGAAATTCCCGGCAGGGATTTTTTTGCGTCGGTATACCGTTCGGCAAAAGCCGCGGCATGGGAGAGCGGCACGCTTGTGCTTCACAGACTTGCGGAATGCTCCGACCCCGACGGGTATGTAAAAACGCGCATCGCGCTCGAAATCCTTAACGAGGCCGGCGCGCTGAAGCTGACCGAAAATCCGGACAGCATCGGCGGATTCGAAATATTCGGCTTCAGCGTCCCGGTGCTCGCGGAAAAAGTGAATCTTGAGGAAACATGGCTATACAGACAGTTGATCTGACGGCGGAATACGCGGGCATAGAAAAGCTTGTAACGGCGCTCGTCAGCACAGGAAAAAAATATAATATCGACAAGATTAAAAGCGCGTATCTTTTTGCAAAAAAGCTTCACGAGGGGCAGTACCGCGCGTCGGGCGAGGAATATATAACCCATCCCGTGGCTGTCGCCGAGATCGTTGCGGGACTTGAACTCGATACCGACTCGATCTGCGCCGCGCTTCTGCACGACACAATAGAGGACTGCGGCGACAAGGTCAATACGGACGTAATAAGACGCGAATTCGGCGACGACGTCGCACAGCTGGTTGACGGTCTGACGAAAATGGTGCAGATACCGTTCGAGGACAAGGAGGAGGAGCATATAGAGAACCTCCGTAAAATGTTCCTTGCCATGTCGAAGGATGTGCGGGTCATTTTCATCAAGCTTTGCGACAGGCTGCACAACATGCGCACGCTCCGCGCGAAAAAGGACGACAAAAGGCGGCTCACCGCACTTGAGACGATGCAGGTGTTCGCGCCGCTCGCACACCGTCTCGGCATGCAGAAGATGAAGCAGGAGCTCGAGAACCTTTCGCTCGAGTATCTCGATCCCATAGGTTACGAGGAGATAAGCAGCAACATCGAGAAACGTTACGGCGAGAGCAGGGATTTTATAGAGAACGTGAGAAAAACGGTATCTGACAAGCTCACGTCCTCGGGAATTAAATTCACGCTCGAGGGACGCGTAAAATCGGTTTACTCGATTTACCGCAAAATGTATCTTCAGAACAAAAGCTTTGACGAAATCTTTGATTTTTACGCCCTGCGCGTGATAGTGGACAAGGAAGAGGAGTGCTACATCGTGCTCGGTATGATCCACGAGCTTTTCAGCATGGTGCCGGGGAGATTCAAGGACTACATATCCATACCGAAGCCCAACATGTACCGGTCGCTTCATACGACGGTGATCGGAAAATCAGCGATCCCGTTTGAGGTCCAGATACGCACGAAGGAGATGCACCGTATCGCCGAATACGGCGTTGCCGCGCACTGGAAGTATAAATCCGGAGAGGAATCAAAGGAGGATATCGACAACAAGCTCGGATGGATCGCCAAGCTTATAGAGACAGAAGACGACACCAGGGATCCCGAGGAATTTCTCAAGGCCCTGAAAATCGACATTATGCACGACGAGGTGTTTGTCTTCACGCCGAAGGGCGACATCATCACCCTCCCGCAGGGCGCGACCGTCATCGATTTCGCCTATGCGATACATTCGGAGGTCGGCAACAAGATGATAGGCGCAAAGATAAACGGGATGATCGTGCCTATCGACCGTGCTCCGCAGAACGGCGAGATAGTCGAGATAATCACCTCGTCGGCCTCGCGCGGACCGTCCCGCGACTGGATGAAGATAGTCACGACCGGAGAGGCGCGCAACAAGATCCGCCAGTGGTTCAAACGCGAAATGCGAACCGAAAACATACAGGTCGGCAAATCGGAGGTGGATCGCGAATTCAGGCGCATCGGCACGCCGTGCACCGACGAGCAGAAGAGCGAAATCCTGCTTAATATCGGACGCAGGATCGGCATACAGGACATCGACGATCTGTACAATACCATCGGCTACGGCGGCGTTCTCATGTCAAAACTCAGCGCGCGCATACGCGACGAGTTTGACCGGGTGGTCAAGGTCGAGGAACCGCGCGTTCAGTCGGCGGAGGACGTATCGACCGTAAAGAACCAGAAGAAGTCTTCCGGCGGCGTTGAGATTGACGGAGTAAACGGGCTTACTGTCAAGTTCGCCAAATGCTGCAACCCGCTTCCCGGAGACAGAATCATCGGTTTCATCACCAAGGGCTACGGAATTTCGGTTCACAAGAGCGACTGCCGCAACATTTCCGAAAACAGGAGCAAGCCCGAGCTTGCAGACCGCTTCGTCAACGCGAGATGGACAGGGGCGGAACAGCCCGGCGAACGTTTCGAGGCACAAATACGCATCATTGCCGTCAACGACATGCGTCTGATAGCAGACATAACCATGGCTCTTGCGGATATGCGCGTTTCGCTTCTCGGAATATCGTCTAACAGCAAGGGAGATTACACGGTCGTGGAACTGCTTGTGGCCTGCAAGAATCTGGACCATTTCAATTCGATAGTTTCGAGGCTCCGCTCGGTTCCCAACGTGGAGCAGGTTTCGAGGGGTGCGGCGCAATGAGGGCGGTTATACAGCGCGTCTCGGAGGCATCCGTTTCAACAGGCGGTGTTACGAACGGGATAACGGGGAAGGGCCTTGCCGTCCTTCTGGGAGTTGAAAAGGGCGACACAACGGCGGACGCCGAGGCGCTTGTCTCCAAGATTGTCAGGTTGCGGATCTTTTCCGACGGCGACGGGAAAATGAACCTTTCGCTTTCGGACGTCGGCGGCGGTCTGCTCGTTATATCCAATTTCACGCTTATTGCGGATTATTCTCACGGCAATCGCCCGTCGTATTTCGGGGCCGAAGAGCCGGAAGCGGCCGAAAGGCTTTACAATTATTTCTGTATTGTTTTAAGGGATCTCGGTTACCATGTTGAAACCGGCGTGTTCGGAGCGGACATGCAGGTGAAGATATCAAACGACGGACCCGTTACCATCGTTATGGACAGCGCACTGCTGAAAAAGAAGAAATGAAGATCGAGATAAACGGCAATATCGGCAGAACGTACTGCGAAAACCTGTCGCTTATATTTTTCCCGGGTGAAAAGTTCGGCGCGTCAGACAGTTCGGACCGTACGCTTCGAGTTTCCGTTTACACGGATCGCGGAAGCGTGCGCGCGGAGGCTGTCTTTATATCAGGGGACAAAACCTCGCGCGGCACGGGTTTTTTCGCGGCGGACGACAGAAGAGCGGAGAAAATAGCGGTCGGCAGGGCGGTGCTTGAGGCCGGAACCGAAATGCTCGGTTCCGCTCCGCCGTGGGGCATTCTGACGGGAGTGCGCCCCGCAAAAATTTCAAATTCCATGGCTGCCTGCGGCATGACGGAGGAGGAGATAGCTTTAAAGCTTCAGGAGGTCTACTCTGTCGCGCCGGAAAAGGCACTTCTTCTTGCAGGAGTCACCGAGGAAGAGAAGGACGTTTCGCTGGCAGCGGGGAAGGATACGTGCTCGGTGTACGTTTCCATACCTTTCTGCCCGACAAGATGCGCGTACTGTTCGTTCGTGTCCTATTCAACGCCCAGGTATCTTTCGCTAATACCCGATTACGTCGAAAGACTGCTTGACGATATAGACGCAGCATTCCGCAGGGCGAACAGCGACGGCAAACGTGTGATCTCCGTGTATATCGGTGGCGGGACGCCAACCGTCCTTGACGCGAAAACGCTTGACAGGGTGCTTGGAGCCGTGGAGAAAAATCTTGTCGTTCGTCCCCTTGAATTTACCGTCGAGGCGGGCAGGCCGGATACTGTAGACAGGCGGAAGCTTGAAATAATGAGATCGCACGGCGTTACACGGGTCAGTATAAATCCGCAGATCCTCGATGACGGCATTCTTTGCGGGATAGGACGCAGACACACCGTCGCGGATTTTTTCGAAGCCTACAGCCTCGCAAGGCAGGCGGGATTTGAGACGGTGAACACCGATCTAATCGCCGGTCTTCCGGGCTCTGACAGAAACATTTTCGACAATACGCTGCGCGGCGTTATCGGTCTTGATCCCGAAAACGTGACGGTTCACACCTTCTGCGTCAAGAAATCATCCTCTATGGCAGAAAAGGCGGCGGAAGACGGTGCGGGAGACGTTTATTCGTATTCCGGCGGCGACACCCCCCTGTGCGTGTCGGATTCGCAAAAAATGCTGACCGAGGCGGGCTACCGGCCGTATTACATATACCGCCAGAAGAACGCGCGCGGAAATCTCGAAAACGTCGGTTTTTCCAAACCGGGGCACAAATGTCTCTATAACGTCTTTATGATGGAAGAACTGCACAACATATACGCCTGCGGCGCCGGCGCCGTCACGAAAATAACCGATACTCCGGACGGCAGGATCATTCGTGAATTTTCGCCCAAATATACCTACGAATATCTTGACAGAAAAAAATGACTGAAATAATTTTTCTTGCTTTAACCGAATACCGGCCGCTGTCCGGAGGTAACGTCCTGTGAACGCCGGAAAGACGAAATCCCGTTTTTTTACGGGAGTCCTCGCGCTGACGATAGGAAATTTCCTTGTAAAGATTCTCGGGCTGGCTCTGAAAGTTCCGCTTCGCAATCTTATGGGCGACGGCGGGATGGCGTACTACAACAACGCTTACGACATATACGCCTCGCTCTTTCTGATTGCGACGGCGGGACTGCCGTCCGCCATAGCAATACTTATTTCCGAAAGCAGAGTTAGAGGAAGACGGCAGGAGGCAAAGCGCGTGTTCAGAATAGCCACGCTGATTTTTCTGGCAGCCGGACTTGCAGGGACGCTTGTGATGGTTGCAGGAGCGCCGCTTTTCGAAAAAGCCTATAAAATTACCGATCTGCGTTATACAATTATGGCAATCGGCCCGACAATGCTTTTCATATGCCTTGCGAGCGCCTTCCGCGGTTATTTCCAGAGCTATCAGAACATGTATCCTACGTCGGTATCGGAGATAATCGAGGCGGTCGGCAAATTTGCTCTCGGCATTCTTTTCGGCACGATAGCGTTCAGACGGGGGGAGCCTCCCCATATCATAGCCGCATACGCGGCGGCGGGGATCACAGCCGGCGTTCTGCTCGGCATGCTCTATCTTTGGGTGACAAGGGTGTTTTTCAGGCCGGAAAAATACGATGTCTACTCTGATATAGAGCCTGACGACTCATCGAAAAAACGCGGCGAGATAGCCCTTGCCCTTCTGTCGATAGCGCTGCCGATTTCGCTCAGCAGCTCTGTTACGGGATTTGAGGCGGTGCTTGACGGCATGATTCTGTCGCGCAGGATTCAGCAGGCGGGCTTCGCCGAGCAGGTGTCAAACGCTCTGATAGGCAATTACCGCACCTGCGCCGTGCCGCTTTACAATCTCCCTCTCGCTTTTGTCGGCCCTATAGGAGCCTCCGTCATTCCGGTGATAGCGGCGGCCGTTGCCGAAGGGGACAGAAAAAAGGCAAATGACGTGACGGGCGGTTCAATAATACTGCTCAGCCTTATTCTTCTGCCGTGTGCGTTCGGCCTGGGATTTCTTTCCTCGCCGATAATCCGGCTTTTGTTCGGAAGCGGAAAAAACGCCGAAAACGCGGCACCACTGCTGTCTATCCTCTGCTGTTCGCTCCTGTTCAACGGACTGGTGTCGCTTACCTCGACGATACTTCACGCAAACAAATGCATGAAGGAGCCTCTTGTCTCCACACTGTGCGGGGCGACAGTTAAAATTGTAACGGTATACGTGCTCGCTGGGATCAGGGACGTCAATATATACGCCGGACCCGTTTCTTCGTTCGTTTTCGTTGTTACCGCCCTTTCCATGAATTTCTTCTATCTTTACAAAAAAGCGGGTTTTTCGCCGCGTGACATGGCGGGAGTTCTTCTCCGCGCGCTTGCCTCGTCGGCCATATGCGGAGGAGCGGCCCTCGGTGTATATGCGCTTCTTTCGCATTATATCGGCATCCGTCTGTCCGTCGTTGTTGCTATCGTGATTGCGATTCCCGTTTACGTTGCGGCTGCGGTTCTGTTCCGCACCGTCAGAAGGCGCGAGCTTCTGCTTCTGCCGAAGGGAGAGAAAATCGTTTCTTTCATGGAAAGACACGGCCTTGTCAGAGACTGAAAAAAATCGTTGGAACACATGGAGATTAAATTCCGTATATGTCTCTTATTTCATTAAACTACCTGATATTTCTTCCGCTGTCCGTTATCGTTTATTATATTTTCCCGAAGAAGTTCAGGTATATCTGGCTGACGGCGGTAAGCATAGCATTTTACGCGCTGTCGACGCCGCCGTTTTATACCTTTGCGTTTGTTGCTGGAGAGGCTCTGCTGACTTACTTGGCGGCCTTACTCGGAGCCGGGCTGCGAAAAAAAGGCAGAAGCAGGGCGGATACGTGGTTGACAGCAGCGTCCGTTACCGTCATAGCAGTTGTATGGCTGCTGCTTAACGGGGGCGGCCTGTGGGCATTCGGAGGGCTGCGCAGATTGCCCGTTGCCGCGTCGCTCGGCATAAGCTATTATTCGCTGCAGCTTGTCGGCTATCTGCTTGACACGCACTGGGAGATGGCGAAACCTCAGAAAAATCCGCTGAAAATACTGCTCTTTGCCTGCTTTTATCCGCAGATGACCGCCGGACCGATACACGGCTCCTCATATATTGATGAAATTTGCGGAGGGAACGGCTTTGACGAAAAACTTTTCCGTGAAGGATGCCGGCGCATACTCTGGGGTTTCTTTAAAAAGCTCGTTATTTGCGAAAGGGTCGCTATGATCGTGAACGCGGCTTGGGGCGAGACTCTCTCGGCGGGCGGAGAGGCAGTCCTGCAGTCGGGCGGCTGGAAATGGATCGCGATCCTGCTGTTTCCGTATCAGCTTTACACCGACTTTTCGGGATGTATGGACATTGTCACGGGCAGCGGTATGCTTTACGGCATCAGAATGCCGGAAAACTTCAACAACCCGTTTTTCTCGCAGTCCGTACAGGAATTCTGGCAGAGATGGCATATCACGCTCGGACAATGGGCGAAAAACTATATTTTCTATCCTTTGCTCAAGACCCGGGCGATGCAGTCCCTGTCAAAAAAGCTGAGCCGCAAGGCGGGGAAAAAAGCGGGAAGAAACATTGTCACTATCATCGCGCTTTTCGTGTTGTGGCTGTTTATGGGAGTATGGCACGGAGAATGGCATTATGTCGTGGGGGAATCCGCGTTCTTCTGGCTGGTAATTTCACTCAGCCTTGTCCTGGCTCCGCTGTTTGACAAAACAAAAAAAATGCTTAGGATAAAAAATGACGCGACGTGGTGGAGGGTGTTTTGCGCGGTACGCACCTACCTTGTTTACTGCATAGGCATACATTTTTTCAGAGCTCCTTCGTTTGCGTCAGGTCTTAAGTTCCTCGGTGACGCGATTGCCCATCCGCTTTTATATCTCGGAACGGCATCCGATTCCGGTGTGTCCGCGATCGATATTGTCATAATGTGCCTCGGCGCTGCCGTAATTTTCGCGGTCAGCCTGTTCAGGGAAAAGAAAAAAGACGTTGACAGCATTCCTGCGCCGGCCCGGATAACGCTCCTTCTTTTGCTGTTTGCGGCAGTTCTTCTGTTCGGATGCTACGGCAGCGGATTCGACGCTACCGGCTTTATTTACAACAAATACTGATTTAATATTGACAAAACGGAAAAAATGTGGTAAAATATCACGCTGATAAAAAACGCCGCAAGGCGGGAAGGAAGTTTAAAAATGGCAGAATACAAACCGGAGAACATAGAAGGCGGTTATATAATATACAAGGGCAAGCCCCTCGTTCGTCATCAGGGATTTTTTGTGTACGGAGACCTTTCGGAAAAATACGCGCTCTATCTTATAGTCGTCAATACCAAAAAAATTAAGATTGGCGACGTTGAAGAGGATGTCCCCGACAACGTCATCGTCCAGATCATGAGTACCGACGAAAGCAAGCCGACGACCGAGAGGCTCGTCAAGCAGTCAATGGAAAGCGGCCTTTACAACGCCCTCGACATAGGTATCGAGTGGCTCAACCGTCAGAACAAACAGTAAAATGGGAAGGCTTGCAAGAGCTATTTCGTCAGACGGAAACGTGGTGATGGTCGCAGCAGACACCACCGATATCGTCGCGCACGCGGCCTCTGTTCATCAGACGTCCAGAACGTGTACCGCCGCGCTCGGCAGATTGCTGACCGCCGCTTCGTTCATGGGGCAGCAGCTTAAAGAGGAAAACGGCAGCGTGACGGTGCGAATAAACGGCGGCGGGCCGGCCGGTTCTCTCATTGCCGTTTCAGACAGTCGCGGCAACGTTCGCGGATATGCGGTAAATCCGTCAGCCGACCTGCCGCTGAGCGAAAGGGGCAAGCTTGACGTCGGCGGGATCGTCGGCAGGGACGGCTACCTGAGCGTAATGAAGGATTTCGGCGCGGGAGACCCATACACGGGTCAGGTCCGCATCGTTAGCGGCGAGATAGCCGAGGACGTCACGGCTTATTACGCAGTAAGCGAGCAGGTGCCGTCTGTGTGTTCTCTCGGGGTCCTTGTCAACAGGGATTTAAGCGTGGCCGCAGCCGGAGGCTTTCTCATCCAGCTGCTCCCGTCCGCGGACGAAGGAACGATCTCCGCGGTGGAAAGCTGTATTTCCGACGTTCGGCCCGTCACAGCCATGCTGTGCGATAATCTGTCGCCGTCTGAGATCTGCAGGAATGTCCTGCGCCCGTTTGATATGCGGCTGCTGTGCGAGAGCGAAATCAGCTACAGATGCGCATGCACCCGCGAGAGGGTAGAGAAGGCGCTGATTTCCACGGGCATCGACGAGCTGAACGACATGGCTCGCGATCCTCAGACGCGCGTGTCGTGCCAGTTCTGCCGCAGGGAGTATACTTTTACTCCGGACGATATACGGAAGCTTATTGCCGGGTCTAAGGAAGCGTAAAGAGGTGATTTTACAATGAAAGATGAATTAACAGAGGTCGATATACGGAAAATGCAGTCGGAGATCGAGCATCGCAGGCATGTCGTGGCTCCGCATCTGCGCGATCTTGTCAAGGCCGCCAAGGAGCAGGGCGATCTCAGTGAGAATGACGGCTATCATTCGGCGCGGCGCGAATTCAACGCCAACAATTCAAGAATCGCGTATCTCGAGGCCATGATAAAGAGCGCCGTTATCCTTATTCCCCAGTCGAAGCTTCAGCGTAACCCCGACGGGACTTATGACGCCGACAGCGAAATA
>JAEEGL010232535.1_pt1 | contig 24452 bp, 14 predicted proteins | sample 9134231 | NCBI WGS metagenome assembly JAEEGL01 (sample SAMN16246548, study PRJNA631951) | gut metagenome | biome: gut microbiome; feature: rumen; material: fiber-attached | host: Bos | place: Iran: Karaj | collected 2018-10
GCACTGCCCCTTAAGAATCCCATTATGACAGAAATAACGCATCAGCGTGGAATTCGCACAAAACGGGATTCCAAAGGGATAGTATCCCTTTGGCAGGGGTGCGGGGACAGCGTCCCCGCAAAAATGTGCCGCAGGCACATGAAATATACTTTTTCGACAAGCTGAGGGAGCCCCGAATCGGGGCTCCCTCTCAGTTTGTGGATAGTACATTTTTGCGGGGGCGGAGCCCTCAATTTAATCCGTCGGGGCAGCTGCCGCAGTGGGCAGTTACAGCTCCTTCACAATGCCCGCGAGATATTCCATCAGGCGCGTGAGGTCGTCGCTGTCGATGTTTTCGTCGCCGGTGAGCTGTGCATTGCGCTTGCCCTGTGCCGAGACTGTGACCTCACTGTCCTCCGCGAGAAAGCGTGCGAGCATCACCGCATCTGCAATATTGACATCGCCGCTGACGTCGACGTCGCCGCGCAGATCGGCAGCGGGCACATCTGTCACGACCTCATAGGGCATGCCGTCTGCAAAGCGGATGATGATGTAATTGAGGTTGATTGCCTTGTCCTCGCTGCGGAAATTGAGCTCCAGATGCCCGTCGGTGACGGTGACCGCCGCAGTGACCGGCGTGCCGTCGGTCGGGCAGCTCTCAGCGAGTGTCTCCTGATCTGCCTTGCCGTAATTTGCATAGACCGTCGGATTCTTCGAGCAGCTCCACGGGTCGGAAAACGCCATTTCGATCGTGTAGTCACCGTTCGGGAGCGTGAAGCCGTAGTCGAGATGCCGTGCAATATTGTTCTCGTACTGATTCTTCGTGTAGCGGAAGCTCGACGACTTCTCCGCGCCGTCCGCGGTCGCGCGCTCATTGCACCATGTGTTCGCGGTGTAGAGTCCGCCGCCGTTTTTCGAGCCGCCGTACTGGTCGTTCGCATCGTCGATCAGACCCCAAGCCATGCCGGAGACCTCGTCCGCGCCGAAGAGCTGCTCGGTCACGGAATTGAACCAGCCGAATTTGTCCGAGCCGGTCGCGGTGGTGACATCCTGATCGCCGCAGTCGACGAAATAGGCAATGCTCTCGTCAAAATCGTAATACGGCTTGACCGCGTTCATGTAGATAAAATCGCAGACCTTTGCCGAATCCGCATCATCGTTGGAGGAGAATTTCACGTCGAGGATCTCGACATCCTTGCCGTCCGCGGTGACCGTGCGGACGCAGCGCGCCATGACCTCCGGCGGGATCTGGAGCCTGACGTCATAGGTGTCGGTGCTGCCGTCATAGTCGAGCGTATCTGCAAAGAGCACAGTGTCGCCGACCTGCACGCGCAGGGTCTTGCCGTTGTCCGCTTTGCGCAGGCGAACGGTCACAAGGCTCATCGGCGCGGAGCTGTCCACCGCCATCTGATAGGTGAAGCTGCCGTCTGCCTTTGCGTAGCGATAGGTCGAATCGTCGGTCACGCCGACGGTGTTCTTCTCCTGCATGTTGTGCTGCTCGTCGTTCTCGTACTGCCCGTAGCCCGGCTGCACGGTGTCGGTGACGGTGATCTTGGCGCGCGGCGGCGTTTCCTCGATGACCGTGCCGTTTGAGAGGAAGGTCCAGTAGATGCCGTAGCGCTGGGTGTACTGCAGATAGTGCGGGGTGAAGGTCAGCTTCTGATTCGTGTCGTTCAACGTGAATTTCATCGAATCTGTGTCCTTTTTCATGTGCTCATTGATCTCAGCCATGAATGCCGCGACCGACTGCCCCTCCTTTGCGAGCGTGATGTTCTGCGAGCCGACGACCGCGTCCTTCGGGATCGTGACCCACATGCCGGTCGAGGATTTCTCCATATTCGCGGTGCCGAGCTCCGCACTCAGCACGAGCGGACCGTATTTGAAGCCGTAGACTGCCTTGTTGTCCGGCAGATTGTATGCCTGCACCTCTGCGGGAATCGTGACCGCGATCACGTCGCCGGACTTGAAATCGCCGGTGACCTGCGCATAGTCGCTGACGGTCTTGTAGGCGTATTTCTCGCCGTTGACCGTGATCGTCATATTGCCCGCCTTCCACGACGGGATGCGGAACCGGAAATCGAGCGTGCCGCTGCCCTCGACTGTGAATTTCGCGGTGTCCTCCGCAGGAATATTGCTCTCCTGCGTGATCTTGACGTTCTGCTCTTTCCAGTTCAGCACGGAGCTCTGATAGAAATTCACATAGAGCGCGTTGCCGCTGTGCATGTACATCGTGTCGCCGAGCTTCGTGAAGCTCTCCATGCCCGAACCCGTGCAGCACCAGAAGCTGTCGTACTGGCTGCTGTAGACCTTGAAATAGCCGGTCGCCATCGGCTGGAAATAGGTCGTCATGCCGGTCTCGGGATTCTGCGAGGAGAGGATGGAATTGTAGTAGGTGCCCTCGTAGAAGTCCATGTACTTGCGGTCGCCGGTGATCTTGAAGAGCTCACGGCTGAGCTTCAGCATATTATAGGAATTGCAGGTCTCGCAGTTGCAGTTCGTGCGCTCCTTGTCGAGGATGTCATCCGCGCCGAAATGCTCCCATTCGCTGTTGCCGCCGGTGATATAGGTATGGTGCGTCGTGACCATATCCCAGAACGCCTCGGCATACTGCAGATAGCGCGAGGCGTCGACCTTCTCGCCGTTCACGGTCTTGCCGTCGAGCACGATATAGCGCTTGAGTGCGCCGACGAATTTCGGAATGGTCGTATTTGCGTGCTTGTTGTTGAGCACATTCGTGCCGCCCTTGAGCACGGTCTCATGCAGGCGCGTCTCGTCGAAATAATGTGCGGCGACCGCGTGGGAGTCCTTGCCGGTGATTGCATACAGCTCGTAGAGACAGTCGTTCATGCCGCCGTATTCGATCGAGAGCACGGTATTGTGTGTCGCGTCGCTCCATCTCGAGGCACGGTTATAGGTCCAGTCGCCGAGGTCGGAGGCGATCGTTTTGGCGGTCTCCTTGCCGGTCGATTTGTAAACGTCGACGAGTCCCTGCATGAGCTTGTGTATCGTGTACCACGGCACCCACGATTCCTCAATGATATTGGTCTTGCCCTGCTCGACCAGATCAAACTGCTGCTCGACATTGTTCTGATTCTTGATCTGCCCTGCCCAGAGAAAGCCCTCCTTGCCGCGGGAATGCTGCTGGCATTCGCGCATGCCGGCGAGCAGTGTGTCGAGCATGTCGCTGATCTTGCCGCGCTGGGCGTCGGTCAGCGTCGGATTCTGATAAGCCTGTGCAAGCGCGGTGAGATAATGTCCGATCGTATGCCCCGCGATCAGCGTGTTCTCCCAGCCGGCGTAGCGCCTGGCGCCGTTGGTGTTCAGCCCCGCATTCTCGCGGAAGCCGCACAGCAGCCGGTTCGCGTCGAAGGAGAGCAGATAGGCAATCTCCTTCTCAAAGGCGTTTGCGCTGTAGCTGTCGGTCATCGTGACATCACTGAGCGAAAAATCCTCGATCTGGATCTCCGCTGCCGATACCCTTGCGCCGCTTTTGGCTTGTTGCGGCAGAACAGTCGCCGTTCCGAGCACGACGGAACCGGCAATGGCCGCAGCAATCCCCCTATAAATGTGTTTCATTTCCCCTGATACCTCCAATAATATAGATTTGAATGCCTTTTTTCTATAGCATCCTATTGTGTATTATAGCGGAAATATGCTCGAAACACAATATACAATCCGCCGATTTTCTGCACTTTTGCAACAAATCCGGACTGTACCCCCGTTTCTGCTCCGGGATGCTTCGCTTGACAGAACAGGGGAATTGTCGTATAATAATGATGGCGTTCCGGTTCCGTTTGAACAGTCCGGAGCGCGCATTTCCGATCACAGGAGAGATGTATGGCATTCAAAAAGCATTCGATGCAAAGCCGCATCAGTCCGCTGATCATCAGCGGCGGCTTTTTCATTCTGATCCTGCTCGGCGCATTGCTGCTGATGCTGCCTGCCGCGTCGCAGCAGCGCACCGTCACGCCCTTTTCGGACACGCTGTTCACGGCGGTTTCCGCATCCTGCGTCACCGGGCTCGTCGTGCAGGATACCGCGACACACTGGTCGCTGTTCGGGCAGATCATCATTCTGCTTCTGATCCAGATCGGCGGCATGGGCGTGATCACGGTCGGACTGATCATTGCGCGGTGTACGGGCAAAAAAATCGGGCTGCGGTTCCGCGCGATGATGCAGGATTCAATCTCGGCGCCGCAGGTCGGCGGCATTCTCAGCCTGACAAAGTTCATTCTGCAGACGACGCTCGTCATCGAGCTGACGGGCGCGCTGCTGCTGGCACCCGTGTTCTGCCGCGATTTCGGCACTGCACGCGGGATCTGGTACGCGCTGTTCCATTCGGTCTCCGCATTCTGCAATGCGGGCTTCGATCTCATGGGCGTGCGCGAGCCGTTTTCCTCGCTGACAAGCTACGCGGGCAATATCTGGGTCAATCTTGTCGTGATGCTGCTGATTGTCACGGGCGGCATCGGATTTCTCACATGGGACGATTTCCGGCAGCACGGCATCCGGTTCCGCGCCTTCCGGCTGCAGAGCAAGATCGTTCTGCTCACCTCGGCGATCCTGATTTTCGTACCCGCGCTGTATTTCTTCTGCGCGGAGTACGCGGGGGAGCCTCTGCGGCTGCGGACGCTGCACGCACTGTTTCAGTCGGTCACTGCAAGGACGGCAGGCTTCAACACTGCCGATCTGGCGCAGATGCACGAGGGCGGCTCTTTTGTCATGATCGTGCTCATGCTGATCGGAGGCTGCTCGGGCTCGACGGCGGGCGGCATGAAGACCTCGACGATCGCGGTGCTCTTTCTGTCGGCGGTCAGTGTCTACACGCGCCGGCACGATGTGCAGTGCTTCAAACGGCGCCTCTCAGAGGATGTGATCCGTACGGCGGGCGCGATCCTGTTCATGTATACCTCGCTCTTTCTGGTCAGCGGCATCGCGGTCAGCAGGCTCGAGTCGCTTCCGCTCGTCACATGCCTGTTTGAGACCGGCTCTGCGCTCGGCACCGCGGGCGTCACGCTCGGCATCACGACGGCACTCTCGATGCCCTCGCGCATCATTATCATGCTGCTGATGTTTGCGGGCAGAGTCGGCGGTCTGACGCTGCTGTATGCGGCGCTGTCGTCCGATCAGGGCACGGCAAGGCTGCCGCTGGAAAAAATATCTGTCGGATAAGGAGAACCAACATGAAATCTGTACTCATCATCGGCGCCGGTCAGTTCGGCTGCCACATTGTCAGACGGATGCGCGAAATGCGCTGCGAGATCATGATGATCGACACCAGCGAGGAGCGCATCAACAGTATTCTGCCCTATGTGACGAACGCGCAGATCGGTGACAGCACCAATGCGGATTTTATGGGCACGCTGGGCATCCGGGATTTTGATGTCTGCATTGTGACGATCAGCGGCAATTTCCAGAATTCGCTCGAAACGACCGCACTGCTCAAGGAGCTCGGTGCAAAACGGGTCATCGCCCGCGCCCAGAACGATGTGCAGGAGAAATTCCTGCTCCGCAACGGTGCAGACGAGACCGTGTATCCGGAGAAGCAGACCGCGGTCCGTCTGGCGACGCGCGCCGCCTCCGAAGGCATTCTCGATTATATCCAGATGGACAAGAATGTGTCGATCTATGAGATCTCCGTGCCGGCGGCGTGGGACGGAAAAACGGTCTCGCAGCTCGATATCCGGCGCAGATACCACATGAATATCATCGCCGTGCGTGCGGAGGACGGTCTTGCCATTCCGATGGCGGATACGGTGATGCACACCAACGACAGCATACTCGTCATCGGCAGCCTCAAGGATATCGAAAAGGCGTGCCGCGGCTGATGCCGTCTGAATCAAAATTGAACCGCCGTCTGCATGCATGCAGGCGGCGGTCTGTTTTCTGATACGATGAATCCGGCGTGGATATCACTCCCCGTTTTTCAGCAGATACTGATTGCTGACGACCTTCATGCTCAGCTCTGCCTCGATCAGCGGGCAGTAGACCGGCTCGGTCGGTCGGATGACGATGCCCTCCTTTCTGCCGCCGTTGGGGTATTCTCCCTCGGCACGCTGCAGCAGCGCCTCGACAGTCGGGTATTTCGCGGGCAGATCGGTGCCGGTCTCCTCGATCGGGACCGTCGTGAGGCCGAGCGCGCCGCAGACCTCCAGCATCCGCCGCAGACCCACGCGCTGCCCGTTCTCCATCACGGTGAAGACATACCACTCGGGCTTTGCCAGCTTCAGGCGGTTCTTCTGGATGCCCGGCGCGCAGAGCTCGCCCTGCACCGTCAGCGAGGTCAGACCCTCCTGTTCTGCGAATGCCGTCAGCTTTTCCATGTAGCCGCGCGCCTTCACCAGATTGTAGAATGCACTGGAGCCGTCATCCTTGTATTCGTAGTTGTGCCCGGTCACATGGAAGCCGCTGCCGTCGATGCCGATCGAATGGGAGCTGCCGTCCATCTTCGTGCTGATATAGTATTCCAGCCCCGCAAATTCCCCGATCAGCTCGGGATTTGCCTGCACTCTGGTCTCGTCCGTGTGCGGGATATCCCGCGGCAGCGTGCCGATCACCGTGCCGCCGGTCGTGACGCGCTCCTCGATCTCCCATTTCTTCACGCCGAGCAGCCCGGTCACATCGGTGCCGATCGCCGCGTCGGCAGGGATCTCCGGGAACTGCTGCAGCGGCAGAAGCAGCCCCTGCGAGATCTGCCCGCGGAAGCGCTGCGTTCTGAGCCGGAAGCCCTCGCCCACGACGTCGTTTTTCTGATAGCTCCCGGCGCGCAGAAATTCAAACTCCGGGCGGATCGGCAGAAAGCTGTCGATCTCAAAATAGACTGCCGGGTCCATCGGCTGAAATTCGCCCTTTTTCACGACGCATTTCCAGCCCATCACATATGCCAGCTCGATGCGGTCTGCACCCTCGATCGGCTCTGTCTTCCAGATTCGCTGGATGCTTGCCAGCTTTCTGCTCATGGATATTCCTCCTGTCTCAGTGTGTCTGACTGCGGCGTCTGTTCCCCGCCGCAAAGAAAAACCGGTACGGGTGACCGTACCGGTTCTCAAGAATTACTTCTTCTTGGTCTTCTTGGCAGCCTTTGCGGGCTTGGTGTTGACCTTTTCCTTCAGTGCAGCACCTGCCTTGAACTTCACCTGAGTCGAAGCAGCGATCTTGATCGTCTCCTTGGTTGCAGGATTGCGTCCGGTTCTTGCGGCTCTCTCAGCGGTCTCGAAGGTGCCGAAGCCAATCAGCTGTACCTTGTCCTTCTTCTGCAGCGTGTCAGACACGACATTCACAAAGGACTTCAGTGCAGCGTCAACATCCTTCTTTGCCAGACCGGTCTCGGTTGCGATTGCATCAATCAGTTCAGCCTTATTCATTTGCTTATCCTCCAGTCATTATTACACGGCTTGCGACCGTTGTATTCTCATTTTAGTACATTTCCGGCGATATGTCAAGGGGTTTTCCGAATTTTTTCGATCTTTTTTGCTGAAAATCTTGTAAAATGCCCGGCTTTCGACGTTTCTGCCCCGTTTGACCGGCTGCGGGCACCCGTTCGGATCCTTTTTCCGGCACTTGACACGCCTGCGGAAATATGCTATACTGCAAGGGACATCACAGACCGGAATGCAAGGCACCCGGGGCTTGCCCGCTATTATTATTTATTCTTTATTCTCTATTCTTTTTTTTTCCTCCCTCCTGCCTATATTACCGAAATAATGCATGAAAGGAAGTCTTGCCCATGCCGCCCGGCGGAAGATTCGGTCCCGGGTTTCTCTCCGAGGAGGAGAAACAGAACAGACCCAAGGTCACGAAGGCACTCCTGCGCCGCATTTTCTCCTATCTGAAGCCCTACTGGAAGCAGCTGCTGCTGGTGCTCACTGCGATCCTCTGCTCGGCGATCCTCACGCTGATGCCCTCGGTGCTCACCGGAAAGATCATCGACGAGGGGCTGATCGCCAGAAACATGAAGGCGCTGGTGATCTTCATTCTGCTCTCGTTCGGCGTCACCCTTGCCGCAAACCTGATCGGCATTCTCGAGAGCTACCTCAATACATGGATCGCGCAGCACATCACCTTCGACATGCGCAACGCGATGTACAGCCATCTGCAGAAGATGTCACAGCGCTTTTTCACCACGAACAATCAGGGCGATATCATCACCCGCATGACGAGCGATATCTCCGGCGTGCAGCAGATCATCACCTCGACGCTGACGAATATCATCTCGAATGTCATCACGCTGACGGTCGCGCTGGTCATCATGTTCCGCGAAAACTGGATTCTCGCGCTGGTCGGCATCGTCATCATTCCGCTGTTCACGATCCCGACGCGCAGTGCCGGCAAGACGCGCTGGTCGATCACGAAGGAATCGCAGGCGTGCAGCGACGAGATCAACGGCATCCTCAACGAGACGCTCTCGGTCAGCGGGCAGCTGCTGGTCAAGCTCTTCTGCAAGGAGCAGGCGGAATACGAGCGCTACGAGACGGTCAACCGGCGCATGATCCAGCTCAACATCCGCGAGAGCATGGCGGGCAGATGGTTCCGCATGGCGCTCAGCACCTTCGCCAATGTCGGACCGATGCTGATCTATCTGGTCGGCGGCATCATCATGATGCAGCTTGACCCGACCGTGACGGTCGGACAGATTTCGGTGCTGGTCGCGCTGCTCGGCAAGATGTACGGTCCGGTCAATCAGCTGCTGAATATTCAGGTCGACTGGATCCGCTCGATGGCGATGTTCACGCGCATCTTCGAGTATTACGACATGCCCGTCGAGATCGAGAACGCCCCCGACGCGATCACGCCCGATCACGCCGACGGCGAGGTCGAGTTCCGGCAGGTGCGCTTCTGCTACGACCCCGAGCGCGAGATTCTGCGCAATATCAGCTTCAAGCTCGAAAAAGGGCGCTGCATCGCGATCGTCGGACCGTCGGGCTCGGGCAAGAGCACGCTGATCAACCTGATCCCGCGGCTCTATGACGTCATTGACGGCGAGGTGCTCTTTGACGGCACCGACGTGCGAAAGCTCGATCTGGCGTTTCTGCGCCGGAATATCGGCATCGTCAGTCAGGAGACCTATCTGTTCAACGGCACGATCCGCGAGAATCTGCTCTACGCAAAGCCTGACGCGACCGAGGAGGAGCTGATCGAAGCCTGCAGGCAGGCGAATATCTACGATTTCATCAGCAAGCAGGAGACGGGGCTGGACACGGTCGTCGGCAACCGGGGATTAAAGCTCTCGGGCGGCGAGAAGCAGCGCATTTCGATCGCGCGCATTCTGCTCAAGGACCCCGCGCTGATGATCTTTGACGAGGCGACCTCGGCGCTCGATTCGATCTCGGAGCAGAAGATTCAGGACGCGATCGAGCCGCTGATTGCGACGCGCACGAGCATTCTGATCGCGCACCGCCTCTCGACCGTGCTTGCCGCCGACGAGATTCTGGTCATTCAGGACGGCGAGATCGCCGAGCGCGGCACGCACAGCGAGCTGGTCGGCAGGGGCGGCGTCTATACGCAGCTCTATGAGACGCAGTTCAGCAAGGCGGCTGCGGCACCGGCAGCTGCACCGGATTATTCCGAGGGCGAGGCACAATAGCAAAAGGACGAGCAGCTCCGGCGAAAACCGGGGCTGCTCTGCTTTGCCGTGCTGCTCATGAAAGGGGCTTGTCCAGATATTGGATATCCATATCCACATCGCCTGCGATGCCGGGGATGCGTCCGTAGGGGCTCTGCTGCCAGATCGCGTATTCGCCCGCATAGTTGGTCTCTTTGACATAGTGCGCGAGCCAGACCGGCGTGGAGCGCTTGATCCGCTCGCTCCAGATATCGTTGAGGAGATTGCGGCTGCTGTAGAGCATCGGCTTGTAGCCCTGCTTCACGACCTCATCCGCAAATGCCGCATACACATCGTTCAGACCGCGGATGCTCATGCCGTACCGCTGAAAATCAGAAAATTCCTCCCAGTCAAAGACGATCGGCAGGTCGAGCTTCTGCCCGCCGAGCTGCTCGCAGATCCAGCGCACATGCGCGCGGACGTCCTCCTCATTGCGGTCGGTCGTATAGAAATAGACGCCCACATCCAGACCGGCGGCGGCTGCGTTTTTGAGATTCTGCCGGAAATAGTCGTCCGGCTTGACTTTGCTGTAGTAATAGCCGACGCGCATGATCACGAAGCAGCAGCCTGCCTCGCGCACCGCCTTGTAGTCGACATTGCCCTGCCATGCGGAAACGTCGATGCCGAAGCGCACGTTTTCGCCGCTGTACCGGCGCATGAACTCGCAGAACTCCACACGCGGATGCTGATCGACCGCCTTGGGCTTCTCCTCGACCACGCGGATTGTCACATCAAAAGAGACCGCATTGCCCGCGCTGTCCGTGACGGTCACGCTGAGCGGGTAGCTGCCGACGGTGTCCGGGTCGACTGTGCCCTCATAGGTGAGCGCCGGATTCGGGTCGAAATAGTCTCCGAAGCCGATATAGTCGTTGATGTCAAATGCCGTTCCGACCTTGTGATACGGATTCTGCCCGGGATTGAAGATATACGGCTTGACGGTATCCGCGACCCTGTAGCGGAGGGTCTTGCTGAATTCCGCGCCCTCGTAGAGATAGCGGACCTCTGTCTCCGCCTCGCCGGTCTTCATCGTGTCGAGATAGGCGCTGCCGTTCTTCAGCTCAACATTGCGCTCGGTGACAAACTCGTCCAGCGTGATATCCGCACCGGCTTCGACGGTCTCCATCCCGCGCAGTACGAGGTCGGCGGGCGGGTCGATTTTCTTTGTGGTCGCGGTCGTCTCAGCCGTTGTTTCGGTTGTCTCCGCCGCTGCCGTGACCGCTTCGGTCGTGTCGGCTGTGTCTGAGGCGGTCTGCTCCGCCTCGCTGACGGCTTCTGACGGCAAATCGGCACTGATGCTGCCGTTCAGGCGCTCGATGCATCCCGTCAGCAGAAATGCAGAGACAAGAACGGCAAAAATAACACTGTATTTCATGGGCTTCCTTCCGTTGTACGCTGTTTCATGATTGACAAGTCTCATTATAACACATTTCGGTGTGCAATGCAAGCGGACAGCTGCTTTTTGCCCGGAGCCCGGGCTGGCGATGTCACCCCCGCTTCGGCAAAACGGAACCGTCGTCAGGCTCGCCCCCTCAAGGGGGGATTTGTCACCTTGCTGCCGGGATCGTGCTCAGGTACGAACGGCGGCAGAGAGTCGCCCCGCAAACTGTGATAGACCGCCGTCCGACTGCCGGAGTGCTCCTTGAAACACCCGTTGCACTTTTTGAAATATTATGTTATAATGACGGTGAGGATTTGCCTGCCGTTTCCGAATACAAAAACAGGCGGGCAGAATGCCTGCACCGTATCCTCGCACAACACTTCAGATCAATACGTCATGAACGGAGGGTTATACGATGAAGCACAGAAAACTGACTGCATTGCTGCTTGCGGCAGCGGCAGCGATCACACCGCTCACGGCTGCGGCAGCACAGATTCCGCTGCCTGCGCTGGCGGCAGATGCCGGCGCGGTTGCCGAGCTCCCCGAGTTTATCCCGAACGACTACTACTCCGCAGTTGAATTCCGCAACAACTACGGCGCATCGCTGGTCAGCAGCGGGCTGATCTGCCTTGTGTTCACGGAGGAGGTCGATGAGATCCCGGAGGGTGAGCCGCAGGGTGTACTGCGGTATTATCTCGCCGCGACAAAGGGCGTTGCGGACTGTCTCAAGGATGAGATCTACAGCGTCGACGGAAGCAGTCTCGGGCTCGGGCTGCGTGTCGTTGTCTATCAGCCGAAAAAGCAGGGCACGCTTTCCGTCACACACACCGATACATGGCTCAATGCGCGTGAGGAGGGCGAGCCCGGGACAGAGACCCATTCCTTCCTGATCGAGGAGACCGACCCGACCTATCACACGCTTTCTGTGACCGAGATCGGCTTTTCCGGCTGGCTCCCCGACTGCTATGCGGAATACGACCGGTATGTGAAGGAGCACGGTCAGGTCTCGGTGCATGAGAACTATGTCGTGTTCTGCATGAGCGCCGGCATCGGCACCGCCTATGAGTGGCGCGAAAAGGCGACGGATTACAAGAAGAATTTTGAATACCGGACAACACGGTCCTGCAACACGGTTTCCGGCACACCGGTCGCGGGCGGCACCTCCTATACCGTTGTTGTGTATCAGGCGGTCGAGGACGGCCACGCTGCGATCGAATGGGAATACGGTTCGTTCCTCACGGACGGCAAGGTATCCAAGACGCTGACCGCCGACTGCATGGTCACGGACGGCACACAGAACATCCTGCTGCCGCACATGATGCGCATTGAGTTCAGGGACGCGAACTACGATGCCCGCGCGAATATCCCGTCGATGCTGAACCCGGTCACACTGGCGCCTTCTGCGATGATGGTAAGCATCGGAGAGGGTCAGGATATTTACACCGCGCTTGACCTTGCGCCGGTGACAGCGGACTGCAATCCGTACATCTGGAACTGCGTCGGGCTGGAGGGCTGCAAGGTCGATATCGATGTCAGCGAGACCGCGCTGCCGAAGGACTTCCATCTGGTGGAGGGCGACTATAAGCAGGTGACCGAATATCCCAACGGTGCGCACAATGTGGAGTTCCTTGTCACATACGGCGAGCCCGTCGAGGGCGACCTCAACGGCGACGGCGAATTCGGGATCGCCGATGCCGTGCTGCTCAGTCAGTGGCTGCTCGGTCTGTCGGACGCGAAGCTCGTGAACTGGCGCGCTGCCGATTTCACGAAGGACGGCAGGCTCAACGCCGCCGACCTGACGCTGATGAAGCGCGCACTGCTCCGGAAGAATCAGACGGAGGAGCCCCTGATTGCCATTGACAGGGAAAACACATGGATTGACTATCAGCAGACCGACCTCTACACAAGCGCCATGCTGAGCGATATCCCCGAGGCGATCGAACTGATCGAAAAAATCAAGGCGAAAAGGGATGTGCTCGAGCATACCGATACGATCTCGTGGGAATACCGGATTATGGACTTCGGCACCGAAACGCTGTATTTGCCGTTGAAAGATCAGGCGGGCAATGACAGCTCTCTCCAGTTGAGCACCTTCGGTTCAGGCAACAGCGTGCTCGACGACCCGGATGTTCTGGCGCTGGTGCGGCTCCTGAGCGAAAAGGGAATCTTCGGTGTGCAGGGCGGCTTTGATTTCGACGAGGCTGCGGCACGGTCGGTGCCGGTCGCGATCACGCTTCAGCAGACCGGCGGGTTTGCCGGCGTGCGCAATCTGTGGCGGATCTTCCGGAAGGACGGCGTCTGCACCGTTTCCTACACCGACCAGAAGCACGCTGATGTGCAGCAGAAGGTTGCTGTCATCGGAGAAAACGAATTTCACGACTTCATGGCGCAGGACTTTACACCGTATTACAATCAGCTCGACCCGGCGTCACACTATGTCGATGCCTTCTATTATTACACAGTGTTTACCTATGAGGACGGCTTCACGCGGGCAACGCGTTCCAATACTACGGATATTCAGTATGCACTGATGGACCTGATTGACGGCACTCCGCTCAATAACTGATCTCACGGACTGTTACAGCATCCGACCGCCGTCTGCTTTCATGCAGGCGGCGGTCGGTTTTTGTGAGGGAGCAGGTAGGAGGTCAGGTTAGCAGTGAGGAGTGAGGAGTGAGGAGTTGTTCCGTCACTTTCATTTCCGCCGCTGAAACGACGGGCGCAGCCTATTCAAAATCATCGCGATACCGCTATTCCGCATTCCGAATTCCGCATTCAAATTGATTCCGATTTATCTTAGCAGCACAATTCCGAAAAGGGTTTTTGCAAAAATTTTCCTGAGGGGTGTGAGGTTTTGGTGCTGCGCTGCGAATATCAATACAGACCGGCTCGTTCCGGTCTGTGGAAGGCTCCGCGCATCCATCAATTTCAACAAACAAAGAAGGACAGGTGACTGATATGAAGCATTCCAGAACTTTCGCCGCCCTGACCGCCGCGGTCACGGCACTCACACCGATTGCAGCCGGCATACAGGGATTCGCCCCAGCCGCCGTGCTCGCCGCAGACAGCAAAGCTGCTGTGCCCGCATGGGTACCGGACAGCCACAGCGCCGCAGTCGATTTCTTCAATACCTACGGCACGACGCACATTGCGGACGGTCTGATCTGCATTGTGCACGACAGCAGCAATCCGCAGCTTTCGCCGCGTTTTGAGGTGAACGGTGTCGATGCCGAGCAGGACGCCGGCTGTGTGTCGTATCAAATCTATGAGAAACATCCCGGCGCGATGGATTCGCCGTATTTTATGGTGCTGCTCTATCAGCCTGAAAAAAGCGGCGCGCTGACGGTGAGCTGGATCAACGATTCGGAGCAGACCGACTACACCTTTGAGACCGCCGCAGACGGCAGCATCACCGAGACCGACATCTACGGCTGGCTGCCCGACTGTACGGAGGAATTTCGCACCTACAGCCGGTCGCATTTCAGATATTCGGTCAAGGATAACTATGTGGTGTTCTGCCACACGCAGAATCCCCAAACGGGTCTGGACTTGATACAGACCTCGTCGGGCAGCCCATGCTTTGAGCGCGTAGCCGTCAGCGACTGCAGCCCCCTGTTTCAGCCCGATCAGGACGACGACGACGAAATGCAGTATGTGTACGCCTACAAGGCAATCAGCGACGGCTATGCGTCGATCCGCTTTGATACTTATGACATGATTATCACAGACGGCGGAATCGGGGAGGCATATACCGCGTACTGTGTCGTCTATAACAACGCACAGACCGTGCTGCTCTCCGGGCAGATGCGCGTGACGCTCGAGGATATCGACACCGGCGCGCTGATTCCGGTCAGCGAGGAGCAATATGCCGCGATGTGGACGAATGTCGAGTACAACACCCCGGAGGGCTCCGTGTCGACCGGTCCGTTCCTCATGCTGAGTGAAAATCCCTCTGTGCAGGAGAATGCCGGAGGCTTCTTCGGCGCGGACAGCTTCTCCTTCGGCATGGACATTAACCAGCTGCCCGCGGGCTACACCTTCCCCGAAGGCACGGGCGAGGGCGACCGTGCATACGGCTATTTCGGCGGCACGGTTTTTCCGGAGGGTGCGCTGACCGTGACACGCTTTGACAACGGCGCCGCGGATGTGGTGTGCCGGCTGAAGAAGCAGACGCCCGCAGATCTGAAAGCCGGGCAGATGCGCGTGACCGTCGTGGATGCGGAGACCGGCGAGCCGCTCGCGGTCGATGCGGAGCATCCGCTCTCGCTGTTGACGTCGATCAGCTACAACACCGCACAGGGCACGGTATCCTCCGGTCCGATCGAGATGCTCACAGCCAATCCGGCGACATTGGATGACCTTGCCAAATTCTTCGATGCAGATATATTTGAATTCGGTCTGAGCAATGCGAATCTGCCGCAGGGCTATGCGCTGCCCGCCGCACAAGCCGAAGACTGTGGCTATTTCAGCGGCACGGTCAAGCCCGAAGGTTATCTCAGCGTGACCCGCTATGACAACGGCGCCGCAGATGTGGTGTTCCGGCTCGCCAAAGCCAAGAGCGGCGACCTCAACGGCGACGGCGCATTCGGTGTCGCGGATGCGGTGCTGCTGCACAGGTATCTGCTCGGGTCGTTCAGTATGCGGCTGCCCAACTGGAAGGCTGCCGATTACAACGGCGACGGAAAGCTCAATGCCGCCGACCTGACGCTGATGAAGCGCGCGCTGATGAAAAAGCAGCTGCACATCTGCGCCGAGCCGACGAGAATCGTGGAATTCGGCTCGCCGCTCTATGTGCTCAGGGACGGTCTCAAAATGTACACGGGACCCGACGAAGGCTGCGCAGTGACCGCTGTTCTGCGGGGGGACACAAGGATTCGGGAGCAGGGCTACATGGAGGGCAATGCCGACTGGATCTACACCGAATATCAGGGGCAGCACGGCTGGATCCGCGTGCGCGATGAAAACGGCAGCGACACGGTCTACTATGAGGCAGTCGCCGACAAGCCGGTGATCTATCTCTACCCCGAGGAGGAGACCGACGTGCATGTCACGCTCACGCTGACCGAATCGGAGCTTGCGACCACCTATCCGAGATACAACGGCGGCTGGGACGTGACCGCCTCTCCCGACGGCACGCTGCTGAACAAGGCGGACGGCACGCATCACCGGTATCTGTTCTGGGATGCAAAAAATGTCCGCACGCGGTTCGATTTTTCCGAGGGCTTCTGCATCGCGGGCAGTGACACCGAGCGATTCTTAAAGGAAGCGCTGACCGCAATGGGGCTGACCGAATCGGAGATGAACGAATTCATCGTCTACTGGCTGCCGCGCATGGAGCACAATGCGTACAATCTGATCGCGTTTCAGGGCGATGCCTATACGGATTCGGCGCAGCTCAGCATCACCCCGCAGCCGGACAGCCTCCTGCGCGTGTTCATGGCATATGTGCCGCTGGAGAACGCCGTCGAGATCGCGCCGCAGACGTTTGAAGCCTTCGAGCGGACCGGCTTCACCGCTGTGGAATGGGGCGGCTGCGAGGTAGACGGATGATATTGCGGGCGCTGCCCCTTAAGAATCCAATTATGATGAAATCAACGTATCAGCGTGAAATCCACACAAAATGGGATTCCAGAGGGGTAGTACCCCTTTGGCAGGGGTGCGGGGACAGCGTCCCCGCAAAATGTGCCGCAGGCACATCAAAAGCACGTTATCGACAAGCTGAAGAGAGGGAGCAGCCGCGCTCCCTCTCTTTTTTGCGTGCGGTTAAGAATTTGATAAGAAAATCATAGGGAACCGGTAAAGACTTTCCGCGCCGGATCGTGTATAATAGAATCATCACGGAAAAGGAGTGATCTGCTATGCGTTCGATCCTGCACACAGAAAAGCTCTGCAAGACCTTCTCGAACGGCGGTCTGCAGCAGCATGTCATCAAAAATCTCGACCTCGATATCTACGAGGGCGACTTCACCGTCGTCATGGGCGCCTCGGGCTCGGGCAAATCGACCCTGCTCTATGCGCTCTCGGGCATGGACAAGCCGACACTCGGCAAGGTCTTCTTCGGCGAGGAGGACATTTCCGCCTACACAAACGATCAGCTCGCGGTCTTCCGCAGAAAGCACTGCGGCTTTGTCTTTCAGAGCATCTATCTGCTCGACAGCATGAACGTCTTTGACAATGTCATGACCGGCGCGCTCGCCGCACAGAAGAATTCCCCCGCGCTCGTGCAGCGGGTCGGCGACCGTCTGAAAGCGGTCGGCATCGGCGAGAAGATGTGGCAGAAATATCCAAACCAGCTCTCCGGCGGCGAATGCCAGCGCATCGGCATCGTGCGCGCGGTCATCAATGAGCCGCAGCTGCTCTTTGCCGACGAGCCGACCGGATCGCTCAACTCCGCCGCCGGCTGCGACGTGCTCGATCTCTTCACGGAGCTGCACCAAAAGGGGCAGAGCATTGTGATGGTCACGCACGATCTGCGGACAGCGCTCCGCGGCAGCCGCGTGATCTATCTGCGCGACGGCAGCATCGTCGGCGAGCACAAGATGCCGGCATTCGGCACCGACGACCCGGCAGCGCGCAGAGACCGTCTGCAGAAGTTCCTCGATGAAATGGGATGGTGACGCATGGAAAAGATCATTCGGCTCGCGCGGGCAAATATCCGCCGGCACAAAAAGGAGACCGTGCTGCTCGGAGTTCTCATCATGCTCTGCATGATGCTGCTCTCCGGCGCGCTCTCCGCAGAGCGGAATATTCAGGCGATGTATCCCGATCTGATGGCGCGCACCGCGTCCCCGGAAAACGCCCTCACGCTGGACACAAAGGATTTCGACCGGCGCAGTCTCAGGCTGCTGGAGGAGGAGCCCGGCGTTCAGAGCATCAAGACCTATTCGTATCTCTATTCCTACGATATGCGCATCCTCAATGCGCAGGGCAAGGAGGAGCTGTTTCTGGTGAGCTTTTTCACCGAGGAGAACGAGCGCCTTGCCGAGAATTATACGCCGGACAGAACGCTCGCCGAGACCTCCGTCCCCGCGTCAGCGCATCCGGTCCTCATGCCGCGGCATCTGCAAAAGAAGTATCATTTACAGGAGGGCGGCACATTCTCGATCGTCCGCGGCTCGAAGAAATACACGTTCACGGTCGCGGGCTTCTATGAGTGCGGCAATCAGGAATTCGCGCGGCTCATTGTCACCGACACGGATTACGCGGTGCTGAAGACCGTCTGCAACCGCCTGACGGACATCGGCTTTTCCGTCACCGAGGGTACGGACGCCCGGGCAGTGCGGGAGCACTGGATCGCAAAATGCAATGACACCGGTTTCCGCGCAGATACCGTTACATTCATGTCGCTTGCGGATTACCGCTCGAATTTCAACACGGAGACCGCATATGTCATCAAGATCATCGAGATCATGGCGGTGATCATCCTGATCGCGGTCGCGGTGATGATCGGCTTCCGCATCATCAGCGATATTCAGGAGCAGATCGTCTCGATCGGCGTGCTGGAGGCGCTCGGGTACCGCTCGCGGGAGATCGCGCTCTCCTATGCGGCAGAGTATTTTCTGATCGCGCTGGCAGGCTGCGTGCTCGGCTGTGCGGGCGGCATCGGGCTGAATGTCGCGCTGATCCGCATTGCGGAGAACATGAAGGGCTATCCCGCAAGCCATTCGGTTTCCGCAGCGGCGGTCGCGGCGGTGTTCTTCGGGCTGCTGCTGCTGATCTCGGGGCTCGCCTACAGGAAGGCGCGTGCGGTGCGGAAATACCCGCCGGTGCTGGCATTCCGCAAGGGCATCGGGAACCACCACTTCGGCAAATCGCATTTCCCGCTCGAAAAGACCCGCAGCAGCGTGCATCTGCGGCTCGCGCTCAAGGGCTTTGCCGACCGCGCGAGGCAGAATATCGGGCTGACCTTTGTCATGAGCATCACGACCTTTGCCGTCGTGCTGAGCTTCATCCTCTACAGCTTTCTCGGCAAGGGCGTCAATGTCATCACCTCGCTTGCCGGGCACGAGATGAACGCGCTGGAAATCACAGTCATGACCGGCATCGACTGCGACGCCTTCAAAGCGGAGCTGGAAGCCATGCCGGAAATCCGCAAGGCGCTGCCGACCTGCGATATGGGGAAATACACCCTGACCGCGCCGGAGCTGAACACGGAATTTCAGGCGGACGTGTTCCGCGATTATGCGCAGACCGAGAATATCCATCCGATCGAGGGGCGCTTCCCGCAGCACGACAATGAGCTGATGATCTCCAAGCAGTCATCGGCGCGCTATCAGCTCAAAACGGGCGATACCGTCCGTCTGAAATACGACAGCATCGTGCAGGATTATCTGGTCACGGGCGTTGTCACGGCGCTGGTCAATGCGGAAAACGTCTATCTGACGGAGGACGGCATCCGTCGCATCAATCCGACCTATGTGCCGACGACGTTTCTGGTCTATCCCGCCGAGGGCGTGGACGAGAACACCCTGCGTGCGGTGCTCGACCGCCGCTTCGGCAAAAGCGCGCAGAATCTCGGCAGCGGCGAAGAAGAAATCACCGGCAGCTATGAGGAGCGCATCCGTGCCAGAGCGGAGCAGGTCATGGCAGCCGTCATGGAGCAGAACGGCGCCGCACATGTCGAATACGCGATCGTCTCCGGCGACACGGTGATCGCAGGAAACAGCGACAGCATCAAGATCAAAGCGTTTTTCAACATGTCCGAGCTGGTCTATTCCGCGATGGCATCCCTCTGCAGCGCGGTCAACATCACGACGAAGCTGTTCATGGCAATGTCCGCGGCGGTCGTGATGATGATCCTCTCGATCCTCATGGCATCGGAGATCCGCCGCCAGCGCAGGGAGCTCGGCATCATGAAGGGCTTGGGCTACACCTCGAAGGAGCTGATGCTCCAGCTCGCATTCCGCATCATGCCCGCGGCGCTGCTCGCGGTCGTGATCGGCACGGTGCTCAGCGTCGGTGCGACGAAGCTGCTGGTCAGCGCGGTCGGCGTGGTGCCGATCCATCTGCCGCAGATCATCGTGCTGGACCTGCTGATCCTCGCATTCTGCTTCGGCTGTGCATGGCTCGGCGCGGGAAGGATCAAGAAAATCTCAGTCTGCGAACTGATGACAGAATAAGGAGCGCATATGAAACCGTATTACAGAATGATGCTTTCTGCGGCGGCTGTGATGCTGCTGCTGCCCGCCGCAGCACAGACCGGCACGGCGGCACAGGCTGCTGTCGCGGAGAACAAGCCGCATGAAACAACAGATACGCTCAGCTCGGTCGGCTCGGTCAGCAAAATGTTCGTGACAACGGCGGCGATGCAGCTTGCCGATCAGGGAAGACTCGATATCGACGCGCACGTGACCGAATATCTGCCGGAATTCACGATGGCGGACAGCCGGTACAGGGACATCACCGTGCGGATGCTGATGAACCATGAATCCGGGCTGATGGGCAGCCGCTACGGCGGCGACATTCTGCTGGGCGACCGCAGCACTGCCATGCACGACAGCTTTCTGCAGCATCTCAGTCAGGAGCGGCTGAAGGCTGACCCGGGCGCATACGGCTGCTACTGCAACGACGGCTTCATGCTGCTCGAGCTGGTCGTGGAGCGCGTCAGCGGCGAGGATTTCACGGATTACCTCGAACGGCATATCTGCGCGCCGCTCGGTCTGCAGCAGACCGGCACGCCGTGGAACGCCTTTCAGACGCCCGAGCAGGTGCGGGTCTTCCGCGACAATACGGAATTCACGCCCGATTACTGTACGGGCATCGGCGAGGGCGGCGTGCTCTCGACCGCGCCGGAGCTCAGCCGGTTCGGCGCGGCGTTCTTCACCGGCAGCACGGCGCTGCTCTCGGAGTCCGCGAAGGATGCCATGCGCACCCGTCAGAGTGACGACCCCTACGAGGACGGCTTCGGGCTCGGCTGGGACAGCGTCAGCGATGCGGATTACGAAGCGGCAGGCGTTCAGGTGATCAGCAAGGGCGGCGATCTGGACTTTCAGCACGCGGAGCTGCTGGTCGCACCCGATGCGCAGATCAGCGTCGCGGTGCTCTCCTCCGGTGCCGACAGCAGCGCCGACACGCTGCTTGCGAAGGCGCTCATGGACATTGCGCTCAGCGAGCAGGGCATCACGGTCACGCACGAAAAGCCGGAGCACATGGAGACAGCCGGCAGCGTGCCGGAGCAGCAGCTGCAGTATGCAGGGCTCTGGCAGGGCGGCACCGGCATCCGGCAGATCAGCTTCCCCGGCGGCAAATACATGCAGGTCGACGATCTGAGCGACCCGACCGGCGAAACGCTGTATTTCCTCCCGACGGCAGAGGGCAGCTTTGTCGAGGTCAAGGGCAATCCGGAATCGGGGAATGCCGCACAGCCCGCCGACACACAGACCGTCGTGTCCTTCACCGAGAAGGACGGCGAGCCCTATCTGCTCTACCGCTCGGTCAGCGGCGACGCAAGCATCGGCTATTCCGCCTCCGAAATGACCTATATGCTGCAGCGGCTCGCGGAGAATCCCGTCAGCGAGGCAGTGCAGCAGGCATGGGCGGCGCGGGACGGCAAGTGCTATTACCTCATCAGCGGCGGCTGCTCGGACTGCGCCTACTGCGGGCAGCAGATGCGCAGGCTCGTGCTCCCGGCGGGCGTCGGCGGCTATGTCAACGAGCTTGCGGTCTGCGATGAGACACATGCGCAGTCGCGGCTGCACATTCCGAACACATGCAGCCGCGATCAGAGCGATATCGAGATGCGCACCGAAAACGGGCAGGAGCTGCTCTGCGACACCGTGCAGGACTGCTGCTATCTTTCGGAGGACAGCATCCCGGAGCTGCCCGCCGATCTGACACAGGTGCATTTGACAACCGGGGCTGCTGCGTGGTATAATATCGGCAGCAGCGCAGACCGCTCCGTGAAGCTGGAAATTCCCGCGCGGGCAGCCGTTTATGTCTACGACCGGAATGACCGCGTGATCGCCTCAAGCCTGATGAAGGACTACGGCAGCACCTTCCCGCTCCCGAAGGACGGCAGGATTGTCTTCGTCGGCGAGACCGGCTCGGAGATCCGGATTCTGAGCGGACTGGCATCCTGAAAGAAAGACAGCACCGCACAAAGCCCGCCTGACGGCATGATCTGCGCATCTGCACCGCCGGCTCTGTGCGGTGCTGCCGCAAGAAAAGAATCACGGCGGAGTCCGCTTCCCGGACGGATCTGAACGGGCTGCGCCAAAAGGAGGAATGCCTGTGCAGTACGACTGTCTGATCGTTGACGATGACGTGACCATCGCGGAGAACACCGCGGAATATTTCAACATGTTTGACGTGCGCACGGCGTTCGTCACGGGCTATGAAGAGGCGGTCAGCTTTCTCGGTGCGCACAGCGTGCAGCTGCTGCTTCTGGATATCAACCTCGGCGCGCACTCGGGCTTTGCGCTCTGCAAGCAGATTCGCCGGGATTACGACATGCCGATCCTCTTCATCAGCGCGCGCAGCAGCGACGACGACATTCTCACGGCGCTGAACATCGGCGGCGATGACTACATCCGCAAGCCCTTTTCGCTGAGCATTCTGCTCGCGAAGGTCAAGGCGATCCTCAAGCGGTATCAGCAGGCAGCGCAGGCGGCAAGCGCTGTCTCCGCAAAAGCCGTGCCGGAGGGTGCGGCGTCGGAGCGTATCCCGATCGCGCCGGAGATCTGCCTCGACACCGGGCTGCACCGGATCATCCGCCGCGGGGAGGCTGTGCCGCTCAAGGCGATGGAATACAAGATGCTGCGCTATCTGCTCGAAAACCGCGGCAGGGTCGTCACGAAGGAGGAATTCCTGCAGAATGTGTGGGAGGACAGCTTCATCGGGGAGGGCACGCTGCCGGTGCATATCCGGCATCTGCGGGAGAAGCTCGAAGCCGACCCCGCAGCGCCCGTGCTGATCCGCACGGTGTGGGGCGTCGGGTATATCTGCGAGCCTGCGGGAGACGGGCAGGAGCCATGAAAAGCTATCTGAGATTTCTCGCGGCAGCGGCGGCAGTGACGGCGTTGCTGCTCCTGCTGCTCTGTGCGCAGACCGACCGCGCCGCAAGGAACCGGCGCGACAGCGTGCTGCTCAACGATATCACTGAGACCGTCAAAGAGCATTTTGACGACCCCGCATCGCTCTCGGAGGCGGATTTCGGCGTGCCGTTTCTGGTCTATGACGCAAACGGCGCGCTGCTCTATGCCTCGCCGGATGCCCCCGCGCACGCGGAGACCGCATCGGCGGCGGTGCAGCAGGGGCTGCTGTGTACGGCAGTCACCGAGCAGAGCCGTTTTCTCGGGACGGTGGCGCTGCCCGACCCGGTGCTGAGCGCCTACGACCGGATGCAGCGGCATCTGCTGCTGTGCGCTGCGGTATTCATGGGGGCGGTTCTGCTGGTGCTGCTCGGCATCGGGCTCTATGTCCGCAGGCGGATCGTCGTGCCCTTCCGGCGGATGCGGCAATTCGCCGACCGGATCGCGCAGGGCATGCTCGACGACCCGCTGATGATGGAGCAGGACAATCTTTTCGGCAGCTTTACCGAGAGCTTTGACATCATGCGAGAGGAGCTGCGTGCAGCCCGCAGCCGGGAGACAGCGCTGCGGCTGCGGGAAAAGGAGCTTGCCGCGACCCTCGGGCACGATATCAAGACGCCGGTCACCGGCATCAAGCTGATCTGCGAGCTGCTCTCGGTCAAGACGCAGGACGCCTATCTGCGCGGAAAGATTGACATTATCAGCCAGAAGGCGGAGCAGATCGACACACTCGCCGACAATCTCATGAGCGAGGCGCTCGGGGAGCTCGGCGAGATGCAGGTGCATTGTCAGGATCACCCTGCAGAGCTGCTGCATACGCTGCTCGCGGTGCACGACACCCGCGGGCTGGTGACGGAGGAGACGCCGCCGCCGGAATGTCTGCTCTCGGTCGACAAAAACCGGCTTTCGCAGGTCATCGGGAATGTGATCAGCAACTCCTGCAAATATGCGGGGACGCCGATCACGGTGCGCTATCGCTTTGCCGGGGAGCATCTCTGCATGGAGATTTCAGACAGCGGCGGCGGCGTGCCCGAGGAGGAGCTGGAGCTGATCACGACCAAGTTTTACCGCGGAAAGAGCAATTCCGGCGGCAAGGAGGGCAGCGGGCTCGGGCTTTATATTGCGAGCGAGCTGATGCGCCGGATGGAGGGCGAGCTCAGATGCGGGAACCGCGGCGGCGGACTCGCCGTGACACTGATGATCCGGCTCTCATAGTGAAATGCGGAATGCGGAATTCCATATTCCGCATTCCGCACAGTCTGTAGATAAAGTGTCTCCGACGGATTGATATTGAGGGACTCCCGCACGCTTCGCTATGAGTTTGCAGGCAAACTCACCTCAAACTCCCGCGTAAGGGACTGCGTCCCTTACGAATCCCATTATAATAAAAATGGCGTATCAGCGTCAAAATCACATATAATGGGATTCCAAAGGGGTAGTACCCCTTTGGCAGGGGTGCGGGGAC
>JAEEGL012463923.1_pt1 | contig 24452 bp, 16 predicted proteins | sample 9134231 | NCBI WGS metagenome assembly JAEEGL01 (sample SAMN16246548, study PRJNA631951) | gut metagenome | biome: gut microbiome; feature: rumen; material: fiber-attached | host: Bos | place: Iran: Karaj | collected 2018-10
CACTGCTTGAGCCGAACCGGTGAAGCTGGTTTTCTTCGTAGTACCGTAGGCCACCACAATCACTTCGTCGAAGGTGGTGTTCTCTGCCTCAAGCGCAACGTTAACATAGTTAGCTACAGCAACCTGCTGGGCCTTGTAGCCTACGTATGAAACATTGAGATAACTCACATTGTCGGGGACTTTGAGCGTAAAGGCTCCGTCGATGTCGGTTGCAACACCTTGTCCACGACCTACTGGCTGTACAGTTGCACCAATCAGAGGTTCTCCTGTTGCAGCATCAGTCACTTGCCCTTGAACGGTTCTGTCGGCCATGGCCGTGAACGCAAAAGAGCACACTGTCATTAAAAGTAGAAACAACTTTTTCATATAAAAAAATATTTAATAAAAAAAAGTAAATTTACGCTTCCAACATATTGCCACTCATAAACTTGCCTCTATTATATACATTATTAATATATTAGATTCAAGTAGGAGTTAACACAATAATGTTTTTCTGGTTAAATTTTCATATCAATATGTTGCCGAAACAACATTGTTCAGGGTGCCTTCGAATAGTGAAATATTCTTAACACAGGAGCAGTTCATCGTCAAACAGTAAATTATTACTATATTTTTCGTTGCAAATTTAATCATTTAATTATAAAAAGGAGTCATTTTCGTCACACTTTAACCTTTTTGGTCCATTTAAGAACATTCAAAAATGAGTTTGTTAATTATTTTAAAAAAATGAAATAATTTTAAAAATCTAATGTAAATAATTGACAATCAGATATAAGCAACAATCATTATATATAATCAAAGACCGCTCTCATAAAACTAATTGTTAAAATCGACAAATAATTAACTTAAAAACATTCATGTAACACGCATTTTTTAGTGTTTTACCCATTGATTTTGGTCAAAAAATGCACAAAAAGACACATGCCCTGAAACATGTGCCCATTATTTCTCGCCAATTTGGCAATTTGTGGCAAAAGAATAAGAAAATATTACTGCTCGGTGCCATCTTTTCATCTGCCATCACTTGTCGTTACTGTTTTGCTTTGGCACCCCACCCTTCTTGGTCGTAATCACCACAACGCCATTAGCGCCCTGCATGCCGTAGATCGAGGTTTCGTTGGGATTTTTCAGCACCTTGACCGACTCTATGTCGTTAGGGTTGAGCATGCTCAACGGACCACTGTATCGCATTCCGTCGACAATATAGAGCGGTTCGGTGCTGGCATTAATCGAGTTAATGCCGCGAATGAGTATCGAGGGCGACGCGCCAGGCTGTCCGAGCGAATTGATGAGCACACCGGCTTCGCTTCCCTCGATGAGCTGGGCAAAGCTTGTAACGGCCTTGTTTGCACCGGGCACTGCCAGCTGGCCCGTATCATAACAACTGGCCAAACAAATCATCGATATTAGTAGCAGAAACAGCTTCTTCATGAGTCAAACAATTAAAAAGTTAGACAATCTTGGGTTTATGTCACAAATTTATACAAAAGTTGCAGCAAAAGCAACTTTTGCCGCAACTTTTTTCATCAGCCAGCGTTGATTAGCGCTGGGCTCATATTGCTGTATCACTTGACTCCCAAATCACGCATGGTGCGCGGAGCGGGTGTTTTAGGCAATGGCTTGCGGTCCTTGAGCAGTTCAAGTATCACCTCAACGGCTTTGTCGAGCTGCTGATCCTCGCCGGCAAATTCGCGGAGCGGGTCGTTGTCAACCACAATGTCGGGGTCAACACCATGATTCTCGACAATCCACTCGCCCCTCATACTGTAGTTGGTGAAGAAGGGCGTGGTAATGCTGGTGCCATCGACATAGGGCAACGAACCGTTGATGCCAATGATACCGCCCCAGCTGCGGGTGCCAATCACCGGACCAATCTTGTTTTCCTTGAAACTCCAGGGGAACAGGTCGCCGTCGCTTGCCGAGTACTTGTTCACCAGCAACACCTTGGGACCTACGATGGTCTGCTCAGGGATGGTGCCGTTGAAATTGCTGCCGCGGAACATGGTCATGCGATAGGGCTGACGCAGCAGTCGTTCGATTATCATGGGCGAGATGTTGCCGCCGCCGTTACCGCGGTCGTCCACAATGAGCGCCTCCTTGTCGAGCTGGGCAAAGAAGTAGCGGGCAAACTCGTTCAGGCCGTCGGGACCCATGTCGGGAATGTAAATGTACCCTACTCTGCCGCCAGTCTTTTCGCCCACATACTTGATATTTTTCTGCACCCACTCGTAATGATAGAGCGGATACTCGTCGGCTATGGGATTCACCACCACCTTGCGGGCACCGGCACCCGAAGCGTTCGAGGCTATCGTCAGTTCGGTAAGCACCCCGGCCTTGCCTTGCAGCAAGCTGTAAAGGTTATTCACATCGGCAGTCGACACACCATCTACAGCCGTAATGCAGTCACCCACCTTCACATTCATGCCCGGCTCGGTGAGCGGCGAACGCAGCGACTTGCGGTCAGGTGCGCCTTGCAGAATCTTTGTAATCTTGAAGGCTTTGCCATCGCGCACAACTTCAGCGCCCAGCATACCCGTCGATTTCACATCGGCCTGAATATGGTCGCCGCCATCCACATAGGCATGCCCCACTGCCAGCTCACTGATGAGGCCGCCTATCACATAGGTCAAATCCAGACGGTTCTTCACCCATGGCAACAGTTCGGCATACTTGTCGTGCATGGCCTTCCAGTCCACACCCTGCATATCTTTCAGATAGAAACCGTCGCGATAGTTGCGCCAAGCCTCGTCATAAATCTGACGCCATTCCTGCTCATAGTTGATGTCGGCCACAACATCGTCGAGCTTCACAGCATCCTTCAGCTCGACCTTGCCACGCGGCAGGTCAACCACAAACAAGTCGGTACCACGCATGAAGAGCGCCTTCTTCTTGTCGTTCGACACCTGCATGTGAGCCTTTGGAACTATCAATTCATCTTTCTGTTCGTCCATATTATATATGTGTGTACCGCCATTGCCGTAATACCACAGCAATTTGCCGTCGCTATAGAATCCGCCATAGTGGTTGCCGGCAACGGGCACCTTCACAATGCGGTTGCCAATTCCCTCAACATCCACCTTAGTTGGCTGTGTCTTGCTTGCTTCGGCCTGTTTTTTGTCGGGTTTCTTGTCGCCCGTTTTTTTCTCATTCTCATTGGTTGGCACCGTGACAGCGTCATCCTTGGGCAAGAAGGGAGAAGGAGTATCGGCAGCAAGCATTGCCAAATAGATTCCCTCTTGTTTATTATAAGCAAAGTTCCACTCTATCTCGCTATAGATGGGATTGAAATCCCTGCCCGAAGCAAAAATCAGATACTTGCCATCGGCACTGAACTCAGGCGAATTAGAGTCATACCATGCATCGGTCACAGCATACTCCTTGCGGGCTGTCATGTCGTAGAGATACACCACGCTGTGCTGGTTGCGGGTCATCTGGCTGTAAGCAAGCCAACGCCCATCGGGCGAGAAGCATGGTGTGGGATAAGTGCCAATCGAGTCCTGGCGCAGCATCACGCTCGAGCGCGATGCCACATTGAGCAGCATGATTCGGTTCTCACGGTCGGTATACACAATTTGCTTGCCGTCGGGGCTCCACACAAAGTCTTGAATGCGGGTATTGTTATTAGAGGTGAGCTGAACAGCATCACCACCCTCGGCCGGACGCATCCACAGCTCCGACTCGCCTGTTGCATCGCTCACATAGGCAATGTTCTTGCCATCGGGACTCCACTGAGCACCGCGCTCGTGAACGCCCGATGTGTGCGTGATGTTGCGCGTCACGCCTTTTTTCACAGGCACATCAAACACCTCGCCACGGGCAGTGACCGCCATGCGGTTGCCATCGGGCGAAAGCGATGCCATGGTCATGAAGTCTTTCACCTTGCGCATCTCCTGGCGAGCATAGTTATCCTCGCTGTTGAGCACCACATCAATCTTGTGGGTCTGCTTGGTCTTGGGGTCTAAACGATACAGATAACCGCCTTTCTCAAACACAATCATTCCACCGCCACAGCTGGGGAATTTCACATCATAGTCTTCAAAATTAGTTACTTTCTGCGTTGCACCGGTAACCGTGTTGTAAACAAACAGGTTCATGCGGTTATCACGGTCGCTGATGAAATAGATTTCATCGCCAATCCACATGGGGGCAATGTCCTGTGCCACATTGTTAGTCACATTGCGCACCGTCTTGGCCTCGGTGTCCCACACCCAAATGTCATCGGCCATGCCGCCCTTGTAGTATTTCCAAGTGCGGAACTCGCGGAACACGCGGTTGTAGGCGAGTTTCTTGCCATCGGGCGAGTAGCTGCAAAAGCCGCCTTCGGGCAACGGCAGACGCGTGGCCATGCCGCCATCGAGGGGAGCGCACCACAACTGCCCGTCAAAACTCTCGCTGATGCGGTTACGGTAAATCACGCCACGGCCGTCGGGAGTCCATGTCATGGTTATGTTGTTGGGACCCATGCGGTCGCCCCAGTCGTCACGCTCATTGTGAGCAGTGTAGGTGATGCGCTTGGGCTTGCCGCCGCTGCTGGGAATCACATACACCTCGGTATTGCCGTCATATTGCCCCGTGAAGGCAATCTGGCTGCCATCGGGCGAATAGCGTGAAAATGCCTCATAGCCCTTGTGCGATGTGAGTTTCTGGGCAAGACCGCCCGTTACAGGCACACGATAAATGTCGCCGGCATAGGAAAATGCCACATCCACGCCATTAGTGGCGGGGAAGCGCAGCAATCGGCCTTCCTCGGCCTGCAGGTTCATCAGCGTGGCCGATAAAGCCACTGTTAAAATCCATTTCTTCATGGTTGTCATTGTATTTTAATAGTTATTTCTTGATCAAACGCATATAGTCGAGCATAATGGGTACATCGCTGCCCACACCGGGCTCGCAACGCAGCTCTATCTCGTTACGGCCCTGCAGCAGCTCCACTCGCACCATGTTGGTCATGCCCTTCCGGTGCCATTCGTCAAGTCCCATGGCAGGCATCACCAGCGTTGCCTGGCGGTGTGTGTTCACAATCACCTTGCGCGCCGCACAAGTACCCGTCGAGGTCACATTGCCGTTGCCGTTGGCATATCGCACATCGAGCATATAGGTGCCGGGCTCGTCAACAATCACCTGCATGGTGAGGTGGTCATTCAGTCCGAGTGCCGACTCTACCATTGAGCCTGCGCCACGGTTGCCGCCGCTTACCCAAGGGGCGAAACGGAAGATTTTGCTCATGGGGGCATGCAGGTAGGGATTAGACACATAACCCATCGAGTACTGCCCTATGGCGAGCACTGCACGCACACTAAAGCGGTCAATGTCGACCTGGGTCATGTAGGTTGTATCGCGCACCGTGTAGCTCAACTCGCCATTGATCACGCGGCGATAGCTCATCGCGCCGTCATAGTTCTCGATGCGGGCCACGCCGTTGCGCCACGACAGCAAAGGCGTCGCGGGCAGGCTGAAGGCCGAGTCGCTCACCGTGATTTCCTGCAAAGCATGATTGGTGTGGCACAGCTTGATGTGAATCTGATGATGTCCTTTCAATGTGGCAGGTATGAAATTGTCGTGGGTCGACACATCGTCGAGTGTGATCGACTCGATGTCGTCGCCCGTTCCCTCAATGGTGATATCAAGCACCGACTGACGGTATCTGAATCCCTTAATCTCCTTTTTTCCAGTCAGGAACACGGGTACAAACGGATTCAGCTCCAAGCCGTTAGGCAAAAAAGTGATGCCAGCATAAACCCTGAATATCATCGACGCATTGGCAGCGGCAGCACCCAGACTGCCCAGCCCTGTGTCAAGCGTTTCACCGGTATAGGCATTGCACCACGACTTATAGGTGCAGTAAAGCGCTGGCAATCGGTACAAGGCTCCCAGTCCGCGACGCAGACTGTGCTCGTTGCCGGTTTTGGCAGCGGCTATGTTCCAAAACGCCTGTATCATGGGGAATGACAACTCACTCTGGTTCATGATGCCGCCACTGGCGTAGTGCGGGCTGGTCACGGTTATTCCATAAGGTGCCATCGGGGTCTTCATAATCAGGTTCTCGGCACGGTCATCGTTAGCAATGTTCCACAGCACGCACAGTGCCTGGCCCAGATTATCGATGCACGGCGACTGGATGGGATAGGCTGGCATATAGGTGTACTGGCTGTAATAGCCCTTGCGCTCATTCCAGAATTTCTCGTTGATGGCATCACGCACATCCATCACCAGCGAGCCATACTCATTCTCCACGCCCAGCTCGTCGCTCATGTCATTCAGTATTTCAAAGGCGCGCGCATATTGCGCGTTGTTGGTCAGCGACATCGACTCATAGATGTGTGTGAGCTGCATCCACGACGGATAGTAGAGATTGCCCGTCAGCGAGTACCAGGTGCCGCCATGCATCAGGTGCTCAAACTCGTCAAAGTTGGTTTCATAGTCCTGTTCTATCGATTGCCGCACCACATCATAGGCATAACGCAGCCACTCCTCGTCGCCCGTCACGCTATACACCTCCCATGCCGCCGAAGCCCACGAGACGTCGTCCGAAACGATGGGCCACAACTCGCCCTTGCTCTCATGAGAGATGCGACCGTCGGTCACCATGAGTTTCAGACTGTTTTTCGAAGCTTCGGGGTCGAGATAGGCCAGCGACAGAATCACCGGATAGGTGATGTCGTTCACGCTCGCTGCACTCTTCACGAAGTTTCCGTTCACCTTATTATTATAAATAGTGCTCACGGCCATGTTATACAGGGCATCGATCAGCCTTGCACCCGTGTTCACCTGCGCGTAGGACTTGGGCATCTGCTCTATGCTCCAGCTTTTTTGACTCGACACACCAGGCAAGGCATCGCCCAGCACAAGGGTCGTCACATAAACCCCGCTCTCGCCAGTGGGCTTCAGTTTCAGGTCGTCGCGTTCGCTCAAGGTCTTGAAGTCGGTGGTGTACGAGGGGTCGTCGATAGCCACCCACACGCCGTTAAACGAGTCGCCATAGATCGTGTCACCTCTCGATGCAACAAAGTAGCCCAACCGCTTCAGCGAGTCCTCCTTGGCGCGCATGTCAACCAGCAGTGTCACCTTGCGGGGCAACGAAGCGGCAGCCACCGTACCCGTCTCGCGCGGCTTGTCGGCAACGCCGGCCACCACGCGCACCGTGTCGGCCATCACTTGCAGATAATGGGTCTGCCCCGACGGCAGTTCGTTGTCGTGGGCATTATAGGCGAGTTTAAACGGAATCTCAGCTGGCACCTTGCGATGCATCGTTGAAGGCTCGAAATTGCTCTCGATGTGCATCCCCGACAGCGCACAGGCCACATATTGTCCCTGTATCACGCTATCGCATGTCACAACATATTTATCGGTCTGAGCTATCACATCGTTGCTCATCTTAGCGGTACGGTTACACGACACCCCTACCATAAACAGCAATGTAACAAACAGCTGCACAAAGCGCTTCAACATCAACTTCATCTTTTTCTTTAAGCTTCAGTGTGCAAATTAACAAAAAAATTTCATTCTTTTAAAGCAATTTCCAACTTATTTCTAAAAAAAATATCCACAAAATTTTGTTATTTCATAAATTTTACCGAAATTTGCAACAAATAATTGAGACATTATATAGAACACGGCTCACATTCAGCACGGTTCGATTATAATAAAGGCTAACCCTAATACCTCATTTTATTCATACTATTTTTCCTAGGGTGACGCGTCGGGAGACGCGTTGCTTTTTTTATCCCCACCCCGGCTTTGTGTGCCAGCCCCTTTGAGCGATGATTGTTATGTAGTGGTTGTGTGCCGCCTGCTTTGTGAGATTATATTGTAGCATTGTTGCAACAAAAGTGCATCAGCGCCACTCCTATACTCCTCAACTCCGTAGCAACAATTGTCATCAATCTTATAAATTGTCAACCAATAGTCATCCATTGTCTGATTATAAAGAACGACTCCTCAGCTCCGTAGCAACCATTGAATGGACACACAATCGAGGCGAAACATTTAACCTCGCAAATGCAAAAAAATGATAATCCAACCGTTTGCACCGATTTTTTTGCTAATTTTGTAGGTTAATTCAGAAACCTCATACAAGAAACAACTATAACAACCAATAATGGCTGAAAACTTAGAAATAAACGAATTGGAACAACAGCCGTCTGACTTTGGCGGCTACGAAAAGCTCATCACACTCACACCGCGCGAGCACATCAGGCTCCGCCCCGGCATGTACATAGGCAAGCTGGGCGACGGCTCACAAAGCGACGACGGCATTTATGTGCTCATGAAAGAGGTGATCGACAACAGCATCGACGAGTACAACACAGGCTTTGCCAAACCCACCATCAGCGTGGATGTAGAAGATGGCACCGTAACCATTCGCGACTACGGCCGCGGCATTCCACTCGACCAGGTGAAAGAAGCCTCGTCGAAGATGAACACCGGTGGCAAGTACGACTCCAAGAACTACAAGCGTAGCGTGGGTCTTAACGGTGTGGGCATCAAGGCGGTCAACGCCTTGTCGAGCAACTTCTACATTCGCTCGGTGCGCGACGGGCAGTGTTCCAGCGTTACCTATAAAGAGGGACTCGTCACCGACGAGAGCGGCATCACTCCCGCCAACGAGGGCGAAGAGAACGGCACGCTCGTGCGCTTCACGCCCGATGGCACCATCTTCAAGAACTACGAATTCCGCGAAGACATCATCGAAACGATGATCAAGAACTACTCCTTCCTCAACACCGGTCTATCGCTCCTGTTCAACGGCAAGCGCTATCATTCACGCAACGGCTTGAGCGACCTGGTGAAGGAGAACATGACCAACGACCCGCTCTATCCGCTCATGCACTTCAAGGACAACGACATCGAAATCGTGGTCACGCATGCACAGCAGATGGGCGAGGAATTCTACTCGTTTGTCAACGGTCAGCACACCACACAGGGCGGCACACACCAGACGGCGTTTCGCGAAGTGCTCTCGCGCACCATCAAGGAATTCTACGGCAAGAACTTTGAGTTCAGCGACATACGCAACGGCATCGTGGCCGCTGTGAGCATCAAAGTCGAGGAACCAGTGTTTGAATCGCAAACCAAAATCAAGCTGGGCAGCAACCTCATGTGGAAGGACGGCCCCACCATCTACAAGTTTATCAACGACTTTGTGAAACGCGAGGTCGACAACTACCTGCACAAAGACCCCGAAACGGCCGAGATCATGCTCAAGAAAATCATGGAGAGCGAGCGAGAGCGCAAGGCCATTGCCGGTGTGACCAAACTCACGCGTGAGCGTGCCAAGAAGGTGGCGCTGCACAACAGCAAGTTGCGCGATTGCCGCGTGCACTTCAACGACAACCGCCCAGGCAAGGTCGACCGCCGCGAGGAGACTTCGCTGTTCATCACCGAGGGACTCTCGGCAAGCGGCTCCATCACCACCATTCGCGATGTCGAGACCCAGGCGGTGTTCTCGCTCAGGGGTAAACCGCTCAACACCTACGGCCTACCCACCAAAAAGGTGTACGAGAACGAGGAATTCGGCCTCTTGCAGGCCGCCCTCAACATCGACGACGGCATCGACGGATTGCGCTACAACAAGGTGATTATCGCCACCGATGCCGATGTCGACGGCATGCACATACGCCTGCTGCTGCTCACCTACTTCCTCCAGTTCTACCCCGAGCTCATCAAGACCGGGCACCTCTACATCTTGCAAACCCCGCTCTTCCGTGTGCGCAACCGCAAGGATGCTAAGCGCAAGAACCGTGCTGCAGGCAAGGAGGCCAAAGAGCAAAAGGTGGAGACCTACTACTGCTACAACAACGAGGAGCGCGTGAGGGCCATCAACAAGCTCGGCGAGAATGCCGAAATCACCCGATTCAAAGGTCTTGGCGAGATTTCGCCCCCTGAGTTCAAAGACTTCATAGGGCCCGACATGCGACTCGACCGCGTGCACCTGCGCAAGGAAGACGCCGTGAACAACATGCTCGCCTTCTTCATGGGTAAGAACACCATGGAGCGACAAGAATTTATTGTTAACAACTTAGTGATTGAAGACGATGAAGACATCACACTGCACTGACAACAAGAGGATTGCCCTTTTTCCGGGCTCTTTCGACCCTTTCACCCGCGGACACGAATCCATTGTGATGCGCGCCCTGCCGCTTTTCGACGAGATCATCATCGCCATTGGCGTGAACATCAACAAGCAGGCACTCACCTCGATGGAACTGAGAAAACAGCTCATTGAATCGGTTTTCAAAAATGAGCCCAAGGTGAAAGTCATTACCTACACCGGACTCACGGCCGAAGTGGCACGCGAGCTAAACGCCAACTTCTTCTTGCGCGGCGTGAGGCTCATTCAGGACTTTGAAAACGAGATGAACATGGCTGAGGTGAACCGCGAGTTCTCGGGCATCGAAACCGTGCTCCTCTACACCCTGCCCGAACACAGCCACATCAGTTCCAGCATCGTTCGCGAACTGGTCAAGTACAAGCAAGATGTCACTGCCTACCTGCCCAAGAACATCGACTGGAATCTCGTGCCCGAGCATTGGATTTTCAAGAACGACAAATAATTTTTTACACATAAAACCACAATATACACGAACGAAAATGAAAAAAACCGCCATATTCATCATTGCCACGCTGTGCGTCACGCTCACACTGGGTGCTCGACAGACGCTGCCTCAAGCGCTCCAGAAGCTCATGAATGCACAATATGCCATCAGCAACCTCTATGTTGACAGCGTCGACGAGAACAAACTCGTGGAAGATGCCATTGTGGGCATGCTCGACAAGCTCGATCCCCACTCCAGCTACACCGACGCCAAGGAGACCAAGGAAATGGAAGAACCTCTGCAAGGCGAGTTCAGTGGCATCGGCATCCAGTTCAACATGAAGCAGGACACGCTCTATGTGATTCAGACCACCCCCGGTGGCCCATCAGAGCGCGTGGGCATCTTGCCTGGCGACCGCATCATCTATGTCAACGACACCAGCATTGCCGGCGTGAAAATCAAGAACAGCGACATACAAAAGAAACTGCGTGGCAAAAAAGGAACAAAAGTGACTGTGAAGGTGAAACGAGGCAACCAGAAAGACCTCATCACCTTTAAAATCACGCGCGACAAGATACCCCTCTACAGCGTGGATGCTAGCTATATGCTCGACGAGCGCACAGGCTACATTCGCATCTCGAGCTTTGGTGCAAAAACCTATAACGAGATGATGGATGCGCTCGACAAACTCAAAAAGCAGGGCATGGACCAAGTCATCATTGACCTGAACGACAACGGAGGCGGTTATCTCAACTCGGCCATCGAGATGAGCAACGAGTTCCTGAACAGCGGACAGCTGATTGTCTATACCGAGGGTCTGAACGCGCCACGCAACGAGGCAACAGCCTTTGGCAACGGAAAATACAAAGACCTCAAGATGGTGATCATGGTCAACCAGTACAGCGCATCGGCATCCGAAATCTTTGCTGGAGCCATGCAGGATTGGGACCGCGCCGTGGTCGTGGGCCGTCGCACCTTCGCCAAGGGCCTGGTTCAGCGACCCATCCGCTTCGACGACGGGTCCATGATGCGCCTCACCGTGGCACGCTACTATACCCCATCGGGCCGCTGCATCCAGAAACCCTATGTCAAGGGCGACAAGAAGGCTTACAGCGAAGATATCCTTAATCGCTCAAAAGAGGGTGAATACTACTGCATCGACAGCATCCAGTTCAACGACTCGCTCCGCTATTCAACGCTCAAAAACCGTCGCACCATCTACGGCGGTGGCGGCATTATGCCCGACATTTTTGTTCCCGTCGACACCAGCGAGTATAGCACCTACTACCGCGACCTTGTGGCCAAAGGCGTCATCTATCAGTATGCTATTGACTATGTAGACAAGCATCGCAAAGACCTTAAGAAACAATATGCTACGGTTGACGACTTCGACAAACGCTTTAATGTGACCGACGACATGATGCAAGCACTCATTGCTGCCGGCGAGAAAGAGAAAGTGACCTACAACGAGGAGCAATACGCCACAAGCAAGCGCGTCATCAGCACCTATGTCAAGGCGCTCATCGCCCGCGACACATTTGCCGAACAAGAGGCCTATACCAAGATTGTCAATCACGAGAATCCCGACCTCAAGGCGGCCCTCAAGGTCATCTACGACGACCAGCTCTACAACAGCCTGCTCCTCAACGGCAACCCCGAGTACGACGCCATCGCCGCCCGCCACCGTGCCGAGCAGTCACAGAAAAAAGCAACCAAATAACGCAACACCACAACATATCAAAAACAAAAAATGCCTCGCACTTGACGAGGCATTTTATGTTGTGAGATGCATCAGCATACTATTCAATTACATAAAGAGTGATAGAATCGGGGGTAGCTGCCACCGAGAGGTCCATCTTGTAGGTCGAGTCATTTTCGAGCGTCTCTTCAGGCGGTACACCCACACCCACTCCGGGTGCCATCACCGACCCCAGCACTGCCCCCATCTCCGATGAAGTCTTCAAGACAGGCTTGGTGAAAGAATGAAAATAAGATTTTGTCACTGTAATCATATCTTTCTCAATGGGTTTAGCCAGTTTCTTAATTTTCCCTGAAAATTTCTTTTTCACCATCCACCGTTTGCCCGTTTCCTTGTCAACGAACACCAGCACGCCATCTTGCATTACTGTGATATGGGTATTTGCGTCAAGAGTTGTTCCCGACTGCAGCATGGTTTTTTGGCCTTTCACTTTCACGCAGAAAGCCTTCTCTACATAGTAGGTCTTAGCCATGACCACCGTCAAAGCCGAAAGCAGAATTACCGCCAATAATAAGATCGATTTCTTCATAATTTCGTGTATATTATGGGATTAATGAATTTCTTAAAAAAGCCCAGTTGTGCTTAACTCGCAGTGCGGTTATGGCTGCCTTGTAGATGTTACGGGCCTCTACCACCAGCACCACTGCAGTGAAAATGAGGGTCAGCTGGTAGTGCCTGCCGTGCAGCATGGCGTTCATCAAGACGATGGTAATCACCGCCAACAGGGGCAACAGCACTATGTTAGTGAGATAGCTGTTCTTGACCCACTCTTTCAGGAACACTGCCCACGGTTTACGAGTGTCGGGCAACTTCGTCTGAACAAGCGAGAGCAGCAGCTCCATCACATAGCACAACACAAATGCCAGCAAGAGGTTCCAGGCAAATGACACTGTCTTGGGATAACCCTCCATCGAGTGCAGTGTCTCAAGGCATAGCGCATGAATCACCACGCCTGGCATCACCCCTTTCTCAGTGGGCACACGCTTGATGTCACTGCCCGAAGAGGCATCGCCAATGAGCACGATGTGATCCTCAATCATCTCGGCACAACTGTCGAGATTCTCAGCTGGCACCACAGCACAATCAACATTGTAGTCAATCAGTATGGGGTCTTCACGCAAACTAAAGGGTTCCTTGATGTCGTAATATTCATTCCACATCTTGTTCAAATGTGCAACCATCGATGTGTCGCCTTCTCGAATAGCGTTAAAAGTGAGCACTTCTTTCTCGTCAATGCCCAGCATCACATGACCGCTCTTGATTCCCAGCGAATCGGCAAAATACGACTTCAGCACATGGGGCGATTCCTCGGGCTTGGCAGTTGCGAGCACCACATTCTCTCTCATCGAACTGATGGCTTGCATCAGTTGCTCATCAACCGCTTTTTCTCCAGGGCTGGCAAAAATAACATCAATGCCAACTGCCATGGGATCAAGACTGTCCACTTTATTCAGCACCGAAGCCATTTTGCCACGATTGGGACCTCCACCAATATCTACAACCACGACATTGTCCGATGTGGCCACTTTCTCTTGTGTCGCAGCATACCTGTTGAATGTTTCTACAAACGAATGTGCCGACACGCTCTTCTTGTAGGGATTTTTCAAACCCAGCGCATCAAAGACAAGCGAGAACAGGAAAGTGAGCAAAAGCGCCATGGCCACAATAATCAGGTGGTCGTAGTGGAATATGTATTTCAGCACGCTATGAATCTTCTTTGCCATGGCTTGTGTGGTTTCGTGTTGAATATCACTGCAAATATAACAAGAATATTACAAATCCACTATAATATGCACATTCTTTTTCGCAATTGCCTTGGTTATGGTTATACAATAATCCATAGGATGAGCTATGAGCGGTTAAAATGTGTAAAACCATACACATTTAGTAGAATTGTTGTTAATGAGTAAATGTTTCAGTACCTAAAAAAAGGAAAAGCAAGATTTTTTCAGTAAATTTGCAAATCTAAAACAATCGATTAAGAACATGAACGAATTTGTCGAACTGATTGCATCGCAAGCACAACGCTATGGCAGCCGCGAGGCATTGCGTTATCAAACCTACGAAGACCAACCGCAGTGGACCAGCCTCTCATGGACCGAGTTTGCCGACCAAATAGACATGGCATCGCTTTCATTATGCCGTTACGGCATCGACCGAGAGGGCAAGATAGCCATTTTCACGCATAACTGCCCTGAGGTGCTCGTGGCTCATTTTGGCGCCTTCTATAACCGCGCTGTGCCTGTACCCATCTACGCAACCAGCAGCCCCGAAGAAGCCATTCACATCATCAACGACTCAGGGGCCAGCATCGTGTTTGTTGGCGACCAGCAACAATACGACATTGTGCGGCAAATCAAGGACCAATGCCCTGCCCTGGGCATGATTGTGACCATCGACCCACGAGTAAATCACGACAAAGACGACGACACCTCGCTCACCTGGAAAGAGTTTCTGCATCAGGGAAAGACAGCCAGTGATGCCGATAAAGAACAGGTGAACCAGCGAAAGGAAGACAGTACGGCCAACGACTTGATGTACTTGATATACACATCGGGCACCACCGGCGCCGCCAAGGGTGTGATGCTCACGCACAGCAATTTCAGCGCAGCCATGCTGGGCCACGCAATGCGCATCACAGTTGACGACAAGATCGACATGTCGATGAGTTTCCTGCCGTTCAGCCACATCTTTGAGCTGGGATGGACCATGTTCTGCCTCATCCACGGAGTGCGCATTGCCATTAACCGTGACCCCAAAGACATACAAAAGGCTGTCAAGGAAATCAACCCCACCTGCATGTGCAGTGTGCCACGCTTCTGGGAAAAGGTCTACACGGCCATCCACGACAACTTTGCCGACGCCAAGCCAGTGGTGAAAATGCTGCTCAAGCGTGCCATCAAAGTGGGCAAGAAGCGCAACCTCAAGTATGTGCGTCGCGGAGTTAAGGTTCCAACCATGCTCGAAAAGCAATATCAATATTTCAACAACAAGGTTTTCTGCAAGATTCGCAAGGCGGTGGGTATTAGCGACCGCAACTTCTTCCCGACTGCAGGAGCCATGCTGAGCGACAATATCACCGAATTTCTGCACGCGATTGGCATCAACATCGTGATAGGCTATGGCCTGAGCGAGACCAATGCCACAGTCACCTTCTATCCATCGCCAGGATGGAAATTGGGCACTGTGGGCACTCCCCTGCCCGGTGTGAAGGTAAAGATTGGCGCAAAACACGAGATTCTGGTGAAAGGTCCCACGATCATGAAAGGCTACTACAACAAGCCCGAAGAAACAGCCAAGGCCATTGATGCCGACGGATGGTTCCACACCGGCGACTGCGGCGACATGACACAAGACGGCCATCTCGTGCTCACCGAGAGACTGAAAGACCTGTACAAGACAAGCAACGGAAAATATGTGGCCCCACAAGTGCTGGAGACACGCCTGGCTCAAGACAAATTCATTGAACAGGTTGCCGTCATTGGCGACGGACGCAAATTCATATCGGCGCTGGTGGTTCCCAATTTCGAGAATCTCAAGGAATACGCCGAGAAGAACAACCTGAACCTCTCGTCGAACGAAGAACTTGCTAACAGCAAGGAGATACACGACATGATTGAAAAGCACATTGCCGAATATCAGAAAGACCTTGCCGCATTTGAGCGCATCAAGCACTTCATCATTCTGCCCCGCCCCTTCTCGATGGAGAAAGGCGAGTTGACCAACACGCTCAAAATCAAGCGTGCCGTGATCAACAAGCGCTATGCAAAGCTAATCGACGCCATCTACACGCGCGAGTACAAGATGCACTAATGAGGGTTGAGAGTTAAGAGTTTAGGGATATGAAACCTATCACTCCACTAATCTTTAACGCATTCGCCAAAAGAGAAAGAATTATATATAATTGTTTAACCCAGAATCATTGAAACTCTAAGATGATTACACAAGACCAACTAAAAGAGATACAAGAACGCAAGGACGCGTTGAGGAGGTATCTTTGACATCGACAACAAGAAAATTGAAGTCGAAGAAGAAGAATTAAGAACACATGTTCCCGATTTCTGGCAAGACCAGAAAGCCGCTGAAAAGCAAATGAAAAAAATCAAGTCGCTCCACTTCTGGATCGACAGCTGCAAAGAGATGGAAAGCGCTGTAGACGAGACAGTGCTGGGCGTAGACTTTGTGAAAGAAGGTGTGCTCACCGAGGACGAACTCGACGAGCTCTATGCCAACGCTTTGCAGAAAATCGAGAAACTCGAGCTCCGCAACATGTTGCGCCATGACGAGGACAAGATGGATGCCATCCTGAAGATCAATTCAGGTGCCGGTGGCACCGAGAGTCAGGACTGGGCACAGATGCTCATGCGCTTATACTTGCGCTGGTGCGAACGACACGGCTACAAGACTGCTATTGAGCACATGGTTGAAGGCGATGAAGCCGGCATCAAGAGTGTGACGATTGGCATTGAGGGCGCTTTTGCCTACGGCTACCTGAAGAGCGAAAACGGTGTGCATCGCCTGGTGCGCGTGTCGCCCTACAACGCCCAGGGCAAGCGCATGACCTCGTTTGCCTCAGTATTCGTGACACCAATGGTCGACGATACCATCGAAATCACGCTCGACCCTGCTCGCATTTCGTGGGACACCTTCCGCAGTGGCGGTGCCGGTGGCCAGAATGTGAACAAGGTGGAATCGGGCGTGCGTGTGCGTTACCAGTATAAAGACCCCTACACAGGCGAGGAAGAGGAAATTCTGGTGGAGAACACCGAAACCCGCGACCAGCCCAAGAACCGCGAGAATGCCCTGCGCAACCTGAAGTCGATACTCTACAACAAGGAGTTGCAACATCGCCAGGAAGAACAGCGCAAAATCGAAGACTCGAAGAAGAAAATCGAATGGGGCAGCCAAATCAGGAGTTATGTATTCGACGACCGTCGCGTGAAGGACCACCGCACCAATTATCAGACGAGCGATGTGAATAGCGTGATGGACGGCGATATCGACGAATTCATCAAGGCCTACCTGATGGAATTTAACGAAGACTAAGTCATGGCAAAGGAAAAGCTACTCATTGTGAAGATTGGCACCAGCGTGCTCGACGATCCTGAGACGCTGCGCAAGCTCATCAAGGACTTGGTGGCCATCAAGTGCCGCAAGATACTTGTACATAGCGGAGGCATCATGGCCTCGAAGGTGGCCGGCTCAATGGGCATCAAGATGGGTAAGAGCAAGAAGCCTGTCACCATCGACGATAAGATGCTCGACATTGTGACCATGGTGTATGGCGGCTTGGTAAACAAGCGGCTTGTGGCACTGATGCAGAAGCATCGCATCAACGCGGTGGGCCTGACGGGAGCCGACATGAACATCATCACCAGCGAGTTGCCCGAAGAGAACATCAAAGCGAAGTCGATCAACTGGGCCGGACGCATCAAGAAGGTGAACGGCAAAGCGCTGGCTTCGATTATCGAGAAAGGCGTCATGCCAGTGCTGGCACCTCTCACCCACGATGCCAAGGGCCACCTGTTGAGCACCGAGGCCAACAGCATTGCCAGCGAAGTGGCCAAGGCGCTTGCAACTACCTATGATGTAACCCTTGTGTTCTGCTTCGAAGATCGCGGCCTGCTGTCGAACAAGAAGGACAGTAACAGCGTGATTCCCGTGCTCAAGTCCAACAACTACAAGATGCTGAAAGAGATGAAGTGTTTCACCGAAGAGAAGATACTGGTTATCGACGAGGCCTTCACAGTGCTTGATTATGGCGCCAGCGAGGTGATTGTCACCAATGCCGCAAGCCTATCGAATCTTGCCAACGGCACCCACATCAAGCAATAACAGCTCTCAAGCATAATAAAACAGGGAGGACAGGCTGTGTGGCCAGTCCTCCCCTATTTTTATACTCAATCCAAGCCATGAAGCATTAGCCTCCCGGCCTGGCGTAGTGTCACTTCTTGGGGAAACCGCGATGAGAAATGAGATACTGGCCAATCTGCACGGCGTTGAGAGCGGCCCCCTTCTTGATCTGGTCACCAACGACCCAGAAGGCGAGCCCGTTGTCGCTACTGGTGTCGATGCGGATGCGACCAACATACACAGGATCTTTGCTTGTGCAAGTGATGGGCATGGGATAGGTGTTTGAGGCTGGTTCGTCCATCACCACGATGCCAGGAGCCAGTTGCAAGGCAGCACGCGCCTCCTCGGGAGTAATGGGTTCCTCGCACTCAATCCATACCGCCTCGCTGTGAGTGCGCATCACAGGCACACGCACACAAGTGGCACTAACGCGAATGTCGCTATGCATGATTTTGCATGTTTCACGCACCATTTTCATCTCCTCCTTGGTATAGTCGTTATCCGAGAATACATCGATGTGCGGAATCACATTGTAGGCCAACTGATGCTGGAAATGCTTGACAGTTGTCTCGAGTTTGCCATGCGCAATCTCGCTTTGCTGCAGGGCCAGTTCGTCCATAGCCTGCAGACCGGCACCACTGGCGGCCTGATAGGTAGCAACCTGCACATTCTTGATGTGCGAGATGTTGTCGAGCGGTTTGAGCGCCACCACCAGAATGATGGTGGAGCAATTGGGATTGGCAATAATGCGGCGCGGGGCATTGAGCGCGTCTTCACCATTCACCTCAGGTACTACCAGGGGCACATCCTCGTCCATGCGGAAGGCGCTGCTGTTGTCAATCATGATGCAGCCATATTTGGTAATGGTTTCGGCATACTCTTTAGCAGGACCGCCACCCATCGACACAAAAGCAATGTCAATGTCGCGGAAGTCATCGTTATGCTGCAGTAGTTTCACCACATGGTCCTTGCCACGAAAAGTGAAGATGCGGCCTGCACTGCGTTTCGACCCGAAGAGAACCAGTTCATCAACAGGAAAGTTCTGCTCATCGAGCACTTTCATGAATTCTTGTCCAACTGCGCCACTGGCGCCAACAATAGCGACTTTCATTTCTTATAGGTATTTATAAATCGTATAATAAAAACCTGCTAAGCAGGGTGAATAAAAGCAAAATCTAAAAAGCAACAATCATGCCAAAACGGCCGAGTTGCACGAGCTTCACCGAATAAGCAGCCGAGCCATGCTCGAGGCTCCTCGTCGACCCGCCACAAGCCACTTGTAGAGAACGGGCATAGTGATGCGCAGCAAGGCGCTCTTCTTGAGGCGGCCATAAGCCGCGCGATAAAGTGGCTGGGCAAGTTCATCGTGCCCTTCGCGACGATACTGAGCAGCAAGCACCACACGGCGATAATCGAGCAACCGGTGATAGCGACGCTTGTTTTCGAGCGACGAGGCTTCAATTTCGCCATCGAGCAAATCGATGACACGCTCCCACTGCCCTTGCCTGGTGTGGAACTCCGTGCCAGTAATGGAGGCTGTTCCGGTTTGGTAAATATCTACAAGTGGTTGCTCAGGTTCGAGATATGCCACCTTGGGATTAGCCAACAGCAACCTCACGCCCATCTCCCAATCGTTCCAACCCGGCAACTCAGGATTCCAGCCGCCAGCAGCGGCAAAGAACTCGCGGTCGACAGCATAGCGTTGGGTGGCAAGCATAGCGTGCAACAGATGATTGGCCAGTTCGTCGCCCTTGTGGAATGGCAACACGCGACAGTTGCCGTCGGGTGCCACAAGACTCGCCTTGGTTGCCACAATGTGCGGATTGTGATTGCTGTGTGCTATTTCCATATATTGCTGCACAAGTTGAGGACGCATGACATCGTCGCTGTCGAAGAAGAGTACCCACGAACCTGTAGCGGCACTGAAACCACGGTTGCGGGCCGCGCCGGCGGTGTGACGCTCCTCCTGTAGCACTTCGACCTGAAAATCGGGTGCCTGATGGTCGTCACGGAACTGTTCGATCACACGCAGCGAATCATCGTCGCTACAATTGTCGACGAGGATCAGTTGCAGGGGCCGATAGGTCTGCTCCAGCACCGACTGCAGCGTGCGTCCCACAATATGTGCCCTGTTATAAACAGGGATAATGACTGAAACAAGCGTGTCCATCAGAGTCATAATCGTATTTTCAGTGTAAAAATAGACAAGATTTTGAAAATATGCAAAAAAACTGCTATCTTTACACCCAATGAAGATACTTTTTGCGGGTGATGCGAGCAATTTACACAACTGCCTGGCTGGCGAGTTGCGTGCAATGGGCCACGAAGCCATCGTGGCCTCGAACGGCTCGCGCTGGATGAACACTGGTCGTGACATCAATTTGCTGCGCGGCAGCGGCAAGTTGGGTGCAGTGCGTTATGTGTTCGACATCCTGAAGGCGTTGCCCAAGATGCGCGGCTACGACATCGTGGAGATAGCAGGCCACATTTTCCTGACGCTCAAACCCGAGAAAATACGCCGTGTGTTCAACTACCTGAAGAAGCACAATGGCAAAATCGTGCTCTCGGCCCTGAACACCGACTACTTTTATTACAGAGCATGCCACGACGGACACACCTTCCGCTATAGCGACTATATGCTGGGCAATGAGCCCTCGCCCTATGTGAACTCGGCCGAGTATAAGGCACAAAGGCAAGAAAACTGGGAGAAAGATTTCATGCGCCGTTATGCCGAGCACATCCTGGAGAACATCGACGGAGCCGTAGCGTGCCTGCTGGAATACTACATGACCTACCAGCCGCTGCTGGGCGACAAGGTGGCCTATGGCGGCATCCCCATCGACACAGATCATATCACGCCACATCACCCCGATGCAGAACCCGAGAAAGTGCGTTTCTTCATAGGCATTCAGCGCGACCGCACGGTCGTGAAAGGCACCGATCGACTGCTGGCAGCCGTGCAGGCTGTTCATGCCAAGCATCCTGACCTGTGCGAGGTAGAGGTAGTGGAGAGTGTGCCCTACAACGAATACCTGTCGCGCATGAGCCAAAGCCATGTGATTCTGGACCAACTCTATTCCTACACACCTGCCACCAACGCACTGTTGGGCATGGCTCACGGACTTGTGGCTGTATCGGGTGCCGAACCCGAATACTATCAACTAATTGGCGAAACCGAGAATCACCCCATCGTGAATGTGAGTCCACTGGTTGAGGGCGACATTGAGGCGAAGCTGGAGTGGATAATCAAGAACAAAAGCCAACTGCCAGCATTGAGCCGAGCCAGCCGAGCCTTTGTCGAAAAACACAATGCGGCCCGCACTGTGGCGAGCCGCTATCTTGCATTTTGGGAAAAACTGTAATAATCTTAAATGTATTTTGCCACAGTCGTCTTGAGCTGGTTGATGTCTTCTACGCGGTCAACAATTTGACCTGAGCGGTCGATGATGAATGTAGTGGGAACGCCTACGACATTATAAGCCGAAACATTCTGCGAGAGCTCGCCCATCGCGTCATACACGGTAATCCAAGGCAAGTTCTTGGCAGCCGAGCGCCAATTGCTCACATTCTCGTCGAGCGCCACCTGATAGATATTGAGCCCGCGGTCTTTATACTGCACATAGATGTCGTTGAGCACCTTGTTATAGGCAGGCGAGAAACTCTGGTTATACATGGTGAAGTTGAGCAGCACCACCCCACCCTTTGAAGCAACAGCCGACAGCACCTGCGACTTGCCGTTCTCATCTTGCAGGTTGATGTCGATGAGACTGATTTGCTCGGCTGCAAACGAGGGCGTTTTGCCCAACTCGGCACGGCGGCGGCGCTGGGCATCGAGCGTGAGCTGCACAAGATAGTTGGTGCGGGGATCATCCTTCTTGTAACTGTCGTAAGCATTAGCGACCGCCCCAATAATCTTCATATCGTTATCGTTCATGGGGTCGAAGAGCGGTTCTCCACCCACATATTTATTGATGGCATAATAGGCGACAATGCTCTGCAGGTCATTGATGATTTCACGAGACAGTTGGTCTTTCCATTTAGCCTTCTCCTCGGGCGAAGCCTTGACATACTTGAGTGCATCCTTGTCGATTTTCATGATGGCGACAGCCTCGTCACTACCAGCCACATCGAAATCAATGTCGAAAGTCTTGAGTTTTGAGTTAATCGTGAGCTCGTCGATGCTGTCGATAGGGAAATAAATCGACTTGTCGTTAAGACGCAGCCTATAGATGTTGGGATATTGCGGAGCAGTCTCGGCAAAGCTATAACTACCGTTATCGTCGGTCCATGTGGAGTCCACTGCGAGCCACTCACCATTACTTGCCATTTCAAGCACAAGCTTGGTGGTCTTGGTGGCGCCTTCGACCTTTCCGTTCACTTCAAATTTATTGCCTCGGCCACATGCAGCAAGCAAAACGGCGATGAGCGCAAAAACGAATATTGACTTTTTCATATTTTGTTAAAAATTTATTATCACATAAAATTAGAGCCCTAAGACGAGGCCCACTGCCAGGGTCGAGAAGTTGGGACCATAGCCATCCTTGATGACTCTGAACGGGCTGTAACGGAGATAGGCTCCCACTTTCTTGTACAGCACACCAGTGATGAAATCGACAGTGACTGGCGACTGGTGAATGCTGTTGGACTTCAGGTCCACTTTCTCATCGCCCACGCGATAGGTGGTGTGCATACTGGCATGCAGGTTGAAGTTGGTGACTTCACCCAAAAACAGGTTGGTCTTGCGAGCAATGCGCTGGCGAAAGATGACGGGCACGCCCAGGCTGAACACCTTAATGCGTGAGGCACACTTGCTGGCACCAGCAGGGAAATCGCCCACCGAAATCACGCCGTCATCGTCACGCAAGAACGCGTTGCCGCTGCTCAGCTTGTAATTCTTCCAATCAATGCCCAAACCAATTGTGAGCCGCTGGCCCTTGCCGTTGTTATACTTTGCTCCAATCACATTGATCCACGAGAGTTCAATCGAGCGGCCCATCGCCACCTGCGGAGCATGCGAACCGAGCGCATCGACAAAGCCAATGGCAAGACCGCCACTGGTGATGTTCCAGCCCACGCTATCGGTGAGCAGCGGATACCAGTCGACCTGAATATAGTCGTTCTCATCGTCGGCAGGTGCAGCGCCCCACCCCTTGAGAGACAGGAGAAGCATGCACACCAGCGTAAGAACTTTCAATAGCGTTTTCATAGATTGGGCAAAAACTTAAAACTTTTAGAGGGCTGCAGCAAAGGCTTCGCCATAGTCACGCGCTTGCTTGAGGGCATCGCAGTCGGGCACCCAAAGCGTGCGAATGCCGTCGTTCACAATCTCAAAGCCTGCCTTCTGCAAGTGCTCAGTGATGAGTTTCGATGCCTCGCCACTCCAGCCATAAGAGCCAAATGCGGCGGCTTTTTTCTTCTTGAACTTCAGTCCCTTTGCCATTTCAAGAATGCCGGCAATGGCATAGGTGAAGCCATTGTTCACCGTGGGCGAGCCCACGAGCACAGCCTTGGAGCGGAACATCTGTGTGAGAATGTCGTTCTTGTCGTCGTGCGCTGCATTCATGAGCATAACCGTGGTATCGGGGCTGGCAGCGTGGATGCCATCGGCAATGGCTTGTGCCATGAGTCGGGTCGACTGCCACATGGTGTCGTAGACGATAGTCACCTGGTCGGTCTGATAGGCATCGGCCCACTGCTGATATTTCTCGATGATGAGCGGTATGTTCTTGCGCCAAATCACGCCATGACTCGGGCAGATGAGGTTGATGGGCAGATTCATGGCGAGCAGGTCGGCAACTTTCTTCTTGGCCATCATGCTGAAGGGGTTGAGAATGTTGGCATAATACTTCTCGGCCTCATACATCACCTCGCACATGTCTACCTTGTCGTCGAAGAGCGACTCAGAGGCAAAGTGCTGCCCGAATCCGTCGTTAGAGAAGAGGATGTTCTCGCCCGAGAGATAGGTGAACATGGTGTCGGGCCAGTGGAGCATGGTGGCTTCGATAAAGGTGAGGGTATTTTCGCCCAGCGAGAGCGTGTCGCCCGTCTTCACATTCACGAAGTTCCAGTCCTGATGGTAATGACCGCGTATGATGGCCTCACCCTTGGCGGTGCAATAGATGGGCACATCGGGGATTTCACGCATGAGTTCAACGAGTGAGCCACTATGGTCAATCTCGTTGTGATTCATGATGATATAGTCGATGTCTTTGAGATCGATTTCTTGCTTGAGCCGAGAAACGAATTCACGGTCGTAGGGTTTCCACACGGTATCGATGAGCGCCACTTTCTGGTCGCGGACAAGA
>JAEEGL012782419.1_pt1 | contig 24452 bp, 14 predicted proteins | sample 9134231 | NCBI WGS metagenome assembly JAEEGL01 (sample SAMN16246548, study PRJNA631951) | gut metagenome | biome: gut microbiome; feature: rumen; material: fiber-attached | host: Bos | place: Iran: Karaj | collected 2018-10
CCCACAGGATGGCAAGGTCGAGGATCTGATGAATCCAAATATGGCAAAGGTGGTGCTCGACATCAACCATAATGCTCGATACTTCTCACGGTCGGTGATTCCTTATTTAAGAGGTGTGGACTGCCAGGATTGGCCCAAAAGTCATCAATACAATGCCCACATCGGGCTTTATGCCTATAGGGCAAAGGTTTTGGAACAAATCACGCGCTTGCCGCAGTCGCCCCTTGAATTGGCTGAATCACTTGAACAGCTGCGCTGGCTCGAGAACGGATTCACTATCAGGGTAGGGGAGTCGCAGGTGCAGACCATCGGCATCGACACGCCTGACGACCTGGCACGGGCCGAGGCATTCTTAAAATCACAAAGTCATGACTGACCGCTCGCAACGTCCGCCGGTGACACCATTCACCAATGTACATCTTGATTTCCCTGAATGTCAGACTTTTTCTTGTGGCATACCCATTTGGGTCATAAACGGTGGAGACGAGCAAGTATGTCGCCTCAGCGTATATGTCGCCGGAGGTACGATTCACGAGAAACAGCCCTTGCTCTCCTTGTTGTCTCCGCTGATGGTGCTTGAGGGGTCAGAACACTTCGACACCCGACAAATTGCCGAACAACTGGACTACTATGGTGCATGGAAAAACGCGTTGAATCATGACACCATGAGCGAACTCTCGTTGTCATCCATCAGCGAGCACTATGGTAAGATCGTGCCATTGCTGGTCGACGGGTTAGCGCATGCCACTTTCCCAGAGTCAGAGTTTGAGATGTACAAACAGCGCTATGCTGCATCCTATGCCACCATGCGCAACCGCGTCAAATACCTGGCTGGCGTTGAGATGCGGAGGCTTTATTATGGTGACGGACATCCGCTGGTGGCCGATGTTGACCCACAAGCCCTTTTGCAGTTAACTGTCGATGACCTCAAGGCGTTCTATACAAGGTTTTTCCATCCAAGCAATTGTCGACTCGTCCTGTCGGGCAAGGTGACCGACGAGATGGTACGCTTGACCGATGAGACCTTCGCGAAGTGGGTTGACGGCACCCCAGCCGAGACCATGCCAGAATGGTGCATCCAGCCTTCTGACAAGATGTTGTCGGAAGTGGATAAACCTGGTGCTGTCCAGGCAGCAGTGGCGATGACCATCCAAGCCATCGGACGTACCCATCCCGACTACTTGCTGCTCAGATTGCTCTGTACAGTTTTGGGAGGCTACTTTGGCAGCCGTCTGATGAGTAACATCCGCGAGGAAAAGGGATATACCTACGGTATCAATGCATTCCTCTCGGGACGTGCCGAGGACGGATACATTGGTGTGAGCACCGAGTGCGATGTACGCTACACCTGGCAGGTAATTGAAGAAGTAAAACACGAGATGCAGCGCCTGTGTGACGAACCTATCTTGCTCGATGAGCTGAACTTGGTAAGACAATACATGCTCAGTGATCAGGTCAAGACACTTGACACGCCCTTCAACCTGGCGAGCTATGTTTCATCGACATGGCTATATGGAGTTTACCCTGAATATTATAATCGTCAGATTGATACGATATTACATGCAACTCCGTTTCAATTGCAACAAGTGGCGCAACGATATTTGAACCTTGAAAAATTGCGCATCGTTATCGCAGGAGACAAGAGCAAATTGTGAATGCAAGATGGTTAAAAAATACAAAGAGGGCTGAAAAATGCATCATAAAGACTGCTTTTTCGCCCTTTCTTTTGTAATTTTGTGGCCTGATTAGAAATAAAGGGAACAAAACAATATTTTTCAGACTAATATGAGTACGATTAGTGTTCTTCAACAGTTACGCGCTTCTTATCAACCCAAGTTGCCAACCGCACTGCGCGGCGACGTGAAGATGGTAGTGGGTGATCCCACCGAGTCGGTCGCCGACCAGGAGCAGATCCAGGAGTTATTCCCCACCACTTACGGCTTGCCGCAGATTACCTTTGTACCCGACGAGAATCCAAAGAAAGGACAGGCCAAACCAATCAATGTGGGTGTAATACTCTCGGGTGGACAGGCTCCCGGTGGACATAACGTTATTAGCGGAATTTTTGACGGCATCAAGAAAATCCATCCCGAAAGCCGACTCTTCGGTTTCCTTATGGGACCTGATGGACTTGTCAAGCACGACTATATGGAGCTGACCGATGACATCATTGACCAGTACCGCAATACGGGCGGCTTTGATATGATTGGCTCTGGACGTACCAAACTCGATAAGGAAGAGCAGTTTGAGAAGGGATTGGAAATCATCCGAAAGCTTAACCTCAAGGCGGTCGTCATCATCGGTGGTGATGACAGTAACACCAATGCAGCCATCATGGCTGAGTATTATAAGGCAAATGGTGCCAACGTACAGGTTATTGGATGTCCCAAGACGATTGACGGTGATCTCAAGAACGAGTTTATCGAGGCTTCGTTTGGTTTCGATACTGCCACTAAGGTCTATAGTGAGCTCATCGGTAACGTGGAGCGCGACTGCTTCTCGGCACGCAAATATTGGCATTTCATTAAGTTGATGGGACGTTCAGCGTCGCACATCGCACTGGAATGCGCACTGCAGACTAAGCCCAATCTGTGCCTCATCAGCGAGGAGGTTGAGGAGTACTGCCTTGAGCTGAGCGACATCGTAACCAGCATTACAAACATTGTTGTCAAGCGCGCTAAGCGAGGACTGAACTTCGGTACTATTCTTGTCCCTGAGGGACTGATTGAGTTCATTCCGTCGTGCAAGGCGCTTATCGAGCAACTCAACGAGATCATGGCTAAATTTAAACCAGAGGTCTCGACGCTAGACCCCGATGCACAGGTCGTGTTTATCCGTGAGCATCTCGAACCCGAGAACCTCTCAACCCTTGACTCGCTGCCCAAGACACTGGGTCGTCAGCTTATGCTCGACCGTGACCCGCACGGAAACGTGCAGGTATCGCTCATCGAGACTGAGAAACTGCTCAGCACGCTGGTGAAGAAGAAACTCAAACAAATCAACAAGGGCAAGCAGAAGACCGACCCGGATTATATTACGTTCAAGGCTATGCACCACTTCTTCGGATATGAAGGACGTTGCGCTGCTCCGTCAAACTTCGATGCTGACTACTGCTATGCATTGGGATTCAATGCAGCTCAGCTGATCAACTGTGGTGCGACTGGCTATATGTCATCGGTTCGCGACCTCATCAAGCCGTCTTCAGAATGGATTTGTGGTGGTATCCCCATCACCATGATGATGAACATTGAGCGTCGTAATGGTGCCGATAAGCCGGTTATCCGCAAGGCGTTGGTCGACATGAAAGATCGCCCCTTCTTGGAGTATTCTAACAACCGCGCCATTTGGGCCAAGGAGACTAGCTATGTTTATCCCGGTCCCATTCAGTACTTCGGTCCTCCCGAACTGATTGACCAGCCCACCAAGACGTTGATTCTCGAGCATACGCCCGAGGAGTAGACTCAAAGCTGAAAACGCCCCCCACCGCGAGGAGGGAGGCATCAGCATTTTTCATTCATCCTTTTTCACAGCTTGCGCCCCCGTCATCACTGATGACAGGGGGCTTTTTTCACTCTGTCCTTACATAGACTGCAGGAATTCTTCAAGCAATGATTGGTGATAGCCCGGCAAGACAATATGGTGGTTGCCGATGGGCGAGGACAGGAAGTAGTCTTGAACAAGGTCTGGTTCATCAAGCGAGATGTTGACTTGTGTGCGACATAGGCTGGGATTGGGCTTGTTGATGGCCATAGTGCCTTCGGCAATGAAATAACGCGATAGGTCGCCGCTTACCTTGAATAACGTAGCGTCACCCTCAAAGATGTTTCCACGAATGCCCACGCCGATGCCCGACTCGTAGTGCGTATCTAGCTCGTAGCTTGATACCAAGTTAAACGGAATGGTGCAGTGTGCCAGCGTCATCATGCCCTTGTCAGGGTCGATAGATGATGGATTGGCCTGGAAGCCCGTAATGTCAAGCAACGCTTGGCAAATCAGCATCGACATCGCAGCAGGAACATCTCCTTCACATCCGGCGACGATACCCTCGGCATTAAGCTTTGCCAGCGCCAGACATCCTGTGTTGTGAATGGCGGAGAGTAAGTCGAAACAACGGATGGTAAATCCAGATAAATCATGGCATTCTATAACTTTGCGCAAGGCATGATACAATCGCATGGCATCAGGCAAAGCAGCAGCAACTGGAGCCGAGGGAATACTAGACGGGTCTGTGTCTAAAATGCTGTCATTTAGATCTGTTCCATTAAATTCCTCAAGTACTTCTTGAATGTCGATTTCAACCAATTCAACGCCTAGTTTTTCACGAATGACTTGCGCATCGGCATGACTTGAAATGAGCCAGTCCGAGGGCTGGCCTATCACTCCCAATCGTTGGCCACGCAGACGCCTCCGTGCAGTTGCTACTTGTTGAAGGTCGGCAAGTCGCAGATTGAGATGTGTGGGAGTGCCATGAAGGATTTCACCTCTCAAGCCTTGCTGCCGCAAATAGGAGAGTATCTCCATCGATGCCGCCAGCGAGTTGCTCTGACCCGAGGTGAGCAGATAGATAGGGTGGGGCGAACGAGCCTGGAGTTGGGAAAGCAATGACTTGAAGAGTCCTTCAGTACCGCCCGTTCGCACGTATAATAGGCTTAAAGGAGAAGAACCATAGTCAGAAAAGTCAGCTCCTTTGAGCTCATAATCGATACCTAGCGACGACAGGAACTCATGGGTCGCAATAGCGACGGCATGTTCATCATGAAGCTTTGAAGTCAGCGTGTAAATGGAAATCTTGTTCATAGGAAAGAGGTGTCGTTTATTCGTATTATCCCAGCAATTGATCCATCTCGGCTTGCATAGCAGCTGCCTTCTGGCGAGCAACTTGGGCAAAGTCATCGCTATGGCTGGCATGGATGATGCCGCGCGACGAGTTGACGATGATGCCGCAATGTGAGTTCATGGCATAATGCGCAACCTCAGCTAATGAGCCGCCCTGCGCACCCACACCAGGCACCAGCAAGAAATGTTCGGGGACGATACGACGCACATCTTGCAGCATCTCGCCGCGGGTGGCACCAGCGACAAACATCATGTTGTCGGCCGTGCCCCACTGTTGTGCCGTGCGCAACACGTGCTCATAGAGTGGGATGCCCCCGTTGTCCCGAATCATCTGAAAGTCCAAAGAACCTTTGTTGCTGGTTAATGCCAACACAATCACCCACTTGCCTTCATATCCTAAGAATGGCGACACACTGTCCTCCCCCATATAGGGAGCGACGGTCAGCGCGTCAACATCGAGCGTCTCAAAGAAACTGCGGGCATAGGCTTTGCTGGTGTTGCCGATATCGCCACGCTTAGCATCAGCGATGATAAATTGGTCAGGGTAGTGCTCGCGGATGTACCGCACAGTCTGTTCAAAGGCACGATACCCTTCGGGACCATGGGCCTCATAAAAAGCCAGGTTGGGCTTAAAGGCTATAGCATAATCGGCTGTGGCATCGATGATGGCGCGGTTGAACGCCAACAGGTCACCATGAAGCGATTCGGGCATCTTGGCAGGGTCTGGGTCAAGCCCCACACAAAGAAAACTGCGCTTTCGCAGCATGTTTTCATATAATTCTTGACGAGTCATTTTCTTAGGAGTTAAAGTAATAGGTTAGCGGGATTAACTATAATCTATAATCTGTAATCTATCATCCATTAAAGCGCTGCCTCCTTGAGCTTCTCGGCGTTTTCTGCGACTACAAGGTGGTCGATACAGTCCTGAATGTCTCCGTCCATAAATGCCGGAAGGTTATAGATGGTATAGCCGATACGGTGGTCGGTGATGCGACCCTGCGGGAAATTATAGGTGCGAATCTTGGCCGAGCGGTCACCTGTTGACACCAGGGTCTTGCGACGACTGGCAATGTCATCAACATACTTCTGATGCTCATGGTCATAAATAAAGGTACGCAGGCGGGCCAGAGCACGTTCTTTGTTCTTCGGCTGGTCACGCGTTTCGGTACACTCGATGAGGATTTCCTGTTGCTCGTTGGTTACAGGGTTGGTCCACATGTAGCGCAGACGAACACCAGAGTTCACCTTGTTCACATTCTGACCGCCTGCACCGCTACTGCGGAAGGTGTCCCACTTAATCTCGCCTTCGTTGATATGCACATCGAACGGCTCGGCTTCGGGCAATACCGCGACACTGGCTGCCGAGGTGTGGACGCGACCCTGTGTCTCGGTCACGGGCACACGCTGCACGCGATGAACACCCGACTCATACTTGAGCGTACCATAGACATTGTCGCCTGTAATGCTGAAGATAATTTCTTTGTAACCGCCCGAGGCACCCTCGCTGTAACTGGACACCTGAACATTCCAGCCACGGGTTTCGCAATAGCGAGTGTACATGCGTGCCAAGTCGCCAGCAAACAGGGCGGCTTCGTCGCCACCCGTTCCTCCGCGGATTTCGAGCACAACATTCTTGCTGTCCTCGGGGTCCTCGGGGATGAGCAAGAGCTTGATTTGCTCCTCAACCTTGGGTAGTTCGGCACTGTTGACTTCAATCTCCTCGCGCGCCATCGCACGGAGGTCCTCGTCACTCTCCTGGGCAAGCAGTTCCTTGGCCTGTTCAAGGTCGGTGAGCAATTTGCGATAGTGGTTTGTGGCTTGGAGAAGCGTCTCCAGGCTCTTGTATTCTTTGGTTAACTTGACATAGCGGCGTTGGTCGGCTATCACGCTAGGATCGGTGATGAGTGTTCCGATTTCCTCAAATCGAGCATCCAGTCCCTCAAGCCGTTGCAGTAATGGTGAGTCTGCCATAATTTGTCTTTTGTAGAAATTTTTTGCAAAGGTACAAAAAAAATTACTACCTTTGCATCATCCTAATGAAGCAATTCTCTTAATACTAAAATCGAAATTCAAAAAAATGGTACTCCAACGTTGGCAATCTGTCTTTCTGTTTCTTGCGGCTATTGCTATGGCCGTGTTCACTTTCATGCCCGTGATGGGGCTGGTAACTGACCAAGGCAATCTAACGCTCAGCGCACTGGGTTGTGGCGACAGCGGCGTGTCGAACTACTTGTTGCTTACACTCGACTGTCTTATCGTCGTGATGCTCCTGATCACCATATTCAAGTATCGCGACCTCAAGTTGCAGCAGCGCCTGTGCAAGATAGACATCTTGCTTATCGTGGCATTGATCATTGCCATTGGTGTCCTGTGGTTCATGCAGCGTGCTCACGCAGTCGCCGCGGTCTCACTTTGGGTAATATTGCCATTTGTGGCACTCTTCTTCACCCTATGGGCCAATGGTCGCATCAAGGCCGACCGCAAGCTCCTCAGCGACAGCGAACGAATCCGTTAACACCCCATCTGAATAATTCTCAATTCTCCATTCTCAATTATCAATTATATAAGTGTACGACTATATTTCAGGAACCATTGCGGAGTTGAATCCCGCATTTGCCGTGCTCGACAACCAGGGCATAGGCTACATGATCAACATATCGCTTACCACCTATGACCAACTTAACCGGGGTGACAAGAACCTATGCAAACTCTATGTTTACGAGGCCATCCGTGAGGATGCCCATCTGCTGTTCGGCTTCGCCACCAAGCGGGAGCGCGAATTGTTCTTGTTGCTCATCACTGTCAGTGGCGTGGGGGTAAACTCGGCACGCATGATTCTCGGTGCCGGACCTACCGAACAAGTCGAATCAGCTATCGCACAAGGCAACGTCGCCATGCTTAAGAGTGTCAAGGGAATTGGCGCTAAAACTGCACAACGCATCATTGTTGACCTCAAAGATAAAATAAAAGGGGTAGATGCTACGTTTAATAGTGTAACAGGCGCGGCAGCCAATCAAGTCTATGACGAGGCATTAGCCGCACTGGTCATGCTTGGTTTTACTCAACAGATGTCGCAAAAGGCGCTCAAGAAACTCTTTGAGCAACAGCCCGATATAAATGTTGAGCAAGCTATCAGGCAGGCACTGAAAATGATGTAAGGTAGCGCCCGGCCTCACCTCTAGCTCCTTTAATAGGGAGAAGGGAAGTACTGGGGCAGCAATTATGCATTGTGCATTATGAATTATGCATTGATTAAAAAGTCTATATTTCTCGGTGTCGGCACACTCATCGGACTGTGGGCCGGCAACGATACGGCATTGGCGCAATATGTGACTAGTAAACTCGCGCCACCGCCTCCACCACCCACGCAGCAGGTCACCACCCAGCAGCGTGGCAGCACACGCAACCCGCTGGACACCGTAAATGTCCAGTTTAACGTGCATCCCACAGTACCTGGTACCTATGGCGACATTCAAGGAAGCGACGAGTATTCGCTCGACCTCAAGTCACCCTCGAACATTACAACCGATGCCGAATATGACCCCGAGACGGGATGCTACATCATACATACTAGACTAGGTGACAACGATATCGTCACCCCATTCATACTCTCGGCCGACGAATACAACAATGTTTATTTGCGTCAGTCGATGCAGGAATATTACCGTCAAAAATACTCTGAGACTGCCGAGGAGAAGGAGAAAAATCCCTTCAACTTTCTTGACATGCAGTTCGGCCTTGGTCCACTAGAAAAAGTCTTTGGACCTGGCGGCGTTCAACTCAAAACACAAGGTTCAGTCACGCTCAACATGGGCGTCAAGAGCAACAAGACCGATAACCCGGCCATGTCGGTCCAATCGAGAAGAAAAACCTATTTCGACTTCGACCAGCAAATCCAGGCTACTGTACAGGCTTCGGTAGGCGATAAGATGAAGTTCAACATGACGTATAACACAAACGCCACGTTTGAATTTGACAACAAGAACCTCAAGCTTGCCTATGATGGTAAAGAGGACGAAATCATCAAGAACATCGAGGCCGGTAACGTGAGCATGACCACCGGGTCATCGCTCATTCGTGGTAGTGCGGCACTATTCGGTGTCAAGACCAAGCTGCAGTTTGGCAAACTTACCGCAACGGCACTCGTGTCGCAGCAGAACAGCGAGTCACAGACCGTCAACACCAAGGGAGGAGCGCAGACAACCTCGTTCTATATCACCGCTGACAAGTATGACCAAAACCGAAACTTCTTCTTGTCGCACTTCTTCCGTGACAACTATGACGAGTGGTGCAAGCGTCTACCATTGGTGTCAAGCGGTGTCAACATCACTCGCTTGGAGGTGTGGATTACAAACAAGCGAAGCACTTTCAACGAAGCACGCAACATCATGGCATTCATGGACCTGGGCGAGAACAAGCACTTGGCGTGCAGCCATTGGACGCCCGACCTGAGTGCCGACAATCCCAGCAACCAGAGCAACTCGATGCTCGATGAAATCAAGGAACAATACCCCGAAGCTCGCTACATCAGTCAAGTGGCCACAGCATTGGAGCCTCTGAAAGTATACGGATTTGAGGGAGGACAAGACTATGAGAAGATTGAGAGTGCACGACTGCTCACTTCCTCGGAATACTCACTCAACTCTAGCCTGGGATACATTCAGCTTAAGACCGCCCTTAATGCTGATGAGGCCATAGCGGTCGCATATCAGTATACCTACCGCGGACAGACCTACCAAGTGGGCGAGTTCTCGGGAGACATCACCGCTACCGACCAGTCGCTCTACGTCAAGATGATTAAAGGTACTACCGTTTCGCCGCAGATGCCTAACTGGGACCTGATGATGAAGAACGTCTACGCGTTGGGAGCATACTCGGTCGCCAAGCAGAACTTCAAACTTAACATCAAGTACCTAAGCGACACAACGGGTACCGAACTTACCTACATCCCCGACGGAAACATCAACGGCAAGCCGTTGCTGCAAGTGATGAACCTGGACCGACTGGATGCCAACCAAGAGACCAATATCGACGGACGTTTTGACTACATTGAGGGATATACCGTCAACAGTAGCAACGGCAAAATCATATTCCCCGTCGTCGAGCCATTTGGTGCACATTTGCGCAAGCAGATTGGAAACGATGCCATCGCCGACAAGTATGTCTATGAGGAACTATATGACTCAACGCTTGTAGTGGCGCGACAATATCAGGACAAGAACAAGTTTGTCCTCGCAGGTGAGTATCAGGCATCTTCGGGCAATGTCATTCGTCTCAATGCCATGAACGTGCCACGAGGCTCGGTTGTTGTCACTGCCGGTGGCGTGACACTGACCGAGAACAGCGACTATACCGTCGACTACAACATGGGTACGGTAACCATTACCAACCAGAGTATCATCGATGCCGGTACCAACATCAGTGTTTCGCTCGAGAACCAGTCCACATTCAGCATGCAACGCAAGACGTTGTTGGGACTGGACCTGAACTACCAGTTCAACAAGAATTTCAACATCGGTGGTACCATCATGCACTATGGCGAAAAGAGCATAACCGAGAAGGTGGCCATCGGTGATGAGCTTGTCAACAACACCATCTGGGGTGTGAACATGAACTACAACACCAAGTTCATGTGGCTCACCAACCTGCTCAACAAGATTCCCACCGTCAATGCGACTGCACCATCGTCGATTACATTCAAGGGTGAGTTTGCCCAGCTGCTGCCACACCAAGCAAAGACGGGATCGAATAAGGGTAGCAGTTATATCGATGACTTTGAGACAACGCAGAGTGGTATTGACTTGCGTTCGCCTTACTCCTGGTTCCTCTCGTCAACACCTTACGATGGCACTGCAGGAGCACTCTTCCCCGAGGCGGGGCAGAGCAACGATGTGGCTTACGGAAAGAACCGCGCTTTGCTGGCTTGGAACTATATCGACCGTCTGTTCACACAGCGCAACAGCAGTTACGTGCCTGGTTACATCAAGAACGACCTTGACCAACTCTCATATCCTTACATACGCGAGGTGCCTTACAGTGAAGTGTTCCCGGGTCGAGAGCTGAACTATGGCGAGTCGTCAACCGTTCAGACATTTAACATGTCATTCTATCCCAAGGAGCGCGGCCCTTACAACCTTGATGCTGACAACATTGATGACGAAGGCAACTTGCTCAATCCTGAGCAGCGTTGGGGGGGTATCATGCGTAAACTGGACAACACCAACTTTGAGCAGTCAAACATCGAGTATATCCAGTTCTGGATGATGGACCCGTTCATGGACGAGGAGCTGGACAATCGCGATGGTGGATACCTCTACTTCAACTTGGGTGAGGTCAGCGAGGACATTCTCAAGGACGGACTCAAGAGTTACGAGAATGGTCTAGGAACCAACGTCGACACTACATACATCAAAACAACCAGTTGGGGTAAGGTGTCTACGCAGACATCGATGACCTACGCTTTTGACAACGCTCAGGGTTCGCGCGTGGTGCAGGACGTCGGTCTCAACGGTCTGTCGACCGATGAGGAGCGCATGTTCCCCACCTATCGTGAATATGTCACTAAGTTACGCCAACGTCTGTCGCCCAATGCCATAGCACGCATGGAAGAAGACCCGTACTCACCCCTGAACGACCCAGGTGGTGACAACTATCACTTCTACCGCGGCTACGACTACGACGAGCAGCGACTCAACATCCTGGAGCGTTACAAGCACTACAATGGCACCGAGGGCAACTCGCTCAGCGCCGAGGACGCCAGTGATCCGCTCTACCAGAGCGCCCGCAGTGTGCCTGATGTTGAGGACATCAATCAAGACAATACGCTTAACGAGTACGAGAGATACTTCCAGTACCGCGTTGCCATTCACCCCGACTCGATGCAAGTGGGCAAGAACTATATCATCGACAAGCAAGAGGCAACGGCTTACACTCGCAACGGCGAAAAGCAACACACCACTTGGTATCAGTTCAGCATTCCATTGCGTCGATACGAGAAAAAGGTGGGCAACATCACCGATTTCTCTACCATCCGCTTCATGCGAATGTTCATGACCGGCTTCAAGGAGACAACACACTTGCGCTTTGCAACACTTGAACTGATGCGAGGTGAGTGGCGCAACTATGACTATAACCTGAACATGCGTGGCGATGCCCCGGCATCAGGTACTGTTAACGTCAACACCGTCAACATCGAGGAGAACGGCGCGCGCGAGCCGGTCAACTACGTCTTGCCGCCGGGTGTGACCCGTATCATCGATTCGGGACAATCGCAGATTACGCAGCTCAACGAGCAGTCAATGCAGGTGGGAGTCGAGGGACTCCAACCGGGTGACGCACGTGGTATTTACCGCAATACAACCCTGGACTTGCGTATCTACCAACGATTGCAGATGTTCCTCCACGCCGAGACAACTGTTGACAACCCCACGAACCTCTCTAATGGTGACGTGTCGGCATTCATCCGCTTGGGCTCGGACATCAAGAACAACTACTATGAGTATGAAATCCCGCTGGATCTCACGCCGCACGGACACTACAATACCAATAGTACGGCCGACCGACTGAAGGTCTGGCCCGAGAACAACATGCTAGATGTTGACCTCGATGTGCTGACCGATGTCAAGAAGGCGAGAAATGCCGCCAAGATGGCTGGTGACCCAGATGTTGGATATGCCAAACGATTCACTCAACAGGATCCCGACCATCCCAACCACCGCGTCACTGTGCAGGGTAACCCCTCGCTGAGCGATGTGCGTGTAATCATGATTGGTGTGCGAAACAACGCTAACTCAACCAAGGATTGCGTTGTGTGGGCCGACGAGTTGCGTGTCACTGACTTTGACAACGAAGGAGGCTGGGCTGCAAAGGCTAACATGACCCTGAACATGAGCGACGTGGCGACGGTCAATGTGGGATGGCACCGCGAGACACATGGTTTCGGTGCCGTCAACCAGAGCCTCACCCAACGACGACTCGACGACTACAACCAGTATAATATCGCTGTGCAAGGTGACGCCGGTCGTTTCTTGCCTGAAAAGGTCAAGCTTAGGGCACCTGTTTATTATAGTTACAGCAACGAGAAGACTACGCCCAAGTACAACCCGCTAGATCAGGACGTGGAACTCAAGGATGCCGTTGATGCATGCGAGACACAGCACCAAAAGGACTCAATTAATGACTATGCGGTCACGCTGCGCACAGTCAAGAGCTTCAGCATTTCGGGATTGAAGTTCGACTATAAGTTTGGCAAGAATCCCATGCCGTGGGATCCTGCTAACTTCACGTTCAGCTACTCGTCCAATAAGCAGCACCTCAACGACCCGAACAACGTCTACGAGAACACCAACGACTATCGAGGCAGCTTCCAGTATAGCTGGACACCCTACATCAAGCCGCTCAAGCCGTTCGCGCGCATGATTAGCGAGAAGAACAAGAACATGAAGTTCTTCCGGGACTATGAGATTCGCTGGTTGCCCACCAATATCGCATTCAATACCAACATGTCGCGTTACTACTATGAGCAGCAGACGCGTAACGAGACGGGTATTGATGTCGAACTGCCTGTTGCAGTGAGCAAGAACTTCCTTTGGGACCGCCAGTTCTCACTCTCGTGGAACCTCATCAAGTCGCTCAACGCGTCGTTCAACAGTGCCACAACAGCGCACATACTCGAACCCATCGGACAGGTGAACAAAAAACTCTTGGCCGACGAGTACACAATCTGGAAAGACTCCGTTTGGCAGAGCATCAAGGGGCTGGGTACGCCATGGGCCTACAACCAGACATTCAATGTCTCCTACAAGGCACCATTCAGTGCAATCCCCATCTTGAGCTTCATCTCAGCCAACGCCAGCTATAATGCTACCTACAACTGGAACCGAGGTACCGTTGTGGACGGCATCAGCAGTGGTAACACCATCGCAAACCAATCATCGTTCAGCGTCGATGGGCGACTGGCATTGGAGCAGCTCTACAACAAGGTTCCATATCTGAAGGAGGTGAACAAACGATTTGGAGGTCAGGAAGGCTCTACGAGTAAAAAGGACACGAAGAAACCCAAACCGAAGAAGTTCAACCGGACCTTCAAGTTGTCACCCGACACGGCAATCGTCATCAAGCACAACATGAACACCAAGAGTGTCAAGGTGACAGCAACGACGACCGACGACAAGCCGTTCCCCATACAGTTCAAGGTTAAGGACGCCAACAATGTGGAGATTCTGACTCTGGGCGAGGATAACCTTAAATTCACCGTCAACGAGGTGCAGAAGTCGCATAGTGGTTTCTTATGGGAGCTGGGTCAATACTCGTCGCGACTGCTCATGAGCGTGCGAAATGTCAGTGTCAAGTTCCGTAACACACGGCAACTCTCACTGCCACAGTTTGTGCCTGATATCGGTGATATTTTCGGACAGACGACACACTACGATGTCATGGCACCAGGTCTGGACTTTGCCTTTGGCTTTACCGATGAAAGTTACATCGACCGGGCAAAAGAACGGGGATGGCTACTCGGAGACCAGACGCAGACTTCGCCGGCTCTGTCAAGCCGTACACAGGAATTCAATGCTGAGATTCAGCTTGAGCCCATCCGTGGACTTAAGATAACCCTCACGGGTAACAGAACCGACAACCGCACGAGCCAGGTACAGTTCATGTACGACGACATGACCACCATCTATACAGGTAGTTACACGCGCACACACATGGCACTGGCAACTGCATTGCGTGGCGTGAGCGATAGTAATGGATACCAGAGCGATGTGTTCGATCAGTTCCTGAGCAACATACCCGTTGTGGCGCAGAGACTGCAAGACAGGTATAATGGCATCAACTATCCCGAGCGGGGCTTCATTCGCGGCAAGGAATATGCCGGTCACGCGTTCAATCCTGAGCTGGCGGGCGTGAATACCATGAGTAGCGATGTACTCATTCCTGCCTTCATGGCGGCATACTCGGGCAAGAACGCGCGCAGTTACGAACTGAACCCGTTCCCGGGGATTAAGAGTATCTTGCCTAACTGGCGTGTGACTTACGATGGACTCATCAAGATACCGTTCTTCAAGAAGTGGTTCAAGAGCTTCACGCTTACCCACACTTACCAGTGTACCTATCAAGTGGGATCGTTCAACTCGTTCACCGACTGGATTGACATCGGCAACGGCATGGGATTCACCCAAGACGCGCTCTCGGGCAACGCCATTCCGTCATCGCCCTACAACATCTCGTCCATCACCGTGACCGAGAAGTTTGCGCCGCTGCTGGGAGTCAATGCCACACTGAACAACGGTATGACATTGAATGCCGACTACCGCGACAGCCGTACACTGACACTTAACTCGGCTGCAGGGCAGCTGGTTGAGGCTTACACGCGTTCCTTCGTCTTGGGAGTAGGGTACAAGATTGCCAATTTCAACAAGATTCTCAAAATCAAGGGACAGCAGAAAGGCGTCAACAACGATCTGACGATGAACTTGAATGTACAGTTCAACAGCAACACTGCCCTCATACGAAAGATTGACGCCAACACCGCACAGGCTACGAGCGGTACCAAGACGATGAGCATCAATTTCAAGGCCAACTATGTCGTGAGCAAGCGAGTGACAATCGGCGCTTACATCGACCACCAGTCCAATACCCCGCTTGTGTCAAACACTGCTTATCCCACTACAAACAGCAACTATGGCCTCTCTGTCCAAATGAGCCTCACCAAGTAAATCACAGACATCTAAAACTCTAAACTCTTAACTATAATCTCTAAACTCTTAACTATCCCCTCTACTCTCGCCACCCGCTACGACCAGTGGGCCAGGATACGGAAAATGAACCCCGTCATAACTGACGAGGAGCATACTTGTACCAATTGCGGAACAACCTTCAGCGGCAGGTTCTGCCCTCAGTGCGGGCTCAAGGAGTCGATGGCCAAGATGAGGCTCAAGAGTCTTTTGTTGAATTTCCTTGATATTTGGGGATTCGGCTCAAGACCCATGTTTCGCACCATCAAAGACTTGTTCACGAGGCCAGGCTACATGTTGCGCGAGTACCTCTCAGGGCATCAACCGCTCTACTTCCCGCCTTTCAAGATGCTGGTCGTCATGATCCTTGTCTTCCTTACCTTGGCATGGTTGTTCAATGCTGACCTCACCCATGAGTTCAGTTTGACAGAAATGGCAAAACAAGTAAATGGGTTAGACTCGGAAAATGACCTCAAGATATTGAGCTATCTTGACATGGTGCTTTTCTGGTTCTACGACCACTTGGCATTCGCCGTATTGGCTTATCAGGTGTTCAGCGTATTGGCGACCAGAATAGCCTTCCGGAGGTGCAAGGTTCAGTGGACGGTGGTTGAACTCTTCTTTGTCCACATTTATTTGGCTGCACAATATTATATCTTCGAGATTGCCTCTATCCTGACACTGGGCAACGATATTGACGATGCTAAATATGGTACAATCTATGTGGTGATTTCATTGCTCTATCAGTGGCTCACCTACGCGCAACTCTATGACATCGGCCCGTGGAAGACCCTCAGGCTCTTGATTTACAAGTTTTTCTGGTATGTGATGATTGTGATGATTGCCCTGATTACTCCTCTCGTTATTTTAGCATTAATATGAAACGGGATGCTTTTATAGTAATTGTTGCCTTGATGCTCACGGCTTTGTCAAGCTGCATGTTCACTGGCGTGGAGAGTACCAAGCAGGTTTCCGACAAAGAGGTGCAGCGCACCATCGGTGAACTTGAACGTCGACAACCCACAATGACTGTGCAACCTTTCCGCGACTCGGTGCCCGCATGGCGCATCGGCAAAGAATTTTACGTTACCGACAACCAACTTCGACTCATCATGACTGGAGCCGATGATGATACCACTGCATTGGTGGGACAGATTTTGCGATATGATGGATACGAGGCTGGTAGTGTCCTCGACAACACCGCAGCCCTCAACCTCAAGTTCACCGCACCCACAGGCAAAACCTATGTCTACCGCACGGGCAAGACGCGCGAGCAATTCACCGCCAATTTCATCATCCCGTTACTGATTGACTTGGACATAGTGCATGATGTCGACAGCCAGCTGCGGGGTAAGGAAGTCTTCATCAAGACACCCCTGTGGTACGACCCAAGTGACGAGTCGCTCAGGCGGGCACGGCAGTTCATCAAGGTGCGCATCGATGCCGTTGAGCCGGGCAACAAAGTCTTGCCGCTGCGTGTGTGTTTCACTGCGCTCGACACGGGTGAGAAAGCTTTCGTCTGGATGTCTGACCCCAATGCCACTATGCACAACCGCGACTTCGACTCGCTCTTCTCATTACGAGATATGCACGAGAATTATCCCGATATCACCGATGCCACTTGGCAGCGTATCATTCGGGGCGTGGTAACCGAAGGAATGACAAAGGAAGAATGCCGACTCGCGGTAGGCTCCCCAAAGCGCATTAGCCGACTCCCCGACCAGGCTGGACTGCGCGAGTACTGGTACTACGACGGCGGCTCCTACCTCTACTTCGTAGACGGCCTCCTCAACCAGTTCAAATAGTAGAATGCACAATGCGCGCAGCGCGCTCAAATTTGAATAGATGCTTCTCGAATTCCTAGGCACTGGCACAAGCACCGGCGTACCGTCGTTACGCTGCGATTGCGAGGTATGTCGCTCGGCTGATCCGCGCGACAATCGCTTGCGCGCCTCGGCAATCGTGCGCTATCACGGCAAAAGCATCCTCATCGACTGCAGCCCCGACTTCCGCCAACAGATGCTCCGAGCCACCGATGACCAGATCGATGCCCTCCTGTTGACACACATACACTACGACCACGTCGGCGGCATTGACGACCTGCGTGCCTATTGCTTCGACCACCATTTCCCCGTCTATGCCCGTCAGGATGTCATCGACCGCCTGCGCGAGCGGCTGCCATACTGCTTCGCCGAGAACCCTTATCCTGGCGTGCCCTTGCTCGACTGCACACCCATCAACGACACCGACCCCTTCATCGTTCAGGGCATCAAGGTGCAGCCCATCCCCGTCATGCATGGCAAGATGCCTATCCTGGGCTTCCGCATCGGCCCATTGGCTTACATCACCGATTGCAAAGAAATCGCTGACGACCAGATAGAGCGTCTGCACGGCATCCCCGTGCTCGTCATCAATGCCCTGCGCCACACGCCCCATCACTCCCACATGCATCTTGACGCCACCCTCGACGTCATCCGCCGCATCGCCCCTCGCCAGGCATACCTCACCCACATGAGCCACCGCATCGGCCTCCACGCCACCACCGAATCAACTCTCCCCTCCAACACCCACCTCGCCCACGACCAACTCATCGTCGAAATAACAGAATAAGCCCATCTGTTATCTCCATGCCACTCGTTATTATACTGTAGGGACGCGCCTTGTCACGTCCGCATCAGACATAAAAAGGGATAGTCAAAATCAAAAACAAGCCTTTAGTTTTATTTAGCGTTAATGTGCCTGATTTTTGCGCACCAGTGTTCTAATTTTGCCTATGGAACTCAAACTGAGTATTCAACAGATTATTCTTATGACCGTGGGTTGCATTTTTTATGCGGGGACCCGAGTGTGTGCAAATAAGAAATAGGTGTTATCCCAAAGAAATCTTGGCGAATTTTAGGAGGAGGGTCTTGGAGCCGAGGCCGGGGAAGTCGACATGGATTTTGGCGTCGGCACCGGTGGTGTCGATGCTGGTGACAACACCTTGCCCGAAGCGTTGATGCTCGATCGTCATGCCCACGGTGATCTCGTCGGCGCTGTGGGTGGTGAATTTGCTGCCAGGAACAGAGAGGGTGGGGCGTGACGGCAGTTGCGACACGGGTTTGAACCCGGGCGGAGGAGTGGTAGGTGCTGGGGTGGGGTGCTTTGAGGGTGTCGTGGGACGGTCGAGCATGGCGCGCCAATCATCTATGACGGGGTCATCATCGTCACTGCTCCAGCGACGCCGCATAGCGCTGAAGTCCTCGCCCTGCGACATGGACGTGACCGACATCTGAAGATATTGTGGGGCGATGTCGCGCAAGAACCGCGAGGGCTTGCAACTCATCGTCTGGCCGTTACGGTAGCGCGATTTGGCGTAGGTGATGATGCAGGTCTGCATGGCGCGGGTAATGGCGACATACATCAGACGACGCTCTTCCTCGATGCCCGCTAATGTGTCCTTGCTCATCGCCGATGGGAACAGGTCTTCCTCAGCGCCGACGATGATGATATTCTTGTACTCTAGTCCCTTGGCGGCATGTACGGTCATCAGGGTCACACAGTCGCCATCGTTCTTGTCGTTATCCTGGTCGGTGAGCAACGACACCTCGGCGAGGTAGTCGACCAATAGGTTCTGGTCATTCCCTTCCTCGACGCGTGTCTCGTAGAACTCGTGGATGCCGTTGACCAACTCAGTAAGATTCTCCTGACGGCTGATGTTCTCGGGTGTTTTCTCGCCCATCAAGATAGAGAGGATTTTAGTGCGCTCGATGATGGTCTTGGCTTGCGTGTAAGCATCGGCACCATTCTCGGTCATCTGAATGAATCCGTTGATGAGTGCGGCGAACTCGTCCAGCCGTTTCTGTGTGCCACGGTTGACGTTCAGTTCCACTTCGTCGGGATGTGTGATTGCGTGCCACATGCTCACCCCGTGCTGCATGGCGCAATGCTGCACCTTGCCTGTGGTGGTGTCACCGATGCCGCGCGCGGGGTAATTGATGACACGGCGCAACGCCTCGTCATCATTCGGGTTGATTGACAAGCGGAAATAGGCGATGGCATCCTTGATTTCTTTGCGCTGGTAGAACGACAGACCGCCATACACGCGGTAGGGTATGGCGTTGCGCACATTGCCGTGCTTATCACGCCTGCCACCATTGCTGAACGCCTCCTCCAACGCGCGCGACTGCGCGTTAGTGCGATAAAGCACAGCGAAGTCCTGATATCGGTCGCCCTGACGCGCCTTGATGGCAGCAATCTGGTTGGCTACCACATATGCCTCCTCATAGTCGCTGTAGCAGCCGATAACGGGAATCTTCTCGCCTACAGCGTTTTTTGAGAACAGGTGCTTGGTAATCTGATGCTCGTTTACCTCTATCAATGAGTTGGCGGCATCGATGATGGTCTGTGTCGAACGGTAGTTGCGTTCCAGTTTATGGGTCACTAAGTCTGGGTAAAATTTCTTCAATCCCAGAATGTTGCTGATGTTCGCTCCACGGAATGAGTAGATGCTCTGCGCGTCGTCGCCCACCACGCACAGATGGTTGTGCTGGCGTGTGAGCTGCAACACGATGGCATGCTGGGCAAAGTTGGTGTCCTGATACTCGTCCACGAGAATGTATTGGAACATCTGTTGGTATTTCTCAAGGATGTCGGGGCAGTCACGAAGCAGGATGTTGGTGTTGAACAACAGGTCGTCAAAGTCCATCGCTCCCGCAATGCGACAACGCTGCCAGTAGGCCTTATATATAAGGTAAGTGGCGGGACGACCAGCATGCACATCCTCATCACGGAGACCCTGATTGCGCTCATACTCATCAGGGCCAAACAAGGCGTTCTTCAGATTTGAAATGTGCGACTGGATGGTGGCGGGTTTGTAGATTTTGTCGTCCAGTTGCATATCCTTGATGATGAGTTTGATGAGCGAGCGGGAGTCGCTCTGGTCATAGATGGTGAAATCGTGCTTGTAGCCAATGCGCTCGGCATTGATGCGCAACAACCGGGCAAAGATAGAGTGGAAGGTCCCCATCCATAGTTGTGACGAAACTTCCTCGCCCACTAATGGGGTGATGCGGTCACGCATCTCGCGCGCCGCCTTGTTGGTGAACGTCAGAGCCATGATGCGATAGGGCTTCATACCCTGTCGCAACAAGTGTACAATCTTATAAGTCAAGACGCGTGTTTTTCCCGAGCCAGCCCCGGCAATCACCAGTTGCGGCCCGTCGCAATACAGCACCGCCTCACGCTGCTGCTCGTTCAGTTGGTCCAGATAGTCTTCCACTATACGAATGATTTAGTCTGCAAATTTAATGCTTTTTTTCTGAAAAACCAAACCCTAAAAAACAACCCCACCGAGAAGGCGGGGTTGTAGTTGTGGATGTAATGATGATTACTGCAGCGTGCCGTTGTTGGCATCGTTGATCATCTGCTCGTTAGCGCTGATATAGACCTCAACGCGGCGGTTCTGTGCGCGACCAGCCTCAGTGTCGTTGCTGGCAACGGGGAATTGATAGTCAAAGCCATCACTCACCATGCGGGTCTTGGCGACACCGGCGTTGCTCAGGTAGTTCAGCACCGAGAGTGCACGCTCCTTAGACAGACGCTGGTTCACGGCCAGAGAACCGGTGTTGTCGGTGTGGCCATAAATCTGTACGTTGGTCTGCGGATTGTTCTGCAGCGAAACGGCGAACTGATCGAGCGAGTTCTTGGCAGTTGCACTCAGGTTGCTCTTACCAGTGGCGAAAAGAATACCCTGATCAAAGGTCACCTTGATAGCGGTCAGACCGTTCTGGTCGGTCAGCGTGTCGACCTGTGCACCATTGATTTGAGCAAGCTCCTTGGCCTGCTTGTCCATCTTCTTGCCGATGAGCGTACCAGCGACACCACCAGCGACAGCACCTACTGCTGCGCCAATAGCGGCACCTTTGCCCTTGCCAAAGATTGCGCCAATGCCGGCACCAACGGCGGCACCGCCACCAGTACCAATCATGGCACCCTTACCAGTGTTTGTCAGCGAACCGCAGCCAGATACTCCAAACAGGAGAGCTGCACTCAGAAAAATACACAAAAATTTCTTCATATTACTTTCTATTTAAAAGGGTTTATAATTAGTTTCAAATCTAATTGGCTGCAAATATAGAAATAATATTTCAAACACACACAAACATTGTCAAAAAAATAGACAAATGCTCCATTTGTACCGATGAATACGTACTCGCTAGCGCGAGTTGTCAGGTTTCAGGGCTCGCTAGCGCCCTGACCCCTCAACGCGCGACAGCGCCCTTACCCCTCAATATTACTCTGCTCAAGTCCAATCTTATGCTTGCGGTCGTAGCGAAGAAGTAATACCGAGATGACTATGGCGGCGATGCCGATGACAGTGAAGATCCACATGGCGGGCGAATAGTTGATGTGTCCGTCGTGCGTGTTGCGCTCAAGCACAGCACCGATTAGCACTGGCACAAGCATCAGACCGATATTCTGGATGTAGTAAATCACAGAATAAGCTGTTCCCAATTGCGAGGTAGGCACAATCTTGGGGACAGCTGGCCATAACACGCTGGGCAACAACGAGAAAGCAATACCAAGGATAAACATCATCGCCACAGCCAACGTACTGGCATGCAACGGCAAGGCAAACACCATTAGCACCAATGTGAGCATCACCGTGCCTATAATCATGATGGTCGCTCCACGACCTATACGGTCGTACATGCCTCCAAACAACGGCGTGAGCACGATGCTCGTAAACGGTAGGATAGCCGGAATCATTCCCGCTAACTCGGGCGTTACGCCATACTTCTCAATCATGAGTTTGGTGGCGAAGTCCAGGAAGGGATATAGCGCCGAGTAGTAGAGCATACATAATAAGGTGATAAGCCAGAACCCGCCATTGCCCAATGTCGCTTTGAGATCCTTGAGGTGGAATTGCTCCTCTTCACTGTCGGCCTCATCGGCGATGCCCTCTTGTTCGATGCGACGATCCATCGTGCAATAGAATAGGTAGGCAATTAGTCCGATGCCCACCGAGAGCACACCCACTAGGATAGGGGTGGGTAGAGAAAAACGCTGGGCGATGGCGGGACTACCTGCCAAAGCCAGCGCGGTTCCAAGTCGTGCCAACGACACCTGAATGCCCATCGCCAATGCCATTTCCTTGCCGGTAAACCACTTGACGATGACCTTAGAGACGGTGATGCCGCACAGCTCATAGCCAATCCCGAAGAAAGCGAAGCCTAGCGACGCGAGCACCACCTGTTGCTTGAGCACGCCCAGGTGGAACACATTGACGGTGGGTTCGGGCGAGGTGAACGCCACAGCATAGTAGATGGCACCTGAGCCCAGCAGCATCAGCACGCACGACAATACGCCCGCAAAGCGCACACCCATCTTGTCAAGGATGATGCCCCCGACAAAGAGCATGAGTAGGAACACGTTGAAGAAGCCGCGCGCTCCGGCAAAGATGCCAAACTCACCGCTGGTCCAACCCATGCCGCCATTGGCGACGGGCGACTCCAGCAGATATTGCAGGGGAGACATCTCCTTCGCCACGACATAGCCCGTCATCATCGTGAAGGCCACAATCATCAACACTGTCCAGCGAGCGGCCGCCGAGTCACGCAAGGTGCGTTGCACGATTTCAGTCATCAGTTTTTAGTTTTTGCCCCCTCCACCCCCCCTAGAGGGGGGGGTGCAATGTTTTAGCAACTTAGAAAGTCCCCCTCTTTAGGGGGGATTTAGGGGGGCTATCAATCAGTCTTTAATGTTCGGTTCTTCGAGGCCAAGGCCTTTCTTCTTGTCAATCACCTTGAGCAACAGACCCAGCAACAGCGCAGCTACACCCAGGCAAGCCAGCATCACCAACGGCCAGGTATAATCGAACTTGGTTGGGTCGGTCACATTGGGATTGGTCTTGTCAAGCACCTTGCCAATGAGCAACGGGAACAGCCATAGACCGATGTTCTGAATCCAGAAAATCAGTGCGTAGGCCGAACCGATAACCTTGGCATCGACCAGTTTGGGCACGCTGGGCCACAACGAAGCGGGTACCAGTGAGAACGACGAGCCGAGCACTAAGATTGTTATATAGGCGACGGCGATGCCACCCACGGCGTTGCCCTTGAACAATGGAAGGATGAAGGCGAAGGTCAAGTGGCAGGCGATGAGCAGCAAAGAGCCCAGCACGAGCATCGAGGCAGCCTTGCCCTTGGTGTCGACGTAGTTGCCCAAGATGGGGGTGATAAGCACAGCCAGCAGGGGGAATACTGCGAAGATTGACTCAGCTGACTGACGCATATAGCCCATATAACAATAAATAATTAGCGCGATAATTGAAATAGCGAGCAAACCATATTTCTTGCTCTTGTTCTTCATGAAGTTACTCGCAAAACCAGCCGCTGCAACCACAAGCATGATGATATATTGTACAATAGTCACGGTCGAACCGGACCAGAACGAGTCAGCGGCGGGCTCGGTAAGAGTCAGGTTGCATTGCAACATGTTCACTGCGTACTTCTGGAAGGGGAAGATAGCCGAGTAATAGAGTACGCACAGCAAGGCGACAATCCAGAAACCGCTGTCGGAGAGAATCTTGCCAATATCGCTGATTTTGAAGGGGTCGTCCTTCTCCTCAGCCTCACCAGTCTGAGCGTCGAGCTTCTTGTCCATGAAGAAGTAGACAACAAACATCATCAGAGCAATGCACAGAAGTACGACACCGAAGGCAACCGAGCGGCTCACACTAACCTCACCGCCCAACTTGGCGAAGAACGGCGAGAAAATCATACAGGTGGCAACACCCAGACGAGCCAAAGCCATCTCGGAACCCATGGCCAGGGCCATCTCACGGCCCTTGAACCACTTGACGATACCGCGCGAAACAGTAATACCTGCCATCTCGCA